>Ga0334722_10001595_pt1 | contig 27887 bp, 22 predicted proteins | sample C3_bottom_MG_FD_207210 | JGI IMG/M metagenome (GOLD analysis project Ga0334722, IMG submission 207210) | Sediment microbial communities from Yellowstone Lake, YNP, Wyoming, USA - C3_bottom | ecosystem: Environmental > Aquatic > Freshwater > Lake > Sediment | place: USA: Wyoming | collected... | reverse complement strand
GGCGGCCTCGCCCTCATCCAGGCCGCCCAGGCCGTGGACAAGGTCGACCTCTCCAAGATGGACGACGACGAGAAGCGCGGCTTCAGGATCGTCAAGCGCGCCCTCGAACGAAGTCTAGCGGAGCGAGGCGCAGCCGAGCGGAGCGTTAGGAGCCCATGCGCCAGATCGCCGAACGAAGTCTAGCGGAGCGGAGCCGTAGGCGAAGCGAAGCGTTAGAACGCCGGCATCGACGGCTCCATCATCGCCGACAAGGCGAAGAACGAGAAGAAGGGCATCGGCTACGACGCCTACAGGATGGAGTGGGTGGACATGATCAAGGCCGGCATCATCGATCCCGCCAAGGTCACGCGCAGCGCCCTCCAGAACGCCGCCTCCGTCGCGGCCCTCCTTCTCACCACTGAGTGCGCCATCACCGACATCCCCGAGCCGAAGGCCCCCATGGGCGGCGGCGGCGGTGGTGGCGGAATGGGTGGCATGGGTGGAATGGGCGGAATGGACTACTAGTCCGTACCAACTACCACGCCTAACAAGGGGCGCTCCGAAAGGGGCGCCTTTCCTCATTCAAGAGGGGGAGTGCCGCAAGCCAGGGCAACGAACATCCCCATGCCGACTGGTCTTTGGGGACTTGCTTGGGCGGAGCCTGTCGCGGGCAATGCGCAGATACCCTTCGAGGAGTACCGCTCAGGGCACCCGCGCGCTGCCCGCGACACCCGCCGTCCTACCAAGTTCCGCCAGGCGCTTCGTCGGGTTGGACACTTTCGCATCGGCTTGGGGATGTCCGCCGTTCGGATAGAGCAGTCGCTCAATGCACGCTACTCCCCCTCAACCCCTTCGGGGTTGGTACCGAGGGGAAGAAGACTGTCACTATGCCCGCCTCTCAGCAGGCGGCGGAATGCCTGCGAAGTCCTCAAGAGAATAGACGAAGTTACGCTTCGTCACGCCAAGCGCTTGCGCTTGGCGATGGCACCCCCACTCCCAAATGCCCGGCAATCCTCGCTGGCCTCGAGCACAATTGACGGCTGAATATCGCAATGCTACTCTTATTCCCAATATGAATCAAAATCCTGAACAGCGAGCCAGAGACAGAATAGATGCCCTCCTTTTCGCCTCAGGTTGGATCGTGCAGGACAAGAAAGACTTCGACCTCAACGCCGGCTTTGGGGTCGCGGTGCGGGAATACTCTACTGATGTCGGTCCGGTGGACTATCTTCTCTTCGCCGATGAGGTGCCTGTCGGTGTCGTCGAGGCCAAACGGGAGGAAGAGGCGGAGCGATTCAGCACCCATGAGAAACAGGCGGAGGAGTACGCGGGCGCCCATCTCAAGCACCTGAACAACAAGCCCCTACCCTTCATCTATCTGAGTACCGGAACCATCACCCTCTTCACCGACGGCCGCGATCCGAAGCCTCGCATGAGGGAGGTCTTTTCCTTCCATCGACCGGAGACCCTGTCATCCTGGTTCGGCGCGGAAAAATCCCTAAGGTCATCCCTGCGCGATTTGGGTGAACTGCCCGCGGAAGGACTGCGCGGCTGTCAGATCAGCGCCATCCGAAATCTTGAGAAATCGCTGGCAGCGGCGAAGCCGCGAGCCCTCATCCAGATGGCGACTGGTGCCGGCAAGACCTTTACCGCCATCACCAGCGTCTATCGCCTCCTTAAATACAGCCAGGCCCGGCGTGTCCTCTTCCTCGTCGACACCAGGAACCTTGGCGAGCAGGCCGAACAGGAGTTCATGGCCTACAAGCCCAATGACGATACGCGCATGTTTCCAAGCCTCTACGGCATCCATCGCCTCAGATCCCGGTTTATCCCCGGAGATAGCCAGGTCTATATCAGCACCATCCAGCGCCTCTATGCCGTCCTCAAGGGGGAGGAGCTCGACGAAGGCGCCGAGGAAACGAATCCCCACGAAGCCGGGGGAGGATTCGCATGGAAGGCCAAGGTGCCGCCCGCAGTGGAGTACACGAACTCTCTCCCCCCAGAATTCTTCGATCTCATCGTCATAGACGAATGCCACAGAAGCATCTACAACCTCTGGCAACAGGTGCTGGACTATTTCGACGCTTTCCAAGTCGGCCTGACGGCCACGCCTGACAAGCGGGCCTATGCCTACTTCAACCGCAACCTCGTGTCGGAGTACACGCACGAGATGGCCGTGGCGGACGGCGTCAACGTGGGCCATGACGTCTTCATAATCGAGACCACGGTCTCGAAAAAGGGAGGTCAGGTCTGGAAGGGCGCCTATGTCGAGAAGCGGGACCGCCTGACCCGCAAGAAGCGCCTTGAACTCCAGGACGAGGACCTTCCCTACTCGGCGAAGGACCTCGACAAGGACGTAGTGAACCCCGACCAGATCCGCACTGTCATCGAGGCCTTCCGTGACAATGCTCCGCGTATTTTCGCCGATCGGATCGACACTGACGGTAATTTCGAGTTGCCCAAGACCCTCATCTTCGCCAAGACCGACAGCCACGCGGACGACATCATCCGCATGGTCAGGGAGGTCTTCGACGAGGGCAACGCCTTTTGCAAAAAGGTTACCTACCGGACCGAGGAAGATCCCAAGGGCATCCTCGCCGACTTCAGAAACGCCTACCATCCCCGTATCGCAGTCACCGTCGACATGATAGCCACAGGCACCGACGTGCGCGCCTTGGAGTGCCTGCTCTTTCTCCGGGATGTGCGTTCGGCTGGTTATTTCGAGCAGATGAAGGGCCGAGGCACCCGCGTCATCTCCCTCGACGACCTCCGCAAGGTCTCCCCCGCAGCCAGGATCACGAAGGATCACTTCGTCATCATCGACGCGGTCGGAGTCACGAAAAGCCTCAAGACCGAAAGCCGACCCTTGGACAAAAAGCCGGGCACGCCCCTCAAAGACCTCCTCGCGGCTGTCGCCGCAGGCGCGCGTGACGAGGAGCTCTTCACCACCCTGGCCGGACGCCTTTCCCGTCTCGATCGCCAGCTCACCGACAAGGAGAAAGAGGGCTTCGTCGCCCTCTCGGGAGGCTTGAGCATATCGGAAGTGAGTCGAGCCCTTCTCGCCGCCTACGATCCCGATGTCAGAGAGGAGCTGCATGAGCAAGCGGAAAAGGAGGCGTTGCGCGATCCTTCCATCGACACAGAGGCCCGCTACAACAAACATTGCGCCGCCCTCGAACGGAATGCGGCCCTCCCCTTCACGGGCAGGCTCAACGAGTACGTAGAGAGGGTCCGCCTCATCCACGAGCAGGTCGTCGATCGCGACACCCTCGACGAGGTCGAGGTCGCAGCCTGGTCGAAGGAGCTGGAAGCCAAGGATGTCCAGGCGATCGATGACTTCAACACCTGGCTCGCGGCACATCGAGATGAGTTTGTCGCCCTCCAGATCCTCTATGGCCAGCCCTTCCGCCGGAGGGAGCTCACTTACGCCATCATCAGCGAGCTCCACGCGCGGCTACGAGAAGACCGTCCCCAATTAGCGCCATATTCGCTCTGGAGGGCCTATGAGCGCCAGGGCATGGCCGAAGGGAGTCCTCGCTCCGAGCTGGCAGCTCTCGTATCGCTCCTTCGCCACGCCATCGGGATCGACGGGAAGTTGAGTTCCTACGATCGCATCGTGGACCGCAACTTCCAGACCTGGGTCTTCGGCCGCCATGCGGGCACACCCTCCAAGTACACGGAGGAGCAGCTCTCCTGGCTCCGCATGATCAAGGAGCATGTCGCAGAGAGCTTCCACCTCGACGAGGAGGACCTCGACAACACGCCTTTTTTCGAGCAGGGTGGCCGGGGGCGCTTCTGGCAGCTCTTCGGCAGCGGGACCCCGGCCCTGATCCTGGAGCTCAATGAGGCCCTGGCGAGCTGACCTTCCTGTTGACAACTTAGATCCTGTAGTCCATATTTAACCCGAAGGGTAATATCGCGCTCGCAGGTGAGGAAGGTTAGTGGAGATCACCTTTCCCGACAAGAAGATCCTCGCCCTCTACGAGAGTGGATCGGGTCGTCCCCTCCGGTTGGAACAGGGAGTAGTAGACTCCTTTTTCGATGTGGTCGCCATCTTGGAAGCGGCCAAGGACATCCATGATCTCTGGAAACGCCCCTCACTCAAGTTCGAAAGGCTCAAGGGTCGCAAAAACCGCTACTCAGTACGACTCGACCGCAGGTGGCGCCTCGAGATGAGCATCGAATGGACAAACGTGGCCATGACCATCGGGATCATCGGCCTGGAAGAAATTTCCAATCACTATGGAGGCTGAGGGAATGGACAAGAAACCTGTCCCCGCCCAGAACGTCGGGCCAGGACGGATCCTCAGGCGCGAGCTGGATGCCATGGGCTGGAGCAATGCCGACCTTGCGGAGATTCTCGGAATGTCGGAGAAGTCCATCAGTCAGCTCCTCAACGACAAGCAGGCGATCACCGTGGCAAGCGCCCGCCTTCTGGCCCAGGCCTTTTCGTCGAGCCCCGAATTCTGGCTCAACCTCGACCAGAACTACCGCCTTCGCCTTTCGCCCCACGACCCCAGGGAGAAGGAGACCGCGCTCAAGGCCAAAATCCGAGCGCGCATGCCCCTGGCCGAAATGCGCAAGAAGGGCTGGATCGACTATGACGCGAGCGCGAAGTCCCAGGTAAAGGCCTATCGCAATTTCTGGGACAAAGACGCCGATGATTTTTCCGTCTACGAGGGCACCGACCTCCCTTTCTGCGCCCGCCAAGGAAAACAGAGCGACCACCTCACCCGCGACTACTCCATCACCTGGTTCCAGAAGGCTCGAAAGGAAGCATCGCGGCTCAAGGCTAAGGCCTACGACCGAGAGGCCCTCGTCACCCTCGCCGCCGAGCTCCCCGACTACAGCCGCTCTCCTGAGGGCCCGAATCGCTTCCTCACCGCGCTCAAGGCTCGCGGCGTCAAGTTCCTCGTCCTCGAGCACCTCTCCAAAACCTATCTCGACGGGGCCAGCTTTATGGACGGCGAGAATCCCGTCATCGTCTACACCGCTCGCCACGACTGCCTGGACAATTTCTGGTGGACCCTGGCCCACGAGCTCGCCCATGTCATCCTCCATATCCGCTCCGAGACCGACTCCTTCCTCGACAACCTCTCCGACGAGCCCATCGAAAAAAACAAGGTGAAGGGCAAGGAACGCGAGGCCGACGCCCTGGCAGCGAAGTGGCTCCGAGTCGACAGGCTCCTCAAGGCGGCAGAGCCCTACGCCCAGTACCTGACGGAGGCCAGGCTTCGGGAGGTCGCCGAGGCGGTGGGGCTCGGACCGGAACTGGCCCTGGGGATACTGCAGTTCAACAAGGTGGTCGAGTGGAGGACGCTGGGGAAGATGAAGAAGCCGATACTCAGCAACCTCAAGGACAGGAAGCCATGAGCAACGAAACTCAGCTAAAAAGTGGCTGGACCCAAACTACTTTTGATGAGGTCCTTGAATACATCCAGCCTGGTCCCCATATTGTGTCGTCAACCGACTATTCAGAATCTGGAGCTACCGCGGTATTGACTCCTGGTAAGACATTTATTCTCGGCTATACCGACGAGGATTATGGCATCTATACAATGCTACCGGCAGTTATCTTCGATGACTTCACTACATGCACAAAATTTGTCAAATTCAGGTTCAAAGTGAAATCATCGGCATTGAAGATTCTTAGGCCTCGAACCAAAGAAGTAAACCTACTATTTGTTTTCTATTACATGCAGATCATAAAGATCAATACAAATACGCACAAGAGATATTGGATTTCCGATTATTGCCAGCGCATCCTGCCCCTCCCCCCCCTCCCCGAGCAAGCCCGCATCGTCGCCAAGATCGAGGAGCTCTTCAGCAGCCTCGACAAGGGAGTCGAGAGCCTCAGGACCGCCAAGGAGCAGCTCAAGGTATATCGACAGGCGGTGTTGAAGTGGGCGTTTGAGGGGAAACTGACCAACAAGGCAGCGAACCTAGGAGAATTTCCGGTAGGCTGGACAACCGAAACTTTTTCAACCGCTGTCCTTTCAATACGCGGGGGTACGACAGCTGTACCAATGGATACGAAGACTCCATTCCCGATCCTGACATCCAGCAGTGTGCGCGCTGGAAGAATCAATTATTCCAATATTCGCTACCTTTCAGAAAGTGATTCAAAAGGAAATAAGAGCCTTGTCACAGAGGGGGACCTGCTCTTTACTCGGCTAAATGGCACTGCAGAATATGTCGGCAATTGTGCGAGAGTACAAGACAAGATTCCGAAGAACTTGCTATATCCAGATCGCCTGTATTGCGCAAAAGTAAAAAAGAACTATTCAAGCGCATATCTAGAGCTAGCATTCCAAGATCCTAGCATACGTAGAATCATTGAACATAAGGCCAAATCAACAGCAGGACATAAGCGAATCACAATCCAGGACATTCTTGACATTGAGCTGTGCATTCCTGGCATTGCGGAGTCTGAAGCCATTGTCACAACAATCGAATCCCGCTTCTCCGCCTGCGACAAGCTCGAGGAGGCCATTGCCCAGGGCCTGGCCCAGGCCGAGGCCCTCAGGCAGAGCATCTTGAAGCGCGCCTTCGAGGGCAAGCTCGTAGCCCAGGACCCGAATGACGAGCCAGCCTCGGTCCTCCTTGAAAGGATTCGGGCAGAGCGCGCGGGTATGGACAAGGCAAGGCCGGCGCGAAGGCGGAGGATAAAATCCGAGATGGAGCAGAGCGCGACAGCGACGACGCACGAGGCGGGCAGACCGCGGAAGAACCAACCTACGGATAGCACCAATCCTCGGCGCGGGCCGGGCAGGCCGCGAAAGGCTACACCATGAGCCACAATGGCATCTTCGCTGATGAGCCTCAGTTGTTGCATTCTGTGCAACAACTGAAGTCGACGGCACGAGCTATCCGGTGGACCATAATTCTCAATAGACAGGGGTCCACCACATGAGCGCCGAAACCGCGACCTCCTCCTCTCTCATCCAGAAGGTCTGGTCCTTCTGCAACACGCTCAGGGACGACGGGGTGGGCTACGGGGACTACCTCGAGCAGCTCACCTTCCTCCTCTTCCTCAAGATGGCGGACGAGTATTCCAAGCCCCCCTACAGCCGCAGGCTCCCCATTCCAAAGGCCTACGAGTGGTCCAGCCTGACCAAGCTCAAGGGGGCCGAGCTCGAGGCCCACTACATCGACATCCTCTTGAAGCTCTCCCAGGGCAGGGGGATGCTGGGGCAGATCTTCACCAAGAGCCAGAACAAAATCCAGGACCCGGCCAAGCTCTTCAAGCTCGTCGATCTGATCGACAAGGAAAACTGGAGCTCGATGGGGGCCGATATCAAGGGGAGCATCTACGAGGGGCTCCTCGAGAAGAACGCCGAGGATACGAAGAGCGGGGCAGGCCAGTACTTCACGCCGCGGGCCCTCATCAGGGCCATGGTGGCCTGTCTGCGCCCCGAGCCCGGGAAGACGATAGCCGATCCCGCCTGCGGCACGGGGGGCTTCTTCCTCGCGGCCCTGGCCTTCCTGAGCGATCCGACCAACTATAAGCTCGATGTCGCGCAGAAGAAATTCCTCAAGGAAAAGACCTTCTTCGGCAACGAGATCGTCCCCTCGACGCGGCGCCTGGCCCTGATGAATCTCTTCCTCCACAACATCGGCGACATGGAGGGCGAGAGCCTCATCTCCCCCGCCGACTCCCTCGTGGCCGACTCGGGTTTGCGCGTGGACTATGTCTTGGCCAATCCGCCCTTTGGCAAGAAGAGTTCGATGACCATCACCAACGACGAAGGCGAGCAGGAGGACGAGGATCTCTCCTACAACCGCTCGGATTTCTGGGTGACCACGAGCAACAAGCAGCTCAACTTCCTCCAGCACATCCGCACCATGCTCAAAACCGACGGCAGGGCGGCGGTGGTCCTGCCCGACAATGTCCTCTTCGAAGGCGGGGTCGGCGAGACGGTACGGAGGAAGATGCTCGAGACCACCGAGCTTCACACCATTCTCCGCTTGCCCACAGGTGTCTTCTACAAGCAGGGGGTCAAGGCCAATGTCCTCTTCTTCGACAACCACCCTGCCGCCAAGAAGCCCTGGACGAAGGAAGTCTGGATCTACGACTTTCGCACCAACATGCATTTCACCCTGAAGAAGAATCCCCTCCGCTTCGAGGATCTCGCCGACTTCGTCGCCTGCTACAAGCCAGGCGCCATCGCCAAACGGCAGGAGACATGGAACGTAGAAAAAAATCCCGAAGGACGCTGGCGTTGTTTTAGTTATGACGAAATCATGGCCAGGGACAAGACGAGCCTCGACATCACCTGGATCAAGGACAAGAGCCTTTCCAACCTTGACGATCTGCCCGACCCCGAAGAGCTCGCCCTCGACATCGTGGAGAACCTCGAGGCGGGGATCGAGAGCTTCAAGGAGATCTGCGGGGCGCTCGGGAGGGATTGAGGGCGAAGATAGGATAGTTCAAGTGGGACTAGAGAGTGGGGGTGCCGGAAGGAAGTCTAGCGTAGCGTTAGAGGCCCTGAGCCCGCGCAGCGGGCGAGGACTTCGGAACGAAGTTTAGCGGAGCGGAGCCGAAGGCAAAGCGGAGCGTTAGAACGCCGGCGTCGACGGTTCCATCATCGCCGATCGTGCCAAGAGCGAGAAGAAGGGCATCGGCTTCGATTCGGTAGCCCGCCGCAAGGCGGGCATAGTGACCGTCTTCATTCAGCTCTGTACAGAGAGCTTGCGTCCGATTCGATGAGGACGATCGAGTTACGCCTACAATACTCCGTGGTTCGTCGATAGGCGAACGTCAGTATTACTGTCTTCATTCCTTGCGGTACACCGAGCGAAACGAGGTATGGAGTGGGTGGACATGATCAAGGACGGCATGCGCGCAAGCGCGCATGATGAGCGGAATGGATTGACATGCCCGCATACGCGGGCGGCATCATCATCGATCCCGCCAAGGTTACGCGCAGCGCCCTCCAGAACGCGGCCAGCGTCGCGGCCCTCCTCCTCACCACCGAGTGCACCATCACCGACATCCCCGAGCCGAAGGCCCCCATGGGCGGCGGCGGTGGAATGGGTGGCATGGGCGGGATGGACTACTAAGTCCTGCCTGCATCGCTCCAGAACATCAAGAAGCGTCCCGTATGGGGCGCTTCTTTTTTGCAAGAGGGGGAGCATAGGCGATGTAGTCGACGGAAACCACGAAGCCGACGCAGAATTTCTCAGGGCCGTGAAGGGCGGGACCTGTCGGCGCAAAACACACCCACCCGCTCAAGGTCTCGCGGGCGAGCGTGTTTTTCGCCGACACCCGCGGCCCTTCCTTGTTCTGCGAAGCGCTCCGCCGGGTCGGCCCGTTCACGTCGGCTTCGTGGTTCCCGCTTCTCATGCGAAGCTGCCGCCCATGCTCCGCGGCTCCCCCTGCCTGCGAAGTCCTCGGCCGAGTGGCCTATGCCGCACGGCTATGTCAACCAAAACACTCGGCCTCCGGGCTTCTAACGCTACGCTAGACTTCGTTCCGGCACCCCACTCTCTCGACGAAGGCCATGGCTTCGCGCCGATACCCATGTTAGGATAAACGCTCTTTCTGCACTCGAAGGAGAAGCCGTCAGGACGATTTCATCCACCTTGCCATGGGGCTCGCATGACTACTGAAGCGCGAATCGAAAAGGATTTCATCGCCACGCTCTCCTATCTCAAGTACAGCTATCGTGCCGACATCAGGGACCGGGCGGACCTCGAGGAGAACTTCCGCGAGAAGTTCGAGGAGCTCAATCGAGTCACTCTCTCCGAGGGCGAATTCCAGCGGTTCCTTGCGGAGATCGTCAGCCCCGACGTCTTTGCCGCCGCCCAGACCATGGGTATCAATCCCCGCAGGGCGATCGAGCAGATCGTCGACTACAAGAAGGAACCCGACAACGGTGCCGCCTTCCAGCCTTCCGCGCCAATCCTCTTTCCCATGATCAGGCAGGTAGTGGCGGGATACTTGTGATGCATACTAATGTTCTACGTGGTCCATGGCTGATCAAAACCGAGTTTTTGTACTATTTAGTTTATTATATTTATAAGGCATTCATAATAGGGATATTTGAATGAAGCGACCAATCTTGCTTTCGATGCTACTTGCCTCGGCTATCTGCGCGACCTCTCAGACTGGCTCCATCTCCATCAAGATCGCGGATTTGGGAGGCACGGGAGCCATTTTCGATGAAAGACTCGCCAGCGTACCGCTGATCTTCGACAAACTCAATAGCCTGACCTTACCCTGCGCGGAGAGTAATCTTCTCCGCCACTATGACAGCAGCTTTGAATTGCTGGATATCGAGGAATCGCCGGTGTATTTCAGCGGCGGTTCGCTGTGGAATAGTTTTGACTCCGCTTTTTATGGAAGGTATTCGACCTTCATAATACTGAAGGATGGAAGGGAATTCCTCAGGGAGCTTGAAGGCTCTCCTTCCTCGGAAGCCGGTATGTTCGGAAATTTGCTGCTCTATCCCGTACAAGCGGGCGATAAAACCCTGACGGGATATCTGTTTCCGGAAAAACCAGGCGCTCCGGGGATCAAGGTCGGGCACGAAGATATACTGAAGTACGTGCGAGATGCTGGTTCCCGCCTCAAGCTTTCCCTGTCCGATGATGTGGTTCTCTATCGAGGAATTCCATGGTATGACTATGGCTTCAGGAATGTTTGGGGGAACGGTGAAATCGGCGGCTATTGTTCCATGGACAAGGACGGGAATATATATTCCTTCTATAGCGTATGGAATAGCGAAGGGAAGGAAATAAAGAAATTCGACCTGGGAAGAGAGTTGGACGGAGGCGTCATAAATCAAATCAGTTTCGACTTTGAAGGCAATATGTACCAATTACGAAATAGAGAACTGTTCTATCTGGGACGAGACTGGGGATATCCTGATGCGAGCAAGGGAGTGGCTACTGGGCTGGCCGTAAAACTTCGCCTGCATCCTGGAATAAATGAGCTGGTTATCGCCGAAGCAAGCCCAGGTCAGGTCTCCGTATTCGAAAAGACATTGCAGCTGGAAACAATTGGCGGCATAATTGCGCCCTGGTACAAGGTGCAAGACAAGGATGGAATTGTCGGCTGGTTGCATGGCAGCTTCTTGTCGATGCCCGAAGCCGCAAATCTTCCGGTTTTCGACAGCCCGGCGCTTGGTCTGAGAAGCCGATAGGAAATATGCTGCGTTTGCCGTCGCGAACCCGAACTTCAGGAATCCGTGTACGGCTTACCAGTACTTCCGTTGCCGCTAGCGCGGCAGCCAAACTATCGGAAGGCTGAATAAGGGAGTCGCCATGAGCAAAGCACTTCTTTTCGCGATCCTCCTCGTCATCCTCCTGACCTCATGCGAGAAAAAGGGCCACACCTCGCAGGCTCCTGTCGGGAGTACCCAGGCATCCGGCGGGGAAACGGCAGCCTTCTTCAAAGCCGTCAGGGCCCAGAACATCGCCGACATGGAGAAGTACCTGAGCGCCGGGGGAAACATCGAGGCGCGGGACAAGATCGGAGACACCGCCTTGCTCATGGCGGTCAGGGGCGGATCCGGGATGCGGCAGTCCCTGACCTGCCTGATAAGGAACCACGCCGATGTGAAGGCCCAGGACTCGTCCGGCAATCCCGCCGTGGTGATCGCCGTCCAGGCGGGCGACGTCTCAGCCCTTGAGCAACTGGCCACCGCCGGGGCTGACCTCCGGGTAACGGATCAGGGGCAAACCCTGTTGATGATCGCCCATTCGAACCGCGCAATCGACATGATCAAGGCCCTGGCGGAGGCTGGCGCCGATCCCTACGCGAAGGATGCGAAGGGCCATACCGTCTTCGATCGGATAGACGGCGAGTTGAATAATAGCCCGGTCGACTCGGGAGACGAAATGTGGGATTACCAGAACAACAAACCGATCGACGACCCGGAGAAAATCAAGGCCTTCCAGGACTCCTTAAAAGAGTCCGAGAAGGAGGGCCAGGCTTACGCTGAGTCGCTCGAGCGAATCCGCGAGATCTTGAACCGAGCTCGGCCGGCCTCAGAATCTGACACTTCCACCTCGACGCCGACCATGCCCCGGTTCTTGAGCCTCACGGAGCCCAGGGTGCACGGCGATGACGTCCTTGCCGTGCAGAAGGCCCTCCTATCCCTCGGTTTCACCGAGGTGGGCGAGGCCGATGGATGGTACGGCCCCCAGACGGAAGCCGCTGTGAAGAGGATCCAGCGATTCTACAGGATCAAGGAAGATGGACAGGTCAAGCTGGATACCTGGACCGTCCTTCTCTCCCAGAATCCGATTCTTGCCGGCCTCCGCGCCGATATGAGCCTCATCGTCGGCTATGACATCGAGTCTATGAACCGGAGGGAGGAGGGCCTATCCGGCGCAGCGGGGATTCAGGGAAGCGTGACCTGGCATTCCGACGATCAAGGTCTCTTGAAATACGCCACGATATCCCTGCAGAATGACGGTAAGCGCAAAGAGTATGAAATCTATGTCGTGCATGCGCGATACATCATCCGTGACATGGCCGAGCTCCCCGCCAGACCCCGGACCTACGTGGACATGAGCCTGTACTATATTCTCAATGGAATAGCCTACGCCATTACGAACGAACAGATGGTATGCGTGAGCGGTTCCCAAAATATAGAGCCAATCCTACAAGTGCTCAGGGGATACAAGTAGCGAGGCGAGAGGCGATGACAGTCCCCTCGAAACTCGGCCTCGCTGCTCCCTCGTCAGCCGGACTCCATCGCTCTTGCGTCTTCCCTTGGTTCAGAGCCTGGGCATGTGATAAGGAAGTTGCACGAAATAAGATTGACGCTCGCGGTCTAGGGGTCTAAAATTATCGATTGCACCCCGGTAGGGGCGCGACATTGGATCCATGGGCTGGCCCGTATCTATCGGATGCAGGGCGCGAGAACTGGATTTCGGAGGATACAGTTCCGGGCGCGGGATTCGCATCAAATATACCTTGTTCCGACAGGATCGATCAGCTGCGAGCGGCCATGGTTTCTCATCCATAGAAGGAGGGAGAACCATAGAGCCTCGCGACTCGCTCGGGGTGGCGGCAATCCTTCTCGACCTCACACTCCGCACAAGCGCGACCACAATCGATTCCGGATTGAAGCTGGGTTAGAGGAAAGACTCCTGCCCCGTCATGATCAACCGACGGCTTCCTCGCTTCGAATCGCCTCGAACCCTTGAACCGCTCGATCTGGAATCTCCGCATCGAAGGAGATCGGAGCGCCCGCCCCCACTCACCCGGCGATTGAGGGCTGAAGAACAAATAACCTGCGGGAGGTAATATGAAAAAGCTGCTACTCTTGGCTCCATTCGCTCTGTTGCTCGTCTTCGCGGGCTGCAGCATCAGTCCCGATTCTGGCGGAACCCTGGTTCTCTCGCTTCTGGACAAGGTGAACGCGCGCACGATCCAGCCCACCTTGGATATGGCGCCGGCATCCTGGGATGTCGTGGGCACGGGCCCCGAGGGAGCCGCCTTCTCTCAGTTGGGCCTGACCTCGGCGACAGTCGTGCAGAAATCCCTCATACCCGGCTCCTGGCTCATCGAAGTCACGGCCCGGAACACCGGTGGCGCCGCCATCGGCTACGGGAGCACGACGATCACTGTCGCGGCCGGCGAGGTCACCCTCGCCTCCGTGACGGTCAGACCCCTGGTCGGAGACGGGACCCTCGATGTCCAAGTCACCTGGCCCGCCGGAGTGCTGACCACTCCGGTCCTGGGCGCCGATCTGGCTCCCTCCGGTTCCGCCTTCGCTCCGCTGCCGCTCAATGTCGGCACGAATTCCGCCTCTCACCTCGGCACCCACGCGAACGGCTACTACGCGCTCAGGTTGATGCTCAGGGACCAGGGCACCCTCGTCTGGGGCACCGTGGAAGCGGTCCGGATCATCGCCGGCGAGACTTCGGCGGCCCTCTTCGCCCTCACCAACGACGTGAATCGCGGCGGCCTCGGTCTCCAGATCGTGACCGATCTCCAGAATCCGATCACGGTGACCCTGGCCGGTTCGGCCTCGCTCGCGCGCGGCAGCACCATGACAGTGTCGGCGACCACCTCGGAGGCCGTGGACAGCTACCAGTGGTACCTCCAGGGCGAGCCGGTCGGCACGAATTCGAGTTCCATCGCGATCGGATCGGGCCTTGGCCTCGGTCACTACTGGCTGAGTCTGGTCGTCATGAAGGGAACGATCATGAGTTCCCAGAGCCTGGAGTTCGATGTCGTCCCGGCCGCCATTCGCAGCTACCAACTCACCCTCAACGTACAATCCGGCAGCTTCGCCGGCGCGGTCTACTACGGGAGCTTCTCCGTCGACGAGTCGGCCCTGACGGGAGTCGGCGTGGAAACTCTGCCCAACGCGATGAGGGACTTCATGTTTTATCCCTTCGGCGGCAGCTATGGGCCCGCCAACTGGGGCGACGTGATCTATGTCGACGGCGTCGTGGACAAGATCAACCACACGGGCACGGTTTTCAATCGAGGCTGGGGCTTCAACCTCGGCTTCGAGCCCTATCAGGTTCCCTGGGACATCTCGGGAGGCCGGTGGTGGGGGTACTTGAACACGGCCACCTATGTGGAAGGTTTCGGGATCTACACCCTGACCCAGGTGAGTCCGTGATCGGAGCCCCTCCGGTCGACCTCGCGCGGGTCCGTCGTTTGTAGCCGGGAGGCGGAACCGCGCGTCTCGATGGATTCCCGGGTGGGCCTCGTCTCGGCGCCCACCCGGGTTTTTCTGTCCGCTGGGTCCCGGTCTTCGCGGCTACGATCCCACTTATTCCCTTATTTGTGTCCTTCGGCTATGATCGCCCTTTCCACTTCGAGCGCAAGGAGCCAAGGATGTCGACCCTCACCCAGGAAATGAAGGACATGATCGCCAGTCAGCAATGCTTCATCGCGACTGTCAGCCAGGAAGGTCTCCCCAACGTGGCGCCCAAGCGGTCGACGCGCGTCCTCGACGACAGCTCCCTGATCTTCACCGAGGGCACCGGGGGGCAGACCTACCGCAATCTGCTGGCCGGTTCCAGAGCCTCGGTGGCGGTCGTGAACCGGGAGATACCCGACGGCTATCGCTTCGTCTGCAAGCCCGAGTTCAAGGACTCGGGAGAGGCCTACGAGAAGGCCAAGGAGATGTCGATGAAGATGTCGGGCCGCGCGCCCCTCGGGGTCGTCATCCTCCACATCGAGGAGATCCACTCCCTCAAGCCGGGGCCCACCGCCGGAAAGAAAATCGGCTGATCGGCCCGGCCTCTGCCCTGGCGCCTCGGTCTCGGGGCCTGATCCCGAAGCGGCAGCCTTCGAAGCCTCAGGCTCCCGGCTCCAGGAGGTCGGCGTAGGCGGGATCGCCCTCGAGGACCCTGCGCGCGAAGGGGCAATCCGGCCTTATGCGGTGGCCCTCCTCCCTCGCGAGGGCGACCACGGCCTCGACGAGTCTTCGCCCCAGGCCCTGGCCCTTGAGGGCGGGATCGATATCGGTGCTGTCAATTATGATGATAGTGTCGTCGAGGCGGCGGTAGACGATCTGCCCCATCGCCCTTCCATCGACGACGAGATCGATGCGACCCTCGCCCTTCGTGATCTCGACCATGTCGGTTCTCCTTTGTCTCCGCCCCTTCCCGGAAAAAACAGAAGAGGCCCTGCCGGGGAGGGGGGGGTGACAGGGTGGAGGCCTCGATCCATCCCCCCCCGCATCGACTAACTTCAAGCAAGTGTAGTCGATGGGTGCCGCCCCGGAAAAGGCTGGGCGAGCGTTGCACGCCATCCCTGCCGCTGTTATTGTTCCCTCATGGCAGCTACCAGGCGCTCCATAATTCCCTGGATGGCGGTTCTGTGGCTGATAGCCGCGGCGCTTCCACTCCGAGCCGTGGGCTTCGACGCCTTCCTCGCGCGCTTCAAGGAGATCCAGCCCCCGGCCGCCCTGGAGCCTCCGGAAGACCCAGGTTCGATTCCGATCGAGGAATTCGAAGCCTTCATCCTTGTCCCGGGCCGCGCCCTCGCGGCAAGGCGGCCGGCCCTCCGAAGTCTGGAGGAATGGCCCGACCATGTCCGTCAGGCCCGGGCCTACCAGGCCCGTCCGGTCTATGACGAGGGTTACGAGGTGGGAATCTCGCCTCTGGGTCGCTGGACCGCGGGCGGATACATACTCGCAGCCGTCGAAGTCTCCGCGCATCACAGCTACGTCGACGGCGGTCAGTCTTGGTCGAGCCGCTACCTTCTCTCGTACTCGCCGTCGGGGAAACTGATCGACGGGCTTCGCTACGCGAAGTCGAAGGACTATCCTCCTCCCCTCGCCTCGGGAGGAGCTCCCAGCCTCGAGGGCGCCTCCCTCTCCCTCGACCCGGAGGGTCGGATCCTCGCCTTCGATGATTATGGTATTTATAAGGACAATTTTGAATTCATTGCCGGCGAGGCTTGGAGCTGGAATATCAGCCAGTCGCCGGATGGAACCCTCAAAGAATCGCCGGAAAAGCGTTCTTTCCTCCTGTCGAAGATATACGCCGAGTCGGGCGAGGGCCCCAGGCGGCTCTACGTCTACGAGACCGAGGCGCCCTCGCGCGGCGCCCCCGCCTACCTGGCCTGGCACAATTCCCAGACCACGGAAATCATCTGGGCCCAGGTCCGATCGGGCCTCGCGGCGACGGGAAGGGTCGTGGCGAGCGATGCCTCGGGACGCTCCCTGGCCCTGGACTTCTCGCAGGACGGGAAGAGCGCCTCGCTCGCCGATCCCGCAGGCAAGACCTACGCCCTGATTATTGAGTACGGTCCGGGCGCTTCAGGTGAGCCGACACGGATGTCGGGAATCACGCCGCCGGGAGACCGCTATGATCCGCAATCAGCCTCCTGGACCTATCTCTTCGCCGAAGCCAGTCTCCCCCTGGTCCCCGATGGCGAGCAACTCCTCTTCGCCGCCCGTTCCTTCGTCGTCGGGACGACCGCGGCGGGCTACAAGGGCTCGCCCGATGCATTGATCCGCCGCGGGACCCCGGCGAAGGCGCGCGAGTCCGGCCTCGGTACGGGAATGGCCCTCTTCGAGCCGAGGAGCCTCTGCGACTTCAAGAACGGGCTGGTCGAGGCCGGGACTCTGGCTCGCGACCTGGACCTCGGCGGCGAGGCGCGCGTGATCCTCCCGGCCGGTACGAGGCTCGAAATAGATAATTGGAATAGTGTCGATCCACCGGATCACTGGCGGGCGCTGCTCTCGAAGGAGACCTCGATCCAGATCATCGATCAGAAGGTCAGGGCGCCGGCGGGGAGCAGGCTTCTCATCGCCTCTGGGATCTCCGTGGTAGAGGCAGAATTTCCGACAGCCCTGCGACTCCGCCTCGGCTCCTCCGAAGCCTCGATCATCGGCTTCGACTTCCTGCGCCGCGACGAGCTCTCGCTCGCCGCGCCCTTCGCGACGACGATCGCCGGGAAAAAGGTGACCCTCGTGGACGCCATCGGCCTCGGCGCGGGCGGCATCGTGGAAACGGGCCGACTGGGCGGGGACCTGGAACTATCCGCGGGGGGCAGGACCTTCACTATCCGCGGCGGCTACGATCCGGAACGGCCGGAGGCCGGCATCGTCGGCTTCTACCCGAACGGAAAGCTCCTCTCGGGCACCCTCGCGAAGGGCGCGCGGGTACAGACAGGCAAAGCCGAACTCGACCTGGCCGAGGGTGACGCCGTGGTTTTCGGCGAAGACGGAAGCCTCCAGTCGGCGACTCCGGCGGGGCTATCGATCGTAACCGTCGACGGCAGGAAAGGCGAGGTCAAGGTCCTGTCTATCAACCGGCTACCCGACGGAGGTTTCTCGATCCTCGCCGCAGACGGTCGCCTCGTCACCGCCAAGGACAAGCTCGTCCTCACGGGCCTCGGCGCAGTCTGCACCGACACGCGGGTGCGCGTGCGCACGGCGCCGGATCTGCAAGCCTCCATCCTCGGCCACCTGGACAAGGGTGACCGCCTTCTCGTCCTCGACAGGAACACAAGGAGCAAGGAGGAAAGCGAGGGCAATGGCGATTTCTGGTACCGCATCCGCCGCGTCTCCGACGGACTCACCGGCTGGAGCTACGGGCTCTATCTCAAGCTGGACCCCTGAGCGGTCCGGGCTCGCGTATTGCCGGCTGGAGGGGGCGTCCCTATACTCCGGCTATCATCATCGAGGACGGCTGGAATGAAAAAACGGTCGGGTTCTGCCTTGTGTTGGCCCTCTTCCTTGTCTCCTGCGGAGGTGGAGGGTCCTCCTCGGCACGAGCTTCCGACTCGACCGCCGCCCTGGGCACTGCGGCCGACTCGACCCTCCCCGCCCCCGCCGGCATGAAGCGGGAGGAGGCTGCCAGATTCTTCGACTGGAAGGCCGAGGGTGAACTCAAGAGCAAGCGCTACCCCGAGGCCGCCTCCCTCTTCAGGAGGGCCATCTTCGAAGGCTCCATGTACCCGGCTCCGCATTACGGCCTCGCGCGGAGCCTCGCCAGTCTCCGTGCTTCGGGAAAACTCAAGGGTGGAGACGCGGAACTTTTCGACGAGCTCGCCATCTATCTCGGCTTGAAGGCCCTCGATCCCGAGGAGGGGAAGCAGGCTGTCGACAGGCTTGGGAAGGAGCGCGATTTCGAGGGCCTGCGCAAACTCACCCCATACAAGGACCTTCTCGCCGCCGCCCCCTTCGCCCGACCCTTCTGGGAGAGCCTTGTGGAGGGTGACTGGTCCAATGCCCGCGACATTCTCGGGCTGAAGCCCGATGGAGTCCTCAGCCTGGGCGGTCTGGCCCCTGGCTCCCAGGTCACGGGGACGTGGAGGGTGGACCAAGGTGGCAGGCTCGAGGTATCCGGACTCGGCCAGGGCTATCGAAGCGATGGAAGAGTCGTGAGCATCGACTGGGTTTCCCTCGATCCCTCCCACTTCTCGATCCTCCTCGGCACGGAGGCTCAAGGCGGACCTCTGACCCTGTTCAGGAAGGTTTCCTCCCCCCTTCACGAGGCCATCGAAACCGACAAGGTCGCCCTCGTCAGGCTCTTCCTGGGCAAGCCGGGCATATCGCCGCCGACAAGGCTCCCCTCCCTCCCCCTCCCGGGGACCTCAGCTTCGGCTTCCAGCCCGATGCGGGCAATTATTTCCATGAGCGGGGGGCGGACACCAGGGATCTGGTCATATGGCGGGAGAACAAGGAGATCTATCGATCCGGAGCCCGCCTCGGATCCCAGTTCGAGATTCTGTGCAACTACATCGAGGACGGGCGCCTCATCCTCCTCGCCCGCGTCGTAGGGGTCGAGGAGACCCGGGTCATCATGTACCGCATCGACCTGGAGTGAGGTGCCTCGCAGGGCCTTGCTCCCGCGCCTACAAGGCCGGAAGATCCCGGATCTCCGCCCCTTCCTCGCCGGCTTCGGTCGGGCTGCCCTTCCGTACGCGATAGAGGATCTTCCCGGTGAGGTAGTAGGCGGCCTCCTCGATCGTCGAGCGCTCGAGATCGAAGGGGCTTGGATACTTGAAGGTTTTCTTGAGGATGACACGCCGATCCTCGAAGAGATAGATGCTGTACTCGACCTTCCCCAGTTCCCCGAAGAAGGCGAGCTCCACGTATTTCTTCTCCTGCCGATCCATGAAGGCCGTCATGGAGCCGCCCTCCGCGGAGCGCCCGGGGAGATCCTTCTCGGTCCTCGTCAATCGCTCGAAGGCCAGGGAATTGGCGGCTTTCAGGTCGGCCAACAAACCCCGCAGGACACCCTCAGGGGCGAAGAGCGACCGCCACAGTTCCTGGTCCACCGCCCCATCCTGGCTGAAGCCCAGGTAGCGCTGCAGGGACTTCACCGCGGCTTCGGTCCTCGGTCCGTACCATCCATCGGGGATGCCTATGCCCTGGAAACCGAGGGTGAGGAGGGCGTTCTGCACCTCGAGCACATCCTCCCCGTTCTGTCTCGGTGCTTTCAAAGAAAGAGTCCGCGTGAAGTCGGCGCCGAAACCGCCGATGCCCATCAGGCAGAGTAAGGCGATGCTTACAATTCTTCTTTTCATGTGGCGCAGCTCCCGATTCGGATCTATTTTAGGAAACAGGGATATCCCCTCCGGGAAATCGTTCGGGAAAAAGGTCCCCGAAGCGCCGACGGCCTTTCGGGGATTGTATACCATTCTGTCGACGTGGAAGACAGCTCCTGACCCCGGTCCCGGGCCGGGGACGCGAGGGGCTCTCTCGTGCCGGAGGCGACGAATGAAGAAGACCGCGTTCATCCTCTGCACCCTGCTCCTCTCCACCCCCCTCTTTCCCCAAGGTAGGTCTCCCCTCCCCGTGATCGGAACCTGCACCACCGATTCGCTCAGGATACGGAGCTTCCACGATCTCGATACCAGCCAAGTAGTGGGCAGCTTCGACCGCGGCGAAGAGTTGGTGGTGCTCGGGACCTTGGGCGAAAAGCTCACGGTGGACGGCAGGACAGCCGATTGGTACCTCGTCCTCAAGATGAACGGGATCATCGGTTGGAGCTTCGGGGGCTATATCGACGCAGGCTCGACGAGGCTCCCCGTGGTCGGGGCTGATCCCGATTACGGGGCCGAGGCCGAGGACTTCGATATCCTCGGAAGCGAGGGAGTCGCCTGCCGGAAGCTGCGATTCTCGGCCTCCTCTTCCCCCCAAGCCCAGGCAGTGTTCCTGAAGCCTCCCAGGGGCAGGCCGCAGATCATCTTCCTCCGTCCCGGCTATAGCGAAGATCTGGGCGACAGCGAACTGAATGAGGTCAAGGCGGTCGACTACTTCAAGGACGGCACCAAGGAGCTCTGTCTACGGGTCACCGAGGGATCCGGGGATAGCGTGGCGGAAAGCCTCTATGTCTATGGAAGGTCGCCCGAGGAGACGCGATATAGAGCCTACGGAACCATCGGACTCAGCTTCGGCGCGGGCGGAGGAGGTTGGGACTTCGGTTCCGGGACCAGTCTGTCCAGCGGACCTACACCCTTTTTCGAGGGGAAGAGGAGCTTCCTCAGACTGTTGACGGTAAGCTTCGAGACCACTCCCTCGGCGGACAGGGGGGACGGGGAGAGATACCGGACTATCCTCAGGCAGGAGCACGAGATCGTGTACGAATTCACCGGGTCCGCGCTGGTGTTCAGGACCGACAGGGTGGTGGAAGAGGTTTCCACCGAGGAAAAATGGCTTGGCAACTAGGGGGAAGGCGCTCCGCCTCTACTCCGCCGGATCGAGGAAGTAGCCGTAGATCCAGCCATCGGGGTTCGAGATGTGGAACCAGGCCGCCCTCATGCCTTGGACGGGATAGTAGAGGCGCGTCATCTCCTTGACCACGACCACCGCGCCCTTGTTGAGCTGGCCTATCACCTTGCCGCCGGCCACATCGGGGCTCCCGCGCACATTGACCCGATCGCTGTTGACGATATAGGTCCCCGAGGCGAAGATTGTCGCGACAGAGGGCGCCTCGGCCGAGCCGGCTACAATGACAAGGACGGCCCCGAGGGCCAAGATCGCCAGGAGCTTTTTCATAGCTACAGAATCGTAGATGCCCCGATATCCGTCAACCTGAACCACGAGAGCACGAGCGCGGGGCCGAGTCGAGGGGGACTCCCATGAGAACTAGGCTCGGGCTTATCGCCGGCCTCTCCTTGGTTTTGCTGAGCCAGGGCCTCTGGGCCCAATCCCAGGCGAAGGGGGGCGAGCCCCCGAACCTCGAGGAGGCCGTCCTCCGCCTGGACGCGAATTCGGTGCGCGCCTTCCTCGACAAGGGAGCCACCCCCGATACCCCGACCTCCTTCGTCGGGGCCAATCGCCAGGGTACCATTCTCATGTACGCCGCCAACGCGGGCTCGATGGAGATCGTCACCCTCCTCGTCCGGGCGGGGGCCCGGCTCGACAGCATCGACGGCTATGGCATGACGGCCCTTTCCTTCGCGATGCTCAGGAAGGACGGGGAGGCCATGGCCGCCTATCTCATCGAGGCCGGCGCCAAGATCGCCGTCCCCGTCTTCGACTCCGAGCGCAGGAAGAGCTGGCCCTTCGCCCTCGCCGTCTACCGGGGCTGGATGGACCTGGTCGACCTCGGGCTGGGCAAGTCCGACCCTGAGGTGTTCCGGCAGCTGGACGAGGGCTTGAAGCAGCTTGGCGCCGAGGGGAAGGTCGAAGCCCTCGAGGCCCTCATCAAGCACGGGGTCAGGCCCGTCTGGAACCTGGACGCCTCGGATGCCCTGGTCACGGCGGCGGCCGCGGGCCGCATCGATGTCATCGTCACCCTCCTTGAGAGCGGGGTGCCGGTCGACGCGGCCGACTCCACGGCCCTGACTCCTCTCGCGGCCGCCGTGGAGGCGGGCAAGACCGAAGCGGTCAAATACCTCCTCGAGAAGGGCGCCCATCCCAACGCGAGGGACAGCGGGGGCCAGAGCGTCCTCGACAAGGCCAGGGCCTTCGACACAAATTTCCTCGTCGATGTCCTCCTCGCAGCCGGCGCCAAAGGGGACCTCTTCGACGCGATCAGGTTAGGCGATCTCGCCGCCGTAAAGAGCCTCGCGACGCCAGCCGCCGTCAATCAAAGGAAGGTGGACGACTACATCCCCGACAACGGCTACACCCCCCTCATGGCGGCGGTCCAGGGGAGCCGGCTCGAAATCATCCAGATCCTCGTGGAGAGGGGAGCGCGCATCGAAGAGGAGCGCCGTTTCAATCCCGATTCCGGCGCGGAACACTCGGCCGGCGCCCTCGATCTCGCCGTCATGGACGGAAAGGCCGAGATCCTCCGCTACCTCCTCTCGAAAGGTGGGAAGGCGAGCGGCGACCTCCTCCTCCTCGCGGCGATGAATGGCCAGCTCGACTGCGCCAAGGCCCTCGTCGAGAAGGGAGCCGACGTCAAGACGACGCGCGCGGGCCAGGTCTGGTCCGCGGACGAAGAAGGCAGCTCCTGGGTAGGGGACGTCCTCTCCGCCGCGATCGAGAGTTCGAGGGGCAATCCTGCGGCCAAGGCCCTCGTGGATTATCTCAGGAAGAAGGGGGCGAGGCTCAGCTTCTACGCCCTCGCGGCCGCCATCGGCGCGGAGAACCTCGATCTCGTCCGGGAATGCCTTGCCCAGGGCATCGAGCCCGATGCCGACTGTCTCGTCTACGCCTGCGGGATGGGGAACCTCGAAATCGCCAAGGCCCTCCTCGCCAAGGGTGCCAATCCGGATGGACAGAGCGTGAGGGGCTGGACGGCCCTCACCACCGCCGCCTCGAGGGGGAATTACCCCCTCGTCCGGACCCTCGTCGAGGCGGGCGCGACGGTGGGACTTCCAAACCGCAACGGAGAGCGGGCCCTCGACCTGGCCAATGACAGCAGGGAAGAGGGCCGCTACGAGATCGTGAACTTCCTGAACGCGGTCGGACCGGAACCCGGCGCCTACAAGGGGAGGATGGCCTTGACCTCCGCCCTTCTCAAGGGCGACACGAAGGGCATGGAAAGGCTCTTGATGGCCGGCGCCAACCCCGACTCCAGATTCTACATCGCAGGGGAGGGGGAGATGAGCGCCTACCCTCCCTCCCTCCTCGATGTCGCGGCCGTCCTCGGGAACAGAGCCACGGTGGAGGTCCTCGTCAGGGCGGGAGCCAGTGTCGCATCGATCGACAAGGGCCTCGACTATGTGGCGAGGGCGGGCAGAAAGGATTTGGTCAGGCTCCTTCTCTCGGTCAAGGATTCGAAGGAAGAGGACCTTCAGCGCTCCTTCCTGCGGGTCCTCTACATCGGCGCGGAGACGGGCGACGCGGGCCTGGTCTCCCTGGTCTTCGAGCTGGGACGAAAGGCGGACGCCTCCGCTCTCGACGACCTCCTTGTCAACGCGGTCGTTGGAGGCTTTCCCGAGGTGGTGAAGATCTTCCTCGACCAGGGGGCGAACCCCAACAAGGTCGGGCCCTATTATCCCCAGTATGGTCGCTCCCTCCTCGCCCTGGCCATGAAGCGGGGCAAGAGCGAAACGATCAGGCTCCTCCTGTCGCGGGGAGCCAGGGATGACAATCTCCTCGACTCGGGCATGACCCCTCTCACCGCCCTCATCCGCTCGGGCCAGGACAGACTGGCGGGAGCCCTCCTCGCCAATGGGGCGAAGGTGGGCACGAGGGAGAGGGGAGGCGACACGGTCCTCCACGCCGCGGCGACGATGCGGGACCTGACCGTCGCGGAAGAACTGATCAGGATGGGCGGGGGAGGCTTGGACAGCCCCGGGGAGGGCGGGGACAGTCCCCTTGTCCGCGCCATCACCCTCCCCGAGGGCCAGGCCTTCGCCGCCCTCCTCATCCGCCACGGAGCCAAGGTCCGCGAGCCCGGGATGAAGGGTTTCACCGCCATCGACGCGGCCCTCGCCGCGGGAGCCTGGAACGAAGAGGTCGCGGGCATGCTGGCCAGGGCCTATAACCTCTCGCCCTCGCCCGATCCCTCCCTCGACGAGAGGGAGCGTCTCTTTCTCGCCTTCATGAAGGGCGACCTGGCCACCGCCAGGAACCTCCTCGCGACAGGTCGAAGCCCCGTCGATTTCCCCGCCTGGCGGGGAAGAACCGCCCTCATGGGCCTGGCCTCGAGGGGGAACATCGAAGCGGTGAGGCTCCTCCTCGACAAGGGGGCGGCCCCGGCGGGAGAGGATGAGGGGGGCTGGTCCGCCTATGCCCTCGCCTCCTGGAGGGGCCAGGTCGAGACTGTCGGCCTCCTCCGCCCACCCCTCCCCTCCTCGTCCAGCGCGGGGCAGAGTCTTCTCAGGCAGGCCGTCCTCGCCGGCGATCTCGACTTCCTCGCCTCCCTCCTGGCAGCGGGAGTCAATGCCGAGGCCCTCGACGCCCGCGGAGACTCCGCCCTCTGGCTCGCGGCCAGGGAGGGGAGGACCGAGGCGCTGAGGCTCCTCCTCGCCGCGAAGGTCCCGGCAGCGACGAGGAGGGCCTATTTTTCCGCCCAGGGGGGGAACTGGTCTCTGGGTCCCGTCGATATAGCCGGCCTGCGGGGCAATTGGAAGGCCTTCGACCTCCTCCTCGACGCAGGGGCCAAGCCGAATTGGCTGGGCATCCTCTCTCTCCCCCCCACCCTCTCCCCTTCCACAGCCTCGCCGGGCATGGAGCTGGCCCTCCGCTTTGTCGCCAAGGCCGATCCCGCATACAAGGGCGACAATCAGAGAATTGTCACAAGTTTTCTCGCCGCGCGCGGAGAATCGGAGGCCGTGAAATACCTCCTCGCCAATTCCGCCAGCCCCGTCGACGACCTCAGCTACATGCTGGCAGCGGGCGGACTTCCCTCCGACCTCGATTACCGGGGTATCGCCGCGGCGCTCGAGAAGCGCGGGCGCTCGGTATGGAAAGCCGAGGCGGAGAGTGAGCTTCTCCCCTTGGTCATCAGGCTCGGGGAAACCGACATCCTCCGCGCCCTCCTCGAACTCGGAGCCGATCCCAATGCCCAGGATCGCGAGGGCAGCTCGCTGCTCAGACTCGCGGCCCGGGACGGAAGGCCGGCCCTGGTGGAGCTGCTCATCGCCAGAGGCGCCAAGGATCCCCTCTCGCCCCCCCAGCTCGTGGGCCTCATCGAATGGAAATAGGGGCGGCGGACAAGAGCCGGGAGACGGTGGAGTACGTCGCGCGCATCCTCAAGGAGGAACGCGACATCGTGATCACCTCCAAGCCACTCGAGGTCTCGCGCTTCCAGGTGGAGTACATCAAGATGGCCGATGTCTTCTACGAGAGCGGCCTCGCGATCAACGTGATGTACGCGGTCGACGATCCGAAGAAGCTCGCCGGGACGATCCGCGGCTCCTTCTTCGTCATCAAGAAGGAGTACTGAGGGAGGCGACGGGCTGGCGTGGACTTGTCGCGCGGAATGCCCCCCCGCCCGAAGGGGCCCGCCCGAAGCGTCACAAGGAGTTCAGATGAAAAAGGACTATAAGCCCTCATCGCTTCACGCCCTGCCGCTCGGGCTGGGGGCGGGTCTCGTCTTCGCCCTCCTCTGGGTCGCGCTGAGCTTACTCGTCCTAGCTCCGACCCCGGAGCCCGCCCTCCCTGCCCTGGCCCTTCCGCCCGAGCCTTCGCCGACTCCTGGCTTCGCGGAGCTCGATCCGCTGACGAAGCTCCACATCACGGGCACGGCGCAGACGATCGACCTGGCCGCCTTCCGCCTTTCGGTCCAGGGGCGCGTGCGGCATCCCCTCAGCCTGACCTACGACGAGCTCAGGCGCCTGCCCCGCCTCACGACCCGTGATCCGATCATCTGCAAGGGCTACTTCGAGGACTATGCCCACTGGGCGGGCGCCTCCCTCCTCGCCGTCCTCGACCGCGCGGGCGCCGCCCCGGAGGCGACGAAGCTCGTGCTCATTTCCGCCGACGGTTACGAATCGCAGGTGAGCATGGAGGAGGCCCGCTCGGGCCGGGCCTTCCTCGCCTACGAGTGGGAGGGCCGGGCCCTGCCTCGACTCCACGGCTATCCTCTCCGGGCCGCCTTCCCCGGACTCCCGGGCAACCGCTGGGTGAAGTGGCTTGTGGGACTCCGCGTCGAAGGGCCGGACTCCGGTTCCTGAGGGGAAGGGCGGCGGCCTTTCCTCCGATAGCGGCCCGGGGCGGGAATCTCCGTATATTGGAACCATGCAGCGAAACCGTTATCGAAGCACCCTGCGCTTTTTCACCCGGATCTTCCTGAAGATCCTCCTTTGGGACTTCCTCCTGCCCCGGCTCGGTCTTGCCGGGCTCTCGCGACGCACGCGGAGCTCGCGCCTCCGGGCGGTGGCGCGAGCCTTCAGGGAAAGGGCCCTGCGCATGGGCGGCGTCCTCATCAAGGTCGGTCAGTTCCTGTCCTCCCGCCTGGATGTCCTGCCGCGCGAGATCGTCGAGGAGCTCGCGAGTCTCCAGGACGAGGTCGGCGCGGAGAGCTTCGCGGAAGTGCGCCTGGCCGTCGAGAGGGAACTCGGGAAGTCCCTCGACGAGGGTTTCGCCTTCTTCGATCCCGAGCCCCTCGCCTCGGCCTCGATCGGGCAGGTGCATCGCGCCAGGATTCGGTCCGAGAAGCCCGGGGCCCCTCCCCTCGAGGTCGTGGTCAAGGTCCAGCGCCATGACATCGAGAACCTCATCGAGGCCGACCTCGCGGCCCTCAGGGTGGTCGGGAAGCGCCTCCAGAAGCTCCGCGCGGTCCGGAAACACGCGGACGTGCCGGCCCTGATCGAGGAGTTCAGCCGCAGCCTCCACGAGGAAGTGGACTACCTCAACGAGGGTCGGAACGCTGAGCGCTTCGCCGCGAATTTCAAGGGCCAGGCGCGGGTCTTCGTACCTCGGGTGTACTGGAGCCATACGACGGGCCGGGTGCTTACGCTCGAGTACGCCGACGCCATCAAGATCACGGACTACGAAGGACTCGAGAAGGCGGGAGTCGACCGGGCGGCGGTCGCCGAATTCCTGATAGCCGCCTACCTGAAGCAGTTCTTCGAGGACGGCTTTTTCCACGCCGATCCCCACCCGGGCAATCTCTTCGTGCTCCCCGCCGCGCCAGCCTCGCGGGGCCCGGCCTGGCGTCTCGTCTTCGTCGATTTCGGCATGGCGGGCAGCATCGCAAGCGCGGCCTTCGAAGCCCTCAGGGAGGCCCTCCTCGCGATAGGCACGAAGGACGCCGCCCGACTCCTCGAGGCCTTCGACAGGCTGGGCATGCTGCTGCCGGGAGCCGACGCCGATCTCATGGAGCGCGCCCTGAAGCGGCTTCTCGACACGGTCTGGGGCAAATCCACGAAGGACCTGCTCTCGATGAAGGAAAGCCAGCTCGCCTCCTTCTTCGACGAATTCGGCGAGCTCCTCTACGATCTGCCCTTCCAGATCCCCGAGAACTTCATCCTCCTCGGACGCTGCCTGAGCATTCTCTCGGGCATCGCCTCGGGACTCGACCCGGACTTCAGTGTCTGGAAGGGCCTTTCGCCCTATATCGCCAAGATGCTCAAGGAGAACGGCGAGGGCGGCGCCTCCCTCTTCCTTCGCGGCATCGGGGAC
>Ga0334722_10001594_pt1 | contig 27894 bp, 24 predicted proteins | sample C3_bottom_MG_FD_207210 | JGI IMG/M metagenome (GOLD analysis project Ga0334722, IMG submission 207210) | Sediment microbial communities from Yellowstone Lake, YNP, Wyoming, USA - C3_bottom | ecosystem: Environmental > Aquatic > Freshwater > Lake > Sediment | place: USA: Wyoming | collected... | reverse complement strand
GTAAAAAATCAAGGAGTTGAAAAAGAATACATTCAGCTGCATCAAGATCAATTAAGAATCTTCAGCTGATACCCCGTGGGCTTGCCCCGGGGAGATTCATTATTCGGAAGTTCAATGTGTCGTAGATAGACAGAAGGTGATGCTATTCAAGGCACTTACGCAATGCGTATTTAAAATCGGAGAGATAGAATATGAAACTTTTGGGTACGGATTTTATGGAGATACTAAGTTTAGGTATAGGGTTCTCTCCGGAGGTAGCATATTTTCAAGCTGTATCTCGAGCATTACGGTCATGGGTGAGCAAGAGTATGAGTCTGCAGCACTTGCTCTTCTTGGGAGAGTCGACTTCTATGACCTTTGTCAAAGGATGGTTTCAAAAATAGAGCCTTATTTAGAGAGGGCGCCTGAATATCAGGCAAGAGAAATAAGGCAACTCGGAGAAGTGTGCGATAAGATTAAAAAGCAATAATCACTAGCCCGTCGAGGGAACAAACTTGGCGGGCTTTTTTTATTTGCCTTTGCCTATGATATAATATAAACATCCTAACAAATAAGGTAAATTTTTATGTCAGCAATAAAAAGGGTATACGCTAGGGAAATTTTGGACTCACGGGGCAATCCGACGGTGGAGGTTGAGGTTGAATTGGAATCCGGTGTGAAAGCCATGGCGGCGGTGCCGTCCGGCGCGTCAACGGGAACTTTTGAGGCTCTGGAACTTCGCGATGGAGATAAAAAAAGATTTAATGGCCTCGGAGTTTTGCAGGCGGTAGAAAATGTCAATAAAAAAATTCAGAAAGAAATTTTAGGCATGGAGGTCAGTGAACAGGAGGCGATTGATCAGAAAATGCTGGAACTGGACGGAACGGAAAATAAAACCAATCTAGGCGCTAATGCTATTCTGGGTGTTTCACTAGCTGTTTGTCGAGCCGCTGCACTTGAGCAGGGCATCCCATTATATAAGCATATTGCGCAGGTCTACAAACTACCAACTAAAAACTACAAACTTCCTATTCCTATGTTCAACGTGATTAACGGCGGAAAGCACAGCGATTCAGGACTTTCAATCCAGGAATACAAAATTGTGCCGAGTGGCATTAAGACCTTCAAAGAACAATTCCGCGCCGGCAGTGAAATCTTTCATAAACTGAAAGAAATTTTGGCGTCTGAAGGACAAAGCGTGGCGGTCGGCGATGAGGGCGGATTTGCGCCGCGTTTGGAGAATAATTCCAAGCCTTTGGAACTGATGAATCGTGCCATTGAAGATGCGGGTTACAAAAAGGGAATCGAAGTCAACACCGGAATTGATGCGGCGGCCTCATCATTTTTTGATGAAAAAGAAGGCCAGTATGTTTTCAAGCCGGAAAGCAACGGCATCACGCGTGAAATGCTGGTAAATATCTATAATGAATGGATTGCCAAGTATAATGTAATTTCCGTCGAGGACGGGCTGAATGAAAATGACTGGGAGGGTTGGCGCGCGATGGAAGAAAAAATCGGCGGAAGAGTTATGACAATCGGCGATGATCTTTTGGTGACCAATGTCAAAAGATTGGAAAAAGCCATCGAAGAAAAAGCGTGCAATTCAGTTTTGATTAAAGTTAATCAGATCGGCACGCTGACTGAAACAATCAATTGCATAAAACTGGCTAAGAAAAATAAAATGAAAGTTGTTATTTCTCACCGCAGCGGAGAAACAACAGATGACTTTATCGCGGATTTGGCGGTGGGCGCGCAAGCGGAATATATCAAGTCCGGTTCGCTTTCAAGAGGAGAAAGAATTTGCAAATATAATCGACTTTTGAGGATTGAAGAGGAGCTTAAAATCAGAACCACTGATTAACGCATGAGCGCACATGATTTCACATGAAATTTTAAAATAAAAACCAAACCACAATCACGTGTATTCAGTAAATCATGTGATAATCAGTGGTTCTGATATTATGAAATCACCGACAATCTTGGTAATTTTAGATGGTTGGGGCATCGCTCCGGCATCTAAGGGCAATGCCATCACTCTAGCCAAAAAACCAACACTCGATCGTTTGAGCGGAATTTATCCGTCCACGACTTTATGCGCGACGGGAGTTTGTGTTGGCTTGGAAGATCACAAAATGAGCGGCTCGGAAGCCGGGCATATGAATATCGGCGCCGGCAGGATTATTGCACAGGATTCGAGTATCATTTCTGAAAGCATCCAGGATAAAAGTTTTTTTCTGAATCCGGCTTTGATCGGAGCGATTCATCACGCGCAAAAAAGTAACAGTAATTTGCACGTGATGGGTTTGATGGGCAATTCTGATAGTCCGCATAGCGATCCGGAACATTTTCGCGCCGTTTTAGAATTAGCCAAAAAACACGACATCAAAGAAGTTTATTGCCATCTTTTTACCGACGGTCGGGATTCGTATCCCAAAAGCGCGCTTGAGCATCTGAAATATTACAAACAAATAATAGCGGAAGAAAGCATTGGAAAAATTGCAACGCTTTCGGGCAGATTTTATGCGATGGATCGGGCCAAAAATTGGTCGCGTTTGACCAAGGCCTATGACGCGATGGTTTTTGCGCGCGGGGAGAAAGCTAATTCACCGGAAGAAGCGATTGAGCGGGCGTATAAAAATAATCTGACGGATGAATATCTTCTGCCAACAGTTATTGTTGAACAAGGCGAGCCAATGGCAAAAATTGGTGAAAATGATTCCATAGTTTTCTTTAATTTACGATCTGATAGGGCTCGACAATTCAGCAAATTATTTATCGCGATTGATAAAGAAAGCATCATCAAAGATAATATGCCAATCATTGATAAGATCAAGAATTTATATTTTGTGGCAATGACGGATTTCGGTCCTGGACTAGATGAGCATACGGCCTTTCCGGAACTGTCTATTTTGGCGACATTGCCGATGGTTTTGGGCAGTTTAAAACAATTGTATATTGCTGAATCAGAAAAATTTGCGCATGTGACATACTTTTTGAACGGCGGTTATGCTGATCCGGTGGATGAAGAGGATCGCGTGATGATTCCATCGCCGGAAACTGAATCGTACGCGCTTAGTCCGGAAATGTCAGCTGGCAAGATAACCGACAATGTTTTAAAATATATCCAGGAAGACAAATATGATTTCATCGCGGTCAATTATGCCAATGCGGATATGGTCGGGCATACGGGCGATCTTCCGGCAACAATCAAGGCAGTCGAATTTTTAGATGAACAGCTTGGCCGGCTAGTGCCGGAAGTTTTGCAACGCGGAGGAAATGTAATTATTACAGCCGATCACGGCAACGCGGATGATATGATTGATGCTGAAAGCGACCAACCAAACACATTTCATACCAAAAATCCGGTGCCATTTTTGCTAGTGAGCGATAAATTCAAGGACAAAAAACTGCGAGACGGCGGAGTGTTGGGCAATATTGCGCCGACTATTCTGGATATTTTGGGCATAGAAAAACCGGAATTGATGGTGGAGAAATCATTGTTAAAGTAAATATAAGAATCAAAATTTTCTCGAAATTTAACTCGAAACACGAATTTTATAACTGAAATTTTTCCTCACTCAGCACGCCCATAGAAAAATTTCAGATAAAATTTGGCTTCTCAGACAGAAATTCCTCGAAAATTTTAATTCTTATAATTAATTATTTTATGAATAAAATAATTTGCATCGGCTCATCCACCAAGGACATCATTTTTCCGATTAATGACGGAGAAATTGTGGAAACTCCTGAGGATTTGGAAGTGCAAAGAAAAATTGTCTTTGAGTTGGGCGCGAAATATCAAGTCTCAGAAGGGCGGCATGAATCAATCGGCGGTTGCGCGGCGAATGTGGCGTGCGGGCTGGCACGACTTGGCATTGAATCATATTGTTGCACCAAAATCGGTGACGACCATTCTGGAGAGTGGATCAAAAGAGAATTGGGTAAAAATGGCGTGAAAACTGATTTGGTTCAAATCGGCGCTGGTCATCAGAGTGATCTTTCAGCGATCATCGCGCATGTTCCCAGTGAAGACAGAGTAATTTTTTCTGATCGTGAATCTAATGAAAAATTGGAGATAATCCCGGAGGAAATTAAAAAAATCGAAGCGGAATGGATTTTTGTAAGTTCGCTGAATGGAAATGGGGACGAAAGTTGGAGCGCCAAGCTGGATAAGATATTAAATCTAGCTTCACAGAATAATTTAAAAATTGTTTTTAATCCCGGCCAGAAAAATATCAAGAGCGACACGCAAAAAATTATTGAAGCAATTCGTCAAACAGAAATTTTGATTATCAATAAGGATGAGGCGATTGAAATCGTTGATAAATTAGATGGTCTTGATGAAAGCCAGCTTAATGATGAAAGAATTTTGGCAGAAAATCTTATTAAATTAGGCGTCAAGATTGTTGTTTTGACTGACGGCACGCGAGGCGCGTGGGGATATGGCGGCCAAGAATTTTTGCATGTGGATGCCAGAAAAGAAAAAGTGGCCGATAGTTTAGGCGCGGGCGATGCTTTTTGCAGCGGATTTTTGGCGGCGCATCTGAAAGGCAAAAATCTTGAGGAATGTTTGCAATGGGGAATTGCGAACGCATCCAGCGTGGTTAAATATTATGGCGCTATCGAAGGATTGCTAAAAGAAGAAGAAATTTAGTTTTTAAGAAATAAAAAACCCTCACACTATGCAAGGGTTTCGAAGTATTAATTGAGATTTGTATAGCTATATATCCTCCTCCAAGGGATATGATAACTTTGCGTCATCTGCATATACAAAACCCTGTTTTCAATTGGTCTTTATGACCATAAACTAATCTAGCATATACTCTAAACATTGTCAATAGTAAGGAATATAAGATGTCAGATCTAAATAAATTATTCAATCCGCAGTCAATCGCTATTGTCGGCGCTTCGCAGGAGCGGGGCAAGGTTGGCTATGTGATTGCGAAAAATATTCTGGAACTGGGCTATCAAGGCAGGATTTTTTTGGTCAATCCGAAACACGATAAGCTGTTTGACCATCCAAGCTACAAAAACCTCACAGAAATCACGGAAAAAGTTGATTTGGCAATCATCGTTTTGCCGGCGAAAATTGTGGTGCCAATTATCCGTGAAGCTTCGGACAGAATAAAAAATTTCGTGGTTGTTTCAGCCGGGTTTTCGGAAACTGATGAGGAAGGCAAGAAACGCGAAGAAGAATTGCTAAAACTGACAGAAGAAAAAGGATTGAATATTTTGGGACCGAACTGTCTCGGGTTCATAATTCCAAAAATAAAATTAAATGCTTCTTTCGCGGGTGGAATGCCGACGAACGGCAATATTTCCTTTGTGTCGCAGTCCGGCGCGCTGGCAGTGGCGATTATGGATATTGCTCGCAAAGAAAATATTAAATTTTCCAACATTGTTTCCGTTGGCAATAAGATGCAGATTGACGAATCGGAAATTTTAGAATATCTAGCTCAAGATGAGGATACGAAAGTCATTGGAATGTATTTGGAAGGGATAAAAGATGGACAAAAATTTATTGAAATCGCGCAAAAAGTTTCCAAGATTAAGCCGATTGTAATTCTCAAGGCCGGCAAAACAGAGAAGGCACAAAAAGCGATATCCTCGCATACTGGCGCTTTAGCTGGCAGTAACGAGATTATGGATGCGGTTTTTGAAAAGGCTGGTGTCATGCGCGCACAAAATTTGGAAGAATTTTTTAGTCTTTTGGAATTAATATCATCGACAAATGTGCTGGTAAGTAATTCAGTGGCAGTGATTACTAATGCGGGCGGACCAGGAGTTTTGACGACCGATGCTTTTAGTGAAAAAACTATTGAGCTAGCTAATTTAAGTGTAGAAACAAAAAGAACCTTACGTGAATTTTTACCATTGGAATCGTCGGTAGAAAATCCGGTTGATCTTTTGGGTGATGCGCTGGAAGACCGCTATGAAAAAACGCTGGATATTTTGGATCGAGAAAAGAAAATCGGAGCTATAATTTGCGTTCTGACTCCGCAAGACCAGACGCCGGTTGGAAAAATCGCTGACAAGATAATTCAATTCAAGAACAAATCAGAAAAAGTCGTGCTAGCCATTTTTATCGGCGGAGAAAAAGTTGAAAGGGAGATAATAAAACTGCGCAATAATGGCGTGCCGAACTTTTCTTTTCCGGATCAAGCTGTTAATGCGCTGGATGCATATTTTAGGTGGAATTTTTCCAGAAGAATAAATGGCGTAGTGAATGAATGTGTTGCGGATGAAAGAAGAAGAAAAAATGTTTTGAAAATTATTGCGCGGGCCAAGAAGGAAAAAAGAGGCGCTTTGCTTTTTCCGGAAGCCAAAGAAGTTATGGAGCTTTATGGCATAAAGACTCCGGATATAATAAATATTAAACCTAACGGCGTATTGCCGGAAAATGTTGAATTTCCGGTGGTGATAAAAGTGGATAGCGACAAAGTTCTGCACAAAACCGATAGGCAGGGAATTATTTTGAATATTAAAAATCAAGACGAATTGGTTGAGGCGTATGAAAAAATGAAAAATAGTTTTCCTGGTGAAAATTTAATCATTCAACAGATGTTGCCGATCAAGACCGAATTGATTTTAGGCATCAAGCAAGACAGTGTTTTTGGTCCCGTTATTGTCTATGGACTGGGCGGAATATATACAGAAGTTTTCAAGATGGTGAATTTTTTAGTGTCGCCCTTAAGTCTTCCTGAAGTTAAAAATTCACTAATGCAGAGCAAGGTAAAATTTTTATTTGAAGAAACGCGGGGGCAAAAGCCGTGTGATATCGAAGAAATGGCAAAAATTTTACTGGGAATATCAAGTTTAGCGCAAGAAATAAATGAAATAAAAGAACTGGATATCAATCCGCTTCTGGTTTATAATGACGAGAGGGATGCATTGGCAATTGATGTAAAAATAATTATTTAATGGGTAACGATATGGAGACAATAAAAATTCTATTGGTGGATGATGATGAGACGACTAGAAGCATGTACGCGGAAATTTTCAAAAAAGAAGGCTTTGAAGTTTCCGAGGCAATTGATGGAGTGGAGGGGTTGGATAAAGCAACAACAAATGCGCCAAATGTCATTTTTACCGGAATCGTGATGCCAAGAATGGATGGATTTGCAATGATGGAGGCTTTGAAAAAAAATGTGATTACGGCGAATATACCGGTTGTAATATCTTCACATTTGGGCAGAGAAGAAGACCAAAAAAGAGCGGATGAGCTAGGGGCGAAAGGATTTTTTATCAGGGGCTATTGCACTCCCAATGAAATTGTCGGAAAAATACGGGCAATATTTGATTTAGTCGAATATAAGCTGAAATTCGACACCCTTGCCTTAGACGCGGAAAAAATGGTAAAGAGTATGCATTTAGAGCCGGAATTTAAGTGCGCAAGCTGCGGCAGTGATTTAGTTTTGTCTTTAAAATTGGTAAATGAAAAGGAGCATGAATTTTCTGCGAAATTGGTTTGTTCAAAATGCAATAAAATAGGTTAGCAAAGCACGAGAATCTTAAATAAATTTACGGCGGGGTTAGATAGGCTGGAAATGATGCAAAAAATTTGGAAAGTAAAAAATAATCCGCCAGCTCGCCTCGATGAGAACGAGTCGAAGCGGGTTGGCGGAAAAAATAATAATTTAAGACCGGGAAGTAAAATTCATCCGGTTGTTTTGCAGTTGCTTTTGAACAGAGGTATCAACAATGCCGATGAATTAGAAAAATTTTTTAACCTCAATTATGACACGGATGTGCATGATCCGTTTTTATTTTCTGATATGGAAAAAGCGATCGATAGAATCAAGAGAGCAAAAGAAAATCAGGAAAAAATTGCAATTTTTGGCGATTATGACGCAGATGGTGTGACTGCCACAGCGCTTTTGTATGAAACCCTGACCAATCTTGGATTTAAGAAAGTGATTCCATATATTCCTGACCGACAGACCGAGGGTTATGGCATGAATGAACCGTCGATTGATTTTTTGGCCAAGGAAGGCGTGAGTCTTATTGTTACGGTTGATTGCGGAATAACCAATATCGTTGAAGTCGAAAAAGCGAAAAGCTTAGGAATCGATGTAATCGTTACTGATCACCATCATGTGCCGAAAAAGTTACCTGATGCAGCGGCTATAATAAATCCGCATGTCGAAAATTGCGGATATCCATTTGAAAGTTTGGCTGGTGTGGGCGTGGCATTCAAACTGGCGCAAGCGCTGTATGAAAAAATGGACAATTCTAAGACAGATCAATTGAAGTGGCTTTTGGATCTGGTGGTCATCGGTACGGTGGCAGATTGTGTCCCGCTGGTTAGCGAAAATAGGGTGCTGACAAAATACGGCTTAGTAGTTTTATCTAAAACCAGAAGAGTCGGACTCTTGGAAATGTTTAAGGTTGGCCGGATCACGATTGATGAAAATAATATTCCAGACACGCAAAAGATTGCTTTTCAAATCGCGCCAAGAATCAATGCGGCCGGCCGGATGGATCACGCCAGCATTTCATATGAACTGATGATTGAAAAAAACTCGGTCATGGCGCGAGACATGGCTTTGGAAATCGAAGATAAAAATAAAAACCGGCAAAAAATCACGGCGGAAATCGTGCGGGAAGTGCGCGCGCTGGCAGAGAATTCTTTTAAGGACAGAAAACTTATTTTTGCCTCAAACGAACATTGGCAAGTGGGGATTTTGGGTCTTATCGCCGGCAGAATTGCGGATGAATTCAACAAACCAACCGCTGTTTTTCAAAAGCAAGGCGCGGAATTTGTCGGATCATTCCGCAGTATCGATCAATTCAATATTATTGAGGCGTTGGAAAAATGCTCAGATCTACTGGTTCGTTACGGCGGGCATTCGCAAGCGGCTGGCGCGCAAGTGAAAGAAGAGAATATGGAAAAATTTTATGAAAAGTTGTCTGGAATAATTGAAGAAGATTTGGCAGGCAAGGATATCCCGCCAAACATTGAAATTGATTTGGAAATAACAGCTGCTGATATTAATTGGGATTTGCTGGAGGCGATCAAAAAATTGCAGCCATTTGGTGAAGGCAATGAAGAACCGATTTTCTTAATGAAAAATTTAATCGTTGAGGATGTGAAAATTGTCGGCAATGGCAGTAAGCATATGAAGCTGTCGCTGAGAGCTGAGTCCAGTCCGAAAGTGTTCGAGTCAATTGGATTTGGATTGGGAGAAAATAAGCTGGAATTGAAAAACGGCGACGCGATTGATATTGTCTTTAATCTGCAAGAAGACGAGTGGAATGGCAATAAGAAGATGCAATTGAATCTGGTTGATATACAAAAAAAATAAAGAACGCCTCGGGGAGGCGTTTGAAGTTTTATGCGGCAGTTTGCCTGCAAAGGTCACTGCCAGCATGATTATGGTGATTATCAGAAAAGTTACCATGATCATCCATGTTCTACCAAAGAACTTTTTCCTTTCGAGTTCGAGGTATTCTTTCTCGGTTCCAACCAATTCTTCCATCGAAGCCTCCTTAAATTGATTTGTTAGAAAGCTTTTAATTTATAATTCCACATTTTTTAAAATAAGGCAAATTATGCTAAAATAAAACTATGAATGAAAAGATAATAATGTACACTGACGGCGGGTCGCGGAACAACCCTGGTCCGGCGGCGATTGGCGTATATGTAGAAACGTTAGGAAAAAAATATGGGGAATATATTGGCACCAAGACCAATAACGAAGCGGAATATATGGCGCTGATTTTCGGCTTAAAAAAACTGAAACAATTGATGGGAAAAAGTGTAAAGCAAAAAGAAATTGAATGCTATTTGGACAGCGAGCTGGTTGTGAAACAATTGAATCACGAATATAAATTGAAAGAAAAACACATCCAGGAATTTTTCATTGAAATTTGGAATTTGATGTTGGAATTCAAATCAGTGAAATTTATTCATGTCCGACGAGAGAAAAATACGATTGCGGATGTGCTGGTGAATGAGGCGCTGGACGCGCGAGAAAAACAAAGCAGCTTAATATAATCATATATGACAAAAAATAAAAAACGTATCATTTGGGTTATAATAATTTTGGCCATAATCACCGGCGTTGTTTTTTTTGTGCGCAGCAAGAAGCCCGTCACGACTTATACAACGGAGTCGGTGAAGCGCGGCATTTTGGCGCAAACAGTTTCGGAAACCGGCACGATCAAAACGGTCAATCAGACGGACCTGTCTTTCAAAATCAGCGGGCGGGTGATTAAGCTCTTGGCTGATGTGGGGGATAAAGTAAAAACCAACCAGCTTATCGCTCAGTTGGATATGGGAACGCTTGGCGCGGAATTAGCAGGCGCTACGCAGAATTTGAATGTGCAAAAAGAAACTTTGGCGAGTATGAAAAAAAATCCTAGCCAGTTTAATCATGAGGACTTGGATGCGCAAAGAGCTAAGATAAAGTCATCCAGCGCCAGCGTTGATTCAGTTTTTGCGCAGATTCGCGACACCAAGATGTTTTCTCCAATTGACGGAGTGATTTTGAAGCGTAATGTGGATCCGTTTGAAACCACAGTTGCCAATAGTCCGACGCCGGTTTTCACGGTTGGTGATCCGAATGATTTGGTAATTGAAACTAATGTACCGGAATCGGATATTGTGAAAGTTAAAATAGGACAGAAAGCTAATGTAACTTTTGACGCCTTGCCGGCTGACCAGATTTCTGAAGCCAGCGTGACCGAGATCGATCCGTCTTCTACGGTCGTGCAAGACGTTGTAAATTATCGTATTAAATTGAAATTAAACAGCTTGGATGAGCGCATTAAATCAGGAATGAGCGCGAATATTGATATTATGACAAATGAGAAAGATGGTGTGCTGATGATTCCGTTGCGCGCCGTGCACACGGATGGCACACAGAAGTATGCGGATGTTTTGACTGATGCAAAAAACAATCTGACTGAGCGCAGAAATGTCACGACCGGCTTGGAAGGCGATGAAGGGATGGTGGAAGTTGCCAGTGGAAATTTGAAAGAAGGCGAGGCAGTGGTGACGTTCGTGAAATAATATGGATTTAATCAAAGTTCAAAATCTTTGCAAAACTTACGATAGTGAGGGTGTGAAGACTCAGGCGGTTTGCGGGGTGACTTTTGAGATTGGCAAAGGTGAGTTCGTGGCGATTATGGGGCCAAGCGGTTCGGGCAAATCAACTTTGATGCAGATGCTGGGATTTTTGGATCGGCCGACGGAGGGCGAATATCTTTTTGGCGGAAAAAATACAGAAAGTTTTTCGGATGATGAGTTGGCGCTCATCCGCAATGAGAAAGTTGGGTTTGTTTTTCAGGCCTTCAATTTGTTGCCAAGAACCTCGGTGATGGAAAATGTGGAGTTGCCACTTTTGTATGATAATAAACGAGAAAAAAAAGAAGAGAATGAAAAAAAAGTGATGGAAGCCTTGAAGGCGGTAAATATGGAACATCGCGCCAGTTATCTGTCCAACCAATTGTCTGGCGGAGAAAAACAACGAGTGGCAGTGGCGCGGGCGCTGGTCAATAATCCGGATGTTATTTTTGCGGATGAACCGACCGGCAATTTGGATTCTAAATCCGGCATCCAGGTGATGAAAATTTTGCAGAAACTCAACGATGAAGGCCATACGATTATTTTAGTCACACACGAAACTTTCACGGCCGAGCATAGTAAAAGAATCATAATGATGAAAGACGGCAACATCACCCACGACTTTCCGGTGCAAAATCGCAGGATCGCGAGAGATGGAGAAATGCTAAAATAAAATCAGTCGTTAAAATATTTTTTATTTTCAGCCAGATTTGATTTGATTGTATGTCTTTAGATTTTTTGCAAATAGCCTGAAAATAAAAAATATTTTCACTTCCTGCCTATGCGATTACTGGATCCGATTAAAATTTCTTATAAAAATATTCTGGCGGCGAAGTTCCGTTCGTTTTTGACGGTGTTGGGAATTGTCATTGGCGTTGCCTCGGTGATTATTGTGATGGCCATTGGCGCCAGCGCGCAAGCTTTGATTTTGGATCAAGTGACCGGCATTGGTTCGAATTTGGTCGGAGTTTTGCCAGGCGGATCGGAAGAGAAGGGGCCGCCAGCGACAGTTTTTGGCGCGATTATTACAACGCTCAAATATGATGATTTGAAAGCTCTGCTCTCAAAAGGCAATGTGCCGGACGCGGCAGGCGGTTCGGGTTATGTGACCGGTTCGGCTACGGCAAAATATCAGGACAATAATTTTTCGGTGACATATCAGGGCGTTAGTTCGGACTTGCCGGATGTGGAAAATCTAAAAGTGGCGGAAGGCCGATTTTTTATGCCCGAGGAAGAAACCAATCTTTCGCGAGTGGTGGTTTTGGGCGCGGATAGAGTCGGTGATTTTTTTCCGAATATTGATCCGATCGGAAAAACATTAACTATTAAAAATCTGAACTTTACCGTGGTCGGCGTTCTGGAAAAAAAAGGCGCTTCGGCTTTTTCCAATACAGATCAGACTTTGTACGTACCGCTTTTTACGGCGCAAAAACTGCTCTTAGGAATTGATTATTTGAATTTCATTCGAATCAAGGTTGATAGTCCGCAAAATGTGGCGGAGGCGGTGGCAGACATAAAAACAACACTGCGCCATCAACATAATATCAAAGATTCGGCGGATGATGATTTTTCGGTGCGCGACACGGCGCAAGCGCTTTCCACGCTGACAACCGTGACCGATGTTCTCAAATATTTTCTGTCCTCTATCGCCGGCATCTCTCTTCTGGTGGGCGGCGTGGGTGTTATGAATATAATGCTGGTGGCAGTTAATCAGCGCATCCGCGAAATTGGCCTCAGGAAGGCAGTAGGCGCCAGGAATGATCATATTATCTGGCAATTTTTGATTGAAGCGATTTTTATTACTTTGATCGGCGGATTTTTAGGAATTGTAGTTGGCATCGGTGTCGCATATCTGGCAGCGATTATCATCCAATATTTGGGAAATAACTGGCAATTCATCATCACTTGGCAATCAATTGCTATTGCGACCTCAGTTACGTTTGCCGTTGGAATTATTTTTGGAATGTATCCGGCGCGAAAAGCGGCGCGTGTTTCGCCGATGGAAGCGTTGCGGTATGAATAAAATTATAATTGTCATCCTGAACTTGATTCAGGATCCAATGGTGGACATTGTGAATCACTAAAAGTATTAGATTCCGGATCAAGTCCGGAATGACAGAAAAATATGCATGAATTTTTTCTCTCAATAGGAATGGCTTTCAAAAATCTCCGTACGAATATCGGGCGGACGGTTTTGACGCTGGTTGGAATAGTAATTGGTATAACTTCAGTCATTGTGATTATGTCCAGCGGCCAAGGCGTCAAAAATTTTGTTTTGGGAACGGTGCAGAGTTTTGGCAACGATACGATTCAAATTGAAGTGAAAGTTCCGGCGACCGGCAAAACTTCGGCGCAGAACGCTATTGGCCAGGCGCAGGGCATCCAGATTACGACTCTCAAACAAAACGATGCTGAAGCGATTGCAAAACTTCCGAATGTTGAAGCTCTTTATATGGCCAATTTCACGCAGGAAATCGCCAGTTATCAGAATATAAAAAAAAGAGCCTTGCTTTTCGGGACAAGCGCAGATGTGCCGACAGTGGACCCGGGCATAAAAATGGCGGAAGGAACTTTTTTTACCGAGAATGATGATCGCAGTCTCGCGCAAGTCGTGGTTCTCGGACCTGATATCGCGCAAATTTTTTTCGGGTCGGATAATCCATTAGGTAAGGAAATTAAAATCCACGGCCAAAATTATAAAGTCATTGGCATTCTTGGAAAGCGCGGTAATTTAGGATTTGTAAATTATGATGAACTGGTTTATTTGCCGGTGCGAACGTTGGGAAAAAAAATTCTGGGCATAGATTATCTGCGCAACATCATCCTCAAAGTCAAAGATCAGAGTCAGCTGGACGCGACAGTGGCGGATTTGACTGACGCGATGCGGCGTCAGCACAATATCACTGATCCAGCGAAGGATGATTTTTCCGTGACCTCGCTCAAGGAAGCGCAGGATCTGGTGGCGACAGTTTTCAATACGATTAATATTTTGCTCTTAGCGCTGACCTCAATTTCTTTGGTGGTCGGCGGAGTGGGGATTATGAATATTATGTATGTGGCTGTGGTAGAGCGCACGTTTGAAATTGGTCTGCGAAAAGCCGTGGGCGCGCGGCCACGGGATATTTTGCGGCAGTTTTTATGGGAAGCAATTTTTTTGACTTTGGCTGGCGGAATTGTCGGTATAATATTAGGATATCTGTTTACCTTTATTTTGTCTTACGTTTTTTCATATTTAGGATTTAATTTGAGCCTGACGGTTAGCGCTCAGGCAATTCTGATTGCGGTTGGATTTTCTGCGACAGTCGGCATTATTTTTGGCTATTATCCTGCCCGCAGTGCTTCGCGCTTATCTCCAATGGAAGCGCTAAGAAAAGAATAAATCTAAAATAAAAATATCTATTTAAATTTATGCACAGCGATGCAGGCGGGCCGGCGCGCAAAGCTTCGCAATTGAGCCCGATGGAGGCCTTACGACGTGAATAATATTTTGTAGCTGCCGCAGGGCGCCATTTTTCTTTTCCCCAAAAGAAAAGTGGCAAAAAAGAAAAAGGCGCACGTGCTCGTGCTGTCTAAATTCCTAGCTTACTCGCTAAAATTTTTGGTGCCCGCGCAAGGCTATGCTAATGAGGCGACCTAAAAATTTCTTAACGCTCGTACGCTGGAATTTAGAAACGCACTACGCAGGGTGCGAAGGATATTTTAAGTTAGGGCATAATAAAAAAATAAATCGAGCCTGCGAAATTTAAAAACATAAATTGAAAATTATGAACGTTAAGAAAATTTTAGGTCGTTACGCTTGGAATGGCGTTGACGGGCAACCAAAATTTTTAGCGAATAATTTGAAAATTTATTTTTAAATTTTGCCCGGCTCAGCAGTTTCTTTCCGCCCCCTTTCTTTGCTGCCAAAGAAAGGGGGCACCTTGTGGTAACAAAAGGTTTTGGAAAATAAAAAAGGGATCATGCAAGCATGTCCCTATATAGTGATTGATATTTTGATCGCTAAGGTTGTTCAAAATTGGAGCATCGGAAGGAGTGTGACCGCTGCCACTAATGCGATAATGGAAGCGACAGCACATCTTTTCATCCATTTAATGCTCCGACTCGTTAATGCTAAGACCATGATTATGAGCGTTAAGATATAGCTCATTGTGCAAAGCCCGTAGCAAGCACAAGTATAGTCAATATGCATATATTCCTCCTTTCTGGCTCATTGAGCTAAGGTTGATGTTGGTCTGTTGATTGTGAAGGCAACTCTAATTTATACGCCTATTTATCAATTTTGTCAAGATTGTCGCAAAGTTTGTCGTGTGCTAAGCTTAGATGGTAAAATCGTAGAATAAATTTCATGGAAAAAGAGCAAATAAAAGAGAATATATTAAAAATAAAAAATACGTTTTTTGAGTATGCCAAAAAATTTTTGCAGCCGAAAGGCTTTCAAGAAGCTGAAATTGAAACGGTAGCTGAGGAAAAAGCCGAAGCGGAAAAGAACAAAAAAATGGACGCGTATATTGAATTCGCGCTGATCTTTATTTTGGGAATCTTGGTTGGCATCGCGGTCAAGACCGAAGCGAACAAGCGGATAACAATCGGTTTTGATGATTATCAGATGAAATTGGCTAAGCAGGATTTCAATATTAATAATTTGCAATTTGAAGTTGCCAAAAAAAGCGCGGCTGATGCCAAAAGCGCGCAAGACCAGGCGCAACAACAGAACAATGGCAACGTGCCGGCTGATGCAAACACTAGTGAAAATTAATTTAATTTTAAATAAATTTTTATGGAATCTAAGAATGATAAAAAGATAAAAAACCTGATCTCAATCGCAATTCTTTTGGGAGGACTTTTTGTCGGCAGTCTTTTTGTAGATGTGGCGCAAGTTATTAAGGGCGGCGGTTTCTCCTCAAGAAATCTTAATCAGTCCGATATTTTTGAAGCCAATGGCAAAACCTGGGTGGCCTATAGTGAGCCGGTGGTTGGTGTCAAGGTAATTAGTGATGATGCCTGCACGAAATGCGATCCTTCTGAAGCATTGGTGTGGTTGCGCCGGGTTCTGCCGACCATCAGCGCGGAAAAAGTGGCTTTTGACAGCCAAGCTGGCAAGGATTTGATCAGCAATTTTGGGATCACAACTCTGCCGGCGTTTGTTTTTGACGGCAATGTTTCCAAGACTGATTTCTATTCGCAGGCGCAAGTCCTGTTTGATTCCAAAAACGATTCTTATGTTTTGAAAACGCAGGAGTTGGGACTGACCCCAGGAAAATATTTAAATGTTCCGGATGTGAAAGACACGGACGCGACATTCGGCAAGGCGGATTCAAATACAAAAGTTGTGGTATTTTCAGATTTTCAATGTCCATTCTGCAAGTCTTTCTGGAACACTTTGCGGGACACAATGAAAAATTACGGCGATAAAGTTTTGTTTGCGTATAAGCACCTGCCGCTAGGCATTCATCCTCAAGCCAATAATGCTGCGCTGGCTTCGGCTTGTGCGCAGGAGCAAGGAAAATTCTGGGAATATGGCGACAAATTGTATGCGACTCAGGATGCGTGGGGCAAAACAACGGACACTCAAATATTCAAAGATTATGCTAAAGGCTTGAAACTTAACACGGATCAATTCAACCAATGCTTGGATAGCCAAAAATACCAAGCGCAAATTGATGATGATAAAAATGAAGCGAATGACCTCGGAATTTCCGGCACGCCAGCCACCTTCATCAACGCGCAGTTCAAGAACGGTGTGGTCAGCGCGGATGATTTGAAAACCGCGATTGATCAGGAATTGGCGAAATAAATTTTTTATATAGCAGTTCTTTCCGAATGGAGGTGGACTAAATGGCTGATCCTAGGATTGAAGCTCTTATTCGTTCTACTGGGTTAGAAGACAAGAAAGAGGGAATTAGGTATTTAACTTCTGCTGAAATCGATGATTTCTGTCGCATTCAGGTGCAAGCGACTCGCAAGCAAATGCAGGAGTTGCGCGACTGGCGAGCCAGATCATTGAATGAGCTTGGGGATATTGTTTTGTGCGCAACATAAAACAGCACACAGGCTGGGCGAGGAAACTCGCCCCTTTTTTAATATTGCAAAAAAGCCTTTAGGCTGGTATTATTTCTATATGGATAAAAACTTAGAAACACAAATTGAAAAGGTCTTAACCAGAGGTACTAAGAAAATTATTGAGAAGGAAAGTCTGGTAAAAAAGCTTAGATCTGGAGAAATATTGAGAATTAAGCACGGAGTCGATCCAACGACACCTGATTTGCATCTGGGTTATGCGGTTGTATATAGAAAATTAAAACAACTACAAGACTTGGGACACAAAATTGTTTTTATGATAGGCGGTTTTACCGGTCGCTTTGGAGATCCGACCGATAAATCTGATAAGGCTAGGCAACTTAGGCCTAAAGAAGAAGTTGAAGTGCTGGCAAAAAATTATATTGATCAGTTGGGCAAAATTTTAGATATAAGCAAAGTTGAAATAAGGGATAATAGCGAATGGTTTGAAAAGATGTCGGCGGAGGATCTATTGAGTTTAATGTCAAAATTTACTGCTAGAAGAATGATGGAAAGGGATATGTTTCAGGAGAGAGATAAAAAAGGACTTGAAATAGGACTTCATGAATTGGTTTATCCTGTTTTGCAAGGATATGATTCCGTTATGCTAAAATCTGACCTAACTGTGATTGGCAGCGATCAGGAATTTAATGAATTGCAGGGAAGAAAAATTCAAGAAATCTATGGCCAAAAACCACAAGATTTGATCATTATGCCCGTACTTGTTGGAACTGATGGCAAAGAAAAAATGAGTCAAAGTTTAGGAAACTATATCGGAATTACGGAAGAACCAAATTCTATGTTTGGAAAAGTTATGTCAATTCCGGACAGCTCGATGATGAATTATTTTGAACTTTGCACAGATGTTTCACTGGATGAAGCTAAAAAAGAAATTGAAAATAATCCAAGAGATGCAAAAGTTAAATTAGCAACTGAAATCGTGAAAATTTATCATGGCGAAGCTGAGGCGGAAAAAGCCAAGGAATATTTTGTGAAAACAATTTCCAACAAAGAAATTCCGGATGAAATCAAAGAAGTTGCTGTTTCTAAAGACGAAATAAAATTAGTTGAGTTTTTGGTGTTGGCCGGATTGGCAACAAGCAATGGCGACGCGCGGCGAAAGATTGAGCAAGGCGGAGTGGAAATTAACGGCGAGCGAGAATCTGATTGGCAGAGAGTTTTGAATAAATCTGATAATAGCAGTACTTTAAAAGTGGGCAAATTCGGGTTTGCACGAATAAAATTTCACAAATAATCGGAGGGCGAATGAAAAAGCTGAAAGCATATGCCAAGTTTGTTATTGTGTGGACGCTTTGGGCAAGCTGGTTCCGACCCATCGTAAGGCTTCCCTTGATGGCGTTGGCAACTGGTGGTTTAGTGATGGTATGCTATGAAGGATCATCGACCTTTATTCGGATTGCCGGCGCCTGTCTCTTTATGTCCATAAGTATTTTTTTCGGTGCAAATGTACCGAAACACGAGCCACGCTTGCATGAAAATGTTGGCGAGGTCTTTTCTCCGGGTATATAGTTGTATAATCTTTTGGGGACCATGGTTTGGTCCTCCTTTTTTTGACTTTTTGTCGATTTAAAAGTAAAATCAAAACTATAGCAATATGAAGCATATCTATAATTGGCTGAAAAAATTGATTGGGGTGAAAGCATTTTCGGTGAGCGAGGTCTCGTTTTCTTTTAACAATGTTGTGGTCGGAAAAATATTAGAAATTGAAAAACATCCTAATGCTGATAGATTGCAAATTGTACGTGTCGACATTGGATCCGTTGAGCCCTCTCTCCTAACCTCTCTCCCAGAGGGAGAAAGGAAAATCAGGAAGGACATTTTGATTGTGTGCGGCGCGCCAAACATTAAAGTTGGACAATTTGTTCCGGTCGCGCTTGTGGGCGCGAAATTGCCTGGCGGGATGGAAATCAAAGAAGCGGAAATTCGCGGGGTGAAATCTTTCGGGATGCTGTGTGCAAAGGATGAGCTTGGGTTGAGTTCGGACCATAGCGGGATTATGATTTTGGATGAAAACGCTGTGATTGGAATGGAATTTGCAAAATATATCAGTTTGAATAAATAAATTATCAGAGTAAAAAAATATGCGAAAGATTGTTATTGAGGATGCGGAAGAAAAAATTCTAATAGAAGAATTAAATAAAAGAAGTGACATCAAGGCCGAGCGCATAAAAAGGCTTTTGGCGTTGCCTGACCTGACAAAAAAAGATAATTCTCCCATAAAGATTTTAGTTGATCGCATCTTGGGACTTCCGAGATTCAAAGATTTTGATTTGATTGAGATCCCCAAAATCGTAACAGTAAAAGATGAATTTGATACATTAAATTCTCCAGTCGACCATCCTACCCGCAAAGAAACCGACACCTTTTTTCTTGATGAAGCTAATCACTTGAGAACACAAATGACCGTGATGTGGCCTTTTTATTTCCGAGAAAAAGAAGTTTTGCAGGAACTAGAAAAAGAAGGACAGGTGATGGCATTGGCTCCAGGGTTAGTCTATAGAAAGGACGAAATAGATAGGAGTCATTTTCCCGCTTTTCACCAGATTGACGGGCTGTTGATTTGCAAAAAAGACAAAAAAATAATTACGCTGGATGATTTGAAGGAGGTTGAGATTGAAATGACGAAAAGTATTTTCGGCGAAGATGTGGAATACAGATTTTTAGTGGACGCTTTTCCGTTTACAGATCCATCGGTGCAAATTGAAATTAAATTCAATGGTGATTGGTTAGAGGTTTTAGGAAGCGGCTTGGTGCATACGCAAGTTTTAAAAAATTTAGGATTAGATCCTGAAATTTACAATGGCTGGGCTTTTGGAATTGGAATTGAAAGATTAGCAATGGTAAAATTCGAAATACCCGACATCCGTGTTTTTTGGTCGGAAGACCCAAGGATTACAAGTCAATTCACAGATATTAACAGCAAATTTACAGAAGTCAGCAAATTTCCGGAAACAGTTCGAGACATTTCGTTTATCATTAATAAAGATGTGAGTCTGAATAATTATTTTGAAATTGTTCGGGACTATGCTGACAATCTGATTGAGGAAGTAAAGCTTTTGGATGAATATGAAAATGAAGAAAAGTTCGGTAAGGATAAAAAAAGTTACACCTTTCGCATTGTTTATCGTTCATCCGAACGAACTTTAACCAATGAAGAAATTAATAAAATACAAACAGAAATCCGTACAAAAACTGAGAAAGAGCTGGGTGCATTACTTCGATAAATTAAAAATGGAAATGCTGACCGCGAACACCGGAAGGCAATGAGGTTGACAAAGTAGTTGAAAGTGTGATAAAAGAACTAAAGGGAAAACTGGATATAGAAATTAGAAAGCAATTTTTTATCTTAGTGAAGGAGGAATGAAGATGGAAGTTATCAAACAAGCGGTATCTTCTCCGGGCATAGTGTTCTTTGCGGTGATTGGCACGGCGATTGCGGGCTTGGCAATGTATTGCGTCGTTTATAGTGTGCCAGTTCACTTTTTCAACTGAATAACGAATCTTTGATTCGTGGGCTACCCTAGCGCGGGCAGCCTTTTTTTGTTTGACTTTGGCGCTATTTGAGCTAAAATTAGATATATGCGTGAGATATCTAAGCAGTACAATTTCAAGCAGGAAGAAACTAAAATATACCGACTTTGGGAAAAGAGCGGGTTTTTTAATCCGGACAATATTGCTTCGGCCAAAAAATACTGCAATGTTTTGCCGCCACCCAATGCTAATGGCGAACTGCATCTAGGCCATGCCAGCGGGTACACCGTGATGGATATTTTCGGACGCTTTGAACGGATGAATGGCAAGAAAGTTTTGCTATTGCCCGGCAAGGATCATGCCGGAATCCAAACTCAAGTGGTTTTCGAGCGGAAAATAAAAGAGGAAAGGGGAATAAATCGACAAAAATTAGGACGAGAAAAGTTTTATAGGGAGTGTTATGATTTTTGCATCGATCGTTCGAATTATATGCGTTCACAGGAAAAGCGGATTGGAATCAGCGCGGATTGGTCGCGGGAAAAATTTACGCTTGATCCGGATGTTTTGAAAATTGCCTTGGAGACTTTTGTAAAAATGTATAAAGATGGTCTGATCTACAAAGGCAATCGGATTATTAATTGGTGTCCAAGCTGCGGAACGGCTCTCAGCGATGTTGAAGTGGTGCACAAAGAAAAGGAAGGCCGATTATACTATATTAAATATCCCATCAAAGATTCCAAGGAATTTATCACGGTGGCAACGACGCGACCGGAAACAATGCTGGGAGACAGCGCGGTGGCAGTCAATCCGAAAGACAAAAGATATTTGAGTTTCATCGGTCAGTCCGTGATTTTGCCATTGCAAGAAAAAGAAATTCCAATTATTGCGGACAGGAGGATTGATATGGAATTCGGAACCGGCGCGGTGAAAATTACGCCGGCGCACGATCCTTTGGATTGGCAGATCGGAAAAGACCATAAACTGGAAGAAATTCAGGTGATTGATGAAAAAGCCGAAATCACAATTCTGGGCGGGAAATATGCCGGCCTAGATGTTTTGGAAGCGCGCGCGAAAATTATTTTAGATTTATCCGGACGCGGGTTATTGAAAAAAGAAGAAATTTTGATAAATAATGTTTCAGCTTGTGAAAGATGCAAAACGACAATTGAGCCATTGATTTCGAAGCAATGGTTTGTCAAAGTTGACGGGGAAAAATATTCTTTCAAGAAAAAAACTCTGGAAATGATTAAATCCGGCAAGATAAATATTTATCCGGATAATTTTAAAAAAATTCTGATTCACTGGATAACTAATCTTGAAGATTGGTGCATATCGCGGCAAATTTGGTGGGGGCCAAGATTTCCAGTGTGGTATCAGGGTGAAAAAATTTTTGTCGGGCTTGAAGCGCCGAAAGGCGAAGGCTGGATTCAGGATGAAAACACTCTTGACACGTGGTTTTCTTCCGGCCAGTGGCCGTATTCGACATTAGGCTACCCAAGCGGAAAAGATTGCAAGGATTTTTATCCGACTGACATGATGATTATGGGCCGTGATATTTTGTTTTTTTGGTCAGCCAGAATGTTGATGCTGGGATTATATCGCACCGGCAAAACTCCGTTTAAAGACTTATATTTTACTGGAATTATTCGAGACAAGGATGGGTATAAATTCTCTAAATCACGTGGCAATGGGATTGATCCGCTGCCGATGATTGAAAAATTTGGCGCGGACGCATTGCGCTTGAGTCTGGTGATGGATATCGCGCCTGGGCAAGACTCGAGACTATATGAAGAAAAGATTGAAAGTTTCCGTAATTTTATCACAAAACTTTGGAATATTTTTCGCTATTGTGAGCAATCAGATAAGGGTTTTGTTTTGGTGGAAAAAATCAGCAAGAAAGATTTGAAAACTATGTCGGACAAATGGATTGTTTCGCAATTGGAAGAAACGACCAAAAAAGTTACTGAGTTAATGAAAGATAAAAATATCTCTTTAGCGCAAGATACTCTACGCAAATTTACTTGGGACAGTTTTGCTGATTGGTATTTGGAAATAAATAAAATTGAAAAAAATACAAAAGTTTTGGGATATGTTTTGGATAAAATTTTGAAATTATGGCATCCATTCACGCCGTTTGTGACAGAGGAAATTTATGGAATTTTAAATAATAACAAAAGTTTATTAATGATGGCCAAATGGCCAAAGAGTGAAAAGAAATTTATTGATAAAAATACAGAGAATGATTTTTCTGATTTACAAGAGATGATAGCCAAAATCAGGAATATCCGTTCCAGTTATCATATTGATCCGGCTGAATTGATGGAAGCGTATGGAGACAAAAAAATTGAAAAAGAAATTATTGAAAAATTGGCCAGAGTTAAGATTACCATTGGAACAACTAAAGAAAAAATGATCCATGTTTCAACGCGCCGCAGAACTTTGCAACTAAACATTGCCAAGGTGATTGATGTTGCCAAGGAAATTGCTTTTATGGACAAGGAAATTAATATTTTGGAAGGACTCATAAAAAAGAACGAAGAAATGCTAAAAAACAAAAAGTTTGTCGCTGGTGCGCCGAAAGAAATTATTGAAGCCACAAAAAATAGATTGAAAGAGTATAAGGAAAAATTAAAGGTTCAAAAAGAGCTGGAAAAAACTTTAACCGCTCTAATGAACATGGTATAATATTGTCAGATTTATTTCTTTATTCCACAAATGATGGAGGCTCTAAAACAAAATTTTTTTTTACGAAAAACTTTTTATAAATTTCTTATCTGGTGCGGATTGTTTTTATTTGCCGTCATTCAATCTTTTTCTGGGTCGCTTAGCGCAAATGCGACAACGCAATCTATAACGCAGACAAGCGCTGCGGATTTTAATGTCGGAACATTTTCAAATACGACCGTAGTCGGATCCGGCGTAGGAGCAAGTGTAGCGCTGACTGTTGCGACGCCTGCTGGCGGCTCCGTGGGAACCTATGCCGTAGGACGTGGTCCTAATGGTATTGCTTTCGATCCTGTTACGAATTCCATCTGGGAGACAGACAATATGGATGCCACTGCTTCTAAGGTGAATATTATGACAGGCGCCACGGCTACTTACGCTGTGGGATCAGGTCCTTATGGAGTTGTCTTTGATCCCGTAACGAATTCTATTTGGGTGACGAACCAGGATAGTCATAGTATTTTCCAGATGAACCCCGTGACCGGAGTCGTGGAGAATGCCTACGACGTGGGAAGTTTTCCAAGCTCTATTGTTTTTGACCCGATTACGAATTCTGTCTGGGCAACAAACCAGTTTAGCGGTTCCATTTCCAAAGTGAACGTCGTAACTGGCGCACAGAGTGTCTATCCCTTGACCGGTTCATCTAACGATGCGGGAGTCGGTCCATTAGATATTGTTTTTGACCCCGTCACGAATTCTGTCTGGGTGGCGAACAGTGGTAATGACACCAGCACTATCGTGCAGATGGACGTTATGACTGGCGCCATAAAAAACACTTATGAGGTAGCTACGGGAAGGACATATGGTATCGCCTTCGATCCCGTCACAAATTCCATTTGGGTCGGTCACCGTGCGGATAACACCGTTTCCAAGGTGAATGTCTTGACCGGCTCATCAAGCATCTATGCAGTAGAAGATAATCCTGCTCGCATCGCTTTTGACCCCATCACAAGTTCCATTTGGGTCGGTAATTTTATCGATGCTTTTGTCCCTGGCACTTATAATAATAATACTACTATCGCTAAGTTAAACCCTAAAACCGGTTCATCGACCATCTACGACGTAGAACAACACGATCCGTTTTCTCTTATTTTTGACCCTGTCACAAATTCTATGTGGACTGGGAATTATGGCAGCGCTAACGTCTCTAAAATGAATGTAGCAGATCAGTTTATTTCTCAAGGTACTTTTACCTCATCGGCAATCAATAATGACACGGGTTATTCAACTGAAACACTTTCACTTTCGTGGGCGGAAAGCGGAGAACAGACAATCACTATGCAAGCTCGCTCAGGGAGTGATTCCGCGATGACCGGCGCGTCTGGTTGGGGAAGTTGCGCCATCACTAACGGCGGGCTCCTTTCGGACGATTCGTGCGTCCATAACGGCGATACATATGTTCAATATCGGGCAACGCTCTCAACGGCTAATGTTTTAGAAACTCCTTATCTTAATAGTGTAACCATAGCTTACCAGCCGTCTTCTCCAGTAAATAATCCTCCGCAATTTGACACTGCTATAGGAAGCGGTACGGGTATAGCAGTTTCGGTTGCTACAGGAAGCGTCGCAACTATGGGTCGGGCGACTTTCCAATTCTCCGCTCTTGATCCAAATGCAGATATTAATGGACCGGTAAACGGGCACGCGGCTTCCATAGTGACGCCAAGCTATCAGTATTCATTGGACAATGGCGCTACGTGGCATACGATGGATATGTTTATAACACCGGATGCGACTGCAGACATTGCAATGGCAACGGGGACATATTCTCCGACATCAACTATTACCTGGAATGCATTGGCGGATACCGGACCTCAATATACTGCAAGCGCTCGTATCAGAGTGAAATTAGACGATCATCAGTCGGCAAGTAATATTGTGACAGCAACAAGTTCGGCATTCGCGCTTAATACCTACGGATATGCTACTACCGGAGAAGTTATTACTATTCCTGACGGCGGACAGTGGGGATCAAGTGTTTCCGGTTCCGTTGTTGGACCAGATAATCAGCTTGTAACTTCATGGATATTTAATGGCTATAGTATTAATAATGGAACCGTTACTGGGAATGCCACATTTAATGACACAAGTTACAATAATGGCACTGTCACAGGCGCTGCCACTTTTAATAATACCTATAACGCTGGTACGGTTGCAGGCGATGCTACATTCAACGGTGCAAGCTATAACAGCGGCACTGTCACGGGCGATGCCACATTTAATGACACAAGTTACAATAGTAATGTCGTCACAGGCAACGCCACATTTAATGGTACAGGCAATAATGGCGGAACTGTGACAAAGAATGCTACCTTTAACAATACAAGCTATAACGATAACACCGTCACAAAAAATGCTACCTTTAACAATACAAGCTATAATAGAAATACTGTTATGGAAAATGCTATCTTCAATAACGAAAGCTATAACAGTAATACTGTCGCAGGCGATGCCACATTTAATAACACGAGTCACAATGATAATACTGTTGCAAAAAATGCCATTTTCAACCATACAAGCTATAACAACAGCACTGTTGCCGGCGATGCCACATTTAACAATAATACCTATAATGTCAACACTATTACGGGCAATGCCACATTCAATGATACAGGTTACAATAATAACGCTGTTACAGGCAATGCTACTTTTAACAGTGAAAGTGTTAACAATGGTGCGGTCTCAGGAAACGGCACCTTTAATGATATAAGTTTCAATAATGGCACCATTGCTGGCATTACAACAATCTCTCCTCCCACCCCCATATCATTGAGTCCTACTTCAATCACGGCCGGAGAATCTAATTTCACGCTTACTGTGAATGGTTCGCATTTTATTGCATCATCCACAATTTACTTTAATGGCTCGGCGAGAACTACTGTCTTTGTGTCATCGACCCGGCTTACCGCGCTCATCACCGCCGCCGACATTGCGAGTGTGGGATCCGCTTCGATTACTGTTGCAACCCCATTTAAGAGCAGAATAACTTATGCGGGAGCGGGAAGCGATCCTCTTAGCATTGTCTTTGACGGCACTAACATGTGGACGGCGAATAATGGTGACAACTCGGTCACGAAAGTAGCGCCTGACGGAACCATGGCGACCTATGTAGGAACCGGAAACGGTCCTTTTGGCATCGCCTTCGACGGCACCAACATGTGGACGGCGAATAATGGCGACAACTCGGTCACGAAAGTAGCGCCTGACGGAACCATGACGACCTATACGGGAACCGGAAGTAATGTGCGTGGCATCGCCTTCGACGGGATCAACATGTGGACGGCGAATAAGGGCGACAACTCGGTCACGAAAGTAGCGTCTGACGGAACCATGACGACCTATACGGGAACCGGAGACGGTCCTTCTGGCATCGCCTTCGACGGCACTAACATGTGGACGGCGAATAAGAGAGACAACTCGGTCACAAGAGTTTCGCCTACTGGAACCATGATAACTTATGCGGGAACCGAAATAAATCCTATTGGCATCGCCTTCGACGGCACTAACATGTGGACGGCGAATAATGGCGACAACTCGGTCACGAAAGTTTCGCCTGACGGAACCATGACGACCTATACGGGAACAGGAAATGGTCCAAGCGACATCGCTTTTGATGACACTAATATGTGGACGGCAAATGATGGCGACAATTCAGTCACAAAAGTAGCTCCTGATGGAACTATGAAAACTTATGCAGGAACTGGAATTAATCCATTTAGCATCGCTTTCGACGGAACCAATATGTGGACGGCGAATGAGGATAGTTCAGCCACAAAAGTAGCGCCTAGCGTTAAAACCTCTAATAGTCTGAATTTCACAATCATGGCTGCTGACGATAGTGCGCCTGAAGAAAATAAAATTTCCCTCGACCCCATCAAAATCAAAATCGGTGATATCGTCAGTAAATTTAAAGGCACAATCTATTCCGACAAAAACAAAGTAAAGCTCAAGGGAGGTGGCAGCAGCTTAGACAATGGCACAGTTAAAATTTACAAAAATAACAAACTTTGGAAAACCATCGTAGCGGATGCTAAAGGTTTTTGGAGCATAATCCTGAAACTCAAGGATAATTTCTCCGGTTGGCTAAAAGTGCGTATGTATGATCAATACGGTACATTTCTGGATTCCCAAAAAGCCAAGATCAGAGTGGATACCGAGAACCCCGTATTTACAAATTTCATTGCTCCTTTTCACATCGCCAGACGGGGAGATATCCTCACCTGGGAAGTTACGGATAATCAGGAAATAGAAAAATACAAAGTTACTTTCAATGGCCACATAAAAAATACGAAACATGCAAAATTCACAATTCCGCAAAGCACATCAGCGGGAATATATCGTATTAAAGTGAAGGTGTCGGATAAGGCGGGGAACTCTGCCACAAAGTCAGTTTTTATTGTGGTGAGGTGAGGCTTTGCTTAGGCAAAATTAGGCAAAGTCTTTCTTTAGGCTCTTTAACAAATAGTGTGTTGAATTAACATCAGAAATGGTATGAATGCCAGGGTTACTTTTGCAATATAGTTATCAATATTTCTAAATCCAAACGAGACTCTCTTAATCATCTTAATCTTGGT
>Ga0334722_10001593_pt1 | contig 27896 bp, 31 predicted proteins | sample C3_bottom_MG_FD_207210 | JGI IMG/M metagenome (GOLD analysis project Ga0334722, IMG submission 207210) | Sediment microbial communities from Yellowstone Lake, YNP, Wyoming, USA - C3_bottom | ecosystem: Environmental > Aquatic > Freshwater > Lake > Sediment | place: USA: Wyoming | collected... | reverse complement strand
TACAATGACTTCTGTGCAATCCTCTTCATGGTGGCTCCTTTCTTGTGGCAACATGTTCTCTGACGAAAACACATTACCACGTTTGGAGCCACTTCTCAATTTTCAACTAAGTTTGGCACACTCTCGTAAATTGCCCACACGGATATATTATATCGCGTATGTAGCAAGTGAAAGACATTCGGATTTTAGGTGTTACGATTTTAAAATGATTGTTGTAATTCTATAACGCGGGAAATTAGGGGAAACAAGCCTCTGTATTCCCGCCTTCGCGGGAATGACGGCCTTTAATCTTTTAGCCATTTCGCCATCCGTCTCTCGACTTCTTCATGCGGTATCCCTTTCCCCTCGTCCAGTTCCTTTAGTCCGAGTTCGATTTTCTGTATGACAAACAGGTGGTACTGTATATCTTCAAGGGTGCAGTCGTCCGGCAGGTTGGAGAGAAGCCTGATTACCTTTTCCTTTGCTGTCTGCATCTGGACACCTCCTTGGTATTACATACTGCGATTATATCACTGTTATAACATAAATCAAGGCCTAATCCCATGCTGTCAGTATATATTTTCCTTTACAACACCAACCACGTCCTGGTGCTTCACCCAGCCCTTCTCATTATAGATGAGGACGCGCAAGCCTGTCATACTTTCAAGGTTCGACATTACAGATGAAGGGTCGGCGACGCTTATGCCGTATGCGGTGCCGGGGGTATATTCGGCAAACCCTGAACCCGACCTCTTATATTCGTCTAAAAGCTTCTCCACCCCGGCTTTGTCTATGCCGTAGGTCTTTGTACCGGTTATGAACCTCTGCGCGACATACCTCCCGTGCATAGTGAACATCAATATGCCGCCCGGAGACAGGACGGATTCGAAGAACGAAATGTAGCCTGGCCATGCGCCGGGCGCAAGATGTGTCAGCAATGAACCCACCCATATAAGGTCGTATTTCTCTTTCAGCTCTATCCGGGAGACATCCTTGTCCGCATAGACCGGCTTGACCTTAAACGCATTTGAACAGAAATCCACCGCCTTTTTATCCAGGTCGCATGCCGTGATGCCGGACAGTGGGAACCCCGCCTTCAGCATCCTCAGCACGCGCCCATACCCGCACGCGAAGTCCAGTATGTTCTTTATGTCGGCGGGGCGTCTGCCGACAGCCTCCATCGCGAGCCGGATGTTTTCGAGCGCGTTTAACCCACACTTGAAATAGTAGTCCGCCTGCTCCTTCTGGTACATGCCGTCGGTGGGGTGTATATCGTCGATTACATCGAGGCGCCCCGTCTTAAGAAAGTCCTTCAGGTCCGCAGTGCCTGCATATATTCTTTCGAGATAGCCTTCTTCCATAATCTGCCTCCTATTTATCGATACCAAGCAATGGGAATATATTACCCTTTATCCTCTGCAACATCTCTTCCGCGTATTTCCTCTCCCGCTTTAACTCGTCAACGCTCTCGCGGGTAGACTCCGTGTCGCGTAGCAGGTCACCAGAAAGCCGGTTCTCCCTAAGAAGCTTCTTGTAACTCTCCGGCAGCTCGTTGGGCAGCTCAATCCCTGCCATGACAGCAAACGCAAGCGTCCACGCCCGCGCAACCGTTGCCACGTCGTAACCGCCGCCGCCAAGCGCTACCCACGGAAGCTTCATCGCAGCAAAGCCCTCCACCATCTTCGTGAACCCGTGCGTGGTAAGACGCAGGTGCGTCAGCGGGTCCGGCTCGAATGTGTCGCAGCCGAGTTGCGTTACTATGACGTCCGGCTTGAACGCGCCAACCAACAGAGGGACGGTCTCGAAGAATGCCCATGTAAACACCTCGTCGCCCGTGCCAGGTAACAGCGGCAGGTTGACCGAATACCCCCTCCCCTTACCCATCCCGGTGTCCTCCGGGAAACCTGAGCCGGGGAACAGGTACTGCCCGCTTTCGTGCAATGAAATCGTGAGCACGCGGTCGGTGCCGTAGAATATGCTCTGCACTCCGTCGCCGTGGTGCGCGTCAATGTCAATATATGCTACCTTGCTGCCCTTGTCAATAAGCTCTCGTATGGCGACAGCCGGGTCGTTTATGTAGCAGAAGCCCGAAGCCTTGCCAGGCATGGCATGGTGAAGTCCGCCCGCTATGTTGAAAGCGACCGGGGTCTTTCCATCGTACACAAGCCGCGCCGCCCGTAGTGACCCGCCCGTTGCGAGGAGCGAGCCCGCATATACACCCGCAAATACCGGGTTGTCCCCATACCCAAGTCCGTATGCCTCGGGCGCTATCGGGGGCTTGCCGTTGTCGATGCCTTCGAGTGCATCCAGGTACGTGGACTTGTGCACCCTGCCAGCCTCGTCCTTCGTGCACGGCGCGGCCTCCACAAGCTCCACTCCGGGATGCCCGAACACGCCGTACGCCTTCAACAGCTCATAAGTAAGCTTCAGGCGTAACATCTTCAGCGGGTGCGTCCCGCCGTAGTCGTATCTCTGGAATTCTTCGGAATAGATAAGGGTGGCGGGCATGGCTACTTCCTCTTGAACATCTTCTCAAGCTCGCCCATGCCGAACTTTACGACCGTGGGCCTGCCGTGCGCGCAGGTGTATGGCATCTCGCACTCAAATAACTGCCTGACCAGGCGCGCCATCGCCTCCGGGTGCAGCTTCACGCCCGCCTTTACCGCGCTCTTGCATGCCATCAACTGGTATACCTTCTCGCGGAGGTCGTCAACCCTGCCCTTCACATCCTGCTCGCCTATGTCGGCCAGCACGCCCAGCACAAGCTCTTTTATGTCCGCCTTCTCAAGGAACAGCGGCCTTGAGCGGATGAGGAAGCTCCCGCCCCCGAAAGGCTCCACCTCAACTCCCATTGTCGCAAGCTCCGGGATGATACCTTCCATCAGCGCGGCCTCCTTTGCGGAGAGGTCAATACGCACCGGGACGAGCAGGCCCTGAGAGCCGCCCTGCACGTTGTGACGGGCCTTCACCCGCTCATACTGTATGCGCTCGTGCGCCGCGTGCTGGTCAACCACCATAAAGCCGTCGTCGGCTTGCATTACAATGTAGGAGTCCGCCACCTGTAGCAGCATAATATGATATGGCGTGTCGCGGGTTGTTTCGTGCGTCGCCGTACCGGCGCTAACAGGCTGTCCAGGTACCGGCTTCCCGCGCGGAAGCGTAAAGGCCTCCTGCCTTGGTTGTGATGTATGCGGCCTTGCGAAGTACGTCTCTACCGCCTCCCGCACGCCTGTGCTATAGCTCTCAGGTGTCTGCGGCAGTTCAGGCATTTCAAGCGGCGCACCGCCCTTGTATGCAGATGTCACCGCCTCGTAAATTACCCGGTGCACCTCGGAGTTGTCCACAAAACGCACCTCCCTTTTAGTTGGGTGTACGTTCACGTCTACCGCATCGGGCGACATCGTGAGGTAAAGTATGTATGCAGGGTGCCTGTCCTTCATCAGTAGCGATTGGCATGCGTCGTAGACGGCGCGTGTGACGGCGGGGGATTTGACCGGCCTGCCGTTTACGAACAACTCCTGCCGGGCGCGGTTGGAAAAACTCACGCCGGGCGCAGTGACGAAGCCATACGCGCGGTACGTGCCGCGCTCGCATCCCGCATCAATAATCCCGTCCGCGAATACAGACCCGTACACCTGTTCCACCCTGTCCTTCAACCGCTTCACGGGCGGGCAGTCGAGCGTGTCCCTGCCGCCGTGCGTCAGCCTGAAGTGTACCTCCGGGTGCGCAAGCGCCGCCTTCTCTACCGAGGCCGCGATGTGCCCGTACTCCGTCTCCATGCTTTTGAGGAACTTGAGCCTTGCAGGTGTATTGAAGAACAGGTCGCGCACCTCAATAATGGTGCCACGTGCCGCGCCTGTCTCCTTTACGTTGAGAAGCTTGCCGCCCTCAATGACCACAAGCGTGCCGGGCCTGCCGTCGCCTTCCGAGGTGATGAGCCTGAGCCTGGACACCGAGGCGATGGATGGCAGGGCCTCGCCCCTGAAGCCGAGCGTGGTGATTGCGGCTAAGTCGTCGGATGATGTTATCTTGCTTGTGGCGTGTCGTTCGAGTGATAGAAGCGTATCATCCGGCGACATGCCGGAGCCGTCGTCCGATACCGATATGAGTTTTGTACCGCCCGCCTGTACGTCTATGAACACCCTGCCCGCGCCAGCGTCCAGGGAGTTCTCCATCAACTCCTTAACGACGGACGCAGGCCGCTCGACGACTTCGCCTGCGGCTATCTTGTTTGCGAGGTTGTCGGGGAGGACTTTGATTTTCATCATCACTTATGCCCGGTATGCCCGAAGCCGCCGTCGTGCCTCTTGGTCTCTGAAAGCTCGTCCGTCTCCACCACGTCCGCCTGCACGAACCTGCCAATAACCATCTGCGCAATCCTGTCGCCGCGCCTGATAGTGAACGGCTCCTCCCCGTGGTTTATCACTATGACACAGACCTCGCCACGGTAGTCCGGGTCTATCGTGCCGGGCGTGTTAGCCATGCTGATGCCGTGCTTCAGGGCAAGGCCGCTCCGGGGGCGCACCTGCGCCTCGTAGCCCGGCGGCAGCTCTATAGCAAGGCCGGTCGGCACGAGCGCGCGCTTCCCTGGGTATATGGTTATCTCAGTTTCGACAGCGGCCATGAGGTCCATGCCCGCCGCGTGTTCGGAATGGTATCTTGGGAGCGGCAGTCCTTCGCCGCCTTTGACGCGTCTTACTTTTAGCGTTACCCTGTGCGACATCTGCTGGCCTTTATAGACCGTCGGTTATGCCTTCCATGTCGTGCTTCTCTATCGGGCCGAGCGCGGTCAGGGCCATCTTGCCGTCCCTGAACGTCTCGTCCACTATCCTGTCTATCTGGGAGACCTCCACCTTGTCGATGAACTCTATTATCTCGTCCAAGGAATAGTGTCGTCCCAGGTACATCTCCTGCTTTGCGAGCTGGCTCATGCGGTTACTCGTGTTCTCAAGGCCCAGCACCATATTGCCCTTCATCTGCTCCTTGACCTTCTTAAGCTCGTCTTCGGTCACACCTTCTTTTCTCAGTTTCTTTATCTCTTTTACGATGAGGCGCGCGGCGGTGGGCGCCTTGGACGGGCTGACAGCGGCGTATATAGTGAAGAGCCCGGTGTCCCTGAGAGATGTGAGGTATGAATAAACGGAGTACGCCAGGCCCCTCTTCTCGCGTATCTCCTGGAAGAGCCTCGAACTCATGCTGCTGCCCAACAGGGTGTTCATCGCGTATATACCGAAGCGGTCCTCGTGCCTGTAGGGGTAACCCTTCACGCCCATGCAGAGGTGCACCTGCTCCAACTTTCTTTTGCGGACGTGCAGTCCGGCGTTGAACACGGACTTCTCGTCTCTCTGCCTCTCGCCTTTGACCTTCCGTTTACCGAACTTCTCGTTAAGCATGTCAAGCAGTGCGGTCCTCTCGAAGTTGCCTGCGGCTGATATTACAATCTCGGAGGGGAGGTAATGTTTTTTCATGTAGTTGATGAAGTCGTCCCTGCCAATCTTGCCCACGCTCTTCTTTGAGCCTAATATCGGCTGGCCGAGCTGGTTGCCGCGCCATACATGCTCGTAAAAGAGCTCGTGCACCAGGTCGTCCGGGGTGTCCTCGACCATCTTTATCTCTTCTACTATGACCTTCTTTTCTCTCTCTATCTCCTTGGGCGCGAACACGGAGTTATGGAACAAGTCGGACAAAAGGTCTATCGCCATAGGCAGGTGCAGGTCGAGCACCTTTGTGTAATAAGTGGTGCCCTCCTTCGAGGTGAACGCGTTCAGCTCTCCGCCCATCGAGTCCATCTCGATGGCGATGTCCTTTGCGCTTCGCCTCTTTGTACCCTTAAAGAGCATGTGCTCGATGAAATGGGAGATGCCGCTTTCGTCCGGGGACTCGTCCCTCGCGCCGACGTTCACCCATACGCCGATAGACACCGAGCGCACATGGTTAATGTTCTCGGTGACAACCCTTATTCCGTTTTGCAGGAGGTCTTTTCTGTACATGGTCTCTTTATTTTAGCACAAAAAAAGGAAATAGGCTCGATTCTGGTAATGCGCCTATTTCCCTTCCGTAGGTTAATTAGTTGCTTCTGCCTACTCTTCGGCCTTGTCCTTTGTATCGCGGGCGGCCTCTTTCGCGCTCAGGCGTATCTTGCCCTGGCGGTCGATCTCCAGGACCTTGACCATTATCTCGTCGCCCTCTTTTAAGACGTCCGATACGTTAGTCACCCTGTGCTCAGCCAACTGCGATATGTGCACGAGACCGTCAACGCCCGGCTGTATCTCGACGAACGCGCCGAAGTCCATTATCTTTCTGACCTTGCCCTTGTATACGCGGCCTATCTCAGGCTCCTGTACTATGCCCTGGATGATGTCAATGGCCTTCTGTGCGGCTGCGCCGTCCGAGGAAGCTATGTTGATGAGGCCGGAGTCCTCTATGTCTATCTTGCAGCCGGTCGCCTCGACTATGCTCCTTATCACCTTGCCGCCAGAGCCTATGACCTCGCGTATCTTGTCCGGCTTTATCTGTATGGTGAATATCCTCGGTGCATACGGGGAGAGTACCGTCCTCGGCTCCGGGAGCGCCTTCAGCATCTCTCCCAGTATGTGCAGGCGGCCTTCCTTTGCCTGCGCGAGGGCGTCCTTCATAAGCTCCTTGGTCACGCCTGCTATCTTTATGTCCATCTGGAGCGCGCATATGCCGTCCTTCGTACCGGTCACCTTGAAGTCCATATCGCCCAGGTGGTCCTCGAGCCCGAGTATGTCGGAGAGCACCACCGTCTTGTCGCCCTCTTTGATGAGCCCCATCGCTATGCCCGCAACAGGGGCCGTTATGGGTACGCCAGCATCCATCAGCGAAAGCGTTCCGCCGCAGACCGACGCCATCGAGGATGAGCCGTTAGACTCGGTTATGTCGGAAACTATCCTGATGGTGTACGGGAACACGTCCTTTGACGGGATAATGGTCCGGAGCGATTTCTCAGCGAGGGCGCCGTGGCCTATCTCTCTCCTGCCGGGCCCCCTCAAAAACTTCGCCTCTCCCACAGAGTACGGTGGGAAGTTGTAGTGGAGCATGAAGGTCTTCGAGGAAGTGCCTTCGAGCGCGTCTATCCTCTGAGCGTCGTCGGAGGTGCCGAGTGTCGCGGTCACGAGCGCCTGCGTCTCGCCCCTCGTGAATATCGCCGAGCCGTGCACGCGCGGCAGTATGCCGACCTCGCCCGTTATCTTCCTTATCTCCCTGACGCCTCTGCCGTCCGCCCTGATACCTTTGTCAACAATCATCTTCCTGACCATGTCTTTTTCCAGGTCGTGGTAGATGATGCTTATGTCGCGGGCCTTGGTCAGGTCATCGGCTGCCAGTTCGGCCACAATCGTAGCCTGGTGGTTGTCGAGCGTCTTCTGACGTTCGGTCTTGTTGGGTATCTGGATGAACTCGGCTATCTTGCCGATGGCCTTCGCCTTCACCAGCTCTGTCAGCTCCGGGTCCACCTTTATGGGCTTTACGTCCCTCTTAGGCATGCCGACCTTCTGGGCCAGTTCCTTCTGGAGGGCTACGCTCTTCTTAATCTCCTGGTGCGCAAGCTCGAGCGCGTCAAGCATAACGTCCTCGCTCAGCTCCTTCGCCCAGGACTCGACCATCATTATAGCGTCCTCGGTACCCGCGACCGTGAGTTCGAGCGTGGTCTCTTCCATCTCCTTCAAGTCGGGGTTCACGATGAACTGGTCGCCTATCCTGCCTATCCTGACCGCGCTTACCGGCCCGGAGAACGGCACGTCCGAGACGGACAGCGCCGCAGAGGCGGCGGTGACGGCCAATATGTCCGACACGTTCTCGTCTCCGAACGACAGCACGTTTGCTATTATCTGCGTCTCGCAAAGGAAACCCTTCGGGAAAAGCGGCCTCAGCGGCCTGTCTATAAGCCTCGAAGTAAGGGTCTCCTTCTCGCTGAGCCTGCCTTCCCTCTTGAAGAACCCGCCCGGTATCTTGCCTGCGGCATAGGTCTTCTCGAGGTAGTCACAGGTCAGGGGAAAGAAGTCCTGGCCCTCCCTCTCCACCTTGGTGGCCACGACCGTCGCCAGCACTACGGTGTCTCCGTACTGGGCGATGACTGCCCCGCTGGCCTGGCGCGCTACGCGGCCCGTCTCCAGCGTAAAGGCCTTCCCTCTGACTGTGCTCTCTACTTTTTCAACCATCGATTGTATTCTCCATTCGTCTCTACTTCCTTAGCCCAAGCTTCTCTATTATGCCCTTGTAGCGGTCCACGTTCTTGCTCTTCAAATAGTCTAACAGCCTTCTCCTGCGTCCGACCATCTGCAAAAGCCCACGCCTCGAGTGGTGGTCTTTCTTATGGGTCTTGAAATGGTCCGTCAGGTATTTTATCCGCTCGCTCAATAGCGCGATCTGCACCTCGGGCGAACCGGTATCGGACTCGTGTATCTTGTACTCACCGATTACTTCCTGCTTCTTGTCCTTCTCCATCGCCATCTCTCTTTCACCTCCTTCCATTTAATCTTGTATGTAAGCTGTACGCCAAAACTGAAATTTATCACAAAGGACGCGTATTGTAAAGCCGTTTTTTCTATGAGGCAAGCACCACAAGAAGCCTTGAGGTCTGGCCAGCATCTTCACCTGCCTCTGCTACTGCAAGGAGTACGCCTGTAGTGTCCAACAACCTCATGTACCCACCAGCACACGCATCGCCTGTAAGCGATACCACGTCCTCTTGCAGTGGCGGCCTGCCGTCCCTTATGCCGCGCGCTCCCCGCTCCGTCACAGTGACCGAAGCCACATCCGGGAGCATCTCGTCCATAGGCACTATAAGCTTCGCCGCATCGTCTCCGGACGGCCTTACAGAGAGGTCAAGCGCGCCGTTGACATTATAACACCCGGCTGCCGTACGCCTAAGCGACTGCATGTGACCGCATGAGCCTAACGCCTCCGCCATGTCCCTGCACAGCGTCCTGACATATGTGCCCTTGGAGCATCGCGTTACAAACTCGACTGCCGGGCCGTCCACGCTCACCATGTCGAGCGAATGTACTGTGATCTCCCTCGGCTTTAACTCGACAGTCTCGCCCGCCCTTGCGCGCTTGTACATCGGCTTGCCGTCGACCTTGATTGCGGAGTAGACCGGGGGCGTCTGGGTCAAGCAGCCCGTGAACCTCGCGAACACCGCCTCGACAACTGCACGGTCGAGCTCCGGGACGATACACTCCTTGACAACCCGCCCGCTTGCGTCCTGCGTATCGGTATCAGTGCCGAGCTTCATGACGGCATGGTAGGTCTTGTCGTCCGACTCGAAAAACCTGGCGAGCCTGGTGGCCTTGCCGACGAGTAATATCAGTAGCCCGGTGGCGTCCGGGTCGAGCGTGCCCGTATGCCCCACCCGCTTCTCGCCCAGCGCCCTCCTGACATACCCGACGGCGTCGTGCGAAGTCCAGCCCGCCGGCTTGTCAACGAGCAGGAGGCCGTCCATCAGGCTGGGCCGTCGAGCGCCTTCTTTAAGAGCGCCTCCACGGCAGGTATAACCTTCGCCTTGACGTCACCCATGCTCCCCTTTATGTTGGCGCCTGCCGCGTTGGGGTGTCCGCCGCCGCCGAGCGACTCAGCTAACCGCGATACGTCCACCCTGCCCTTCGAACGGAAGCTGACCTTCACCAGGTCACTGCCTGCTTCTCTGAAGAGGAGGCCGACTTCGACACCTTTGACCGCCCTCGGGTAGTTTATGAACCCGTCGGTGTCCTCTGCTGACGTGCCTGTGCCCTTGTAATACTCTTCCATTATGGTCACCCAGGAGAGCCTGCCGTCCGAGCTTATGTCCAGGCCAGCGAGGACGAGGCCCAGGAGCTTCATCCTGCCGAACGACTTGGCCTCGTATACGTTCTCGGTTATCTCCCAGGGGTTGACGCCGTACTGCAGGAGCCTTCCCGCCTTGCTCAGCGCGGGCTCGTCAGTGTTCGAGTAGCGGAAAGATCCTGTGTCGGTGAATATTGCAGTGTAGAGGTTGGTGGCTATAGCAGTATCAATCGGGGCTTCCATGGCTACGAGCAGGTCGTATACCATCTCGCCTGCGGCGCAGGCATCCGGGTCCACCCAGTTGATGTCCGCAACCTTGGGGTTTGTAACGTGGTGGTCTATGTTTATCACGCGTCCCACGGGCGCCTTGTCCAGGTCCTGAAGCCCGGTCCTTGCCGGTTCGCAGTCGACCACTATCAATGCGTCGTGAGGTGTGTCTATCGTCTTTACTACCGTGACGAGTTCGGAGCCTGGCATGAACTTAAGGAACTCGGGCACGGGGTCCGTGTTCAGGATGGACACCTTCTTACCCATCTTGATAAGCGCGAGCGCGAGCCCGACCTCCGAACCTATTGCGTCGCCTTCGGGGTTGACGTGTGTCGAGATGACGAAGCTTTCGTTCTTCCGTATCGCTTCTATTATGTCCCGCACCTCTTTTATCAAGAGCCTTCTTCCCCTTCGTCTTTTTTTAAGTTCCTCAGGATGTCCAGCATGCGGGCGCCCCGCTCGATTGACTCGTCGATGCTGAAGGCTACCTCCGGCGTGACACGCAACTTGAGGCGCTTGCCGAGCTCTACCCTGATAAAGTCCCTTGCGCTGTTGAGGCCCTTCAGGGTGTTTTTCTTGCTCGCCTCGTCCCCCATAACGCTCACGAACACCCTCGCGTGTCTGAGGTCGTCGCTCACGTCCACCCTTGTCATGGTGACGAAGCCTACCCTGGGGTCCTTCAACTTCTTAAGAAGGATGTCGGCGATCTCGTGCCTTATCGTGTCGCCTACCCTGTCTGCGCGTTTGTATTCAGTCATATAATCAGATAATCTCTATAGCGTAGTCGAGCAGCTCGACCGAGGTGTTAGACCTGACCAGGTCCACCACTTTGTTCAAGACCTGGTCCGCATGAGACTTTTCGTTCGAGACGCAGGCCACGCCGAGGGTCGCCCTCTGCCACAGTCCGGCCTCGTCCACCTCTGCTACGGACACGTTGAAGCGGCTCCGTATCCTGTCCTTCATCCCCTTCACCACCGCCCGCCTGCCCTTCAGCGAGCCGCTTTCAGGGATGTGCAACTCTATGGTCAGTATGCCTACAAACATACTACAGCTTCGTTACCGTCTTCTCTATGATGTACGCCTCTATGACGTCGCCAATCTTGAGGTCGTTGAAGTTCTCGATGCCTATGCCGCACTCGTATCCGGTCAGCACCTCTTTCACGTCGTCCTTGAAGCGCCTCAGCGAGCCCAGCTTGCCCTCGTACACGACCACGTTGTCCCTCAGCACCCTCACGCCTGCGCAGGACCTGTTTATCAGGCCGTCCAACATGTATGCGCCTGCTATCGTGCCTATCTTCGGGACGGAGAACGTCTGCCTGACCTCGGCCCTGCCCGTAACCTTCTCCTTAAGGGTGGGCTCCAACAGGCCCTCCATCGCGGCGCGGACCTCGTCTATAGCGTTGTATATGATGTTGTAGAGCCTCACGTCAACGCCTTCGGACTCGGCAAGGGCTGACGCCTTCGGTTCAGGGCGGATGTTGAAGCCTATGATGATGGCGTTCGACGCGGAGGCCAGCATCACGTCCGACTCTGTTATTGCGCCGACCGAGCCGTGTATCACCTTAAGCTTGACAGCCTCTGTGGAGAGCTTGAGGAGCGACTCGGAGACCGCCTCGACAGAGCCCTGCACGTCAGCCTTTATGATGATGTTAAGTTCTTTTACATCGCCCTTCTGTATCTGGGTGAACAGGTCGTCAAGCGTGACGCGCTTCCTCAAGGCCAGGTCGGCCTCCCTCTGCTTCTGCATCCTCGACTGGGCCACCATGCGCGCCTTCTTCTCGTCTTCCATCACCACGAAGGCGTCGCCTGACTGAGGCACGCCGGAAAGCCCGATGACCTCGACCGGGGTTGCCGGCCCTGCCTCTTTTTCCTTCTTGCCCTTGTCGTTTAAGAGCATCCTTATCCTGCCGAAGTGCTGGCCGGTGACGAACGCGTCACCCGGCCTGATGGTCCCGCTCGATACCAGCACGGTGGCGACGGGGCCGCGCCCCTTGTCCAACTTCGCCTCTATTATCGTCCCCCTGCCCGGCTTGTTCGGGTTCGCCTTCATGTCCATTATGTCGGCCTGCAGGAGTATCATCTCCAACAGGGCCTCGAGCCCTATCTGCTTCTTCGCGGACACAGCCGCGTATATCGTATCGCCGCCCCACTCCTCCGGCACGAGGCCGTGGTCGGAAAGCTCCCTCTTCACGCGGTCCTGGTCGGCCTCCGGCTTGTCTATCTTGTTGACCGCGACTATGATGGGGACCTTCGCCGCCTTCGAGTGGTTTACCGCCTCGATCGTCTGGGGCATCACGCCGTCGTCCGCTGCCACGACAAGCACCACGATGTCCGTAACCTGCGCGCCCCTCGCCCTCATGGCGGTGAACGCCTCGTGGCCGGGGGTGTCGAGGAACACGATGTCCCTGTCGTTCAGGCGCACCTTGTACGCGCCGATGTGCTGGGTGATGCCGCCCGCCTCCCCGCCCGTCACGTTGGTCTTCCGTATCGCGTCCAACAGCGAGGTCTTGCCGTGGTCGACGTGTCCCATGATGGTCACCACCGGCGGACGGGTGATCAGGTCTTCTGCCTTATCTATTTCTTCTTCCACAAACGCCTCTTCGTCGGTTATCTGCGCAACCTCTAACTTAAGCCCGTAAGTATCGGCTATGAGGACTGCGGCGTCAGGGTCAATGGGCTGGTTGATGGTCGCCATCGTGCCCATCTCTATCAGCTTCTTCAATATCTCACCAGCCTTCTGTCCAATCTTCTCTGCGAAGTCCTTTATCGTCAGCCCTTCCGTAATCTTGATGGCCTTCTTCCTCACAACGGCGGGGCCCTGGTCTTCAACCTTCTCCTGCCTGTATTGCGGCCTATACTTGTTGCCGCCGCCCTTGAACTTCTTGCCGCCACCCTTTGGAGGCGCCCACTTCTCGGCCTCCCTCTTTACAAAAGTGGTATCCGGGACCGCCCCGGCCTTGCTCTTTTTTACCGGCTGGAGCCTCTCTTTGAGCTTCGCCGGTATAACGCTCATCCTCTCGACGCCCTCCAACACCTCAAGCTCCGGCCTCAGAGGCTTGGGGCCCTTTACTTTCGGTTTTTTGAACTTGGCGTCTCCCTCTTTCGGAGCTGCCAGGGCCGGGGACTGCCCACCCTGTATGGGCGGTCTCGGCGCGCCCTCCTTCGGCATTGGCGGCATGGGCGGTCTGGGAGGAATGGATACCTGCGGGCTGACCGGTGGACTGGCTACCGGCTGTTCCGCAGGCGCGGGCGGAGGCGTCACTTCCTGCAGTGCACGGGGAGCTTCCACCACTGTCGGGCTTACCTGCTCGGGCGGCGCAGGCGTTTCCTCAACTGTAATCACAGGAGGTTCTTCTTTGGCTACCGGGGCCGGCGCTTCGGGCTTGGACTCAACTTCTACCACCGGGGGTTCCGGGGCTTTGGGAGGCTCGGGAGGTTTAGGTTTTACCCTGCCCGGCTTGTCCTGCACCGCCGTTTTATGCGGCTTTGCGGCAGGTTCCGGCATCTTGGCCGCCCTCTTTGCAGCGGGCGGAGGCATAACAGGCGCCTCATCGTCCACAACCACCGGGGCGTGTCTTACGGCCTTGGGTTCAGCGATTACCGGCCTTACTGGCCGCGCCGCACCTGACTTCGGCTTTTTGGGTGCGGGCTTCGAGGCCCCACCGCCGAACTTCTTTTTTACAAACTCAGCCTGTTCGTCTGTCATGCCGGAGGAGTGGCTCTTTGCAGCCATACCGGCCTTTTCCAGTTCAGCCAGTACATCGTTGCTTTTTACCCCAAGCTCCCTGGCCAGGTCGTTGACCCTCAACTTCGCCATACAGCCATCACCCCCTGTTTATGTTGTCGAGCCGGCCTATTTCCCTGCTCAGCGCAGCAGCCAACCCCTGGTCGTCTATGTATACCACGGCTGTCGGCTGCTCTCCAAGCATCGTGCCCAGGCCGTCCTTAGTAGAAAATTCAAGCACTGTCACACCACCCTGGGGAAGTGCCTCCATCAGCTTTCGCCTCGTGCCGTCGGATATGTCGGAGGCCAGTATAATTAGCCCGCCCGACCACTTTTTTGCCGCCCCTACCACCGCATCGAAGCCTGCTACCGCATGGCCCGACTTCTTTGACATACCGACAAGCGATGTGGCCTTTGTTGCTGCCTTAACGGCAACCTCAGCATAAAACTGCTCCGCGTCCGGTGCCGCTACATGCCGCTTGAAAGCCTTTGATAGCGTCTTGCCGGTGATGGCCGACTCTATGCAGTCCTTAACGGGGCATACATATGCGCCGCGCCCCGGAAGTCTTTCGTTGTAGTCGAGTACGACGCCCGAAGGTGCGAGCGCAACCCTTATCAACTCGCCCTTGCCGCCCTTCTTCCTGCACGCGAGGCAGGTCCTCTCCGGGCCGGGCATTTCGTCAGGCCCCCAACAGTTCCTTCACGCCGTCCAGTATCTTTTGCGCAGTCTTCTCCCCGATGCCGTCCACTGCCGAGAGCTGCTCTATAGTCGTCTGGCGCAGGGAGTCCACGTCGGCGAACCCTGCACCCTTTAGTATCTCAGCCGTCTTGCCGCCGACGCCGGGTATCTCTTCAAGCGACGCCTTGCTGCCCATCTGTTCCTCAAGGAGCCTCGACTCTCTCGCTATGGCTTCCTCTATCTCCTTGTCGCGGTCCTTCTGCACCATGCTGTCGTACTCGGTCTCCGAGTATATGTCTATCTTCCAGCCGGTGAGCCTTGCGGCGAGCCTGACGTTCTGGCCCTTCTTGCCTATCGCGAGCGAGAGCTGCTGGTCGGACACGATGACGAGGGCGGAACGCTCTTCCTCGTCCACGGCGACCTTCTCGACCGAGGCCGGCGACAACGCCTTGCTGATGAACGCGCGATGGTCTTCCGTCCAGGGGATTATGTCTATCTTCTCGCCACGGAGTTCCCTGACGACCGCCTGCACCCTTGAGCCCTTCATGCCCACGCACGCGCCGACGGGGTCAACGGCAGAGTCGGTAGAGTACACGGCTATCTTTGTCCTGTCGCCCGCCTCCCTGACCGCTCCCTTGATCTGCACGATGCCTTCGTATATCTCAGGGACCTCCATCTCGAAGAGCTTGGCGACCAGGTCCGGGTGGCTCCTGGAGAGCACTATCTGCGGGCCCTTGGCGGCGGTGCGCACCTCCAGGAGGTACGCCCTTATCCTGTCACCCTGCTTGTAGTTCTCCCTCGGGGCCTGCTCTCTGAGCGGGAGTATGCCCTCGGTCTTGCCGATGTCTATTATGTAGTTGCCCTTCTCCTGCCTGAGCACTATGCCGTTGACCATCTCTCCGATGCGGCCTGAGTACTCGTTGACTATGATGTCCCTCTCGGCCTCCTTGACCCTCTGCACTATGACCTGCTTGGCGGTCTGGGCCGCTATCCTGCCGAAGCCTTCGAAGTCCTTCTCTATCGATATTTCACCGCCGACCTCGACTGCCGGGTCTATCTTCCTGGCGTCCGCAAGCGACATCTCGGCAAGGGGGTTCTCGACTTCCTCGACCACCTGGTACACGAGGTGTATGCTTATCCTGCCGACCTTCGGGTCAATCTTCACGACGATGTTCTCGTTGTCCGGGAACTTCTTCCTCGCCGCCGAGGCGAGCGCGGACTCCACCGCCTCCAGGAGGAGCTCCTTCGGGATGCCCTTCTCCTTGCTTATCTGGTCAATCACGACTATGAGTTCGTGGTTCATTTATTAAGGCCTCCTAAAATTCGACTTCCAGGCGGGCAGTGTCCACCTGTGCATATTCTATTGTATATACCTTGCCGCCCTCAGGGGCGACGAGGTTGAAGCCGGACTCGCCCGGCTCTTCTATCCTGCCGATGAAGACCTTCTGGCCCTCAAGCTTTTCCTTCGTCCTGACCTTTGCGAGACGACCTGTAAACCTTGCAAAGTCGCGCGGCGTAAACAGCGGCCTGTCGAGGCCGGGCGAGGATACCTCAAGGACGAAAGGGCCCTTGATGAAGTCCTCCACCTCGATAAGCGTGTCCACCTCGCGGCTTATGGTCTCGCAGTCCTGTAGGCCGACGCCGCCTTCTTTGTCGATGAAGAAGCGGAGGTGCCACCTCCCGGCGTCCATCACAAAGCGCAGGTCAACCAGCTCGTAGCCCATGGACTCCAGGACCGGGCCGGCCACCCTCTTCGCCGCGTCCACTATCTTTTCTCTGCCCATGCGAGGACCGTGTTCCCAAACAAAAAGAGTGGGCCGTCAAGCCCACTCTCAGTTAAGCGCTACCGAGATATTGTATCTTATACCACACGCGGTCGGCGAAAGCAAGGAAAAAATAGCTGCCCCAAAGGGTTACGAAAGCGCGCCGAGCGCTTTTTCTATCCTGTCGAGGCCCTTCTCTATGGTGGCCATCGAAGTCGCGTAGGAGAGCCTGATGTACTCGTCAGCGCCGAATGCATCGCCGGACACCACCGCCACCTTCGCCTCGTCCAGCAGATACGCCGCCATGTCCGATGAGTTCTTTATCGCCTTGCCGTTAAACGACTTGCCGTAGTAGCTCGCCACGTGCGGGAATGCATAAAACGCACCGACCGGGTTCGGGCAGGACACGCCCTTGATGGAGTTCAGACGGCCCACTATGTACTTGCGCCTCTTGTCGAACTCGGCCACCATAACGCCTATGAACCCCTGCGGGCCATTCAAAGCCTCGACCGCAGCCTTCTGCGTTATAGAGCATGTGTTCGAGGTGCTCTGCGACTGTATCTTTGTCATCGCGCCTATCACGTCCTTCGGCCCTGCCGCATACCCAAGCCTCCAGCCGGTCATCGCGTGCGACTTGGACAACCCGTTTACGGTCAGGGTGAGCGCCTTTATGTCTGCGCCGAGCGAGGCTATACTGATATGCTTGAATCCGTCATAGACAATCTTTTCGTATATCTCGTCCGAGATTACATATATGCCGTGCTTCACCGCGACCTTGGCTATGCCTTCGAGCGCGGCCTTGTCGTAGCCCAGGCCGGTCGGGTTTGAGGGGCTGTTGAGTATCAGCGCCTTGGTCTTCTTGGTGACAGCTTTCTCAAATGCCTCTGCGGTGAGTACGAAGCTCTCCGACTCCTTCGTCTGCACGATTACCGGGGTCGCGTCGTTTAATATCACCTGGTCGGGGTACGACACCCAGTACGGGGCGGGTATTATAACCTCGTCGCCCGGCCCGTAAAGCGCCTGGGCTATATTATAGAGCGAGTGCTTCGCACCTGTCGAGACCACCACTTCCGGCAGTTCATAGTCGAGGTTATTGTCTGTCTTCAGCTTTGCTATGATGGCCTTTTTTAGCTCGTCCGTGCCGGGTACCGGGGTATACTTCGTGAAGCCGTCCCTGATGGCCTTTATCGCAGCCTCTTTAATATTATCGGGTGTGTCGAAGTCCGGCTCGCCCGCCCCGAAGCCCACCACGTCTATTCCCTCCGCCTTCATCGCCTTCGCCTTCGCGTCCACCGCGAGTGTGGGTGAAGGCTTTATGCCCGCTGCCCTGTTTGCAAGAGCCATCTTGTCAGTCCCCCTTATATATATTTATTGTTTCTCAACCAGCAAGTTTAATCAGTGCGTTTACGATTGCCGCGCCTACCGGACTTCCGCCCTTCCTGCCCCTGCATGTTATGAACGGGACTTCCAGAAGCCCTAAAAGCTCCTCCTTGGACTCGGACGCCCCCACAAAACCTACCGGCACGCCAACTATAAGGGCGGGCCTCACACCCTCTTCGCGGACGAGGCGCATGACCTCGTAAAGCGCGGTGGGCGCGTTACTCACAGCCACTATTGCGCCTTTCATATCCCCTGCCAGAAGTCGCATCGCCGTAGCCGCCCTCGTCGTCTTTGACTCTTTGGCCAGGGCCGCCGTCACAGGGTCCGATATGCGGCATGACACCCTGCCCGCCCGGTCGAGGGAACTGATTCCCGCCTTCAGCATGTTGACGTCCGTGATAACCTTGCATCCAGCCCTGATGGCGCTTATCCCGGCCTCGACCGAACCTTCCGAGAACACCATGGCGGACGCGAAATCGGTGTCCGCAGTGGCGTGCACCACCCGCATGACCACGGCCTTCTGCGGGCCGAAGAGGTCCATGCCCGCGAGCAGGCCCTCTATTATCTCGAAGCTTTTGTTTTCAATTTCGTGCGGGTCGGAAATCTCTGGCAAGGCGTCACTCGACTGTATTGGTTTCGTGCTCCGTGGCAATGGCAAGCTTGAGCGCGCCCGCCTCTTTGGAGATGTCAAGAATCTTTACCACCATCCCGTGCAGCACGGCCTTGTCCGCCTTTATGACAACGGTCTTGTCGGTGCTCGTCGCCATCCTCGATGCTAACAGGCCCTTTAAGTCGTCCAGGCTGACCTGGGCCTTGTTCAGGTATATCACCCCGTCCGGCATGACGCTAACAGTGGTGGTCTGCTCCGGCTGCGGCTCTGAAGTCGCAGCAGTGGGAAGCTTTATCTTGAACGCCTCGTTCATCATAAGCGGTGTTGTCACCATGAATATGACGAGGAGCACCATCACCACGTCCGTGAGCGGCGTGATGTTTATCTCCGATATAATCTTCGTCTTGTTCCTTGTAACGCCCCAGCGTCTCATGCCCTCTTCTCCATCAGCAGGTCTACGGCCTCAGCCGCGGCGGTCTCCATCTCGGTTACCATCCTGTTTACCCTGTGCGTGAAGTAGTTGAACGCGATGACTGCCGGTACGGCGACAAACAGGCCGGCTGCGGTTGCCACGAGGGCCTCCGCTATGCCGTTGGCCACGACGGACGGGCCTCCGCCCGAGGCGAGCGAGAGGTCGTGGAATGCCCGTATAATACCGAGGACGGTGCCGAACAGCCCCACGAAAGGCGTGACGCTCCCGGTGGTGCCTATTATGCCGAGGTTTCTCTCGAGGTACAAAGACTCCTTCATGGCCGCCTTCTCCATGGACTCGCCCATCGCCTCTTCACCGTGGTGGAACGAGGACAGCCCGGCCTTTATGATGAAGGCGAGCGAGGTGGTGGACGCCTCGCAAAGTGAGATGGCGTCGGAGATGTTGCCCGTCCTCAGGGCCTTTTTTATCTGGTTTAAAAACTCAGACTTGCCCTTCTCCGCCTTGTGGAATACCCAGCCCCTCTCGAGCATCACGGCGACGGACATAACCGAAAACCCTGCCAACACTACCATCGTCCAGCCGCCCTTTGAAAGCAGCTGGAAGAAAGTCAGGTCCTGAAACATCTCCTGCCCTCCATATATTGTCTATTTGTTTGACGTCTTTACGACGAAGTCGGCAAGGGCGCTTATGGAAGCGAACGCCTCCCTGCCCACGGCCTCGTCCGGAACCTGTACCCCGAACTCCTGCTCCAGTCCAACCACAAGCTCAAGTGCGTCGATGGAGTCGAGCCCCAACCCCTCTCCGAAGAGCGGCGCGTTTTCGTCTATCTCCTCAGGTTTTACCTGAAGTTTCAGCCTCTCCACTATAAGCCTTTTGAGCCTTTCCTTTACCTCCAAGATAGCCACTTCCCCCATCTGACAAGACCTCCGTCCGCGTTCAAATCCATTCTATACGCAAGTAGACATTTTAGCCGCCAACCCGTCTTTTTGTCAAGGAAATTCCGGCGCATGCGTTTCACCCTGCGTCAGGACGGAAAAGGCGCAAGGTGTTATAATATTATTAAAGGACCCCTTTGAAGCACGGGAGGTGTGTATGGAAAGGAACGACGTATACAAGGAGATAGAGGACGCCCTGGGGATAGTGCCGAGCATGTTCGACTCAATCCCGGACGCTACGCTTGAGTTCGAGTGGAAGCTCTTCAAGAAGGTGCAGATGGACGATGGGGCCATCCCCAACAAGTACCGCGAGCTTATCGGCCTGGGTATCTCTGCGGTGTCTAAATGCTGGTACTGCACGCTGTTCCACACCGAGATGGCAAAGGTGTTCGGCGCGACCGACGAGGAGATAGAGGCGGCAGTGCACTATGCCAAGTCATCCGCCGGATGGAGCGCGTACTTGAACGGCATGCGGGTAGACTACGACAAGTTCAAGGCGGAGCTGAAGGTCGTAGGCGAGTACCTGAAGAAGAAGGACGAGGAGCTAAGAAAGGCCGCGTAATTACATGCCGCCCGTTTTATGGGCTACATGCTTGTAGGGGCCGACCTATGTGTCGGCCCTTTTTGTTTCTAATTCCGTCATTCCCGCGAATGCGGGAAGCCAGCAGCTTTAAACCAGGCGACTATGTTCGTGCCATGCTGGGAGCACCATAAACATGAAGGGGCGGGTCAAAACGACCTGCCCCTTTTATAATTTCTCGATTGCTTACAGTTCGGGTTCTATTGAACGGCTAACATTCCACGAATCGCCTTCGATCTCAAATGAACGCCCTTCTTCATACCCGCTTGGGATATACGTCTTCCACAGGAAGCCCAAGCAGGCTTCATGTTCCTGAACTACAAGCAACTCGTTGCGCACTAAGTCAGGCATGTTGTCGATGAACGTAAAGACTCGGCCGTCCTCATCTTCATCCCACTGAACAAGTACGCCACGATACAGCGAAAAGCCACACTCCTCTTGTGGACAATGTGATGCAAAGTTGGGTAAGTCGCTTGAGTAGAATACAGTGACAGGCTGGAGAGGTTTCCTCTTCATATTATTATTGCTCCTTTCATTGAACGCATGATTGGCAAATACTTCGCCTCACACAATCTTAATCTTCAACCGTTTCCCAGCGCAGAGACAACCCTCGTCAAGCTGTTTTCGCCTGCTTCCACTGTAGCGACGGTTTTTTGTGAGTAACGGCGCAGTCCCGCAGGTAGAGGTTGATAAGCGTCTGGTAAGGGATGCCGGTATCTTCCGCAAGGGCCTTGAAATAATCTACCGTGCCCTCGTCCATGCGGATGGTGACCGGACGCTTGAGCCTGCTGGCGTAAGGGTTCTTCTTTGCCTTTGAAAAGTCGTATTCTTTCCTCATCTCATCCACCTGTCAACGTATTGTTTCCGCTCAACGCGGGTCGCCTTACGGGCCGAGATTATCCTGATGACATCATCGCTTTCGCGGTAACAATGACACACCAACAGGACACGGAAACCCGCGCTCATCCCCATTAGTATGAACCGGTCTTCGTCGGTAGAATGGTCAGGGTCGCTTATCAACAAGGCATGTTCATCTGAGAAGGTCGTCTGTGCTTCCTCAAACGACACGCCGTGCTTCTCGTTGTTCGAGAGGCTTTTACGTCTGTCCCATTCAAAAGTTACCGGTGTCGTATTTACAATGTAAATATAATATAATTACAGGACATTGTCAACCCCGTTAAAAGAAAAAACTCCTCAAAAACATAATGCATATCCTGTAAGTGTCTGACACAGTGCGGAAGTGGCTGCCGCGTATTATCTCTTCGGAGTATATGGTTTTCACTGGGACGCTTGCTATCCTGAACCCGCGCCGCCCAGCTCGTATCAATAGCTCGGTCTCTGTCTCGAACCGCCCGCCAGAGAACTTGATACCGGAGATAACCTCCGCCTTGTACAGCCTAAAGCCCGACTGAGAATCAAGAAGCGCATTCTTCGCCCGCCACGATATGCACTTCACCCCGACCATGTTCGCGTAATATCTCGCGGGCGGTATCTTGTCCTTCTCCCGGAGCCGCGAGCCTACCACTATGCCAGCCCCGCCCGCGGCCTCGATGAGCTTCGGTATATCGTCCGGGTCGTGCTGCGTGTCCGCGTCGAGTGTAATTACCGCATCATACCCCTGAGCGAGCGCGTAATCAAAGCCTGTCTTGAGCGCCGCACCCTTGCCCCGGTTCGCATCATGCCGGATAATATGCGCACCGGCCTCGCGCGCCTTCTCTGCGGTGTCGTCCGCGCTCCCGTCGTCCACCACAACAACCGCGTCCACGTACTTCGACGCGCCCCTGACCACCTGCCCTACGGTCAGCCCCGCATCGAGTGCCGGGACCAGCGCCATCAGCCTCAAATGCCGCCACCCTTTAGTATGGAGACCGCCTCGTCCAATAGCGCGTCGTGGTTGTCTTTGGTAAGCGTAAGCAGGCGCACGCCCGGCGCATGTTTCACATCGTCCACGAACTGCGGCCCTTCGGTGGACACGGTAGCCACGAGCGGCTTCATGCTCCCAAGCGCTATCTCCACCACCTCTTTGAAGTGGTTCGAGAATAGCTCCATCGCCCCTATCTCGTCAATGACTATCAGGTCGTCTTCCTTAAGAGCCTGAAGTATGGACGCCACGCCTATGTTCTCCAGGTCTTCCAGGTTAACGCCGTACCTGCCCACCCTGAGGCCGCCCTTTATGTCCTCGTGCGCAAGGACTCCCTCGCGCTTGTCTACGGTAATTATCCTGAAGCCTCTTCTCTCGCCCTTCTCTTTTATTTCGCGCGTGAAGAAACCGCCCGCCCTGACATCTAACCTCGTGATGAGCCTCTCGATGAACGTGGTCTTGCCGGAGCCGGGCATGCCCTCGATCAGGAGCTTCACCCCTTGCTTGCCGGGCAGTTCCTTTATGCTCAAGTCGAGGGTATATTCCGGGCAGCGCGATGGGTCCGTGATGCTGAATTTCTTGTTGCACGAGCCTCTCCATGCGCATATGACGCAGGAAGGTTTTATATCAGACGGCATTTGTACTCCTTCTTATGAAATGCGCTACGGAGCGGTCATAGCCTCGCTCGTCTTCCGGCTTAAAGAAGCATCCCGGTATCTCGCCGCTCTTCCTGTGATATGCCACGCACTCGCAGCACGCGCCCTTCCTCGGACACGGCTCATAGGTGCAGGTGCACCCCTTCTTGTTCTTCTCTATGCTACACTGTTTCATGCTACAACCTCACGTCTGTTTTGCTTATAGGACTTCCAAACGCCTTGTCCGGCCTGCTTATCACCGGCTCCTGTACATATTCCGGCTCCTTCATGACCACGTTCGAGGCGTCCCAGAAAGTGGAGAGCAGCTTTACACCGAAGGGGAACCCGGACAGCGGGCTGTCCTTGGGTATGCTTACGCTCGACGTCGAAAGGCCTATGTTGGAGGCGTACTGGTTCTTGAAGAAAACCACGTTGTTGCCCTTCACGCTCAGGAACGGGAAACTGGCGGAGAACGGCAGCTCGTTTATGAGCGGTTTCATTTTTATAGTGATTACGGGCGAGCCCGCCTTGGCGACTTCGAGCGAGACGTACCTCTCGTCCATCACCCACGCGAATGACGCAGGGCTTTTAACAATACCCCCTGCATCCCTGCCCGCGCCTTCCGCATTGCTGTCTGTGCAGAAGTTGTTCATCAGGAAGCCCTTCTTGTCCGAGTGCCTCACGTACGCGGGCAGCACGCTGAACTCGCTAATGGCCCTGCCCTCCGCGCACCCGAACCTCGCCGCGTATAACCCGCCGATGGTGTAGCCGGGCGCGACTTCGGTGATGGTCAGGGGCTGGGGCACGTAGGGGCGTACCTGGCGGGTCGGTATCAGGTAGAACACGGTCATGCAGAGGCTCTCGAACTTGGAGGGGTGCCGTTTTGCGCCCATCAGGAAAGCTCCTTCTCCAGAAGCCCGTAAAGTTCGTCTCTCTTTGCCTTCAGCTCGTCGTAGCGCCTTGTCAGTTCGTCCACTTTGGCATAGTCGCCGTATACCACGGGGTCCGCGAGGGTCCTTTCGGCGTCTCTAAGACCTGCTTCAAGCTCCTCGATGCTGCCTTCGATGCCCTCTATCTTCTCCGTGCGGAGCTTTACCTCGCGCTCCCTCCTGCGCTCGTCTGCCTGCTGCTGCTTGCGGCCCTCCCACGCCTGACGGCCTTCGGTCGGGGTTTTTGCCGCCTCGACTGCCTGCTCCGTCTTCCTGGCCGCATAGTACGTGTAGTTGCCCCAGTATTCGTTCAGCCTGCCGCCTTCCACCTCGTATATCTTGTCCACCACCTTGTCGAGGAAATACCGGTCGTGCGACACCGCCAAAACCGTACCTTCGAAATTAGTCAAAGCATGTTCCAGCGTCTCCCTCGACGGGATGTCCAGGTGGTTGGTAGGCTCGTCCAGCACCAGCAGGTTCGCACCCGCGAGTACTATCTTCGCTATGGCGAGCCTTCCCTTCTCTCCTCCGCTCAGCACGCCTACCTTCTTCTTTGCGTCGTCCCCGGTGAAAAGAAAAGAGCCCAGCATGTCCCTTATCTTCTGCTCGACGGCCATCGGCTCGACCGCCCAGAGCTCATCCATCACCGTGTTCTCATCACTCAGGCCTTCAAGCCCCTGAGCGTAATAAGCGGGCTGCACGTTGGGGCCCAGGGTGACGGTACCCTTGTCCTGCTCTATGACGCCGAGCACAGCCTTCAGTAGCGTGCTCTTTCCGCCGCCGTTCCTGCCCACCATGCCGATGCGCTCGCCGCGCCTCAGGGTGAAGGACACGTCGTCCAGGATTTCCTTGCCGCCCAGGGAAACGCCCAGCCCCTCGACCTTTATCACTGTGTCCGCCGAACGTGCCGTGTCGGTCCAACCCAGCTTCATGGAGCGGCTGCCCGTATCCGGTCTGTCGGGCATCTCAAAACGCTTGAGCCTCTTCTCCCGGCCTTTCGCCTGTCTGGCGTGAACCCCGGCCCTCATCCTGTTTATATACTCTTTTTCTTTTTCAAGCCGCGCCGAGATAAGCTCGTACTGCCTGAGCCTGTCCGCGGTACGCTTCTCTTTCTCTATCTGGTACACGCTGTAGTTGCCGGGGTAATCCTCTACCGCTCCTGAGTAAAGCTCCAGCGTGCGGTTGGTGACCCGGTCGAGGAAGTACCTGTCGTGCGACACGAGGAGCACCGTGCCGCGATACTGTCGCAGGAACTCCTCAAGCCATGCTATCGAGTGGATGTCCAGGTGGTTGGTAGGCTCATCGAGCATCAGGAGGTCGTGGCCTGCGAGAAGGAGCTTTGCCAGAGCAAGCCTTGTCCTCTGCCCGCCGGAGAGTGTACCGACCGGCCTGTCGAACTCGTCTTTGTCGAAGCCCAGCCCGGCGAGCGCGCCGGTCACGAGGTTGTCGTAGACGTACCCACCCTCGGCTTCGTACTGCTCTATGAGGCGGCTGTATTCCGCCAGCGCGTCATCGTATCCTTCATCGCCGTTGTGCGCGAGCTCGCCGACCTTGACGGAAAATTTGTCGAGCCGCCGCCTGAGTGCAAGTATCTCCGGTCTGGAGGACAGCATCTCCTCTAACAGCGTGCCGCCCCCGTCCTTGCCCGCCTCCTGGGTTAGCAGGCCTATGCTTATGTCTCTGGTGAGGGCCACCTGGCCTTTGTCCGGCTCCATCTCCCCGCTGATGAGTTTCAGGATGGTGGTCTTCCCGCTCCCGTTCACGCCTATAAGCCCGGCCCTGTCACCCATCTCAAGGGTGAAGCTCGCCCCGGCAAGCACCGTGTCGGCGCCGTATGACTTCTCGACATCCCTGAGGCCGACCACGCTCATTTGAAGAAATCCTTTGCGACCGCCTTCAGCGTCGTAACGGTGTCGGTGACGCGGCTTTCGTGGAACATCCTGAGCACGCCCTCGACTTTCGGGTGGCTCTTGATTACCGCGTTCAAGTCATCGCGCGTAAGCTCCATCAACTCCGAGTCCTCGTCCGCAATGATGTCTGCCGTCCTGGGGCGGCCCGTCAGGAACGATACCTCTCCGAAGAAGTCCCTCTCGCCGAGCGTGGCGAGCACTATCTCCTTGCTGGACACCTTCGTAACTACCCTGACCTTCCCCTTCTTTATGATGAACAGCGAGTCGCCCTCCTCACCCTCCTTGACTATAACAGTGCCAGCCTCTATCTCGCGACGCTTCATCTTGTTCAGGAGTTCCCATAGCTCCTCACGCGAAAGGTCGAACAGAAGCGGTATGGGACCGGACACCGGCTCCGGTTCCTCCGGGGTCTGGAGTATCTCCTCCACCTCCTCATCGTCTGCGGGCGGCTCGTCCATCGGCGGCTCCACGGCCAGCCCGGAGACCCCCTCAAATGGGACGTCGTCAGCGCGCCCTGAATCAAGGTCGAGCGGTTCACCTCCGGAATAATCCGTGTCCGCGTGAGAGGCGTTATCGTCGGCCCGCCCTGTATCGAGCTCGAAGCCCCCGCCGGTGGTCTCTATCTCGTATGCGCCGCTGGCCTCGCTGAGCTCAAGGCCGCCCGCACCGAAGTCCGCCCTGCCTGTGTCTATATCGAGGGATGCGTTGCCGCCAATCAAGCCCTCGTCGGCGATGCTGTCCATGTCCGCGCGTCCGCTGTCGAGCTCTATTGATACAGGCTTCCCCTGTGTCTTCTTTACTATGCCGATATATCCGAACTCCTTGGCCGATACCCCGGCCACTCCGCCCGCCGCGTCTATGTCGTACACGGGGCCTTTGTCTTCCACTTTCTGGGGCTGCGGCTCATCCGGCATCCCCGCCGCCACGTCCTCCAGCCCCGGTATCATCTTCGAGAGGTCAACCTTCAGCTTCGACTTATCCGCCGAGGGTGCGGGCTTTGCGGGCTCACCCACAAGCTCGTCGATGAGGTCCTGCACACCTGTAAGAGTTGGGTCGGTCCTCATGCACATCTTATATGTGGCGATAGCCTTTGGTACCTGGCCCATCTTTGTGAACTTGCCCGCAGCCTTGATGTAGTTCTTGGCCGCGTTGTCTTTGTCGTTCAACTTGACGTATAGGTCGCCTATCCTTAAAGAAATCTGGGGGTCGTTCCTGTCCAGGGCATAGAGTTTGTCCATTTCGACAAGGGCCTTTTTCCACATGCCCTTCTTCATCAACAACTGTACTTTATCGTTTATGTCGTTCTTGCTGACCGCCATGGCTTCCTCCGTTGAAATGTATAATAATACAGTGATTTTAAAGAAGTTGGGCGCTGTTGTCAACAACTGTGTTAAAATTGGGGCAATAGGGGTTGATTAACTCATCACCCCCACCCCACCCCTCCGTGCTCAGGCGCACCGCATCTTTTCATCTTCGGGGCCTTCGGCTCCGTAAGGTGGCCACAGGTGGGGAGGGCTTTAAGGAGACTGATATGACCGACAGGATAGTAGTAGTTGAGGGCGACCTGACCCTCCAGAAGGTGGATGCCATAGTCAACGCGGCCAACGGCACGCTCTTGGGTGGCGGCGGGGTGGACGGGGCAATACATGCCGCAGCAGGGCCGGGTCTTCTCCGTGAGTGCAAGAAGCTCGGCGGCTGTCCCACCGGCGAGGCGAGGATTACCGGTGGCTACGAACTTCCGGCAAAATACGTGATTCACACCGTGGGGCCGATATGGCGCGGGGGCGGACAGGACGAGGACGGGCTTCTGGCCGCATGCTACCGTAACTCCCTTGAGCTCGCCGAGGGCCACGGGATAAAGACGATAGCCTTCCCGTCAATCAGCACCGGCGCGTACGGCTTCCCGGCGGATCGGGCGTCGAGGATTGCAGTCGGGGAGGTTAAGGCGATTCTTGAGAGGAACAGGACTGTCGAAAAGGTCGTGTTCGTGTGCTTCGGGAGAAGGGTTTACGAGTTGTATGTGGAGGCTGTTAAGGAAGCTTTTATATAGCGGCGGGCCGCCTACGACCGCGCCTTACGCTTGTCGTCCCGACCCCCGGCTTAATGCCTGCCGGGGCAGGCTGCGCGGAGGGAACCACCTTAATACATACCGGCAGGGAATCAAAACCTGTTTAACCCTCACCATCTGTCAGCCAGTCTCCCTTTCAGGGTAGGCTGGCTGGCCATCCCTCTTAAGCAGGGTTAACAAATAAAAGCGGTTAAAGCTGGCTAATATGTCTCTGCGTTTTTTTTCTTATCAAGTAAGAGTCAATCCCAATCTTCGTTGAAATTTGAAGTGGCCCCGTTGTCATGGTTTACGCGGCGGCCCTTGCCGCCGGTTTCACGTCTTCGATTTTCAGTTCCCTTTTCAGCGCAAGCCTGAGCAGCG
>Ga0334722_10001592_pt1 | contig 27909 bp, 26 predicted proteins | sample C3_bottom_MG_FD_207210 | JGI IMG/M metagenome (GOLD analysis project Ga0334722, IMG submission 207210) | Sediment microbial communities from Yellowstone Lake, YNP, Wyoming, USA - C3_bottom | ecosystem: Environmental > Aquatic > Freshwater > Lake > Sediment | place: USA: Wyoming | collected... | reverse complement strand
CGGCCCGGCTGACATGTCCACCGAACTCTACCAGCAGGTGGACCGGATCATCTCTTCCTTCAAGCCCGAGACCCATTACACCCTGGATGAAAAGGCCCGCTCCCTGGCGATGACCGACGACGGCGTCATCCTGGGTGAGAAACTCTTGGAAGTGGACAATCTTTACGATCCCAAGAATATCGAGTGGCTGCATCACTTAAACCAGGCCCTCCGCGCCCATAATCTCTTCAAGCGTGATGTCGATTATCTGGTCCGCGAAGGCGAGGTCTTGATCGTTGACGAGTTCACCGGCCGTGCCCTGCCGGGGCGCCGCTATAGTGATGGACTGCACCAGGCCCTGGAGGCCAAGGAGCATGTCAAGGTGGAGAAGGAGAACCAGACCCTGGCCTCGATCACCTTCCAGAACTACTTCCGGATGTACGGGAAGCTGGCGGGCATGACCGGCACCGCCGACACCGAGGCGGTGGAGTTTAAGAAGATCTACAACCTCGACGTGGTGATGATCCCCACCCACAACAACATGATCCGTAAGGATTTTGCCGACGTCATCTACAAGAACCAGAAGGCCAAGTACCGGGCCATCGTCACCGAGATCGGCGAACTGCACCAGAAGGGGCAGCCGGTGCTGGTTGGCACCATCAGTATCGACGTCTCGGAAAAGATCTCGGGGATGTTGAAGAAGGCCGGGGTCAAGCACTCGGTGCTGAACGCCAAGCACCATGAGAAGGAGGCCGAGATCATTGCCGAGGCCGGGCAAATCGGGCGTGTGACCATTGCCACCAACATGGCCGGGCGCGGTACCGATATCAAACTGGGCGAGGGGGTGGCCGATCTCGGCGGCTTGCACATCCTCGGCACCAGTCGCCATGAGTCGCGCCGGATAGACAACCAGCTGCGCGGCCGGGCCGGTCGCCAGGGTGATAACGGTTCCTCCCGCTTCTATCTGTCGCTGGAGGATGACCTGTTGCGGATCTTCGGCTCGGGTCGGATCTCCGGGATCATGGAAAAGTTGGGCATGGAAGAAGATGAGCCCATCGAGCATCACCTGATCAGCCGGGCCATCGAAGGCGCCCAGCGCAAGGTGGAGGGTCATAACTTCGAGATTCGTAAGCATCTCTTGGAATATGACGACGTCATGAACAAGCAGCGCGAGGTCATCTACCGCCAGCGTCGCGAGGTTCTGGTCAGTGAGGATGTTCGCCATAATATCGAGGATATGATGGCCGAGTTGGCTGAGATTATCAGCGGTGAGGTCATTGATCCCCGAGTACACTCGGCCGAGTGGGATTTTGCCGGTCTGGCCGAGCGTTTGCACGGCAACTTCGGGCTGGATTTTCAGGTGGAGGAGGCGGAGAAGGCCACCCTCAAGCCCGAGCAGGTCGTGGAAAAAGTCCATACCCTGATGACTGCGGCTTACGCGGAGCGAGAGCAGGACAACGGCCTGGCCACCATGCGCCACCTGGAACGGATCGTGTTGTTGCAGATCATCGATCAACACTGGAAAGAACATCTGCTCAACATGGACCACTTGAAAGACGGTATCGGTCTGCGCGGCTATGGCCAGAAGAACCCGCTCATCGAATATAAGAAAGAGGGTTTCGCGATGTTCGGCGAGTTGATGGACAACATCAAGCTCCAGACCGTCCGCCAGCTCTTCCTGATTCGTTTGGTCCAGGATGATGAGGTGGAGCGGCTGGCCCGGGAACAGCGCGAGAAAAAGCTGGAGATGGAACTGCGCCACGGCGAGGTTGAGGCCGCCGCCGCTGGCAAGGAGCCGGTACGGCGCGAGGCCGACAAGGTTGGGCGCAATGACCTCTGTCCTTGTGGTAGCGGTGAGAAATACAAGCGCTGCTGCGGCAAGGCGGTTTGAGGATCGGCTGAGATCGGCTGAAGACTGAAGACCGAAGACTGAAGGTACAACCGAAAAGGCACAGGCCGACCCGAGCAGGTCAGGTTGTGCCTTTGTTGGTTTTGCTTACCTGGCTGGTCAGCAGCTGCGGGAGCGGTCTCCTGACCGCGAATATCCAAGTCGATGCAAGTGCTGGTCGGCTCTCGGTTGGATTACGGAATAGTTATTGATGATTTGCCAGGTTATCGGTGCTCAGGCATTGTGCCCTCGCCCTCAGGGAGAGGGTTGGGGTGAGGGGATGGAGCAGTCTTCCTCTCTATTCTGTTAATTTGCTGATTGCAATCGTGCATGGATATGGTGGAAGTATGAGTGAATCGCTAACAGTCAAAGGTTTCAAGGCAGCGGCAGTCAAGGCCGGAATTCGGGGCCGGGATCGGCTGGATCTGGCGTTGCTGGTCTGCGATAAGTCGGCTACGGCGGCGGGGATCTTCACCACCAATCTGGTCAAGGCGGCTCCGGTTCTCCTCGATATGGAACGGCTGGCCACAGGCAAGGCCCGGGCCATTCTGGTCAACGCCAGCATTGCCAATGCCTGTACCGGCGTCGAGGGATTGGTCCGCGCCAAGCAGTGCGCCGAATTGGCGGCGGCTGAGCTGGGTTGTACCCCGGAAGAGGTGCTGGTCTGTTCCACCGGGGTAATCGGCGAACAGCTTGACACCGGCTGTTTCGAGAAACACATGGGCCAGCTGGTCCAGAGTTTGCGGCCGGAGGGCTTTGCCGAAGTCTCCCAGGCAATCATGACCACTGACACCGTGCCCAAGACGGCGGTGCGGGAGGTGAGTCTGGGCGGGGTTCCGGTGCGGCTCGTGGGCTTGGCCAAGGGCGCCGGGATGATCGCGCCCAACATGGCCACCATGCTGGCCTTCGTCCTCACCGACGTGGCCATCGAGGCCGGGTTGCTGCAGGAGATGCTGGCCGAGGCGGGCGCACGCTCCTTCAACCGAATCACCATCGACGGCGATACCTCCACCAACGATTCGCTGCTGGTTCTGGCCAGCGGCCTGGCTGGTAATGCGCCCCTGCTTGCGGGTAGTCCCGAGGCCGAGTCCTTCCGGGCCGCCCTGCACGAGCTGGTTCTCGACTTGGCCCTGCAGATTGTCCGGGACGGGGAAGGGGCTACTAAGCTGATCACCATCCGGGTCAAGGGCGCGGCTAATGAAAGCGAGGCGCGCCTCGCCGCCGATACCGTCGCCGAATCGAAGCTGGTCAAGACCGCCTTCTTCGGTGAGGATGCCAACTGGGGCCGGATCATCGCCGCCCTGGGCCGTTCCGGGGCCAACTTCGATCAGCTCAAGGTTGATATCGCCTTTGACGGGGTGCTAATGGTCAAGGATGGATTGGGCCAGGGCAAGGAAAGGGAGGCCGAGGCCACCAAGGTTTTGAAGCAACGGGAGTTCGCGGTCAATATCGACCTGCACCAGGGGAACGGCAGTTGGGAGATTTACACCTGTGACCTCTCCATCGACTACGTCAAGATCAACGCTGATTATCGATCGTAGCGGTTTCATTTAGTAACCAAACATTGCCAGGCGAGGCATTAATGCTCTGGGGGTCGGGTTACGCGGAGTTTATCCCCGATAGGGATAACCCGACCTTGCAGCGGCTACGCCGAAAGGTAGAGTGCGACCAAAGGGACCAGGTTGAGCAGGATGACCCCGATTTTGTAAATAGAGAGACCTGCGTAGTGTAAGGTGTCAAAGGTTTCGACTGAAAGCTTGAACCAACGCGTATGCAGCCGATACATCCAATCATGGGCATAGACGAAGACCCCGAACCAGACGAGCATCACCCCATAGTTGATTCCGACACACCAAAGCAGAATTTCTTTCGCTTCACTAGTTGGCATGGCGTTGCCTCCTTTGGGATTTGATATCGAGTTTGGCGGCTTGGCCGCTGGGTTGGGGGAAATCTGATTGTATGGACGCCCTAGCTTTCCCAGTGAGCCCCTGCGGGCTAGCCGTGGGTGTCGATGACGATCAAGCCAGCGCCTCCTAATCCTTCTCGCCCACCGGTTCCAGCGGATAATCGAATTTCAGGACTGTGCGCTGCAGGCCGCGAAATGGTGTCTCGGGATCATCGACATAGGGCACCTCCCTGAGCACCGGGCGACCGTGGTCGGTAATCACCAACTCTTCCCCTGTCTGCTTAATGTGTCGGAAGTACTCCAGGCTTTTCGGCTTGAACTGCGATTTCCATACCAGCAACGACATATACTTCTTACCCACTACTGTGAACTCGCTAGTGTAAAATGACTGTTCCTTTTTTCTCGGGAGTTCCAATCGAGAATTAGCTTGATTACACCGGCCCGATTGTCGACTTTATCCAACACTGTCCTAGTCATGACCACTTTCCGTACCAAGAAGCGCCAGATTCTTTTGGGCTTCAACAAGTGTTGGATCAGTTTCCAGGGCTTTGCGGTATGCTTCAACGGCCTTTTCTTTCATGTCAATCTGGGTGAAAATTTCGCCAATACCCAGGTATGCCCTTGCATAAGCGTGGTTAGCCTCCAAAGCCTTCTGGTAAAGGATGAGGGCCTCTTTCTGGGCATTAACCTCCTGGCATAGACGCCCAAGCTTATAGTATCCCCCGGCATGGTCGGCTATATCTGTATCGATATTCTCGGAGTCGCCAGAGAAGGCGGCCTCCGGTATTGTCATGGCGACATATTGTACAGCCTTTTCAAGGTTTTCCCGGGCGGTGACATAATTTGGGTTTATTTTCAATGATTCAGCATAAAGTTTGATGGCTATCGAAGGGTGATGCCTTTTGTGTTCTTCAACTCCCTGGTTATGGATGTAAATCCAGCTCTGGGGATTCACGTCAACCGTATGTCGGTAAATGGTGAGGTGATCTCGCCAATAGCTTGCCTGGGAAGATGTTTTTAGACCCATGAGGGTCATGATCGCTACGAAGATGATCCAGGCCGCCCTGGTGTTGTACCTGTCCAGGAGCCATCCGACCCCATAAGCCGCTCCCAGTATGGCGACATAGAGATAGCGGTCTGCCACGGTGGAAATTTCTTGGAAAGAGAAGGGGATAAAGCCTAATACAGGCAGGAGGGCACCAATTATAATCCAGGCAATCGTCAACCCAGGTTCTGGTTTTTTCCAGACCAACAGGAAGATTATTAGATATGGGGCCAGACCGGTCAGATACATCATCCAGCTGTGATCTAAGACTAGTTGAGGACTGCGGCCGTAATCAGGGCACAGTGAAAGTGGTAAGGTTATTTTGTAGATGTAGAAAGAAAGGGCGTCACCTGCAACCAGGAATCGCTGCCAGAAATCCGGAATAAAAGGGAGTTCGATATCTGGCTGGTACAACTTGGTTACCAATATCACTGGGATCACAGCAATTACCCAGGGAATGAGCTCCTTGGCGAGTTGCCGGACGTTTCGATTTAGCGGCAGATAAGCGATTGCGCAGACCACCAGGGGCAGTGTCACCGCTCCTGGTTTTGACAAAATGGCCAGCAAGAAGGATATGGTGGCCAGCGCATAAGGGATCAGGCTTCGGCCGGGACTTGCGGTTCTTGTGTATAAAATGTACTGCCAGATTGCCATCAGGGACCAAAATCCGCTGAGCACATCCTTGAAACCGGTAACCCATGCCACCGGTTCTGCTTGAACCGGGTGTAATGCAAAAACCAGTGCCCCGGCCAATGCCGCCCGCTGGTTTTTCAGAAGAATCCTCAAGATAAGCAAGACTATAAACGAATTTGCTAGGTGAAGTAAGAGATTAGAAGTGTGAAATATTATGGGGTAGAAACCTGTTTCATTAACAGTTGAATATAAGGAAGAAATTTTGGCCTGTATTGACCACATGTCATAGGTGACTGGGATATACATTGCCCCGTAGGGTTCCTTCCAAAAATTAACCAGATTGGTAATGTTGAAATTGATGACCTGTGAATTGAGGTAGATGTTGTACTCATCGTCCATGGCCAAAAAATCATGACTGCAGACCTGATAAAAAACTGCAAACACTGCCGCGACCAACAGTAGGAAAGATGAGTACCTCCATTCCGGCATGATTCGATTTGTGAGTGCTTGCATAACTACCTGATCTGTTATCTGCTCGGAGAGCCACTGCGTTTAAGGGTATGGCATCCGATTGGTTTCGGCTGATATAGGCATCTGGTTCAGCTTGTTTTATCCAGCGGCAATAAGATCATCTCTTTGGGTACGAAAAAACTGTTTCGAATCTATCACTCGCCTTTTTCAATTTTTTCAATTGTTCTTTGGTACACAGAGGCTAGCGGTTGATCACATTTCAATGACTATTTTTGATCTGTCAGCCGAAAGAGAATACTAACAAGTTTCGATGTAAAGTCCACTGGCGTGATAGCCAGTCGGAAATAGGTGGTTGCTTTCGGTTGAATAGAGACTATTCTGTAATCTGTGAAAATGTCACATTATTCAAAGCAGATTGTACTGGTTGCTCTGCTCCTGACTGGTTGCGCTGGGACCATCGACAGCGCTAACCTGGCAGTCCGGCTGGCCGCGCCGGATGAGCATCCCCTGGTGGTCGATGTTCGTAGCGGAAGCGAGTATGCGGGTGGCCATCTGCCGGGGGCGGTGAATATTCCAGTCCTCTCGCTGCCCTTTCGGATGTCAGAGGTGGCGGTCCATGAGCGGAGCGAGCCGGTGGTGGTCTACTGTGCCCACGGTCCCAGGGCCGGATTGGCCGGTTTCTTCCTGCGACTGGCCGGATTTTCGCAGGTCATGCATCTGCAGGGGGACATCCGGACCTGGCGCGACGAGGGACGACCCTTGGCGACTGGCCTCGAACCTGGCCTCTTGGTAAAATAAGGGACACCACGTGCGCAAACTGCAATTCACCTTCCTGTTGCTCACGGTCATCGGTATTGGTTTGTTGCATTTTTTCACCCCTGGCGACTACGGCCTGCACCATGCCGTCTACCGGCGTCTCAGCTACTTTCCCATCGTTCTTGGCGCCCTCTGGTTCGGGCTGTGGGGCGGCATCCTTTTCGCAGTCCTCTCTTCGGTGGCCTTTGTGCCCCATCTGCTGCTCTATATCGGCGAAGATCCTCGCATCTACTTGAACGAACTCCTGGAGGTAGTTTTATACCTGGCGGTGGGGGCGGTGACCGGCTTTATCGCCAGTCGCGAGGCGCGGTTGCGGGACCGCTACCGGCAGCTTTCCGAGGAATTGGAAGAGGCCTACGAGAAGCTGCACCGGGAAAGCGAGCAACTCTTGGAGATTGAGGCTCAGCTAGGGGCCAGCCAGAAACTCTCGGCCTTGGGCGAGCTCTCGGCCTCATTGGCCCACGAGATCAAGAACCCCCTGGGCTCCATTCGCGGCACGGCCGAGATTCTCCTGGACGAGTTCCCGGTTGGTCACCCCAAGCGGGAGTTCGGCGAGATTCTCCTGAAAGAGGTGGAGCGGTTGAACCGCACCGTCAGTGAGATCCTGCGCTTCTCCCGGGGGCCGGGCGGGCCGGTAAGCGAGCGTCCGGGCGAGCCCTTGGGTGAGGTGGTCAACCGGGTGGGGCTGTTGCTGGGCGCTCATTTGCGCAAGAAGCAGGTTGCTCTGGAGTACATGGCTTGTCCCGAGGCGACCACGTTTTTGGTGGACGGCGGCAAGATGTCCCAGGTCTTTCTGAACATTATGCTTAATGCCATCGATGCCCTGCCCCAAGGCGGGCGAATCCGGGTGGCGATCAGCACTCCGCCCGGGGAGATCCGGGCGGCAGTCTGCGACAACGGTCCGGGGATTCCCGCCGACCGGCACCAGGAGATCTTCAAACCCTTTGTCTCGGGTAAGGAACATGGCACTGGCCTGGGGCTGTCGATCAGTACCCGCATCGTCCAAGGACTGGGTGGCCGGATCGAGTTGAGCGATGGCGAGGAAGGCGGGGCTTGTTTTACGGTGGTTTTGCCCCGTTCGGAGTAGCGGGGAATTATGGGTAGGAGCGGGCCATGCCCGCGATCAGGACGGAGCGTTTCGCGGGCGTGGCCCGCTCCTACAACCTCCTGCCAGCAACAATGACGAGGAGCGACGATGATGTCTGGAAGAATCTTGCTGATTGATGATGATGACTCCCTGCGGCGGGTCACCGAGTATAATCTGACTGGTGCTGGGTTCGAGGTGGTTACCGCCGCTTCGGGCCGGGAAGGGCTGGCCCTCTTCGGTGAGCACGATCCCGATCTGGTGGTGACCGATGTGGAGCTGGGCGATCTGAATGGCCTGGAGGTGCTGGCCGCCATCAAGAAACAGGCGCCGGAGACTCCGGTGATCGTGATTACTGCCTATGGCACCATCGACCTGGCCGTCCAGGCCATGGGGCAGGGTGCCTTCACCTTCATCACCAAACCTTTCGATCGGGAAACCCTGCGGCTTTCCTGCCGCAAGGCCCTGGAGATGACCGAGCTGAAGAGCCGCAATCAGGTCTTGGTTGAGGAGGTTAACCGCCTCTCGGGGGTTGAGGGGATGGAGACCTCCAATTCGGCCATGGCCGAGCTATTGGACATCGCCCTGCGGGTGGCGGAAAGCGAGGCCTCGGTGCTGATCTCCGGCGAATCGGGAACCGGTAAGGAGCTGATGGCCCGGCTTATCCATCAACGTAGTAACCGGCACGGGGCGCCGCTGGTGACGGTGAATTGCGCCGCCATTCCCGATAATCTGATCGAAAGTGAGCTGTTTGGCCACGTCAAGGGGGCCTTCACCGGGGCGGTGGCCAATCGCAAGGGGCGCTTCCAGTCCGCCCGGGGCGGCACCCTCTTTTTGGACGAGATTGGTGAACTGAAGCTGGATATGCAGGCCAAGCTGCTCCGGGCTTTGCAGGAGAAGGAAGTGCAGCCGGTGGGCTCCGACCGCACCGAAAAGGTGGACGTGCGGATCATCGCCGCCACCAACCGTGATCTCAAGGAGGAGACCACGGCCGGGCGTTTCCGCGAGGATCTCTATTATCGCCTGGGGGTGATTCCTCTGCACATCCCAGCCTTGAGGGAGCGGCCCGAGGATATCCTCACCCTGGCCCGCCATTTTTTGCAGAAGTTGCACGTCCCGGCGATCGTGCGTTTCAGCCCAGCGGCCGTGGCCTTGATGAAGGTTTACCCATGGCCCGGCAATATCCGCGAGCTGCAAAACGCGGTGGAGCGGGCCAGTATCCTGCGGCGCGGCGAGGAAATCGGCATAAACGAGCTGGGCTTGCCCGGGCCGAGCAGCCGCGCCGGTGAGGGTGGAGGGCTGAGTCTGGAGATCCCGCCCGAGGGTATCTCGCTGGAAGAGGTGGAAAAAGAATTGATCAGAAAGGCCCTGAGCCGGAGCGGCGGCAACCGTTCCGAGGCGGCGCGGTTGCTGAAGATTCCCCGCCACGTCCTGATTTATCGTCTGGAGAAGTTCGAGATGTGATCCCGCAAAGCGCTTTTGGGTTTCCTGGCTCGTTGATTGACAAAAGCCCGCATCCGGGGCTATACCTTCAGTTGTAGTTATCATTAAAACTCCTAACTTGAGGAAAATTTATGAAGATGACGTTGCGGACTTATCGGGGATTGGGCGCTCTACTGCTGTTGGGCGCGGGATTGTTGGCCTTTGCTGGTCCGGCTGCCGCCGCTGGCCCCAAGGCTGGCGATGAATGGGAACTTAAAACCACCATGGAGATGCCCGGGTTGCCATTTGCTATCCCGCCCACCGTGGTCCGCCAGTGCATAGAGGACAACAAGTCGGTGCCCTATCAGGAAAAAAAGGGCGAGAAGTGCGACACGGTCTATAAAAATACGTCCGGCAATACCCTGAGCTGGAAGGTGGTCTGCGACAGCAAGGACGGCAAGATGGAGATGACCGGGGAGTCAACCTACAGTGGCGACACCATGGACAGTAAGGTCAAGATGAAGAGCAAGCAGGGCGACATGTCCATGCATATGACCGGCAAAAAGCTGGGTGTCTGCAAGTAAATATTTATCGAATTGCTGCAATGAGTACTCCCCTGGCTCAAGCTAGTGGTTTCAGTTAACAGCTAAAGCTGGCGGGGTCGGCTTCGCCGACTCACACGGAAGAACGAATAATCCCCTCACCCTTACCCTCTCCCTGAGGGCGAGGGAATACGCACCTTCTCCCTCAGGGACCTCGGTACCCCCTCGTGGGGTAGAAGGACGGGATGAGGGGATTTAAAGTTAAACTCAACCGTTCTCTGCCAAAGTTGCCACCTAAAGGTGGGGGGTTATAACCCTCCCAAAGTGAGACAGTAAAAACGGGGAGGCGGCTAGGGTTGCCTCCCCGTTTTTATTGGAATGCAGGGCAGGGCTTAGTGGTTAAAGCGATCCTCGCAGGAGAGCCGCACCTCCCGGCCGGCCTCGTCCAGCACCTGTTTGGCCTGGCTGATGTCCTCGGCGATCTGGGCGGCCAGCTCGGCCGGGCCGGAAAACTTCATTTCATCCCGTAAAAAGCGCAGCAGATTGACCTTGATCGGGTGGCCGTAGATCTCCTGGTCAAAGTCGAAGATATGGGTCTCGGCCCGGATCGGTTGTTCACCGTCCTGGGCGGCGAAGGTGGGGTTTAGGCCGATGTTCAGCACCCCGCCGTAGCATTTGCCGCCGTAGGTTACCTGGGTCACGTATACCCCGTGCTTCGGGCAGAGATCCTCCGGAGCGATGTGCAGGTTGGCGGTGGGGAAGCCGAGTTCGGCGCCGCCCCGTTTCTTGCCCATCTTGACCTCGCCGCGAATCTGGTAGTAGCGCCCCAGGAGCTTGCGCACCTCGCGCATTCGTCCCAGAGTCACCAGTTCCCTGATTTTGCTGCTGCTGGCCAGCATGCCGTTGACGTAATAAGCCTCCACCACCGAGACCGCGAAGCCATGCTTTGCCCCTTGCTCCTTGAGGAAGGGGATGTCGCCTTGGCGGCCCTTGCCAAAGGCGTAATCGTAGCCGACCACCAGTTCGGTGACGTCGACGTGATTCAGCAGTCTGGCGATGAAGGTCTCGGCCGGGGTGGCCGCCAGTTCAGCGGTGAAAGGCAAGACGATCAAGATGTCGATGTTGGCCATCTGGATCAGTTCGACCTTCTGCTTGAAGGTGGAAATCAACTTGAGGCCGGACTGGGGCCGCACCACCTGTAAAGGATGGGGGTCAAAGGTGATGGCGATGCTGACCCCTTTGTGCCGGTAAGCCTTGCCGACCACCTCGCTGAAGAGCATTTGGTGGCCCAGGTGGACGCCGTCAAAATTGCCGATGGTGACGAAGGCGTTGGCCGGTTTTTCGGGTAAATCCTCAAGACTGCGGTAAAGCTGCATGGCGTATGTCCGATAAGGGTTGGGACGGCCGGGCGGCGCGTTTGGCTCACCATAAGAAAAAGCCCGCAGCCGGTAAATAAAAAGTTGACAATGACCGGCCGAAATATTTATAGTCGCGACTCACGAAATGCCGAAGTGGCGGAATGGTAGACGCGCTAGGTTCAGGGTCTAGTGGGGGTTTCCCCGTAGGAGTTCAAGTCTCCTCTTCGGCACCACGAAAAATTTAAGGGATTACGCAATCTGCGTAGTCCCTTTTTTTGTGCCTTTGGCTTGTGTCTGGGGTAACCGGTCTTATAGATCTCTTGCCGACCAGCGCTTTGGGTTCATGGGATCCAGTTATGAGTTCCCGGTCAGATCGGCAAAGTGTCTTGAGCTGTTGCGTCTATCCGATTGACTTATCCATGCGCCGGGAGTGGCGATGAGCGAAGATAGCAAGCCCGCCCCTGAATATGTTGAGGTGGCCAGCACCGACAGTCGCCCTCGGGCTCGGCTCTGGTCGCTGGTCCTACTGGCGGTGGGGATTCCTAATCTGATTGAAGAGGCGGAGAGTGGCTATTCGCTGAAGGTGCCGAGCGGGAAGTTGGCCCGGGCGGCTCGGGAGTTGGGGCTCTTCGCTGACGAGAACCAAAATTGGCCGCCGCCCAAGTTCTACGGCGAGGAGGCGGAAGGCGGTCGCCGTCCGCCCACGGTGCTGCTGCTGAGCGGCCTCTTGATCTTCTACGTGGTTACCGGCCCGGCTGAATTGGCCAGCGAATGGTTCCGGCGCGGGGCGGTTGACTCCACCGCCGTCCTCCAGAACGGCCAATGGTGGCGTCTCTTGACCGCCCTGACTCTCCATGCCGACCCCGTCCATCTTTTGGGTAACCTGGTGTTCGGCGGGCTGGTGATTCATTTTCTGCTGCGGCTTTACGGGGTTGGTCTGGGGTTGTTTCTGACCATTTTCTGCGGGGCGCTGGCCAATTATGCCAACGTTCTGGCCCACGGGCCGGGGCACCTTTCGCTGGGCTTTTCCACGGCGGTTTTCGCGGCGGTGGGCTTGCTGGCCGGCAGCCAACTGGACCGGCAACGCTTTGGGGGGATCATTCTGCCGCTGGGGGCGGGGCTTTCCTTGCTGGCCATGATCGGCAGCGAAGGGGTGCATACCGACCTGGGCGCCCATCTCTGGGGGCTGGCGGTGGGCATGGGCTTTGGTCTCTCCCGGCGGCTGCTGCATCGCCAAGCAGTGGTAACCGGCCGGGGCGGGAGTGCGATTTCGGCCTGGCTCCAGGCCGGTCTGCTGGTTACGGTTTTTCTAATGTTGCTTGGGGCCTGGTTCCTGGCCTGGGCGGCAAAATAGCGGGGGCCGGTAAATAATCTCCACCCGGAAAGTCCGAATGCGACATGATCGCGAATAACTCGTCATTGCGAGTAGGGGCGTAGCCCCTACGTGGCAATCTCCTGTTATTTGGCACGTTTTCCTATATCCATAATGGGATATGGTTGCCAATCTCCAGGAGATCGAAGTCTACGCTTATCTGCTTCGTCGTTACACTCCTCGCAATGACGGGAAAAAAGAGGCTATCTGCTCGGAACTAACTAGCGCCCGTGTTAGTCCGTATCTGTTTTGAAAGAAAGGCGTTGTTCCCGGGCATCGAAGGCAACCCGGCCTTTCTTATCCAGCAGCTCCAAAAAATCGTCCAAATGGCTTTCCTGGCTAAATTCTTTGCGACCGGTTTGCTCGAAGCGGCAATGGCAGTGGATGAGCTGGCCCCCACACCAGGGGCAGACCTCCACCGGGCAGCCCGGGGTGTGGAGCTCGCCGTTGGCGGTGGCGCAAACCGGACAAAGCTCGGGAGCCTCATTGACCGCCCGGTGGATGGTCAACTCATTCGGGTCGGCGACTGCCTTGAGAAAAATCTCTCGGTCAGCCCAACCGAAGAAATCTAGAATATCCTGGTCCCAGATCCCCTCGCGCAACGGTCCCAGAAACTCGGCCTTTTCCCGGTCGGCCAGGTAGAGATAGTCATCCAGCAGCGTCTTGGCGCTGAGCAGGAAGACCCCCTGGCGGTTGGCAATCCGCCGCAGTTCGACGATGCCATCATCCTGGGCCTCGGGCAGAAAACTATAGAAGCTCTGGAAGACCTTGAGGGCGATGATGTCGGCGGCGTAGCGATCCACCAGGGCGGCCAGGGCACCCCGTTCTTCCACTGGGGCGGCGTATGTCATCAACAGGTCCAGTTCTTGGCGCAGGTCGGCGAGGGTTTCGGGTAGGGCTTTTTCCATGATCAGGCTCCGGTCTGGGCGGCCGCGCAGGTTTTGGCGGCGGTGATGGCCGCAATCCAGCGGCCGGTTTCGGCGATAATGTCGGGGGCTTGGCTGAGGGCGGTAACCACGGCCAGCCGTTGTGCCCCCTGGTGGACCAGTTCTGGTACGTGCTGCAGTTTAACGCCACCCATCACCGTGCAGGGCAGGGTGGAGACGGCCCGAAAGACCGGGATTGCTTCCGGTCCGAGGAATTCCTTGAGCCCCGCCTTGGTAGTGGTGGGGTAGATTGGGCCAATGTTGAAATAGGAGGCGCCCCGGGCTGCGGCAGAGGCGGCCTGGGCCACGGTGTTGGCGGAAACCCCGATGATCAGTTCCGGACCCAGGCGCCGGGCTTCTTCGGCCGGCAGATCGGAATTGCCGAGGTGGATGCCGTCTGCTTCGGCAAGCAGGGCGATATCCAGCCGGTTGTTGACGATGAACAGGGCTCCGGCCGCACTGGTCAGTTGGCGAAAGGCCAGGGCCTTGGCAAAAAGTTCCCGATCGTCACTCTCCTTGTCGCGGAGTTGGACGATGCGGGCGCCCCCGGCCAGCACCGCTGCCAGCCATTCCAGGTCGTTACGGCCATTGGCCAGTTTTTCACAGGAAACCGGATAGACGGTGACCGCTTCGGTGAAGATTTGCAGGCGCTCGGCCAGGGTAAGTTGCGGCATGATTTAAGTTCGTCAATTCAATCTGGTGGTGGCGGTCGGCTTACTTGCCAAGCGCCGGGGTTCGGAGTATATTGGCCCGCTTGTGGGGTTTCCGGCCATGGCGTTAAGCCGTCGGCCAACCCGGTTGGCCGGATTTTTCCGGGGCCGGTTCGAAAATTACATCGGGACTATAACCATGCTTGACCAATATTTCACTGGCGAAAAAGCGGAAGTGCGGATCGGTGACCAGGTTTTTTACCTGCCGATCATCGAAGGCACCGAGGGCGAGCGGGCCATCGACATCCGTAAACTCCGGGCCGAAACCGGCTATATCACCGTGGACAGCGGCTATATGAACACCGGGGCCTGTAGTAGCTCAATCACCTTCCTTGATGGCGAGAAAAGCATCCTCAACTATCGGGGCTATGCCATTGAGGATCTGGCCGAGCACTGTTCCTTCATCGAGGTCGCCTACCTGCTGATCAACGGGGCGCTGCCCAATCATACCGAGCTGGAGCAATTTTCCCTCCAACTCAACAATCATTCGATGATCCACGAGGACATGGTCCATTTCTTTGACCGTTTCCCGCCCGGCGCTTCGCCCATGTCGATCCTTTCCTCCATGGTCAACTCCCTCTGTAATTTCTATCCGGAGATGACCGACCCCATGGAGAGCTTCAATACCTCGGCCGCCCGGTTGCTCTCCAAGCTGCGGACGGTTGCCGCCTTCTCCTACCGGAAGTCCAAGGGGCATCCGCTGACCTATCCGCGCCACAACCTCTCGTACTGTGCCAATTTCCTGAACATGATGTTTGACTCGCCGGTTAACCCCTACCGAATTGACGACGTGGTGGTCGATGCCTTGAATAAATTGTTGATCCTGCATGGCGATCACGAGTTGAACTGCTCGACGGCGACAGTGCGGATTGTTGGCAGCGCCCGGACCAACCTCTACGCCTCGATCTCGGCCGGGATCAGCGCCCTCTGGGGCCCCCTGCATGGCGGCGCCAACCAGGAAGTCATGGAGATGCTGGAGAAGATCCACCGGGAAGGCGGCAATTATCGCAAGTATATCGACAAGGCCAAAGACCCCAAGGATCCCTTCCGGTTGGTTGGCTTCGGCCATCGGGTCTACAAAAACCATGATCCTCGCTGCCGGATCATCAAGAAGACCTGCGACGAGGTGCTGGCCGCCCTGAAGATGACCGATGATCCGCTGCTGGCCATTGCCAAGGAGTTGGAGGAAGTGGTGCTGCACGATGAGTATTTCATCTCGCGGCGGCTCTATCCCAACGTCGATTTTTATAGCGGCATCATCTACCGGGCCATCGGGATTCCCAGTAATATGTTTACGGTGATGTTTGCTCTGGGACGGCTGCCGGGCTGGATCGCCCACTGGCGGGAGATGTGGGACGATCCCAATACCCGGATCGGTCGGCCGCGCCAGGTTTACGTGGGGCCGCAGCTTCGGACCTTTGTCCCCATTGAGCAGCGTTAGGCGGACAGGCAATAATCGCCTTGTTGACTAACATTCGGGCCAGTGTTAAAAAAGTCAACCTTGCGACCTGGCCGGGGAGGCCGGGAAAAATCTTGTTTCAGGAGAAAGAGCGTGCGTACTGATATCGTCCACACCGGGGCCGGCGAGCTGACCTATGAAATCAGAAATATCGTCGCGGTCGGTGAGAAGTTGCAAAGTCTGGGGATCAATACCTATTGGGAAAACATCGGCGACCCGGTGATTAAGGGCGAGCAGATTCCCCAATGGATGAAGGAGATCGTCGCCGATTGCGCCATGCAGGACGCCACCTATGGCTACTGCCCCACCCGGGGCGTCCTGGCCACCCGGGAGTTTATTGCCGCCGAGGTCAACAAGCGCGGCACGGTGCGGATCACCCCCGACGACATCATCTTCTTCAACGGCCTGGGCGACGCCATCAACAAGGTTTTCACCATGTTGAAGCGCACCGCCCGGGTGGTGGTGCCTTCGCCCAGCTATACCACCCACTCTTCGGCCGAGGCCGCCCATGCCGAGGATCGGCCGGTGACCTATCGCCTCGATCCCGACAACAACTGGTTCCCGGACTTGGACGATCTGGAAAAACGGATCAAGTACAACCCGGCAGTGGCGGGGATTCTGATCATCAATCCCGACAACCCCACCGGCGCCGTCTACCCGGAGGAAATCCTCCGTGGCATGGTGGCCCTGGCCAAGAAGTACGACCTCTTCATCATCTGTGACGAGGTCTACCAGAACATCATCTATAACGGCACCACCACCAAGCCCCTGGCCGAGGTGATCGGTGACGTGCCGGCCATCAACATGCGCGGTATTTCCAAGGAGATGCCATGGCCGGGCTCGCGCTGCGGCTGGATTGAGGTTTACAACGGCCACAACGATCCGATGTTTGAAAAATATGTAACCTCTATTTTAAACGGTAAGATGCTGGAGGTCTGCTCCACCACCCTGCCGCAGGTGGCCATGCCGCGGATCATGCAGCACCCCGAGTACAACAACTACCTGCGGGAGCGGATCGCCCGCTACGAGAAACACTCCAACATTGCCTATGACTGCCTGAAAAAGGTGGACGGGCTGATCGTCAACCGCACCAATGGCGCCTTTTATATGAGTGTGGCCTTCAAGGACGGCATGTTGAACGGCAAACAGACCTTGCCCATCGTCATCGATGAGGTCAGGAGTTATGTGGAGGGGCTGGTCAATAAGCCCGACACCGCCTTCGATAAGCGCTTTGTCTATTATCTGCTGGGCGCCACCGGGATCTGCGTGGTGCCGCTCTCCTCCTTCGCCACCACCATGCAGGGGTTCCGGATCACCCTGCTGGAGCGCAACGAAGAGAAGTTCCGGATGATCTTCCAGAATATGGCCGACGCCATCCGCGCCTATCTGGCCTCCGCCTGATTAGAACTGTTCAGGTTTTCCGGCAAGCCGTTGTCGGAAAACAACACGGCCATTTAGTCCAGCCAAGACGGCATGAGGAGCCGTAGAGTAAGGTTCAGCATTGTCCATGTTATTTTACGACGGCTCCTAAGGCGCCTCTGGCTGTAAGGTCAGTGGGCGCCTTTGTGCTTATTGAGGTCAGCCCGTTCTGGCGGAAAGGGTGCCCACGGGAAAAAATATTTTTCCGCTGGCGGCCCGGCTTGACAGGCCATGGGCCGATACTTACCTTGCCATCAGATTTCGCGGTACTCATCGCATTAAATTTCACAATCATTACCGGGATTGATTCCGACGGGTGGCGGCTAGAAAGCCCGAGCTCGTTAAAGCTTAATTATTGTTCAGGGAGAGCTGGTGAAGGATCATAAGGATACCCACAAGGAAAAACCGGTCGAAGCTGTTGAAACTTCGGCGCCGGAAGGCGATGCCGGTCTGGTCGCTGAGTTGGAAAAGGCCCGGGCCGAGGCCGCTGAGGCCGTCGATAAGTTGCTGCGAATGGCGGCGGAATTCGAAAACCAGAAGAAGCGGTTGCAGCGCGACAAGGAGATGGCCCTCAAATTTGCCGAGGAGCACCTGATTCGGGAGTTGCTGCCCAGCCTCGATAATCTCGAACGGGCTCTGAGTCAGGATCGGACCGGTGAGGATTTCAGCGCCAAGCTGGTGGAGGGGGTCGAGATGACCTGGCGGGGTCTGCAGAACACCCTGGAAAAGTTCGGGCTCAAGGCCATGCAGTGCTTGGGCGAGCCGTTTGATCCCAATTTTCACGAGGCCCTGGCCATGGAGGCCAGTAATCTGGTGCCGGAACAGCGGGTTTTGCAGGAATACGAAAAAGGCTATCTCTTGAAAGACCGGTTGTTGCGGGCGGCCAAGGTAGTGGTGTCCAAGGGAGATTGTTGCGACTGAGCCCCGCTGGGTGAGGTCGGCAACTGATGATTATATTCAACAACACAAAGTTTATTAACTGAAACGGAGATAAGTATATGGGAAAGATAATCGGCATTGATCTGGGCACCACCAACTCCTGCGTGGCAGTCATGGAAGGCAGCGACCCTAAGGTAATCAACAATCTCGAAGGCAATCGCACCACCCCCTCGGTGGTGGCCTTCCCCGACAGCGGCGAACGCCTGGTTGGCCAGGTGGCCAAGCGCCAGGCGGTCACCAACCCGCACCGCACCTTGTTTGCCATCAAGCGGCTGATCGGCCGTAAGTTCAGCGATCCGGAGGTCAAGAAGTCCTTGGCTCTCAGCCCCTTCAAGATCGTCGAGGGCAAGGATGGCGACGCCGTGGTCGAGGTGGAGGGTAAGTTCTACACCGCCCCGGAGATCTCGGCCATGATCCTCGGCAAGATGAAGCAGACCGCCGAGGAGTACCTGGGCGAGAAGGTCACCGACGCGGTAATCACCGTCCCTGCCTACTTCAACGACAGCCAGCGCCAGGCCACCAAGGATGCCGGCCGCATCGCCGGTTTGAACGTGCAGCGGATCATCAACGAGCCCACCGCCGCTGCTTTGGCCTATGGTCTCGACAAAAAGAAGGAAGAGAAGATTGCGGTCTTCGATCTGGGCGGCGGTACCTTCGACGTCTCGGTATTGGAGATCGGCGACGGCGTCTTCGAAGTCAAGTCCACCAACGGCGACACCTTCCTGGGCGGCGAAGACTTCGATATGCGCATCGTCAACTGGCTGGCCGACGAGTTTAAGCGCGATCAGGGTATCGATCTGCGCAGCGACAAGATGGCTCTGCAGCGCCTCAAGGAAGAGGCCGAGAAGGCCAAGATGGAGCTTTCCTCCTCCAAGGAAACCGACATCAATCTGCCCTTCATCACTGCCGACGCCTCTGGGCCCAAGCACATGAACATCAAGCTTTCCCGGGCCAAGCTGGAAAATCTGGTGGCCGATCTGATCGACCGCTGCGAAGGCCCCTGTCGGACTGCTTTAAAGGACGCTGGTCTCAACCCGGCCGATATCGACGAGGTTATCCTGGTCGGCGGCATGACCCGGATGCCGCGGGTGCAGGAGAAGGTTAAGGAGATCTTTGGTAAGGAGCCCCATAAGGGCGTCAATCCTGACGAGGTGGTGGCCATCGGTGCCGCCATTCAGGGCGGGGTTTTGAAGGGTGACGTTAAAGACGTGCTGCTGCTGGATGTGACTCCGCTCTCCCTGGGGATCGAGACCCTGGGCGGGGTCTGCACCAAGCTGATCGAGAAGAACACCACCATCCCCACCAAGAAGAGCCAGACCTTCTCTACTGCGGCCGACAGCCAGCCAGCGGTCTCCATCCACGTCCTCCAGGGCGAGCGGGAGATGGCGGCGGGCAATAAGTCCATCGGCCGTTTCGAGTTGACCGAACTGCCCCCGGCTCCGCGCGGGGTGCCGCAGATTGAGGTGACCTTCGACCTGGACGCCAACGGTATCCTTCACGTCTCTGCCAAGGACTTAGGGACCGGCAAGGAGCAGTCGATCCGAATCACCGCCTCCAGCGGTCTTTCCGAGGCCGAGATCAAGAAGATGCAGGCCGACGCCGAGGCCCATGCCGCCGAGGACCACAAGCGCAAGGAACTGGTCGATGCCCGGAACCACGCCGACCAGATGATCTACGCCACCGAGAAGAGCCTGAAGGATCTGGGCGAAAAGGTTGACGCCGAGACCAAGGGTAAGGTGGAGACAGAGCTGGAAAGCCTCAAAAAGCTCCTGACCGGAGAAGACACCGAGGCCATCAAGAAGGGCACCGAGACCTTGACCCAGGCCTCCCATAAGCTGGCTGAGATTATGTATGCTCAGGCCACCGCCAACCAGCCCGGTGCGGGTGATGGCGCTGGTTGCAGCGGCGGGGATTGTGGCGGCGCCGGTGCGGCTGGTAAGAAGAAGGATGATGACGTGGTTGACGCCGACTTTGAGGAAGTGAAGTAAGCTAAGCCTTTATTAAGCAGAGAGTCAAAACGGGGGTGCAGAAAGTTATTGCCTGCACCCCCGTTTTTTTTTAACATCGGGGCCTTGCTGGGTTTGATTTAAAGCGCCGCATCTCTTATTAGCACTTGGCTATTCTGCCGAGGGGGTATGGGCATGAGTTCCCTCTACCTCAGGGAGAGGGTCAGGGTGAGGGGATCATAATGAAATCCTTGGCCCGAGATTTACGTCGCCGGATGACCGAGGCTGAAGCCCTGCTATGGCAGCACTTGCGGGCGCGCCAAATAGCTGACTGTAAATTCCGCCGCCAATTGGTCCTCGGCCCATATATCGCCGACTTCGTCTGCATCGAGAAAAAGCTGATTGTCGAGGCCGATGGCGGCCAACATGACGAGCAGCAGGATGCCGAAAGAACGGAGTATCTGAGGGGCTTGGGATACCGGGTTTTGCGCTTCTGGAACCACGAAATTTTGACCGAGACGGAAGCGGTGCTGGAGAAAATTCTGGCGTAATTACAAGCATCCCCTCACCCCAACCCTCCAACCCACAAGGGGGTACCGAGGTCCCAGAGGGCGAGGGAGAAGGTTGAAACCAGCAAGGTGATTTGTTGTTTGAATTTCAGATCTGATCTGCAGAAGTGGCGATTGCAACCAACTCCAAAATCTGCGGTCAATTCCAAATGTTGGGGTCGGTTATTCCCTCTACCTCAGGGAGAGGGTTAGGGTGAGGGGATCTAGTAGTACCGTCCAATGATAAATTCGTAGCTGTACCGTAAATTGCCATTTCCAAGTTCAACCATATCAGGAACACCAACCATGAAAATCCTCTCCGGCATCCAACCCTCCGGGCAGCTCCATATCGGCAACTACCTCGGGATGATGCGCTCGATGATCGCCAATATGGATAGCTCCGAGCTCTACGCCTTCATCGTCAATCTGCACGCCTTGACCAGCGTCCATGACCGAGAAAGGCTGGCCCGCGACACCTTCAACGCCGCCGCCGACTTCCTGGCCCTGGGCCTCGACCCGGAGAAGTGTATCTTCTGGGTGCAGAGCGACGTGCCGGAGGTCACCGAGCTGGCCTGGGTGCTTTCCACCCTTACCCCTATGGGCTTGCTGGAGCGCTGCCACTCTTACAAGGACAAAGTCGCCAAGAATATTCTCGCCAGCCACGGCCTCTTCTCCTATCCGGTGCTGATGGCCGCCGACATCCTCATCTATCAGGCCGACAAGGTGCCGGTGGGCAAGGACCAGAAACAGCACGTGGAAGTTACCCGCGACATCGCCATCAAGTTCAACAACACCTTCGGCGACACCTTTGTCATCCCCGAGCCGGTGATTGATGACAATCTGGCCGTGGTTCCCGGTCTGGACGGGCAGAAGATGTCCAAGTCCTACGGCAACACCATCCCCATCTTCCAGGATCAGAAGGCGCTGAAAAAGCAGGTGATGGCCATCACCACCGACGCCACCCCGGTGGAGGCGCCCAAGGATCCGGAGAAGTGCAACCTCTTCGCCATCTACAAACTGTTCGCCCCGGCCGATCGGCTGGCCGAGACCCACGGCCTGTACGTCAACGGCGGGGCCATGTACGGCAAGATCAAGCTGGAGCTGGTGGATCTGATCTGGGAGTATTTCCGCGAAGCGCGGGAGAAACGGGAGAAGCTGGAGAATGACCGGGCCTACGTGCACGAGGTGCTGGGGCGTGGGGCCGCCAAGGCTAGAGAGAAGGCGGTTGTTACACTGGATTTGGTGAAGGAGCGGACTGGGTTGAAGTATTGATGGAACATCCGGCGCTTGCGCTGCGCTCATTGCCGTACGAGTTGGTTCGGCCTGTCTCTTATGTTGTAGCTCTTAGTTGTCAGCTGCGGCGACGGGGTATAAGTGCGGGTTTGATGGGTTCATAGGCCTTTAGTCCCTGGTCTCCGGTCAAGATTTCTACGGAGAAACCAGCACTGGCGTAATATTCAGCGACATCCTTGATCGTTGCGTCGCCAATTGAGGTTCCCCCTGCTGCAAGTACTGGCCAATTTGCCGCCAGAGTTCGCAGGTTATCTGGGTCCCATAATTTAGACTGTTCGGTGAAGGCAGCCCAAGGGGTAGCAGCATCGGCTGCGGCGCGTAAGTGGTCAGCCAACGCCGTCGCGCATTCATGACGGAGTTTTGGGGCTTGGGCAATATGATTGCCAGTTTCTATCAACGTCGCAATTGGCAGGACAAAAGTACTCTTTTCTAGTCTTTCTGCATCGAGCAAGTGTTTGATCCGAGCATGATCCCAACGATCATCGGCCGGCCCAGCCTCTTCCTTGCCAGGAACTTGTAACCAACAGCACAATACCGAAGTGTCGATGATAAGGACTTTCCGGCTCATGCATTTGCCTCACGAGTCGCAGCTGCAAATGGCAAGCTTAGCTGCTGGAACAGGGTTTTTTCGATCAACCCTTCACTGGTGAGTCGCCCCATTTTCCCCTGGGCCAGCAGCTTGGGCAATTGGGCTATTTTTTCCATCAGAGTCAGTCTGCTTGCCCCCGAAAGCGGATCTCGGTGCGCCACCACAATAAATGGCACCATCGGAGGACCCATGGCATCGAGCAAAGCTGGGTTATGGGTGGTGACTAACACATCAACACCTCGCTGCCCCCCAACAGTTTGTAATACTTCAAGCAAAAGACGTGCGCGAGATGGGTGGAGGCCGTTGTCAACTTCTTCGATAACCAACAAACTGTTTTTAGGACGGGTGAGGAGGGCTGTAAGTATTGCCAAAAACCTTAGGGTGCCATCTGACATTCCCCGCGCATCCACAGTGTGATGAGCTGCCCCTTCGCGCCAATGTTCTTCACAGTAGAGCATGGCATCAGTATTGAATTTACCAACGGTTTCAGCGTAGACACGACGGATATCGCGTTCAGGAAGTTGGCTGGCATACTTGGTAAGTACTCCTTCGATTTCCTGCTGTTTTTCTTTGGGCAAGGCTGCAATCACCCCAGCGATGTTACGGGCATCTGGCTCCATCTTGTCTGAAAGAGGCGAAAAACCGCGCATGTGGGAAGAAATTGGGTCGAGAATAAAGATATCTCGCAATGCACTGATAACAGCTGACACTCCATCCTGAATTTCTTGTCGTAATTTCTGACCTACAAGTTGAAATAATAAGGCATGAGAGCGACTGAGCTGTCTCGGAGTACCCTGCTTTTCATTGTAAAGTCTGGCGACGATGGTTGGAGAATCTCTGCTGGTGCATGGGTCTGTTCGAATGAGATTTATGCCATGTCCAACAACCGACCTACGCTTGTCGTTCTTATCAAGGCGGAATTTTATGCGCTTGAGTTGCTCGGCTTGTAACTCACAGCGATTGTCGCTGACCCGGCATTCTACTCGGTATTCGTAATCGGTGGCTTCTTCCGTTCTAACAGTTATTGACAGGGAAAAAATATCACCTGGTTTGCGAGCAGCCCATTCGGTACCACCTCGAAGAGGTGCAAGTCCTGTATCGCCTTGAAGGGCCGCCGTCAACATCGTACCTGTCGCGATGCGATTGAGAAATGATAGTGCATCAAGGGCATTCGACTTGCCGCTGGCATTTGTCCCGATCATCACGGTCAACGTATCAATGTGGAGGGAGGCCTCTTCGAAACTCTTCCAGTTTCCCAACTGCAATGAGGTAATCATTGGTTATTTTTCCTACGGTTTATTTTTGGCCGCACGGGGAGAAGGTTTCAATCTACGAGAGAAATTGCAAGGAAGCAAGTGACAAGGTCAACTTGCGATAGAGTTCTGGGAACACAATACTCAAATCTCCTCGGACGCCCCATCACCACAGCCGTTTAGCGGCCAGCAGGTAAATCTCCTTGTCGCGGCGGGGGCCGACCGCCAAGACAAAGACGACCACCAGTTTATTGACGACCTGATAAACTACCCGATAATCACTGATCCGCAATTTTCTTAACTCGGCCAGATTGCCGGACAACGGTGTGCCGAATTGTTCCGGGGCCTCGGTCAGCTTGGTATCGATGGCCCGCACGATGCGTCGGGCCGCTGCTGGTCCCACGGCCTGCAGGTCTTCATCAACCTCCGGGTGATAGAGAACCCGCCAGCTCATTTACCGAATTTCTCCATCATTGTGGCATGGGAAAGGGCGTTCTCGATCTTGAAGGTCTGCAATCTGGTCAAGGCCAGGGCGGCCAGCCGGAGGTCTTCCAGCTCTTCCTCCATTTCCTCATAGGCCCCGATGGACAGCAAGACCGCCTTGGGCGCGTTGTTCTTCAGAATGATCAGCTTCTCGGTCTCGCCGCTCTCAAGGGATTCAAGGGTTGCGGCGGTTTTTTTGGAAAGATCGGTCGCCGACAGGTAGTCGTTTGCGTGCATAATTATTGCCTCCTCAATCAGATGATGATTCAGATAATAATCTGATTATTGTTTGATTTCCACACAAGATTAGCTTTCGCTGCCAAAACTCCTTGGTGCCCGTCAATCCACCCGGCAAAGCAAGCCTGTTTCATCTAAGGGCAAATCAAGGTCAACTCGTAACCCGCAAGCTGCGGCATTTCATGTAGGGCGACAATAAGCGAAGCGAACTTGATCAGCCCCCAACTCCTGGGGCGATGTTGTTCTGCTCATCCAGCCAGTTGGCAACATAATTGGCGACCTCCTGCCAGCCTGGTTGGCCGAGCACCCAATGCGCCTGGTTGGCAAACTCCCGGTAGGTGGCGCCGGGCTGGTATTTCCGGGCAATGCGCTGCACCACCGAGGCCGGGGTGATGCGGTCCTGTTTGCCGGCGACCACCAAGAGCGGGCAGGTGACTTTCTTTTCGTCAACTCGGGAGGCCGGGGCGCTGGTCAGAAACCAGTAGCCAAGTTGCGCCGCCACCCGTCCCGATTCGTACACCATCCTGGCGTAGGCCGCCTGCTGCTCCTCCGGCGTAAGGAGGTTGAAGATGGCATAGGCTGCTTCAGCAAGGCTCAAACGCATCGGCTGCCGCCAGAAGCCCCAGCGCGACTGGACACTCCAGAAGCTCTTGACTACCGACGGGGTCAGGGCCAGGATTCCAGCCGGAGCGGCGGGGGTGAGCAAGACGGTGGCCCGGGCCAGACCTCGGGCAGCCAGGATCTGGGCCAGGAGCCCGCCCAGGGAGTGGCCGATGATGATCGGTTTACTCTCCAGTTGCCGAATCTCCTGCTCCAAGTCTGCCACGTAATCCAGTAAGCCGGTGCTGCCCAAGCGCGGATCGGGCGGGCTCTGCGGATCCGCATCGTGATACCGGAGGGTCGGGGTGAGGCAGCGGTAACCTCGGCCTTCCAGAACGTTTCGGTAGTTTTCCCAGCACCACGGCCCGCACCACATACCGTGGATCATAAAGATAGTTGGAGTCATTCCTTTGTCCCTGTTCTGAATTGTGTTCTGACTATGCCGGGCTGCATTGTCGCCAGCAGCTCATCACCCTGCCGGTTTTTTCTGGGTGGCCAGCAAGGCCGGATTGATCGCCTCCCGGCCGAACTTGCGGTTGATTGCATCCATGGCCCGGTTCAGCTCTTCGCGGCGGGCCTGTTTATGGCTGACCCCGAACAGGTCGCTTTGCCTGGGCGTGGTGTCGGGGAGCAGATTGCTGACGCTGATCCCCAATAAGCGCACTGCCCGCCGATTGACCTCGGTCTTGGCCAGCAGTTCCAGGGCGGCCCGGAAAAGCAGCTGGCCGTCGCCGGTGGCCTCCGGTAGGGTCACGGCCCGGCTGACCGTGGAAAAGTCGGAGTAGCGAACCTTGAGGGAGATGGTCCGTCCTTCCAGGTGGTGACGCCGCAGCCGGGCCCCGACCCGGACGGCCAGGGAGAGCAGTTCCTTGCGGATCTGGGCGGCGGAGCGCAGGTCTTCCTCGTAGGTGTCCTCGTGGCCCACCGACTTGGCCTCGCGTTCCGGCACCACCTCGCGGTCGTCGATCCCTAGGGCGGATTGGTGCAGGTGTAGGCCGGACTTGCCGAAGCGGGCAGTCAGGAGATCAAGCGGCAGGGCGGCCAGGTCGCCGATGGTGGCGACTCCTAGCAGGGCCAGCTCCTTGATGGTGGTGGCTCCGGCGCCCCAAAGTCTGGAAACGGACAAGGGGGCGAGGAATTCTCGCTCGCTCCCTAAAGGAACCACCGTCAGGCCGTCGGGCTTCTGGAGGTCGGAGGCGATCTTGGCCACCAGTTTCACCGCCGCCACCCCGGCGGAACCGGTTAAACCGGTCTCCACACGGATCAGCCTTTTGATGGCGACGGCGATCTCCCGGCCGGAGCCAAATAGCCGGGCCGAGCCGGTGACGTCCAGGAAGGCCTCGTCCAGCGAGAGGGGCTCGACCAGCGGGGTGAAGCGTTCGAAGATGGCCATGATCTGGTCGGAGACCTCCCGGTAGCGGCCCATGCGGACCGGCAGGAAGACCGCCTCCGGGCAGAGCGTACGGGCGCGGGTGATGGGCATGGCGGAACGGATGCCGTAGCGGCGGCCCTCGTAGGATACGGCCGAGACCACCGAGCGCCCGGAGGGGCCACCCACCACCACCGGTTTGCCCTTGAGGGCCGGATTGTCGTGGACCTCCACCGCAGCATAGAAGGCATCCATGTCGAGATGGATGATGACCCGCTCTGGCTGGGCGTTATTCAGAGAATTGGCAGACATACAGCCATGATAACCTTTTCGCTCCACCACGCCAATGCTCATGACCGGAGCTGCCGAGGGTGGTGATTTCGTCTTGCCGGAGGCGGTCCGCTCCGGTAACATGGCAGGGATTCAGGATTCAGGATTCAGGATTCAGGGTGCAGGGGGCAATAGGTAGGTGGATGAAGCGAAGCGCATCCACCATTTAATCCCGGATTGGTGGAACTTCTATGCTTGTTCTCCCCCAACGCCTGACGGCGAACCACTTCAATAATAAGGCAGAGATTTTCTTGCCGCGAACGCACCTACATCAGGGGTTTTCCTATGTTTAAATATATCCGCATTGCCATTCTCCTGCTGCTCCTGGTTCTGGTAGGCCTTAATTCCTGGTTGACCAGAGTGCGTACCACCTCCTGGGAGGTGCCTTTGGAGGCGGTGATTTATCCAGTAAATGCGGATGGCAGCGGTGTCGCCGCCCGCTATATCGCCGGGCTCACTCCCGAAGATTTTCAGCCGGTGGCCAAATTTCTGGCTGGAGAGGGCCGACGCCATGGCATGACCTTGGCCGATCCGCTGCGCCTGGAGCTTTCCGGGGAGATAAACTCGCAACCGCCGACTGCCCCGGTTGGCGGTTCGATTCCGGCCATCATGCTCTGGAGCCTGCGGCTGCGCTGGTGGGCCTGGTGGGTCGATAATTATCAGGGGCCCGGCGATATCAAGCTTTTCGTGCTCTATTACGATCCGGCAGGTCAACGCCAGCTCGATCATTCCCTGGGGCTGCAGAAGGGGTTGCTGGGGGTGGTCAAGGCCTTTGCTGATCGGCGCGATTCTGCCGGCAATAATGTGGTGATTGCCCACGAACTCCTGCACACCCTGGGGGCCACTGATAAGTACGATTTGGCCACCGGCATACCCATCTTCCCCGAGGGCTTCGCCGAGCCGGAGCGGCAGCCCCGCTACCCCCAAGAGCAAGCCGAGCTTATGGGGGCAGTGGTGCCGGTGGCGGCGGGGCAGATCGCCATGCCCGAGGGATTGGGGCAGGTGGTAATTGGCCCGGCCACGGCGAAGGAGATTGGTTGGTAGGGCAGTGTCTTAAGTTGGGGATGGTGCTCAAGGTCTGAAGCCTTCGCCGGTGCTTATTGACACGTCGGTCCACCGTGAATATCTAGTAGTCTCAATGGCAGGCAAGATAGCCAACAGGAACTTAAGAACTTATCCGTAAATAAAATAGTTTTTGTCTGAGTAAATATGCTATAATTCCTTCCAGTTAGCTAATAAAAACCTGGAGGAATTATGGCTAAGATTCAATCATGGGAAGTCTCCGACAGCTT
>Ga0334722_10001591_pt1 | contig 27914 bp, 24 predicted proteins | sample C3_bottom_MG_FD_207210 | JGI IMG/M metagenome (GOLD analysis project Ga0334722, IMG submission 207210) | Sediment microbial communities from Yellowstone Lake, YNP, Wyoming, USA - C3_bottom | ecosystem: Environmental > Aquatic > Freshwater > Lake > Sediment | place: USA: Wyoming | collected... | reverse complement strand
CTGAACGTCGCTGATATTCAGGCCGTACCGCGCAATCCTTGCCCGGTCGATGTTGATCGTCAGATACGGCTGACCCGAAACCTTTTCAGTGCTTAAATCAGTCCCTCCCCTGATGGTTGAAAGCACTTTTGCAATTTCAGCTGATTTACTGTTCAGCACGTCGAGGTCTTCGCCGAACAGCTTGAGAATCAGCTGAGCGCGTGTTCCCGCAACCAGCTCATCAATCCTGCACTGTATAGGCTGACTGAAGCCGAAGGTGATGCCGGGTATCGACTCAAGGGAGTTGCGCATTTCATTTGTCAGCTCTTCTTTTGAAATATGCCGCTTCCACAGGCTCTTCGGCCTGAATATTCCGACATATCCGGTCTTGTCCGGCCCCCTGGTGTCCAGGGCCACGCCGGTCTGCCCTGTGCGCGACACCACTGTGTCAAGTTCCTGAAACTGCTTCAGCTTCTCCGCTGCGCTTTTGTTCGCTTCCATCGCTGTTGCAAGGGAAACACCGGGAAGCATCGACACATCCATATCGAACGAGCCTTCATCCATTGTCGGTATGAACTCGGTCCCTAATCTTGTCGCGAGAAACAGGGAAAAAAGCAGGAAGAACCCGGCGATACCCAACATCACTTTTTTTCTGTTCATGGCGTATTCCAGAAGCGGCACATACAGTCTGTTTGCGCGCTTCATTATAAAGCTTTCCTTCTCAGCCTGCGGTTTCAGAAAAAGTATGCAAAGGACCGGGATAACGAATACGGAAAGGAACAGGGACGCCAGAAGCGCAATAGCGACTGTCAGGGCCAGCGGGTTGAACATCTTCCCTTCGATCCCTTCCAGGGAAAGTATCGGGATGAAGGTCAGCGCAATTATCAGCTCGCCGAAAATACTCGGCTTTCTGACTTCCATAACAGCTTTAAGCACTGTGAACAATCCGGGATGGTCTCTGCCGTCTTCACTTAAGTGCCTCTGCACGTTTTCAACCTGGATAATTGTCGTGTCTATTATCATTCCGATTGAAATCGCGAGACCTCCGAGGGACATCAGGTTTGCGCTTATCCCGACAAATCTCATCGCAATAAAGGTGGCCAGAAGTGAAAGCGGCAGCGCTATGAGGACGACGATACTGCCCCGGATACTGTTCAATAACAGGTACAGCACGATCAGCACAAGGATAGCGCCTTCAACCAGCGCCTTGTTTACCGTATTTACGCTTGCGCTTACTATGTCGCTTCTATCGTAATAGGGAACCATCCTGACGCCTTTGGGAAGTATATTGTTTTCATTTATCTCTTTGACTTTTTCCTGCACCCGGCGAACAACGTCGCGGCTGTTTTCGCCGCGCAGCATCATCACGATGCCGCCGACACATTCATCCTTGCCGTTTTTCATTGCCGCGCCCATACGCACGGCCTCGCCGACCTTCACCTGCGCCACGTCGCGGATATACGTCGGCGTGCCGCCCTGGGATTTAAGGACGATATTTTCGATGTCGCCGATATCTTTTATCAGGCCGACTCCCCGGACAATGTATTGATCACTGCCCCGTTCGATAATATTGCCGCCGACATTTTCATTGTTGCTGCCGACGGCCGAGTAGACCTCGTCCACGGTTATCCCGTATTTAAGCAGTTTTTCAGGCGACACGATTACCTGGTACTGTTTGAAATACCCGCCAAAGGAGTTGATCTCGTTGACCCCGGCGACATTTTTTAACTGGGGTGTGACAATCCACTCCTGAATTGTTCTGAGATTGGTCAGGTAGGCGATTTTTTGGAGCGGGTCAGCCGGCATTTCTCCTTCGAGGGTATATTGATAAATTTCTCCCATTGCGGTGCCGATCGGTCCCATAGCAACTTCCACGCCATTTGGGACCTGCTCTCTCGCTTCCGCCAGACGTTCGAACACCAGCTGACGCGCGAAATAGATATCGACATTGTCTTTAAACACTATTGTTACGATCGAAAGGCCGAACTTTGTGACTGAGCGCAGTTGTTCAAGGTCGGGAAGGCCGCGCATCGCAGTCTCAATAGGGTAGGTTACATTTCGCTCGATCTCCACGGCGGACAGTCCGTCCGCCCGGCTCACTACTTCGACCTGAATATTCGTTACATCCGGAAAGGCGTCTATCGGCAGTTTCAGATATGAATACGATCCGAGCGCCATTATCAGGAGAGCAAGAAATATGACCATCCCTTTCTGCTTTAACGTATATGCGATAATTTTTTCCAGCATTAGTGGTTGTCTCCTGTTAATTTAATGGCCGTGTTCGTCGACGAGTTCGCCCTTCTTCAGCTCTGATTTGAGGATGAATGCGCCCTTGACCGCAACCGCTTCTCCCTCTTTGAGTCCGGATTTGACTTCCAGCCGGGTTCCCAACGTCCTTCCCGCCTCTATCTCTCTCATCCTGAACCTGTCCGGCGCGGTTTGAATAAAGACATATCTCCTGTTCCCATCGATAAAGGCCGCTTCTTCCGGGACGGCAAGGAGCTGTGCGCTGCCGCCTGCGGCATCGACCAGGACTGTCGCGAACATGCCGGGTTTCAGCAGCCCGCTTGAGTTGTCTATCGTCACCCTTGCCTTTTCGGTCCTCGTCTTTTCGTCGATAACATCGCCGATATACGAAACCTTTCCCCTGAATGTCTTGTCGGGAAACGCGGTCACAGACACCTTCACGCCTGTGCCGGGTTTCAGACGGGAGATGTCTTTTTCATAGACGTCGATGACAACCCATAGAGTGGAAAGGTCAGCGACCGTAAAAAGCGGCTTTTCGGCATTGACCGTCTCTCCCTGTGTGACCGCTTTTTCTATTACCACCCCGCTCACCGGAGATGTGACAGGCGCCAGGGGATGACTGCCGCTGACCTTGCTTTCCCCGAACTGCGAGACATTGACCCCGAACAGCCTGAACCGCTCCCTTGCAAAGTTAATATCCGCCTCAGCCTCTCCGAGTTCCTGCCTGGCCTTCAGCACATCTTTTTCAGGCGATATCTTTTTCTCAAACAGGGTCTCCTCGCGCTGAAGGTTTTTTCCTGCAAGTTCGACCTTTCCCTTTGCCTTGATATAATCGGACCAGGTCTGGTCGAGTTCCACACTGTCGAGATACGCAAGCGCCTGGCCCGCCTTCACCCTGTCGCCCTGCGAAGCGACGATCCTGACTACCTTGCCCGATGTCCTGGGGCTGATCTTTGCAGAACGGTCCATGTTCATTTCTATGGCTGCGGTTGCGGACAGCGGGACCGCGATATTTTCAAACGCCGCCTTCCGGACCTCTATGCCCGCAGCCTTCTGTTTTTCAGGCGACAGCGTTACAACATCAGGCTCCTCTTTTTCGCGTTCTCCCTCATGCTCTCCTTTATGCTCCCCCTCGTGTCCGGCTTCATGCTTTTCGCCCGTTGACGCATGCTTTTCATCTTTGGGAGCTTCCTTTTTCCCGCAGCCCGGGATCAATATCGCTGCAACCAGGACAATAAGGATTAGCGCAAACAGACTGTGTCCGACTTTATCTTTATTTATAATCATTTCAATGCACCTCCGGTTGTCTTCTCGATCGCATTTAGCGCAAGTTGTGTTCTCGTCCTGGCTTCAATGTAAGCCAGCTGTGCTTCAATGGTGTCCTTCTGAGCCAGCCGCACTTCAAAGAAACCGATCTTGCCTTCTTTGAAGGCGAGGTTCAGGAGCTTCAGATTTTCGGCCGCCTTTACCAGGATTTCCTTTTTGAAGAGCGAAATTTCCTCGCAGGCTGAGGTAATGTCATTGAACGCCTGATCTATCTCACGCTCTATGGTCTTTTTCAGGCCGGCAGCTTTAATCTTTGCCCCTTCCGCCTTTGCAAAGGCCTCTTTCTTTTCCGCCTGTTTCCTGTCAAAGAGCGGAAGAGGGATAGAAATCGCGAGGCCCGCGACATTCCGGTTTTCATCTCTGTCGTAAAAGCCGGACAGCGTGACATTCGGATAGGACTCCTTTTTCACCAGATCCATTGCGGACTGTGTCTTTTCTATCTCAAAAGCGCCTGCCCTTGAATCGGGCCGATTGTAAAGGGCCGAGGCCTTCATGGCCGCTTTTTCAGGCATAACAGGAGCTTCTGAGGGGAGTTCGCCCTGTACGGCAAAGGACGTGTCCGGTGATTGGCCGAGGAGCCCCTGCAAAGAAAGAAGCGCTTCCCTGTATTCCCGCTCAGCCAGGAGAAGCTCTTTCTTAGCCTTGCTCAGTTCTACCTCCGACAGATTGACGTCAAGCCCCGAGACGTCGCCTGCCTGGAACTTGATTCTTGTGTAGCCGAGGAGTTCTTCATTAAGGCCCACGATCTCACGCGCAAGGCCGCTCTTCTCCTTCAGCGCAAGCGCCATTGTGAAGGCGTTTTTCACGTCCGAGATCAATAGCCGCTCCTTGTCCCTTATTTCCATTTTCACTTTGGCAAGCTCTTTTTCGGCAATAGCTACCCTGGAACTGCGCTGACCTGCGACCTCGAATTCCTGGGAGAGTTTAAACCCATAGTTCGTAAACTTCCCGCGGCCTTCCTCTGCCGGTTTGTCCTTTTCAGAGACGTTACTTTCAATTGTCGGGTTATTAATAAGCGGCAGTTGCGCCCTTTCATGCTGCCCCTTTGCGGATTCTTCTTCGAGTCTGAGAGTCAGAAATTCGGGGTTGTTTTCAAGAGCAAGGGAAACGGCCTCCTGAACAGTCAGCCCGGTTTTCCCGGACGCAGCGACAGGTAATACGATTATTAGTGATGCATATAAGACAAGACCAACAGAAAAAAATCGATTCATAAAATAGAAGCCTCCTTAACCCGGACAAGCCGGACTGAAAAGTGAATAGTAAATAGTGAATAGCGAGAAATGAGAAGTGAGAAGTGAGAAGGGAAGGAGGCTTTTTAGATCAGAAGAACAACGGAATGCAGACCGGCGAGCTGTTTATTATCTAAATGTCCCTGCATATTGATATTGCTGCCGGGATATTTATCGGGTGTTGAGAATACAGAAATCGGAGACCGGTATAACAGGGGGAAAGTTTGCCGGCAATCAGAAACATTATTTGTGTGAGCCGGGCTGCTTAAAAACCGGATGTCGTTGCAGGGACCGCATGCATCGCCTTCGCTCCCAAACTGCTGCGATCCGTTCCCTGATCCATTGCATTCGTTGACGAACTCTATTGCCACATGTCCGTCTTTGCCGAAACAAAGGAGAGTGCCTTCAGAGCCCAATAACGACACCAAAAGGAAAAAAGCAGGCATAAAGGCGGCCGGCAAGGTCTTCCAAAGAGATTTTTTGTTCATTTGATAATTTAACGTAACTCAGAAGCAGCCGTCAATCCGGCATCATCTCAATTCAGTATCCTGTATAATGTGAACAGGAACTGCCATGTCGATTCAGATTACCCGCAGGGACTTTCTCAACGGAGTTCTTCTGGGGGCTGGGGCGTTGCTGCTCGACCTCCCGGCGCCGGGACGTATTTTTGCTCAGCCTCAACAAAATCCGGGATTCGCAGGGGTGGGAGACTATGCCTCTTCAAACGGCGATACCCCCGACGTGATCAGCGCTTTTCAGGCCATACAAAACGACGCCTTCAAATCTGCTGACGGGCAAGGCGTCGATACCGGCGAAACGTACGATCTCGTTATAGTAGGCGGCGGCCTGAGCGGCCTGGGAGCTGCTTATGAATTTGCGGACTCATCTCCCCGGCGGGCCGGGTGCCTGATAATAGAAAACCATCCGATCTTCGGCGGGGCGGCCAAGAGGAATGAATTTATTGTGCAGGGGCAACGGCTCATCGGACCGCAGGCCTCAAACGCGTTTGGTGTGATCGACCGTCCCGGCGTCCCCGGCTATGATATCTACAGCGAGTTGGGCATACCTACGGAATTCGAGTACGGCGAGCTGCCGTCAGGCCTGAAAGAACTGGATTTCGACACCACAAACTTCGGATACAGGCTCTGGTTCGATTCAAAGAGCATAGGCCGTTATTACGGGGGGCAAGGTAAGGACGGACGCGGCAGATGGGTTGCAGGCTTTTGGGAAAGCGGGTTTGCGGATACGCCCTACCCGGAAAAGGTTCGTAAAGATTTTATGCGGTGGAGGAGTACGCCGGACCGGCAGTATGATGGAAACGATTACGACCGCCGGCTCGATTCCATTACCTATAAGGACTACCTTGAAAAAGTTCTGAAACTTGATCCTGAAGTAACGCGATATGCCGATCCCGTGCTGGCGAGTGTGGTCGGGCTTGGCTGTGATGTCATAAGCGCATATGCGGCCGCTCAGGTTATGATGCCGGGGTTCCCCGAATTTCAGGGACATCGCTCATTAAAGAACAGCCACTGGCATTCATTCCCCGGAGGCAATGACGGCTTCTCACGCTATTTTATCAAGGCGCTTATTCCCCGCGCTGTTGAAGGCAGAAAGAGATTCGCAGATATTCATAACGGCCGCATAATTTTCCCTGAGCTGGACCGCGAGGGCAATAAGGTGCGTCTGAGGCTCGGCTCTTCTGTTGTCGGAGTGCGGCAGGAAAACGGATTTGCGCAAGGTAAGAATGTTACGGTCCTCTATCTCCGCGATGGAAAGCTGTTTCGCGTCAAGGCCCGGAGCGTGGTAATGGCCTGCGGCAGCCGCCTGTCACGGAAGGTGGTATCAAATCTGCCCGCCGGGCATGCGGAGGCCTATGGCCGGTTCCATGTCTCTCCCATGCTTGTGGCAAACGTTGCGCTCACAAACTGGCGGTTCATGTATAAGCTCGGCTTTACAGCCTGCAAGTGGTTTGACGGATTCGGTTTCGGCTGCAATATCCGCAAGCCCATGTATGTGGGAAATTACCGGCCGCCCCTGCATCCCGACAAGCCGACAATACTAACTTTTTATATTTCATTTCATGAGCCGGGTCTTTCTATCGAGGAGCAGGGGGAACGCGGAAGAAAAAAACTCCTGGGCACAAGTTATAGTGAATTCGAGTCTATGCTGGTCGGGCAGATGAAGAGGCTTTTCTCTGACGCCGGCTTCAATGCTGATAAGGACATCTCAGGCCTTATCCTGAATCGGTGGACTTACGCTTATGTGAACCCGCAGCCGGGTTTCTACTTCGGCAAAGACGGTAACCCCGCGCCAAGAGATATTATTCGCAAACCCTTCGGGAAGATCGCCTTTGCTCACGCCGAGCTTAATGGGCATCAGCATTGGGTCGCTGCTGTGGATGAAGGAAGAAGGGCTGCTAAACAGGCTTTAGCAGCCCTGTAGAAAAACATGTTTTCTAACTGTCGGAGTTTTTTGTAAACTAGGGAATGGCGCTCGAAAGTTTTTACAGATTGGGTTCACGGTTAAGTCTTTGTCGTATATTTGCGCTGCTTTATCACGGCCACGATCACTCAACCGACTTTCACCATGAAGACGGAGACGATCATGTCAGGGAGTAATCATGACAAGAATATTTAGTTTGTTTTTTTTATGTTTTGCGCTGTTTCCTGCAAGGGGATTTGCCCTGGAACCCCCGGAGAAACTGCTCTTTGAGAAGAATTCCCTCTACCAGTACATCTCGGTCGTTGAGGATACGGTCAGGAAAGAGCGCTACGTGCGAAATCAGAAGAGGGAGTTCTCACAGGGAGGCATCTATGTCAATGAGCCGGACAGACTCCTCTTTGAGTTCACAAGAATGGGTTTTGTGTCGCTCGCCTTTATGGACCGGGACCCGCAGGATGTGCTTTTTGTAGGTCTCGGCGCAGGGGCCATGCCGCGGTATTTTAACGGACGCTATCCCGACGCTGTTGTCGATATCGCTGAAATAGACCCTGATATGGTTGCGGTTGCTCAAAAGTATTTTTACTTCAGGGAAAATGACAGGATGAAAGCGCATGTCGAAGACGGCAGGCTTTTCGTCAAACGGGCGAAGAAAAAATATGACTGGATCATTCTCGACGCCTATCAGAACGATTACATCCCGTTTCATCTTACAACTCTCGAGTTCCTGAAGGAGGTAAAAAGCAGGCTGAAGGACAATGGCGTGGTCGTTGCCAATATTACTGCGCCGGTCAGGAACAAGTTTTTTGACTCCATGGTAATGACTTACAAAAAGGCATTCCCCCATCTCTTCATTTTCAAGGGGAAAAAATCGGCCAATTATATTTTTACGGCAACAACGGCCGGCAGGGTCATGGACAAGGAAGGTGTCGAGGCGAGGGCCCGCAAAATTCAGTCCGCGAAAAAATTCGACTTCGACCTTGAGGATTTTGCTTCCAGATATGCTTTTTCAGAAGCATACGAGTGGAAAGGCGCAGAGATCCTGACGGACGATTTTGCGCCTGTTAACCTCTATCAGCATCAAAAGTCCGGGGCACGGTGAGGAGGCGCCGGCATGATTAAGTTTACGGTCTTCATTTGCGGGGCGATAGTCATGTCGTTTGAAATTCTGGGCAGCCGGGTGCTTGCGCCGAACTTCGGCAGTTCGGTCTTTGTCTGGGGCAGCCTGATCAGCGTTTTTTTAACAGGGCTTTCAGCCGGATACTACCTGGGCGGCAGGCTTGCGGATATAAACCCGTCTTCGAGGAAACTGAGTCTGATAATCATCGCTCCGGGTCTGCTCCTGTTAACGTTTCCATTGTACAGCGTTCCGATCTCGGACTGGATCTTTGCGCAGGATCTGGGGGTGAGGATCAGTCCACTGATAGCGTCCGGCGTCCTGTTTCTGCTGCCTGCGATCTTTCTCGGCATAGTAAGCCCCTATACGGCTAAACTCATGATATGCAGCCTGCATACTTCAGGCAAGACTATCGGAACGCTTTACGCCATTTCCACCTTCGGCAGCATTGTCGGAACGCTTATGACCTCGTTTTATCTGATCACTGTGGCAGGGGTCAACGTGCTGATCATGGCGCAGGGAGTTCTGCTTGCGGCATTGGCGGTCATGCTTTATTTTATGAGACTGGGCTGCAGCGGATCAGACTAAAGTAAAGCGGTCGCAGCATTGATGATCCGATTAATAATCGAATTCATCAGCGCGCAATAGTCATGGCATCGATAAGGCCCTGCGGAGACGCTTCCGCCCTGACCGTCTTCAGGCCTGTAGCCTCTTCAACATCTTTAAGCGAGACGTCGTCGAGAAATATATCCTCATCTTCCTTAAGCATTACGTCGGGTATGAGAAGCATGTCGCAGGCGTCAAAATTGTCGCGCACGGATTTGATTATGTCCCGCCCTGTAAGCAGGCCTGCAACCGTGACAGAGGGGCCGAAGAAATGGTTCTCCACAGACAACGCATTGATATTTATATGCTCCTTTTCGCGGATGCGGTCGATGAATTTTTTCAGGAACGGATAAAAAGACGTGCCTGTGACAGTCAGGAAGCAGACATCTTTCGGAATATCTCCCGGGACCTTCAGCTTCCTCGCCAGGCTCTGGAACAGCGGCACCAGGCCCACGCCGTTTTCTATCTGGGGCAGGACGTCGTAGTCCCTGAGATGAGGGAAGGGGAGGTCTGCCTTTATATACATCTCGTCCGCGCAATATACTATGCTCTCGCCGTGTTTCTTTCTGAAGCGCTTCTGGAACGCTTCCACTATTTTTATGGTCCTGAGCGCGTCCGCGGGTGCGACCGGATTTATCTGCGTTTTCCTGTGTATCGTAAGACCTACGGGCACGACCGCTATTGAGGAAATATACGGATAAAATTTGTACAGGTCTCTTATCGTTGTTTGCAGTTCCTTCCCGTCGTTATACCCGGGACAGAGGACTATCTGCGTATGCATCCGTATTTTCCTGTCCGCAAAGAACCTGAGCTCCTTCATTATGTCCGCAGCCCCGGCATTGCCGAGCAGCCTGTTGCGGACCGCCCTGTTTGTGGAGTGCACGGATATGTATAAAGGGCTCAGTCTCTGTTCTATGATCCTCTTTTTGTCCTGGCGGTCTATGTTCGAGAGGGTCATATAATTGCCGTAAAGGAAAGAGAGCCTGTAATCTTCATCTTTTATGTAGAGCGATTTTCTCAGGCCCTTGGGCAGCTGCTTGACAAAGCAGAACAGGCAGTTGTTTTTGCAGACCCTGACCTTGAAGGGCTTGATCGAAATGCCGGAGTCGCAGGCTTCCAGACCTGTTAACCTTGCGCTGAATTTTTCGCCGTTTCTGCAGAACTCCGCATCCATTTCTTCAGAGCTGTTGTGGAACATGAAGTCGATCGCGTCATGAAGAGGGCTTGAATTAACGCAAAGCAGCAGGTCTCCTTTTTGCAGACCAGCCTTGTCTGCCGGGCTTCCAGGAACGACTTCCTCTATCTCGATCCCTTTCTTAGGCTGCGCCGGCAAGTCTCAACCCCCTGACAATGTACTGCAGCCCTGATACGCAGGTCACCGCTGCGGTGATCAGAAAAAATACCATGGGGAGATGAGGCAGCAAAGGCATGTTAATGCCCAGTAAGATATACGCCAGGGTAAAAAGCTGCATGGCTATGGCCGCCTTGCCCAGCAGCACGGTTTCGATCCTGGAATTGTGCGTGATCATATATATCAGGAGCCAGCCGACAACCACTATGAGGTCCCTGCTTATTACCGCTATCGCCAGCCACTTTGGTATCCAGCCGTAGACCGAAAAGAGCACGAAGGAGGTTATCAGCAGGAACTTGTCCGCCAGCGGGTCCAGAAAGGTGCCGAGCGCGGTCTTCTGGTCCGCGAGTCTGGCTACCAGTCCGTCCAGCAGGTCTGTTATTGCGGCAGCCCCGAACAGGTAAAGGGCGTAATCGTTTCTGTCGTAGATTATCGCGGTAACGAACACCGGGACGATCACAATCCTGATAACAGTGAGCGTGTTCGGCACATTTAGTATAGGGCTGTTCGACATATCGGTTTTTATGTTTTGCAGCAAAGTCCGGCTGCGCGTTTCAGGGTAAATTAAAGGGAGCGCCTGAAAACGCAAGCTTTAATCCAAGCCTGTTATGGCAGGCCGGCGCCGGTTTGCCGAGCAGATGAGCCTGCAGCATCGCGGCATGACAGCCTTCAACCCTGAACCCGAATTTTTTTGCCTCAGCGACCGAGACGCTGAAATATTTTTCCGCGGACTTTTTTCTCCCCTTGAGCAGATCGATTTCCCCAAGTCCCAACAGACAGTAGATCACGCCCCTCGGGTCTTTTGTCTTCCTGAAGAAACCCATTGCGGTTTTGAAGTACGGGACCGCCTTTTCATACTTGCCCAGCATCTTATATGTCGTGCCCATGCTCCACAGCGTGTATGAATAACTTACCCGGTCGCCTATCCTGTTGTATATCTTCGAGGCCTTTCCGAAATTCAGGAGCGCGCCCTTGTAGTCCTCCTGCATACGATAGGCATTGCCTATGCCGCAATAAGAGTAGGCCTTGCCGAAGTCGTCGCCGAGGTCTGTGAAAAGCGTGTTTGCTGAGCTGTAATATTTCAGGGACTCCTTAAAGAGCCCGGCGATCCGGTGTGTTCCGCCGAGGCCGCACAGACAATAGCCGGTTGCAGGCCGCGCCCTCATCTTCCTGAACATGCCAAGGGCGTCTTTGTAGGTGTCTATGGCCTTCGGGATGTCCCCTTTGATCCTCAGCGCCCCCGCAGCCGCCCAAAGGGTAAACGCGATGCCCTGTTTGTCCTCTTCTTTTTTGTAGAATTTAAGCGCCCTGTCAAACATCTTCAGCGCATTTGCCCAGTCGCCCCTGCCCCTCATCGAGAGCCCTGTGTTGATCAGTCCGTCGGACACCGCTACCTTGTCCCCGAGTTTTTTGGCGACCGCTATCGCGCCGGAATATGATTCTTCCGCCATTTCGAAATCGCCTGTCATGCGGCATACGTCGCCGATAGACATTAGGCAGTCAAGCGCCCCAGCCTCATCGCCTGCGGCAGAATACTCCTTCAGCGCGTCGCCGAACAGTTTGAGCGAACGGCCATAGAGGTTTTTCTGTTTGAGGGCTTCTGCCCTGGAATAGATTTTATCTGTTTTTGAAGAGTTCATTGAGAGTCCCCATGGTTGCGGAATAATTTCCGGAATTAAAAAATGCGGAGCCCATGACCAGTATCTCGGCCCCTGCGTCCACTACCTCCAACGCGTTTGACGGCTTGATGCCGCCGTCTATTTCTATGACTGCGGAAGAGCCGGTGTCCGCGATCATCCGCTTCAGCATCCTTATCTTGCCCAGTGTTCCGGGTATGAACTCCTGGCCGCCGAACCCGGGGTTCACGGACATAATCAGGACCAGGTCGAGGTCCGGAAGGATATATTCGAGGCTCCGCACAGGTGTCGCCGGGTTAATGGATACACCCGCCTTTACCCCGTTTTCCCTGATGATCTGCACAGTCCGGTGGAGATGGACCGAAGCCTCATAATGTACCGTCAGCATGTCGGAACCGGCCGCAATAAAATCCTTCAGGTATCTGTCCGGGTCTTCGATCATTAGATGCACGTCAAGCGGCAGGCGGGTCACCTTTCTGATGGAGCTTATCACTACAGGTCCGATAGTGATATTCGGGACGAAATGACCGTCCATTACATCGATATGCAGCATATGGGCGCCGGCTTCCTCAGCGGCCCGTATTTCCTCGCCGAGGCGCGCAAAATCCGCGGAAAGTATGGACGGAGAGATTTTAATCATGTGTGTTTTCCTCTTTTGTTTCGAGATATATTTTGTCGCCGTTGTTGACAATCGCGCCCGCCTTCGGCTTCTGGCCGGCTACGGTCCTGCCGCTGCCCTTTATCTCCGCCGCAAGCCCGAGTTTTGCAGCCAGCTCCCGGGCTGCGTCAATATCTTTCCCCAGGAAATCAGGGCAATAATACGTTAACTCATGCGGCCCGAGGCTTACAAGCACTGTAATCGGACCTTCCGGCTTTTCGTCCGGACCCGGCCGCTGCGCAACAATCCTGTCCTTTTCAACCGTATCTGAATGCACATAGATCGTCCTGCCGATCCTGAGGCCCTTCTGGACCAGCACGGACTCGGCGTCCCCAGGTTTCTCGTTCACGATAACAGGCACGGAAGAGACCCTTGGCCCTTTGCTTACGACTACCTTTATCACGCGTTTTTCCTTTACCTTGTTCCCGGCAGGCACGTCCTGTCTGAGTATCCTGCCTGTCGGGACAGTGGAGTCGAAATCCTCGCCCTCTATCTTAAGATAAAGACCGGCCTTGCTCAGCGCTTCATTCGCCTCAACCATGGTAAAGCCCGTCAACTGCGGGACATCAACCGTGCGGCTGAAGCTCAGGATATTGAACGTTATGTAGCCGAACGCAAGCCCGAGAATCACGAAGGCTGCGAACATCAGAGGGACCTTCAGGAAACTGCTCATTTTTTTCTGCACATCGGCACCCCGAAAAAACCGTCCATATTATGTTTATGAGGATATGTCCTGAAGAAGCCTTCTGTTATAAAACCCTTCAGGAAACCGGCATCCGCATCTATAATACCGAATTCGCTGTCCGCCTTCAAGAAACCGTTGACCGGCTCTTCGCCTTCCTCCGGCTCGATCGAACAGACCGAATAGACGAGCCTGCCGCCCGGCCTGACCAGCTGCGACGCCGAAGCAAGGAGCGCGGACTGGCGCGACCTATATTCCTGCAGGTCCTTTGGCTTATGCCTGTACTTTACATCCGGGTTTTTTCTTATGACGCCGGAAGCCGAGCACGGCGCATCCAGCAGCACCCTGTCGAACGTGCCGATATCTTTTACGTCCCTGATATCGGCATTGATGATCTTTACGACCGCAGCGCCAAGCGCGCCGAGATTCTCTTCCAGCCTTGCAATCCTTTTAGGGTCTTTTTCTACCGCGACTACCTCTCCGGTGTTATTCATAAGCTGCGCAATATGCGTCGTCTTTCCACCGGGCGCGGCGCAGGCGTCGAGCACCCTTTCTCCGGGCTGAGGGTCCAGGAGGTATCCCACAAGCTGCGAGGCTTCGTCCTGCACTGTGAATAGACCCTTGGCAAAAGAGAGGTCTTCGATTGCCCTCACGGTATGCAGGGAAATGCCGTCAGGCGAAAACAGGGTGGGCGAAGCTTCGATGCCGTTGTCCGAGAGCAGGCTGAGAAGGTCTTCGCGCGAGGTCTTCAGGGTGTTTACCCTCAGGGTCAGCCGGGGGACCTGGTTGTTCGCTTCGGCCAGGGCTGCGGCATCGTCGTCGCCGAACCTCCCGACCCATCTCTTTATCATCCACAGGGGATGTGAGGTGTTTATCGCGATACCCTGTGCAGTGTCGGCGGCCGCAAAAGGCATGACAATGTCGCTTTTTTTCCTGAGTATATTTCTCAATACGGCGTTTACAAGGGAAGGCTTTCCATGGGCGATAGCGCTTGAACTGATCTTTTCAATCTCCACCGCCTCGTTTACCACGGCCCAGTCCGGCACCCTCATGAAGAAAATCTGGTAGACCGCCAGCCTGATATTGTTGAGTGTGAAGGCGCCGAGTTTGCCTGGAGTCTTCAGAAAGTCCTTGAGTATCCAGTCGACTGTGTCGCGGTATCTTACAACGCCGTAGGTCATTTCCATAAGAAAAGCCCTGTCTCTTTTGTCGAGGGAGCTGAAACCCGTTTCGAGGGCCTCCTTCGGCCTTTTATCTTTTGTAAAGATTTCGATCAGAGCGGTTATTGCGTTCAGACGGGTATTGGACATGGTTATCTGTTTATAGTTCCTCTGTTGTTCAGTCTTGCATCCATTATAAAACAGCTATAAGAAGGCCGCTTTCACCTGCGCGGCCTGCGGTTGCCGGCGCTATCATCCTGTTATATGATCAGACGGAACAACCTGGAGGCCGTATATTTTGGCATATCAGCGCATATTTAATCCTGAAGGCGGTTCAAACGGCCGCAGAGCGGGATACGCCGGATGCCGGGCAAATACAATATCTGAATCTGATATAATCCGGAATAATGAAATTCGAGCGGCTCAGAGGTTCAATCATCCCTTTTGCCCTCGCTGCCTCCATCGGGATGACCTTTTTTCTCTTTCTTCTCAGGCCGGTCAATGACGCGGATTTTTTCTGGCATCTCAAGACAGGGCAATGGATCCTGCAAAACAGGATGCTGCCTTCACAGGACATGTTCTCATATACCGCCCCGGAACAGCTTTCGCTGCGAGGTAATATGCTGCTGAAATGCTATTGGCTCAGCCAGCTTCTTTTTGCGTCAGCCTACGAATACGGCGGCGTTTACGGACTGTTTATTCTGAGGGCCTCAATGGCGGCGCTCCTCTTCTATATAATGTTTAAAAGCCGGCGCGGCGACCGGACCCTTTATTCCGCTCTGATGCTTATCTTTATCTTTTCAGTGCTCGTCGCATATCCGGTTGAAAGACCCCATGTCTTTTCATTCATTTATTTCGCCGCTCTTCTATTCCTTCTTGAAAAGATCATCAGGCCGGGTGAGGAAGGCCCGGTGTCCCCTGTAATTATTGCTGCCGCGCCTTTGGTTATGCTCCTTTGGGCGAATTCGCATCGCGGCGGCTATCTGCTGGGGCAGGCTGCAATCGTTTTGTGCCTGACGGTTGAAGGCATAAAATTTATTCATCCGCGCCTTCGTCCCGCTGGAAAAAAGAATTATGCGCGTCTTGCGGCCGCAGGATTGCTTGGCATTGTGTTCTCATTAGCAAACCCGAATACGTATCATTCACTGGAGATAGTGAGAGAGGTCGCATCCTCCGACTACAGCCTCTATCTCAACCTTGAGTATCAGCCGCTGCTCAGGACGCTCAGGGAATATAACAATTACAGCGCGCTGCTCTGTTTTTTCCTCGGTTCCCTGGCAGCCTCAGGCATTATCATAAATATTAAAAACGCTGATATTACCCGGGTCATACTTGCAGGCGGACTCGGTTACCTGGCGTTTATGCAGCTCAGATATGTCCCGTTTTTTCTGATAGCGGCGCTGCCCGCAATCGGAGAAAACCTTTCAGCGCAGCGGCTTTTGAAACCGCTGAAGTATCCGGTCATTGCCGCGGCTTTTTTCGCCGCGTTTTATTTTACAGGAGATGAAGTTTCAAACGTGAATAAAATTCTCAACGGAAAATGGATAAATGAGCGGCTTTATCCTGTCGGGGCCGCAAGGTTTATAGCTGAAAACGACCTGAAGGGGAATATGTTCAATGAGTTCAACTGGGGCGGTTATCTCATATGGAAGCTTGCCCCGCACAAGAAGGTGTTTATCGACGGAAGGATTGTCAGTGAGAAAGCCTTGTGGCAGTATCTGACAATACGAATCGCAATGGACGGGTCCGGTTCGTCCGTGCCCCAATGGAAGGGCCTTCTCGATCAGTACGGGGTGAAGTTTATAGTGATGCCGCTGACAGAGGCCGGCACGGTTATACCGCTCGTGGCTGAATTGCTGAACGACAAGGAATGGGCGCTTGTCTATTCGGATGCTGTTGCGCTTGTGTTTGTGAAAAATACGCCGGAGAATTCCGAAGTTATAAAAAGATACGCATCCAGGGCGTAACGGTTATAACCGCGAATTTCAGCAGCCGGCATATCCCCGCCCATCAAAAGAAGGTTTGTATTGTGGCGGGATGCATTCTCTCTCATTCTCGCTACGCTCCGAGGCACCGGGCCGACTCACCAGATTCGGTGAGTCGAATACGGCCCGCTGAAACCGTTCGAATGCATCCCGCCACAAATTTTATACGGCTATTGGACGCAGGCTCAGATTGATCGGGTCGACCCCGCCGGAGGAAATGTTTTATAATTTAATATGGCTGTAATGGAGATAAAGAAATATCCGGACGCGATACTTAAGAAGAAGGCTTCCCCTGTAACGACCTTTGACGAAGCTTTCCAGACCCTTGTGGACGACATGATCCAGACTATGTACGATGCGCCGGGAGTGGGCCTTGCCGCGCCCCAGGTAGGGATATCGAAGAGGCTGGCTGTGATCGACATCAGCTCCAAAGGAGAGGAGATCCCGCTGCTGGTGCTCGTCAATCCGGTCTGCCTCAGGGCTGAAGGCAGTATAGAGTTTGAAGAGGGCTGTCTCAGCATCCCTGAATATACCTCGAAGGTCACAAGGGCGGAAATCATAGCGGTGAGGGCCCAGGACAGGGAGGGGAAGAAGGTCGAGATCGAGGCCGGAGGCCTGCTGGCCATAGCCATGCAGCACGAGATGGACCACCTTGACGGCATACTCTTCCTCGACAGGATAAGCCCCATTAAAAGAGAGTTCTTTAAAAAACGCTATCAGAAATCTCTTAAGCTCGCAAAATAAGCCCTGCTATGCGGACCATCTTCTTCGGAACCCCTGATTTTGCGGTCCCTTCACTCGAGGCTCTCCTCGAATCCGGGCATGAGGTCCTTCTCGTAGTCACCCAGCCCGACAGGGTAAAAGGCAGGGGACACATTTTATCCAAGCCGCCTGTAAAGGAGTTTGCGCTTTCAAAGGGAATTCCTGTAGCGCAGCCGCAGACAGTAAGATCAACGGATTTTTTTGAAGCGCTGTCCGCGCTTGCGCCGGACGTGATCGCTGTGACGGCATACGGCAGGATATTGCCCCTTCCCGTGTTGAAACTCCCCCGCTACGGCTGCATCAATGTGCACGGCTCGCTCCTTCCCAAATACAGGGGGGCGGCGCCTGTCCAGTGGGCGATAATAAACGGAGAAGAAAAAACCGGCATAACCACGATGCTGATGGATGAAGGCCTTGACACAGGCGATATGCTCCTCCGCGAGGAGACTGTGATCAGCGATGAAGACAATGCCGTGACCCTTGGGAAAAGACTTTCGGAGATCGGGGCGTCCCTGCTGGTGAGGACGCTTGCGGAACTTGAGGCCGGCACACTGAAGCCGCTGCCCCAGACCGGCGAGCCCGGTTTCGCGCCGCCTTTAAAAAAAGAAGACGGAAAAATAAACTGGTCGCTGCCTGCAAAACGGATCTTCGATCTCGTCCGCGGCACGCACCCCTGGCCGGGCGCATACTGTTTTTTTAAAGGCGAAAAAATTACTGTCATCAAAGCTGTTGTTGCGGACGCAGGCGCGCAAGGGCCTTTCGGACGAATCGAAAAACCCTTTGGCCGAATCGAGAAAATAGCCGGGGAGAATATCCTTGTCGCAGCCGGTGAAGGGATATTGTCCGTGTCGGAACTCAAGCCCGAGGGCAGGAAGCTTATGACCGCTGCTGCGTTTGCTAACGGCAGACATATAAAGGAGGGCTCATATTTTGACTTATCATAGGGCCCTCAGGGGGCTGGTCCTCCGCGTGCTGTACCCCCTTCTTATGGTCATAGGGGCTTTCTTAAAATCGAAGAAAGAGGGCTTTCAGAGGCTCGTGATCAACCTCAACAACAGGATCATAATGAAGGAAAGGCCCAAAACAAAAAAGATCCTCCTGCTCCTCCCCCATTGTCTGCAGACGACGGAATGCACCATCCGTCTCACCCACAATATATATAATTGCGAGAGATGCGGCCGCTGCGGAATAAAGGGTCTCATAGAGGTTGCCGACGAAAACCGGCTTACCCTTTTTGTGGCCACGGGCGGAACCATTGCCCGCAAAGTGGTGATGGATGCGAGACCCGAGGCGATCATCGCGGTCGCGTGCGAAAGGGACCTGTCCAGCGGTCTGGTGGACACATATCCGATACCTGTTCTCGGGGTGTGGAACGAAAGGCCTTTCGGCCCCTGTTTCAATACGCGGGTGGACCTCGCAAAGGTGAAAGAGGCGATTCGCTTTTTCGGCTCCGACTGATTCAATTTCTGCTATTGACAACATTAAACCGGCGTGTTATAAAATCTTATCCTGTTTTGCAGGTATCGATTGTGTTTCCCTCTGAGGGAAAAGGAGGACTTGAGCAGCATGTCTGTAGAAGGAACAATCAAGTGGTTTAATGAGAAGAAAGGGTTCGGTTTTATCCAGCAGGACGACGGCGCGGACATTTTCGTCCACTATTCGTCGATTGTCTCTGACGGCTTCAAGACTCTTGCAGAAGGGCAGAGAGTAAAATTCGACGTCGAAGAGGGCGCGAAGGGACCAAAGGCGGTCAACGTTCAGAAAATATAATACTGAATTAAACATAAACTGTTTGCAACAAGGCCCGCTGAAATATGCGGGCCTTTCATTTGCTTAGACTATAGTCTGTCAGGACTGCACCAAAAACAAATCAAAAAGCCCAACCGCTATCCATTAAATAAAGTCCCGGGCCATGTGTGATCTCCGGGTTTATCTTTACCTGTCGGTCTAAACACCTGCATACTATCTACCTGAGTAGTTACACTCTTTTAGGTATAATAAATCCATGAGACTTCCCGACTGGATAAGGACGCGAAACCGCGCGGACCTGCATGAAACAAAGCATCTGCTGAGGAGGCACGGTCTGAAGACGGTGTGTGAAGAGGCCCGCTGCCCCAACAGGGCGGAATGCTTTTCAAAGCCCACGGCAACCTTTCTGATCCTCGGCCCCAACTGCACAAGAAATTGCGGTTTTTGTTCTGTCACGTCGGACCGACCGGTCCCTGTTGACGAACAGGAGCCTGAGAATGTAGCCGCAGCAGCGGCGGAGATGGGGCTTCGTTATATAGTGGTGACTTCCGTTACCCGCGACGATCTCCCCGACGGCGGGGCGGATCAGTTTGCGCGGACGATCAAGGCTGTCGGACGGCTGCTCCCTTCAGTGAGAATTGAAGTTCTGACCCCGGATTTTCAGGGCGACGCGGATGCATTGAAGACCGTCCTCGATGCAGGGCCGGACGTATTCAACCATAATGTCGAGACCGTTGAAAGGCTCTATCCTGTGGTCAGGCCGGAGGCCGTCTACAGGAGATCACTGTCCGTGCTCAGTCGCGCTCGTTCGCTGGCTCCTCACATCCTGATAAAATCAGGCTTTATGCTTGGCCTCGGCGAAACGTACGACGAGGTTGTCGATATGCTGCTCGACCTGCGTCAGGCAGGCTGCGACCTGGTCACAATCGGGCAGTATCTCCGGCCCACAGCAAATAATCTCCCTGTGGTAAAATACATACCGCCTGAGCTGTTTGAGGACCTCAGACTTAAGGCGCTTGAGATTGGGTTTAAATATGCGGCCTCAGGACCGCTGGTAAGAAGCTCGATGAACGCAGAGGAGATGTATGGAGACGTTTGAATTCAACAGGATAAAAAGACTCCCGCCGTATGTCTTTGCCATTGTGAACAACCTCAAGATGGAGGCAAGACGCAGGGGAGAAGACATCATAGACCTCGGCATGGGCAACCCAGACGGAGCTACCCCAAAGCATATTGTCGACAAACTTGTAGAGGCTGCGAGAAAGCCGAAGAACCACAGATATTCAGCCTCAAAGGGCATTACACAGCTGAGGATGGCGATATGCGAGTGGTATAAGAGAAGATACGACGTTGACCTTGACCCTGAGTCGGAGGCTGTTGTCACGATCGGCTCCAAAGAAGGTCTTTCGCATCTCGTGCTGGCTACCGTAGGTCCCGGAGATGTTGTGATGACTCCGACGCCCGCTTATCCGATACACCCTTACAGCGTTATCATAGCCGGAGGCGAGGTGAGGACAATACCCATGGGTCCTGGCATTGATTTCTTCGAAGGCATGGAAAAGGCCTTCAGGACGTCGTGGCCCAGACCCAAGATGCTGATTATGAATTTCCCGCACAATCCCACCACGCAGGTGGTTTACGGCCTCGACTTCTTCAAGAGGGTGGTGGACTTTGCAAAGGAAAACAAGATTATCGTGCTGCACGACCTCGCTTATGCCGACCTCGTGTTCGACGACTACAAGGCGCCGAGCTTTTTACAGGCGCCGGGCGCAAGGGATGTAGGCGTCGAATTTTATTCTTTGACGAAGAGCTACTCTATGGCGGGCTGGAGGGTCGGGTTCTGCGTGGGCAACAGGGAGATAGTGGGCGCGTTGGTGAAGATAAAGAGCTACCTCGACTACGGCATGTTCCAGCCCATACAGATCGCGAGCGTCATAGCCCTCCGCGGCCCGCAGGACTGCGTTGAAGATATGAAGCGGGTATATGAAAGAAGAAGGAATGTCCTTGTAAAGGGACTTAAGCAGGCGGGCTGGACCATAGAGCCCCCGAAGGCCACCATGTTTGCATGGGCCGGGATACCGGAGGCGTTCAGGAGCATGGGGTCGCTGGAATTTTGCAAGCACCTCATCAAAGAGGCGGGTGTTGCGGTTTCTCCGGGCATAGGTTTTGGAGAAGGCGGAGACGGATTTGTCAGGTTTGCGCTTGTCGAGAACGAGCACAGGATTCGGCAGGCGACATCAGGAATAAAGAGGGTGTTAAACAAATGATCAATGTTGGAATCATCGGCTTCGGCACAGTAGGCACAGGCACGGCAAAGATCCTGGTCGGCAACAGGGACCTTATAAGGGAACGGACCGGCACGGACATAAACCTTAAAAGGATAGCGGACATAGACATCAAAAGGGACAGGGGCATTAAACTGCCGAAGGGCACGCTCACTACAAATGCCGACGACCTGATCAACGACCCTGAGATAGATATAATCGTCGAACTCATCGGCGGGACCGGGATCGCGAAAGAGCTTATGCTCAAGGCGATCAGGAACGGCAAGCATGTGGTGACAGCGAACAAGGCGCTGCTTGCAACCTACGGCAACGAGATCTTCAGCGCCGCGCAAAAGAACAATGTCGAGATCGGGTTCGAGGCGTCCGTGGCAGGCGGCATCCCTATCATCAAGGTTGTGCGGGAAGGGCTTGTGGCCAACAGGATCAAGGCGGTCTACGGCATAATAAACGGCACTACCAACTATATCCTCACAAAGATGACCGATGAAAAGGCCGAGTTTGCGGACGTGCTGAAAGAGGCTCAAAAGCTGGGTTATGCAGAGGCTGATCCGACATACGACGTGGAGGGCATTGACCCGGCCCACAAGCTTGCGATACTCGCGTCCCTTGCTTACGGCGCGCAGTTCAGCATTAAGGACGTTTATACCGAGGGCATTTCGAAGATAACCCCCCTGGATATCGAATTCGCGCGCGAACTCGGGTACAAGCTCAAACTCCTGGCAATAGCCAAGCAGACGGACGGCAAGGTGGAGCTGCGGGTGCATCCGACAATGGTGCCGGAGGAATATCTCATATCCAAGGTAGACGGCGTATTCAACGCGGTGTATGTGGAAGGCGACGCGGTCGGCGCGACGCTTTATTACGGCAGGGGCGCAGGCGATATGCCGACAGGCAGCGCGGTTGTCGGCGATATCGCGGACATAGCCCAGAGAATTGCGAGCAAATCCAATTTCAGAATGCCGGCAATGAGCGGCTCAAAAAAGCCCAAAATGCTGATGAAGATGGACGACGTCCGTTCCATGTATTATTTCAGGTTCGCCGCGCTCGACCAACCGGGCGTGCTGTCGAAGATTTCAGGCATACTCGGGAAACACAACATAAGCATAGTCTCGGTGATTCAGAAGGGGAGACATGAGAGCAAGGCTGTGCCGCTTGTCGTGCTGACGCATATTGCGAGGGAAAAAGACGTGGCCCTGGCAATCAAGGAGATAAACAGGCTGAAGTCAGTTGCCGGCAAGGCAATGGTAATAAGGGTGGAGGGGAAAGAGTAGGGCGGCTGGTTTGCTCGCAAAAACAGCCTGTTGCTTGACTAAAAACGACTCAATCCATTAAATTAACCGTTATGAAATATTTTATTGCAGCCAACTGGAAGATGAATAAAACGATCGGGGAGACGAAAGAATTCCTCGACAATTTTATCCCTCTGGTGAAGGACACAACTGATGTCGATATCGTTGTTGCGCCTCCTTTTACAGCGCTTGATGCGGCTTCCCAAAAAATGAAAGGCACGAATGTGCAGCTTTCGTCCCAGGACATATTCTTTGAAGAGAAAGGCGCATATACCGGTGAGGTAGCTCCCGGAATGCTCCTTGACGCAGGATGCCGCTACGCGATCATAGGCCACTCCGAAAGAAGGCAGTATTTCTTTGAGGACGACGTTATCGTCAACAGGAAGGTCAAGGCAGCGAAAAAGGCGGGCCTCGGAGTCATCTTCTGTTGCGGCGAGTCGCTCGAAGAGCGTGAGGCCGGAAAGACCTTCGATGTGATCAAACGCGAAGTCGAGGCCGGACTTGCGGAAGTCTCTGCAGAAGACCTCGTGGTTGCGTATGAGCCGATCTGGGCGATAGGCACGGGCAAGACGGCTACCACGGAACAGGCGCAGGAAGTGCACGCCTTCATAAGAAAGGTTCTGCATAATCTATACGGAGACAAGGCGAACGGGATCCGGATCCTTTACGGCGGGAGCGTTACGCCGGATAATGTGGACAGCCTGATGGCATGCGCTGATGTAAACGGCGCGCTTGTCGGCGGGGCGAGCCTGAAGCCCGACAGCTTCGCTAAAATAGTAAAGTTTAAAGTAACTACTTAGGTAATATAGTCTGTAGGTGTTTAGGTGGAACAGTCCTGACGGACTACAGTCTAAGCAACCTGATTTAATTTAAGAGGAGAAATAATGGCAACCTTTATTTTGATAATCCATCTGATAGTCTGTATTTTTCTTATCTTTATAGTCCTTATCCAGAGCGGCAAGGGGGCGGAACTCGGAGCTGCCTTCGGCGGTTCGGGCCAGACCCTTTTCGGAGCCCGCGGCGCTGCGACTATATTCAGCAAGCTTACGACGATATCGGCCATAGTGTTCATGATCACGTCGCTGTCGCTTGCGGTTGTAACTACCAGAGGCGGTTCGGTTATCAAGAATACGACTGCTGTAGGCGGGCAGAACAAGAACATCCCGCAGCCCGCGCCGCCGGGCGGCGCCGGACCTGTTCAGCAGGCTGCTCCAGGCGCACCCGCAGCTCCTGCGGCCCCGGCTGCACCCGCTGCGCCGGCAAACCCCGCGCCTGCAGCGCCCGCGAAATAGCTCAAATATATAGTTAAATATCCGGCCTCGAAAAGAAGGCTTTATAGAAAACCGGCGGTCCGAAAGACAGCCGGTTTTTTTATTGTCTGCAGTTCTTTCGCCTGCCTTATCGTAGAGCAGATGCAGCGACCTTTCCCTGTGACCATCTTTTGAAGACCATCTTTTGTTGACAACAGCACCTGACTTAACTAATATAAAATCCAATGCATTTTGGGGAGAATAAGCAATTGGGTCGAGGAAAACTTCAAAGCTCAGGGAAACATCATCCGGCGGATCTATTTATAGTTGGCGGCCTTTTCCTGACGCCTTCAGCAGGGAAATAATGTGAAGACGGTACTTTATGTTGATGATGAGCAGGATCTGCGGTGTGCAATAAGTGAGGTCCTGAGTTTCAGTGATTATCGGGTGGTTGAGGCGTGCAACTGCGCAGAGGCTCTGGCTTGTCTTGAACAGCCGATAGATATTGCGCTTCTGGACTATAAATTGCCCGACGGAACCGGCATAGAGCTGCTCAATAAAATTCGGGTTACAATGCCCGATCTGCCGGTTATCATCATCACAGCCTACGGCACAGAGGATCTGGCGGTAAAATCATTCAGGACAGGGGCGACCGACTACATAAAGAAACCCCCGGAATTCAACTATCTCCTTCGCAGGATGTCCGAACTTATGGGAGGCGAAGTTGAAGATGCTGAAGGCTCCCCGGAATGCTTTGACAGTCATGACGACCTGAAGCTGGCTTGCATAGTGGAGCACCTGAAGGCAAATCATTCAGACGAAATCACCCTGGACCGTCTCGCGGAAATCGGGGACATAAACAAATTCAGACTAAGCAGGCTTTTCAACCGGAAGTTTGGGGCCGGATACCAGACCTACCTCAACGGACTGCGCATCGGCCATGCCAAAGAGCTGCTCAAAAACCGAGGCTTAAGCATATTGGAGATAGCTGATGCCGCAGGTTTCAAGAGTCTCTCACAGTTCGAGCGGGTCTTTAAAAGTATGGAAGGCCTCCCTCCCCGGGAGCTTAGACGGAATATGCAACTCTCAGGGATTGATCAAGTATCGTCTTCAATGCCCGATTAGGGCTTCCAGAAAAGTAAGAATCAATCCTCCTTTCCCCCTCCGGATTCCTTTAACCTCAGTAAGCAAAAAAAGCGTAAAAAACAACAAATTTTGCGGAGAAGATTTTTTCGTTTTATGTAAAGATATGCCACTTAGATAGGGGCGGAGTGGCGGCACGGGTCTTGTGGCCCCATCTCCCGAGCGTGTCTGAACTGCTCCGTAACTGGTTGGACTAATGAACTAATAGGGGTAAAGACGAGTGAAAGGTGTTAAGACTGAGCTTTTTAAGGGGCCAGGGGATTTAATGGAGAATATGATCAGATCAAAGCGAGCAGAGGAGGCGCTGCCTGGGCGGCGCTATTACAATGAAGTCAGGAAGGGGAAAAGAGCATGTTGAAAAAAGTGCTGATTCTGGGGTTGGCAGTTTGCTGCTTCGCAATGAGCGGCTGTGCAAAATGGTATCGCGTGGATCCCATAATGGCAAGGGCCACTTACGATACTGAAAAAAATAATTATTATGTCCAGCTGGATTCCAGAGAAGCAAACGGTTCGGGGTTGGCGGTTGACATTACGTCTAAGAATTTTCTTGCTAGGCTTACAGATATTAGGACTGCTAAGGAAGAGGACAAAATTCAGAAGAGAAATGAACTTATGTCGGAGCTCTTACTTTTGTCTGACGATGTCTGCGAGTTCTACAAGGCGGACATAATTGCAACAGCTCATAGAACCAATCTGGGTTTTGGAACCGCTACAAATATTCTCTCTGGCCTCGGAACCGTTATCGGAGGCGCCCATTCCAAGTCTGCGCTTGCGGCCGGAGCTGCCTTTGCAAGCGCCACTCGCACCCAAATCAACGAAGAGATTTACGTCAAGTCTCTTGCGCCCACGATAATTCGGGCTATCACCGATGAGAGAAAAAGAGCGAGGGGCCTGATAAATAAGAAGACCGGCATGGGAGACCGAGAGCAGGAGACCTCGATGGCTGATCCCAAGGCTGATCCCAAGGCTGATCCCAAGGCTGATCCCAAGGCTGATCCCAAGGCTGATCCCAAGGCTGATCCCAAGGCCGACAAAGCAAAATATAATGAATATCCAATAGAAGCAGGTCTATTGGATATCGAGGAGTATCACAATAGGTGCTCTTTCATAACGGGCATAATTGAGTTGTCAAAGGCCTTGGACAACAAGAAGGAAACCAAGGCAGAGGTCCAGAAGAAGATCGATGGACTTAAGGCTCAAATTAAAGCTAATGAGGCCCTGAAGATGTCGGATGACGAAAAGGCCTTCCTTAACAAAAGGCTGATACAACTTCAGCTTCAGGCGGTTGACGCCTTGGACAACTGAGAATCTGAGGCGGTAGTGGGAGCAGACCTCTAATCCGTCTGGGTGACGGGATAGAAGGTCTGCTCCCTTCCTTCAGCAACGAACTGAAAAGGGAATAGGCTACTTTTGGGATGATGCTCATGATTGGGCGCAAAAAAAGTAGAGAACCCAAACAACTGGAAAAGTAGCCTATCCCCTTTCCCTATGCCCAAACCTGAAACCCATCATTTTTTCATTGACACAAAAATTACCGCCTTGATATAGTCTTGTCAATTAGTTGCGAGGGAGTAATAATTAATCGGGAAAAGGGATGGGCTTTCAAAATCGAATCCAATCTGCTCTCAGTCAGCCACAAGTTGTGCGGTGATAAATGTTCAAATCCGGATGTTAGTCCCGTTTTTTGCATGTCAGATAAAACGGCTTGCACAGGCATTTGGACTAACATACAATTCCGCATGTTAGTCATGAATAAAATATAATGAAATCAATTGAATCTGTCAGTTTGGTTGTTAATGACTCGGGGAACAACGGACGATCTCATCTATGATATTCGTTTCGATAATAACTGGTTGGGCACAGATAATAATATAGGATTACACAATTAGGAGGGCATATGGCTTACGATTCGAGAAGAAAGTTTCTACCACCTGATGCGGGGTTTCAAATATTTGGCGCCGATGCAGCGGAAGATGATCCCAATCTTTCCTCGTATTTTTTGCAAACAAGCACATGGCAAAAAGTACTTGCGGGTCATACCTTGGTAGTGCTTGGAAGAAAGGGTAGTGGGAAAAGTGCGATATTTAAAATGCTCGCAGAAAGCCATGCACAAAACCTGGTCGTAATTCCTGTTACACCACGTTTATTTGCTCTGGACATACTTAATGAATTTAGGACCAAATATCCCAGCAGCCCCTTTAACCAGGAAATCGCCTACGCTACAGCTTGGCGTTATAGCCTTATGTTAGAACTTCTTTTGGCAATTGAAGATAGTACGGGCAAGCTAAAACTTGGCGGTGAGGCTGGCGTTCACGACTGGCTTAGAAAAAATGTTGAATTTGATGCCGATATTATCAGCCGTACAGTAGCATTCTTAGAAAAATGGACCGTTGAAAAAGTCTCCTTGGCTCAATTATCAGTCGCTATTACTGGTGCCTCCCGACGCGGTCCCTTAGTTGGTCAAGACATAGATCAAGCCGTTCCTGATGTAGAAAAATCGCTCGAACAAAAGAAATACCTAATTGCTATAGATAATCTCGATGAAGGGTGGATTAACAAGGAAGACGCTAGAACATATTTAGCAGGCCTCATTCTCGCTGCTAAAGAGCTATCGCGTCTCAAAAATCTTAACGTCATTGTTTTTATGAGAACCGACATGTTCCGTGTTCTGGAAACGGCATATCAACATATGGATAAATTCCGTCAATCAATAGAATATATCGAGTGGAATCCTACGTCTTTATCAAGGTTGATATGTTTAAGGATTCAAAACTATTTCGGCATTGAGAATGAAAGTAACGACGTTACTTGGCGCCGACTTTTCCCTGAAAGGATGGAGAATAATTTTCTTTGTTATAAACATATCATTGAAAGAACTTTTCTTCGCCCCCGTGAGATATGTGATTTTTCACGAGCATTCCCCAGTTTAAGGGGCTAGTTTTTCAGGAGCATTCCCCACCCCTTTTTCAGGTCATTCCCCACCCACAATATGTAGGTCAGGTGTAGCAATCTTGATAACG
>Ga0334722_10001590_pt1 | contig 27915 bp, 26 predicted proteins | sample C3_bottom_MG_FD_207210 | JGI IMG/M metagenome (GOLD analysis project Ga0334722, IMG submission 207210) | Sediment microbial communities from Yellowstone Lake, YNP, Wyoming, USA - C3_bottom | ecosystem: Environmental > Aquatic > Freshwater > Lake > Sediment | place: USA: Wyoming | collected... | reverse complement strand
TTCCTGATGCGCACCCCCCGGGGCCGGATGGCCACCCGGGCTGCCTATGAGCATTTCGGACGCACCTTCACCCCGACTTTAGCCACCCTGGCCGGGGAAGATCCCATGGGGAAACTGTTCTAATCAGAGCCTCATGCAAAAGTCGCATTTCGTCATTCCCGAGGTAGTAATCGGGAGGTAGCGAAGACTCCGATCCATTTTGGCGAATATTCAAGGGAACCTGGATTCCCGCGTTCGCGGGAATGACGTCGTTAATGAATTGTGCAAGAAGCTAATCAGTCAATGGAGGTACCGCGCATGCCGAAGAAAAAACTTACCATCCCCGATATCGTCGCCATGAAGGCGGCAGGTGAAAAGATCACCGTGCTCACCGCCTATGATGTCAGCTTCGCCCGGCTCATCGACGCGGCCGAGATTGAGGTGGTGCTGGTCGGCGATTCCTTGGGGATGGTGGTGCTTGGCTATAATTCCACGGTGCCGGTGACCATGGAGGAGATGCTGCATCACGCCCGGGCGGTGGGGCGGGGGGTGGAGCGGGCTCTCCTGGTCGGTGATATGCCCTTCATGTCTTATCAGTCCGGCGAACACGACGCCCTAGTCAACGCTGGCCGCTTTTTGAAAGAGGCAGGGTGCGACGCGGTCAAGTTAGAGGGTGGAATCGAAATTTGCCCGGTGGTGCGGGCCCTGGTCCGGGCCGGGATTCCGGTCATGGGCCACATCGGTCTCACCCCCCAGACCGCCGGGCAGTTGGGCGGCTACAAGGTCCAGGGTAAGGATGTCGCCTCGGCGCGGCGCTTGCTGGATGAGGCCTGGGCGCTGGAAGGGGCCGGGGCCTTTGCGGTGGTTCTGGAGTGTGTGCCGGCCCAGCTGGCCGAGTTGATCACCCGGGAGATCGGCATCCCCACCATCGGTATCGGCGCCGGGGTCCATTGTGACGGGCAGGTGCTGGTCAGCCACGACCTCTTGGGGATGTTCGAAAAATTTGTGCCCAGTTTCGTCAAGGCCTACGCCAATTTGGCCCCGCAGATCAAGGCGGCCTTCACCACTTATCGTGACGAGGTGAAGGGGGGCAGCTACCCGGATGCGGCCCACAGCTTCACCATGCAGGTCGAGGTGGCAGAAATTCTTAAAGACCAAGCGGACAAATGAACTAAATGCGCACCATTGAAACCGATATAATTACCGCCGCTGTTAAGGAACTGGTGGTCGAGGCAGCCTGTGATCTGGAGCCCGATATTTTGGAGGCCTTGGTCGCTGCCCGGGATAGGGAGGAATCTCCTTTGGCCGGTGATCTTCTCGATTTGCTCTTAGTTAATGCTGATATCGCCAGCCGCGAGAAGATGCCGGTCTGCCAGGACACCGGGGTTAGCGTTTTTTTTGTGGAGCTGGGGCGGGAGTTGCTGGTTGCCGGTGACCTGGAAGCTGCCATTCAAGAAGGGGTTAGACTGGGTTACCGGGACGGTTTATTACGGATGTCGGTCTGTGATCCCCTGACCCGCCAGAACACCAACACCAACACCCCGGCGGTGATCCATCTCGCCCTGGTGGAGGGGGAGGGGTTGCGTCTTCGCTATCTACCCAAGGGCTGCGGCAGCGAAAACATGAGCCGGTTGCAGATGCTGCCGCCTTCGGCCGGGAACAGCGGTATTGTTAATTTTGTCTGCGAAACCGTTTTTGCTGCCGGTTCCAACCCTTGTCCCCCGGTGACAGTGGGAGTGGGAATCGGCGGCACCTTCGAAAAATCGGCCCTCTTGGCCAAGCGGGCGCTGTTCAGGCCTTTGGGCGAAGCTCATCCCCGCGCCGATGTGGCCGAACTGGAGCGAGAGATCCTGGCCCGGCTGAATCGCGAAGGGCAAGGGGTGGAAGGGATGGGTGGCAGCACTACCGCCTTGGCCGTGCATCTGGAGGTTTTCCCCACCCATATTGCCAGCCTGCCGGTGGCGGTGAATATCCAGTGTCATGCCCATCGGCACAAGGAAGTAATTCTCTGATCGGGCGACTTGCCGGGTCGTCTTTATAAAATCAATTGAGTAAAAGCGATGTCGTTTCTAAAAGTAGCAGCAGGGGCCTTGGCAAGTTTTCGGGAGGTTGAAATTCCTTTCCGACCGGGAGTGGCGGCGACCCTCAAGGCGGGAGAGCTAGTCGCTTTGACCGGCACCCTCTACACCGGCCGGGATCAAACCCATCGGCGCCTCTGCGCCTTGCTGGACCAGGGCCAGGAGTTGCCGGTAGATCTGGCCGGGCAACTGCTTTACTACGTGGGGCCCACTCCGGCCAAACCCGGTCAGGTCATTGGCGCGGCTGGACCCACCACCAGTTACCGGATGGACGCCTACACCCCGCGCCTTCTGGAGCTTGGTCTGGCCGCCACCCTGGGTAAGGGCCAGCGCTCAGAGTTCGTGCGGTCAGCCATGCTCAAGCACGGGGCGGTCTATCTCGCCTCCATCGGTGGGGCCGGGGCGCTGCTTTCCAAGAGCATAATCAAGGCCGAGTTGGTGGCCTTCGAGGACGCCGGGCCGGAGGCGATGTTTCGTTTTGTGGTCGAGAAATTCCCGGCGGTGGTCATCAATGACCTGGCCGGGCAGGATTATTACGGGATATGTGCGGCCTGAGTGATTGTTTTGTTGTCTTGTGACGCGATTTCACGGTTAAGCATGGCAAACCACCGAACAGGTTTCTAACCGAAGTTTTCCTTGAAAGGATGTGGTTGGACTGGTAACTTCACCAGGTATTAATTGCCAAGTATCTGGAGCTAGAGATGGGCATCATGCTGATGCCGTGATGCCGGACAAAGATCGGTATGGAGGTTGTAAAAATTATGGGTAAAATGCCGCGTTTACTTCTGTCTGGTCTGCTTATTGGCGGAATGTTGTGGGGTTGTGGCGGTGGTGGCGGTGGTAGCAGTGCTCCTCCCCCCAATAATGGTACCGGCGGTACTGGTGGTACCGGTGGTGCTGGGGGCGGTCTTGCCGTAAGCAGCTCGGCTACTGGTAGTTCCACGGTTATCCCTCCCCAAGCCAAGATCGTTGAAAATGCGGCGGTCAACTCGGCCATTGCTGCTGCCCACAGCAACGCGCAGGGAAACTCCGCCCCGCCGGTCGTTATTACCATGGTGATGCCCAAGAATTTTGCCAATCCGGAGACCGGGATCATCATAGCCGCCGGTGAGATGGTGCCGCTTTGGAGCTACGATACTGATACAGGTGTGTGGACCGTTCACAAGGATTCCGGTGGCGCCCTCATTACCGGAGTCGTCGGTGACGGTGATGGTGACGGCTTAGTCGATAGCCCTGCCGCCGTGGATGGCAATGGCGACTGGCTGGTTGCCTTCCCCACCAATAACCTTTCCTACTTCAATCTTGACTGGTTTGCCTGGTACCAGAATGTACCTGGGGCGACCTCCCTGCAATGCTCCAGCACCCCTTTGCAGGTGGTTGGGGCGCAGGGGGAAAAGATTTTCTTTATTGCCGAGGCGGTGGCTGGCGGTTTCAGCCATGAAGCTTACCTCGATGCCAATCCAGCGGCGCCCGCGTTTGAGAACACCACCATATGGAATGCACCGACTATCCCGATGCGCTACACCGCCTATCTGGGCTCCAAGTCGACCGAGAATAAGCTCAATTCCCAGGAATTCAATAATCTCTGCCAGCCTGGCGGGGTAACCTTCAATGTTGACCAGAGTTTGCTTAATAGCAAGCTTAGTACGACTCAGGTTCCGGTGGAGTAGCCGGAAACACGGTGAACTGCTGCTTCCCCCGGGGCTGCACTTGAGGAGCCTTCCTATGTCCCGGGGGGATCTAGGCCAACACGCGGTACCGAGCGGAGGCATTGCCAATCTGTGATTACCAAGGGTGCCGGCCCCTGTGCCAGGCACCCTTTGTTTTACCTGGATTGATACGCCCGTGCTGAATCTGAGGAAAGTCGCTCCCATGTTTAACGGTAATCTAGCCATTGTTCTGTTGCTCCTGCTGACCGTATGCCCGCCGGGAGCGGCTGCGGTGGTGCATCAGGAGCTTTCTCTGCAAGGGATGAGCGGTCTTCTCAATACCCCAAATGCCTTGGTTACCCCAACTGGGCAAGTTGATTTCGGTTACTCGAACCAGATTGAAGAAGACTGGCGCGACCGTGTCAAGCGGCAGGATAATTACTACGTTTCCTTCGGCTGGCTACAGTATCTGGAGCTTGGAGCTCGGTTGACCGAGGCTCCGGGCAAAGCTCGGGATCTTTCTGCCAGCGCCAAACTTCAGCTGCCGCTGCTCCCCGAGGGTTGGCCGGTGCTGGCGCTGGGTATCCAGGATGTCAGCGGTGGGGCGCCCAATCTCCGCAGCCGCTATCTGGTTGCCAGTCAGACGCCATTGCCCTGGTTGCGCCTCAGTCTCGGCTATGGATTAGGACCGGACCGCCTAGACGGGGTATTCGGTGGCGGGGAAGTGCAGATTGCCGACTGGCTGCAAGTGATCGGCGAGCACGACGGGGATGAGGCGGCGGCCGGCCTGCGTCTTACTACTCCAGATGACTTGCTTCCCTGGCCGCTCCGGCTTAGTCTTACGGCCAAGAGTGGTTTGGCGCACGGTGCTGATCTTGATCTCGCCTTAACACTCTCGCTACCGTTGGGAAATGAGCACCGGGGAAAATGTGGCCCGGAGGCTGCGGCCATATTTGGGCCATCTGCGTCGACTGGATATGAAAAAAATGTCGGCGGGGTAACTGCTCCAGTACCGACGGAAGATGTGGCCAAGGTGGCGCCAGTTCCGGTTCTCCCGGCAGAGTCAGGGTCTTTACCGGCAGAGACTGATCTTGGGGCTGGCGATCCGGCTTTGCTGCGATTGCAAAAGGCGCTGGTGGCCGAAGGATTTGAGTCGGTGCGGGTGGGGTTGCGGGCTGATCGTATCCTGGTGGTGGAATTTGAGAACAGCCTGTTTAACCAAAATGAGGCTGACGCCTTGGGGGTGGTTCTGGGTACGGCCCTGGAAGAACTGCCGGGCGGGCTTGAGGGCTTTGTCTTGCGGCTCCTCAACGGTGAATTGGTGGTGGCCGAACTTCGCGGCCCGCTGGCGCCTTTCCGTAAACTCTTCAGCCAGCAGGATTGCCCGGGCTCGGCCGAATTAGGGGCTCTGCGGCAACAGCTGCACGTGGTGGTGGCTCCTGCCTCTGACTGGCGGGATATTTGGGCTACCCCGGTCGGTAATCCCCGCCTGCTGCATGGCAGTCTGGTGGTGGGGCCAGGGTTGGCCAACGGGGTTGGTACCGAATTCGGGGTTTACGACTATCGTTTGTCGCTGCGCCCCGATGCCTATCTCCAGCTCTGGCCCGGGGCGAGTTTGCGCACGCTGGTCAATATTCCCCTGGCCTGGAGCAATGATTACGAAAAGGGTGGTCAATTTAATCAACATGGCGACAATACCACGACGGTGGCGCGGATCCTGGCCAACCAGGTCTTTCATCCGGCCGCGGGTATTCTCACCATGTTTAGTGGCGGCCAATTTCGCCAGGATCTGCGGGGCGGGATAAATGAGACGCTTTGGAGCGCCCCTGACGGCCGCCATCAGCTCCGGCTCAAGGCGGGAATGTTTGCTGACGACCACTATGACCAGCGCTACACCAGCCTGCTCGGAACCTATCGTTACGACTGGCCGGAGTTAGACATGCAGCTGGAGGGGACGGCTGGCCGGTTTGTTAATGGTGATCGCGGATTTATTGTCGAGGTGCGGCGTTTTTTTGGCGATACGGCTGTCGGCTTTTTCTATGCCGATACCGATTACAAAATCGGTGGCATTCGGATCAGCCTGCCCCTTACGTCCCGGCGTGACATGGCGCCGACGCCTTTGCAACTGCGCGGTACCGCCCAGTGGGACTACCAGCTTTATTCGGTACTGGCAAACCAAGGTGGCAGCAATCCCCTGGTGTTTGACTCCGGGGTGTTGCCGCAGACCGAGTTTACACTGGAGCGCGATCTCCTGAACCGCGATCGTTTAAGTGAGGCATACCTGCGTGGCCAGCTGCCGCGCATGCAGGAAGCCTATTGGCGTTATCGCTCCGGGGTAAAAAGCATTCATGATTGATCATCACTGCCACATACTCCCTGGGATCGACGACGGTCCGGTCGATTTGTCCGAATCTGTGGCGATGGCGTCCCAGCTAGCCAGCGTCGGGTTCACCCAGGTTTATTGTACTCCGCACCTGATCCGCGGCTATTACGAAGCGGATGCGGGGCAGGTACGTTTGGCTGTCGACGAACTCCAGGCGCGACTTGAGATGGAAGGAATAGCGATCAAACTCCATCCCGGGCGGGAATACTATGCCGATGAGTTTTTTGCTTCCGCCATTGCCGAACAGTTTTCCCTCAGCGGGACAAGTTTGGTGCTTTTTGAGGCGCCGGTCCAGGCTGGTTCTGAACTGCTAAAAGAAGCGGTCTATCAGACGATCCGGCAGCAGTTGCTGCCCATGCTGGCCCATCCCGAGCGTTATCAGGCCTTGTTTGTGCCGCCCAAGTCCTGGTTTTCGCGCCGCTCGGGCGACACTGCTCTGGCGGAAACCTTGCGGGAAATGGGCTGTTTGTTTCAGGGAAATATCGGCAGTTTTGCCGGCCTCTACGGTAAAGAGGCCATGCGGACGGCAAGCGCCTTTCTGGAGCGAGGTTTTTATTCCTGTCTGGGTAGTGACGGTCATTCGCCAAGGCATCTTGATCGGGTTCTTATTAAAGGGTTACGGAAAATAAAAGAGATTGTTGGAGATGACGGTCTGGATAAATTGTTTCAAGATCGGTGTCGGCAGTAAAAAATTCTTTGTAACCGACGCCAGGTATGGCAATCTTCATGTCTGTTGGTGGCGCAGAAATTTGTTTTTAATGCGGAAACGCGATAATCATCCTGCGGATCAGCTCCCGCCAGGTAATGCGAACAGGATCAAAGAGATGCCCAAATATTTTATCGTTGCCTTGGCCTTCACCTCATTACTGCTCTCCGGCTGCGCCAAGACCGATGATGGTCTCAAAGCCGGCACTATCAGAGAAATCACAGCTCAGGTAACCCTGGAGCCGGTGGCTGTAGAGCCAGTGGTTGATGCAACTGGCCAAAACCTTGCGCAGGCGGCTGCCCCCGCCATCCCCGGGTCGGCGGTAATCGAACAGCGGGAGATTACCATCCCAGTGGTCGCGGCCTCGGCTCCTTCTGCCGACTACCTGGTTGGCCCCAATGACGTCCTCTTCATCAACATCAGCGGTAAGCCCGAGTTTTCCAGCCCCACCGTCGCCGGTACCACCGGATCCCGGGGCATCACCGGCAGCCGGGTGGACGGCAACGGTGATATCCAGTTCCCCTTCGTCGGCACGGTCCATGTTGGCGGCCTTACCCTGTTAGCGATTCAAGCCCGGTTGGCGGAGCTGTTGCAGATCTACATTAAGACCCCGTGGGTCGTGGTCGAGGTGGTCGAATTCAAAAGCCAGCCCCTCTATCTGCTGGGGCAGTTCAGAAACTCCGGTACCTTTTATCTGGATCGGCCGCTGAATCTGCTGCAGGGGGTTGCCCTGGGCAATGGTTTTGATGCCACGGCAAACCTCAGCGCCTCACGACTGATCCGCGACAAGAAGATCGTCGCCGTCGACATCTACGAGCTTTTGACCAAGGGCGATCAGAGCCAGAACATCTGGCTCCAGGCCGGAGACACCTTGTTCATCCCGGACAACAGGAACATGCAGGTCTTTGTTTTAGGGGCGGTAAAGAAGCCCGGGGCTCTGCCGATGCCGCGTGAGGGGGTGACCTTGAGCCAGGCATTGGCCTCTGCCGAGATTCGGGATACCGGCTACGACATCAGCAAGATTCGGATTATCCGCTCCCTTTCCGCCACCCGGGGCGAACTCCTGGTGGTGGATTTTGCCAAGATGCTGAAGGGCGAGGTGCTGCCCTTGGCATTAAGGGAAGGCGACGTGATTTACGTCCCCAAGAGCGGGGTGGGGAATTGGAACGATGCCCTGGCGGATATCTTGCCGTCGCTTCAGGCCTTCAGCGCTGCCCTGCAGCCCTTTGTGAATATCAAATACCTTTCAAATTAAGGCAGATATAAAATGATAGAAGAGTCGATCCTGGAAGAGGAAATTCACCTCACCGATTATATCCACGTACTATTGCAAAGGCGGAAGGCCCTCTTCCTCACCTTTTGCCTCATTGCTGGCAGCGCCATTCTCTACGCCTTTCTGGCCACCCCGATCTACGAGGCCTCTGCCTCGCTGTTTTTAGCCGATGACAAGAGCAAAGCCGGAATTTTTGGCGAGTTGATGATGGGGGAGGTCACCCCCATTGATTCCGAGATCCAGATTGCCAAATCCCGAACCATCGCTGAAGAGACGGTGCGCCGCACCCATCTGCATTGGCAGGTGTCCGACAAATCTGCCGGGCTCTCCTTTAAACTGGCTGAATTTTCTCTGGTTGGCGCCAAGGCAGCGGGGACGGGAAACCAGCCGGGGCCGCGCTATACCATCAAACTCAGTGCGCCCGAGCAGTATCAGGTATTGGACCGTGAGGGTAAATTGCTGGGTGGCGGTGCTTCCGGGGTACTCTTCCACGGTGGTGGGGTTAGCCTTCTCCTTCAAGATCTGCATGGCCAAGCTGGTGACAATTGTGTTATCGAATTGCTTCCCTTCAATGCCACGGTTCAAGCCTTGATGAAGAGCATCAATGTCACCGAGCAGAAGCCCAAGACCAATGTCTTAAGTATTTCCTATCAGAACCCCGACCCTGAGCTTGCCAGTATTGTGGTTAACAGCCTGGTGCAGGTCTATCTGGAAAAGAAGATTTCCTTCAACAACGAGGAGGCGAGCAAAACCCTCGACTTCATCGATCAGCAGTTTGGCGGCATCCAAAAGGAACTCGATAACTCGGAGAAGCTTCTCCAAGAATACAAATCCACTTCGGGAGTGGTAAATCTTGATGGTGAGGCCCAAAGCCTCCTAGGTAAAATGACCGCTGCCGAAACCCAGCGGGCCGAGGCGGTGCTGCAAAAGAAACAGGCTGAGTTTGCCCTTGGCGCCATCCGGGCTGCCGCCGCCGAGGGCCGGGTGTACTCGCCGGCCGTGCTGGGTAATGACCCGGTGGTCGCCGGGATGGCGGCGAAACTGACGGAGCTCCAGGTTCAGAAGAGCGCCCTGGTGTCGGAATATACTGGCGCCCATCCGGCGGTGGTCAATGTCAGCGAGCAGATCAAAGAACTGCAGAATAAGCTGGCGCTGACCTTTGAGACCAACCTGCGCAATAACGAGAAAATCGAAACCTCCCTGAATCAATTGGTCGCCACTTACGAAAGCGATTTGCACCGGTTGCCCATTGCCGAAAGAGATCTCGCCGGCCTGATGCGCTATGTTCGCGTTAACTCCGATGTCTACACCCTGCTCCTGCAGAAACGCGAGGAGGCCAGCATTGCCAAGGCCTCCACCATCAGTAAGCTGCGCATCCTCGACCCGGCCATTGTCCCTGATCTGCCGGTTAAGCCCAAGAAGGCCAAGAGCATTCTTCTGGGACTGGTGGCCGGACTCATGGCCGGCGTCTTTTTTGCCTTTTTTCTCGAATATCTCGATGACACCATCAAGGACGGCGATACTGCCAAGAATAAACTGGGAGTGCCACTCTTGGGCACCGTGCCCTTCATTTCTTCCCAGAGTAATGACAAGAAGCGCAAGCGCTTTTCCCGGGAGAAGGAAGAGGTGGTTGATGATGTGGGGTTGATCAAGGATACCCTGATCACCCATCTGGCGCCGAAGTCCCCGGCCGCCGAGGCCTTTCGCAACCTACGGACCAGTATCCACTTTTCGATGGTGCTGAAAAAGGCCAAGGTGATCATGCTCAGCAGTTCCTTCCAGGGGGAGGGTAAGTCGACCATCAGCGCCAATCTGGCCATCTCTCTGGCCCAAAGCGGCGCCAAGGTTCTCCTGGTCGATTGCGACATGCGGCGACCATCGCAGCACCGGGTCTTTGGCCATAGTAAAAGCCCGGGGTTATCCGATATCATCGCGGGCGACCAGTCCATCGAAACCGTGGCACACAAGCTTAGTATTGATGGTTTGGAGCTGATCACCTCGGGGCCGCTGCCACCCAATCCCGCTGAGCTGCTAGGCTCTGACAAGATGCGCGATCTGGTGGCCAGCGCCGCTATGCTATATGACGTGGTTATTCTTGATTCCCCACCGGTGCTTGCAGTTACCGACGCCCGGCTGCTCACGGTCTTCTCCGATATGATGATCCTGGTTCTGGAAGCTGGCCGGGTACCCCGCAAGGCCCTGGAGCAGGTCAAGGAGCTGCTGGGCTCGACCATAAACTCGTTCATCGTCAATGAGAAAAGCAAGGAGCATTTCGAGCGCTACTACGGCTACTACCGTTACTATTCTTCTCGCTACGGTGGCTATTCCCGCTACTATCACTATGGCTATTATTCTGACGAGGAAGGGAAAAAGGCCAATCAGTCCTGGTGGAAGAAATATTGGACGAGGAAGGGCTGAGGAGGAAATTTCCGAGCTTGCCCGGAGAATTATTTCATAAATAAATATGGCGTCTCGTTAGGCTTGTGGTTAGACTAGACCAAGTGAACTTAGTTTGATGAGGTGTGCCATGCAGACAGTCAATATGCACGAAGCCAAAACCCAGTTGTCGCGGTTGGTAGACCAGGCGGTTAAGGGCGATTCCTTTATCATTGCCAAGGCAGGAAAGCCCCTGGTCAAGGTGACCAGGTTGGACGCGCCAGCAGCTGAACAAGCCAGAAGATTGGGCTTTATGGTGGGTGACATTGCCGTGCCGGTTGATTTCGATAGCATGGGCAGCGAGGAAGTCAACCGGCTCTTCGGAGGAGAAGAGTGAAATTGTTGCTGGACACTCACCTGCTGCTATGGGCAGCCGGTTTCCCGGAGAGGTTGCCCTTAGCGGCCCGCCAATTGCTGGAAGACTCGCAAAATGAGCTGCTTTTCAGCGCCGCCAGCCTTTGGGAAATTGTTATCAAACGCAGTCTGCGCCGGGCCGATTTTCAGGTGGATGCGAGGGTGTTGCGCCGGGCTCTACTTGATAACGGCTATCAGGAGTTGGCAATCACCAGTGAGCATACGGTTGGCATTGACAGTCTGCCACACATCCATAAAGACCCTTTCGACCGAATCCTGGTGGCGCAGGCAATTTTTGAGGGCATTACTTTACTGACTGCGGATCCCTTGGTGGCCCAATACCCTGGGCCGGTGCGGCAAATTTAATCTGGACTTGCTGGGTGGTGTTTTCTTGACTTTTATGGAGAAGTCCGCTGGTAAAAATATGGATTTTCCTCAACCTCATAAGATGAAGCCATGACCAAGCCAGCAAAAATCTTGATCACTGGCGGTGCCGGTTATATTGGTTCACATACCTGCGTGGTGCTGCTGGCGGCAGGTTGTCAGGTGACCGTGGTGGACAACCTGGGCAACAGTTCGGAGGTTGCCTTACAGCGGGTGGAGGGGATTAGTGGCCAGAAAATCTCCTTTCATCAAGCGGACCTGCGCGATACCCCCGCTCTGGCGCGGATTTTTGCGGCCGAGCGGCCTCAGGCGGTGATCCATTTTGCCGGACTCAAGGCCGTGGGCGAGTCGGTGGAAAAACCCTTAGAATATTACGACAACAATATCGGCGGCACCTTGAGTCTGCTGTCGGTCATGCGGGCGGCCGGGGTTCGCCAGCTGGTGTTTAGCTCCTCGGCCACGGTCTATGGTAATCCGGCCACCGTGCCGATCCGGGAAGATTTTCCGCTGTCAGTCACCAATCCCTATGGCAGATCCAAGCTGATGGTGGAGGAGATGCTGGGTGATCTGGTGCTCGCCGAGCCTGCCTGGAAGGTGGCTTTGCTGCGCTATTTTAACCCAGTGGGCGCCCACGAGAGCGGCCTGATTGGTGAAAATCCCAACGGTATCCCCAATAATTTAATGCCGTACGTTTCCCAGGTGGCGATAGGTCTGCGACCATCCCTGAATGTGTTTGGCGGAGATTATCCCACCCCGGACGGAACCGGAGTCCGCGACTACATTCATGTTGTCGATCTGGCCCAGGGGCATCTGGCGGCCTTGCAAACCTTGGCGGGCTGGGAAGAAAACCGGCCGCTCATAGTCAATCTGGGCACCGGACGAGGTTATTCGGTGCTGGATATGGTCCATGCCTTCGAAAAGGCCAGCGGGCGCAAAGTGCCCTATCGGATTGTGGCGCGGCGCCCTGGTGATATCGCCACCTGTTATGCCGATCCCGCTCTGGCGGCGGAACTCCTCGGCTGGCAGGCCCAATTCGGGATCGAGAAGATGTGTGAGGATTCTTGGCGCTGGCAGATTAATAATCCTGATGGGTACGGGGGCACGCCGTGAAGAAAGTCTTGGTTATTTTCGGAACCAGGCCGGAGGCCATCAAGATGGCGCCGGTGATCAATGAACTGCGCAAGCATCCGGACAAGTTTATTACCAAGGTCTGTGTAACGGCCCAGCACCGGCAGATGCTCGATCAGGTTCTCCATCTCTTCGGGATTGTGCCTGACTACGATCTGGACATTATGAAGCCGGGGCAAAGCCTCTTTGATATCACCTCTAATATCTTGCTGGGCTTGAAACCTGTTTTGGCAGAAGACCGGCCCGATATTGTCCTGGTTCATGGCGATACCACCACCACCATGTCAGCCAGCCTGGCGGCCTATTATTGCCAGATTCCGGTCGGTCATGTGGAGGCCGGGTTGCGCACCCACAACAAATATGCGCCTTTCCCGGAAGAGATCAATCGCCGGATCACCGGCGCCCTGGCGGAGATTCATTTCGCGCCGACGGAAGGGGCCAAAATTAACCTGCTCAATGAAGGCACCCCGGCGGCGGCCATTACAGTGACTGGCAACACGGTTATCGATGCGCTGCTGAATGTCGTGCGGCGTATCCACGAGGAGCCGGAGCTTTCGCGCCAACTTGATCAAGACTTCGCCTTTCTTGATCCGGCCAAGAAATTGATTTTGGTAACCGGCCATCGGCGGGAAAATTTTGGGACGGGCTTTGAAAATATCTGTTCGGCCTTGGCCGATATCGTGCGTCTTCATCCTGAGGTGGAGATTCTTTACCCGGTCCATCTAAATCCCCATGTCCAGGAGCCGGTCAGAAGAATTCTTAGAGACTTGAAAAATGTCCACTTGATCGAGCCGGTGGACTATCTCCCCTTTGTCTACCTGATGAACCGCGCCCACCTGATCATTACTGATTCCGGCGGGGTTCAGGAAGAAGCACCTTCTCTGGGTAAGCCGGTGCTGGTTATGCGCGACACCACCGAGCGCCCCGAGGCGGTCGATGCTGGCACCGTCATCCTGGTGGGCACAGACCGGCAGCGGATTGTGGACGAAGCCTCACGACTGTTGAATGATGCCGGGGCCTATCGTGCCATGAGTTTGGCCCATAATCCTTACGGGGACGGCAAGGCGGTGGAGAGGATAGTGGAGCATCTAGCCGCTGGCGGCTGGTGGCTGGTGGCTGGTTGCTAGCGGCTGGTAGCTGGTAGCTGGTGGCTGGGAGCTGGTAGTTGGTGGCTGGTAGTTGGTGGCCAAATGTTTTTTTTACCAGCGTCCAGCTACTAGCAACCAGCAACTAACCAAAGAGGTCCCTTGTGCCGATAAAAAGTTATCGTGATTTGCGCGTTTGGCAGTCGGCAATGGAATTGGTGGTGGATGTTTATCGTCTGACCGGTAAATTCCCGAAGAATGAGGATTATGGGTTGACCTCTCAGGTTCGGCGCGCGGCGGTCTCAGTACCTTCAAACATTGCCGAGGGGCATGCGCGCGTTTCTGGTAAAGAATTTCACCGGTTTCTCTTGATCGCTTTAGGCTCCCTGGCTGAATTGGAAACGCAACTCATGATATCCGAGAAGTTGGGGTACTCCAGTCCCGAAAATATCCAGGATCTGCTTACATGTTCAGATGTAATTGGCAAACAGATTAGGAAATTACAACAGACGTTAAAGATGGTTTCTGGTTGCTAGCGGCTGGTTGCTGGTTGTTTACTTTTTACCAGCTACCAGCTACCAGCTACCAGCTACCAGCTACCAGCTACCAGCTACCAGCTACCAGCTACCAGCTACCAGCTACCAGTGGCTAGCCACTAAACAGGAGTTACCATGAGCAAACTTAAACAAACAATAGTCGTCATGGGGCTTGGTTATATCGGGCTGCCCACGGCTTCCATGCTTGCCACCAAGGGTCATGCGGTACTCGGGGTTGACGTCAACGAGGCGGCGGTGAATACCATCAACGCCGGGAAGATCCATATCGTCGAGCCTGACTTGGATATCCTGGTTCGTTCGGCGGTGAATAGCGGTAATCTCAGGGCATCACTGGTTCCAGAAGAGGCTGATACCTTTATCCTGGCTGTGCCGACCCCATTTAAGAAAGGCTCCAGCAACGAGAAAGTACCCGATATAAGCTTCATCGAGGCCGCCACCCGCGCCATTGCCCCCTTTCTGCAGGCCGGTAATCTGGTTATTCTCGAATCAACTTCGCCCGTCGGTACCACCGAGCGAATCGGGAAAATCATCGCTGAACTTCGCCCGGATCTATCACCCAGCGCCAATTGCCCATCCCCTGTTTTTATCGCCCACTGTCCCGAGCGGGTTCTCCCCGGGCAAATCATTCGCGAGTTGGTGGATAACGACCGGATCATTGGCGGGATCGACAGGGCCTCGGCGGAAAAGGCCAGGGATCTCTATAAAACCTTCTGTAGCGGCGGCATTTTTCTGACCGACAGCAAGACTGCCGAGATGGCAAAGCTGGTGGAGAACTCCTCCCGCGATGTCAATATCGCCTTTGCCAACGAGCTTTCGATGATTTGCGATAAGGTCGGGATCAATGTCTGGGAACTGATCGGGCTGGCTAACAAGCATCCGCGCGTCAATATCCTCCAGCCGGGACCGGGGGTTGGCGGTCATTGTATTGCCGTGGATCCCTGGTTTATCGTAGCCGCAGCCCCCAAGGAGGCGCGCCTGATCCGCACGGCTCGGGAAGTCAATGATGCTAAGCCGCACTGGGTGCTGGATAAGGTAAAAGCCAAGGCCGGGCGTTTCAAAGATCCGGTCATCGGCTGTCTGGGTTTGGCCTTCAAGGCCAACATCGACGATCTGCGCGAGTCTCCGGCCATGGAGATCACCCGCGACTTGCTCAAAGCCGGGATCGGCCGCGTGATGGCCTGCGAGCCCAACGTTCATGGTGGGTTTACGGAATTTCCGCTATACGATCTGGGAGAAGTTTTGCAGGAGGCGGATATCCTCCTGCTGCTGGTTGATCACGAAGAGTTCCAGGACATCGACCACGAACTTCTCAAGGAAAAGGTGTTGATCGATACCCGGGGTGTTTGGCGGTGAGTTGCATTGATGGAGTATGAATAAGCGGCGGGCTTGAATCCTCTACTTTGGTGGGAGGCTTTATGGAAATGGGGAGTGCTTCTCTGTTTCAACGCATAAACAATGTCCAGTTGATTTTTTGCGGTGTGTGTTGTTGGGTATTGGGGCGCGGGCTATGAATGTACCCGTAAGCCGGCAGATATTCAAAGCACACTGGGTGCGAGGAAAGGAAATTGTGTTTCGTAATGCTGAGATATCAGATGCGGCATTTATTCTTTCTCTTCGGTCAGATAGTGATAAGTCGAGATATTTAAGCTCGACATCCCCGGAATTCAGTCACCAGGTATCATGGCTTAATGACTACGCTGAGAAAAATGATCAAGCTTATTTCATTATCGAAACCAAAGCGGGTGAGCCGCTGGGGACAGTCAGGCTTTACGATGCACATATTGATAGCTTTTGCTGGGGAAGTTGGATCCTGAAGGATGGTGCTCCCATGACGTCCGCAATCGAATCCGCTTTGATGGTTTATTCGTATGCCATCGATTCTCTCGGATTTCTGGCGGCGCATTTTGACGTACGCAGGGGCAACGAGAATGTGTGGCGATTCCACGAACGCTTTGGCGCCGAGCGGGTTGGTGAAACAAAAAATGATTACCTGTACCAAATTGACGGCGAAAAAATATTGGCGGCACGACTAAAATACAAAAAATATCTTCCTGAAAGCGTAACCGTTGAGTGGTGATTGCTGATGTCTATAGAGCATTGTAAAATTATCGACCTGCCAAAAATATCAGACCCGCGCGGTAATCTGACCTTTATTGAGGGTAATCATCATATCCCATTCGATATACGTCGGGTGTATTACTTGTATGATGTGCCTGGTGGAGCAGAGCGTGGCGGTCATGCGCACAAGGGATTGAGTCAGCTTATAATCGCCATGTCTGGTAGCTTCGACGTGATCTTGGATGAAGGCGGTGAAAAGAAGCGATTCCATTTGAATCGCTCTTACCAGGGCCTATATGTTTGTCCAATGATGTGGCGGGAGCTAGATAACTTTTCCTCTGGTTCAGTCTGTATGGTTTTGGCTTCAAACATCTATGAAGAGTCCGATTATTACCGTGATTACAGCGAATATCTTAAAGCTATAAAAATATGAGCGTACCTTTCCTAGATTTAAAAGAAACCTACCAAGAACTTAAGTCTGAAATTGATGTTGCGATCAAGCGCGTGCTTGATTCTGGCTGGTACATACTTGGCGAAGAAGTGGATGGCTTTGAGCAAGAGTATGCAGCCTATTGCGAAGCGAAGCATTGTGTCGGAGTGGCAAATGGCCTGGATGCTTTGCATCTGTCGTTGCTGGCTTTAGGTGTCGGTGCAGGCGATGAAGTCATTGTGCCGAGCAACACCTACATCGCCACTTGGCTGGCGGTCAGCCAATGCGGTGCAATGCCTATTCCTGTTGAGCCGGATGCGGTGACCTATAATGTTGACTCGGCACTTATTGAAGCCGCGATTACACCGCGCACCAAAGTCATCCTTCCCGTGCATTTGTACGGACAACCAGCCGATATGGATCCGATTTTAGAGATTGCGCGGAAGCATGGTTTGAAGGTGTTGGAAGATGCTGCGCAGGCGCATGGCGCCCGTTATAAAGGCAAGCGTCTTGGCGCGCATGGTGATGTGGTGGCGTGGAGCTTCTACCCCGGCAAAAATCTCGGTGGCTATGGTGATGGCGGCGCGATCACCACCGATGATGCAGAAATTGCTGAGCGTATCCGCGTTTTGCGAAACTATGGTTCAAGGGTAAAATACGTCAACGACGTCCGTGGCTTTAATAGCCGTCTCGATTCGCTACAGGCAGCCATCTTGCGCGTCAAGCTTAACGTGTTGGATGTCTGGAATGCAAAACGAGCTGAGATTGCCAGTCGGTATCAAGCAACACTGGCCAATACTGGGCTCATCTTGCCCTTCGTTCCAGAGTGGGCCGAGTCAACCTGGCACCTTTATGTCGTGCAACACCCGCAGCGTGATTCTTTGCAAAAGAAATTAGGCGAAGCAGGTATAACCACGCTGATTCACTACCCCATCCCGCCCCATCTCCAGCAAGCTTACGCAGTAGCTGGGTATTCCAAAGCTCAGCTACCCATTGCCGAACAGATGGCTAACCAATTGCTTAGCTTGCCGATTGGGCCGCATCTTGATGAGTTAAGCGTGTCAGCAGTTATTGCAGCACTTATTGAAGCTGTATAATAATGACTGAACAAGTCGCATCCTACCGGCGCATTCTAAAAAGTTCTTCCATCATCGGTGGGGCATCGGTCATCAATATTGTGATCGGTCTGGTGCGCACCAAAATCCTAGCGGTATTACTTGGACCGGTGGGGGTGGGGCTTGTCGGTCTTTATACTGGATTGTTGTCCACTGCCTCAGCAGTGGCAACCATGGGGCTGGGCACCATCGGCACGCGTCAGATCGCCGAAGCGCTCAGCCGGGAAGACGAGCGCGCCTTGGCCGTTGTGCGTCGTGCGATGTTCTGGGGCGCTTCGCTGCTTGCCTGTGCTGGTGGGTTTGTGGTGTGGTCGTTGCGCGAATTGCTGGCGCTTCATGTTCTGGGTAGTGTGGTGCATGCAACAATGGTTGGTTGGTTGGCACTCGGGGTGGCGCTATCTGTTGCTGGAGCCTCGCAAGGCGCTTTGATACAAGGTATGCGCCGTATTGGTGACATGGCGCGATTGAGTGTGTATGGCTCGATATTAAATACAGTACTGGGTGTGGCATTGTTGTGGCAGTGGGGTCAAGCTGGGCTTGTTGCCTTCGTGTTGATCGGACCGCTGGTAAGCTTTCTGCTAGGGCATTGGTATGTGTCGCGCCTGGCCGAGGTTACGTCTGAAGATATTTCCATCCAAGAAATTGCCCACCAGTGGCAAACTCTGTTGCGTTTGGGGATCCCTTTTATGGGCGCGTCGCTGGTTGGTTCGTTGGTGCAACTTTGGATTCGGGTAGAAGTTGACAGCACCCTAGGGGTTGACTCTCTCGGCCACTTTCAAGCAGCTTGGACTATCTCAATGCAATACATTGGCTTTGTGCTGGGGGCCATGGGGGCAGACTATTATCCGCGTCTAACCGGGGTAATCAATGACCGCAAGGCAGCAACGCGCTTGGTGAATGAGCAAACCGAAATCGCGCTGCTGCTCAGCGCACCGGTGTTTATTGCCATGATCGGCTTAACCCCTTGGGTTATTCACCTGCTGTATTCATCTGCGTTTCAACCGGCAGTGGAAGTGCTGCGTTGGCAAATCTTGGGTGACGTACTCAAGGTGGCGAGTTGGCCGCTGGGCTTTGTCATCTTGGCGGCAGGGGCGGGCAAGACATTTTTTTGGACAGAATCGCTGGCGCTTTTGCTTATGGGCGGCTTGATTGCAGTTTTTTCACCTATGGTTGGTCTGCAGATTACCGGCGTTGCGTTTTTAGTGTGTTATGTGGTTTATCTGCCTCTTGTCTATGTTCTTGCCAAGCGAAGGATATCGTTTCAATGGCAGCCAAATGTAAAGCGCTTGATTTTAGTTATCTTTTCTTTTTGCGTATTGGTGGCCATTCTAAGTACTCGCTATTGGTGGGGGGCTATCGTTGCGATAGTGCTGTCCTTGGTGTTTGGGCTTTATTCCTTAGTGCTGCTCGCGCACATGAGTAATGTGGGCGGTCTGGTTGGGAAAATTGCCGCATATGGACAACGATTGATTTTGAGAATTGGATTTAAGGCATGAATGATCAGGATAAAGCAGAGTTACCCTCGGAAGATAAGCCGTTAGTTACTTTCGCATTGTTTGCGTACAATCAAGAAAGGTATATCCGCGAGGCTGTCGAGTCAGCTTTAGCACAGGAATATTCGCCGTTGGAAATTATTCTTTCTGACGATTGTTCGTCGGATAATACTTTCAAAGTAATGGAGAGCCTGGCGAATGAGTATGGCGGTGAACACACAATAAAATTAAATCGAAATTCTAATAATCTTGGGCTTATTGGGCATGTAAATAAAGTTCTGGTAATGGCTAAAGGTCAGTTTGTTGTGTTTGCCGGGGGTGATGACATATCGATACCAGAGCGTACTGATGTTTTGGTGAATAAATGGCTGAAAATAGGAAAAACAGCGTGCTCAATATTTACAAATGCCATCACCATCAATAGTGATGGTGTCCAAGAAGGGTTGTATTTTTCTTCTCCACAATTTTCTCAAACAATCGATGGATTTATCGAAACAAAAAGGTGTTGGTTGGGTGGGTTTTCCCATGGCTGTTCAATAGAGTTATATACTAAATATGGCGATATTTCAGAGGATACTTTCCAGGAAGACGGTGCGATTTCGTTTAGGGCCTTATTGAATTCAGGTATCTATTATGTTGATCATCCAACAGTTTTTTACCGAATACATAGTGATAATTCCTACAATCCATTTAACTACCGAAAATTTAAAATACTTAATAATAGTGAACTTGGATTAGCGAAGGGGCAATTAGCTGATCTGAAGCGTCATGCGGGATTAACAATATTGCAACACCAAGATGTTGAGAAAATATTAAGGAAGCAGATAGCCGTTAAATTAATAGTGACTCGAATCCCGGGAGTTGTTGAAGCGTTGTTTTTGGCTAAATGGTTGAGGGCTAGGTTGCGGGCTTTACCTCGTAGATAGCTCTAATTGCGCTGAGTTAATAAAATGTCTGAACTTGTCTGGCAATGTGTCTGCTAGGTCGAGATTCTTTGTGTAATTGGTAAATTGTCTAGTGTTAACGGAAATAGCAAAACCCCATGAGTTTAAAACTGTCAAAAAACATTATTTACTATTGGTTCCCTGTGCTGCCTTTCTTGGGGTATTGGGTTTTTTCGTATCTGGCTTTTCACTTCGGACCATTTGTAACCCCTGAGTTAGATTTTGCGACGCACGTATATTTTGTGTCTTGTATAGTGATATTTGTTATTGCATACCATTTTGGTTTAGGTACTAGGTTAACAATTATTGACCACCACTTCAGCCGCGATAATATCGTTGCACTTAAGCTATTAAAGATTACGAGTTGGCTGACATTCATCGGCACTATGCTGCTCTTAGTTGATCGAATGAGTTCAGGCGCAGGTTCTTTTTATCTTGTTAAAAATAATATGGCAGATATTAGAGAAATCTACGCAGGAAATACAACCTTTCTGACCACCTTTGGTGCATTGCCGCAATCCTTCTATCTAGTAACCCTTGCCTCTTATTTTTATTGTGGCATGCGTATGCTGCCAATTCCGCGATTTGTGCATCTGTTGATATTTGCAACGTTTGTTTGTCAAGTCCTTAACATGATACTTTCAGCTAATAGGGGGGCCTTGTTATGGATTGCATTATATGCGTTATTTTACGCGGGGTTTTGCATAAGGATAAATTTGTTTAAAGTTAAATTTATAAGGAAAAATGTTTTTAAAATAGCGTTAGCAGTCGTGTGTGTTATCTCCTCTTGGATGTATTTTCTTTACGTTGCCCAACACAGAGTGGTTGATACTACTGCAATGTATCTTGGGCGAGAAGCTAGCCATCTCCTTAAATATCAGTTTGTTTCTGATTCTGTCGACTATGCTGCTCTAGGGGCTCAACATCAGCTATTCTATTATTTCACTCATGGTTTTGTATATATTGATGCGATTCTTAAGAATGCACCGGTAATTAATTTGGACTTGTTATCGCCCCTGGGGATCCGCGTTGAATCGCAAATTGCTAGATTTTTCCCTGGGTATGTTTTTCCTGCCAAGAAAGATATTCTTTTTTCAGTTGAATCAGCAGGCTTAAGCCGTTTCGGATGGCCTTCAACCTTTGGTGCAGCTCCGGCGTTCTTCGGGATTATAGGTTCGCTTTTGTTCTTTTATGCTTTGGGCTTTGTTGCGGGTTATTCGACGCGCCGATGTATTCGATCGAATCGGCTTGGTTGGTTAATTATTGTTTTTACAATATACGCTTCTCTTAATATTAGTTTTGACTGGATACTGAGAGATTTTGAACAATATGTGGCGATGTTTGTTGGAATATATCTTGTGAGGAAGAGAAGCGGTTTACTAACTGCTAATCCAGTTGGCAAATATCCTAATGCCGACTTGGGCCTGTAAATGTTATTTGCTAGAATGGCGATATTTTATAAGTGAATGATTAAGCTGTTTTAGGTCTTGGCAATAGTTTCCGACTTATGTAACTAGTATAGGGGCTTTCGGGAACTCAGTGGGTTCATTGCCCAAAAATGTTTGAGCTTGGCTGTGGTGATGGAGATTTGATACCCCGCATGATCAAACTTTTTGGCCATTAACGTCCTTCTGCAACTTGATGGAGTTCTGTGTTTCCAGATATATTACTGGCCTTTTGAGTCGGCGTCATGTCCTTACCTAAAAGCTAATTCCTATCACCTAATGGGGAGGAAATGCATTGGAAACATCAGCGATCATTCAGCTCATGCGCCCGTACCAGTACATTAAAAATTTATTCATCTTTTTACCGCTCTTCTTTGCTCTAAAGATCACGGATACAGAGTTACTACTTAATGCTACGATCACTTTCATTGCTTTCTCTCTTTCAGCAAGTTCCATATACACACTCAATGACTATCATGATATCGAAGAGGATAAACACCACCCCAAGAAAAAGAACCGTCCTTTGGCATCAGGAGCCCTCTCTAAGTCGCAGGCAATAGCCATTATGACAATTCTCTCCATTGCTAGCTTTGCTATTATTGTGCCACTCTCTATGAAAGCAGCGGCCATTTTGGCAGCATATGTCATCATGAATATTTTCTACAGTTTCTATCTTAAGCACGTGGCTATTATTGATGTCACGATCATTGCCGTCGGCTTTGTGCTTCGTCTCTTTATCGGTTCAGTATCTACCAATATTACTCTTTCTATGTGGATAGTGATCATGACCTTCCTGTTGGCGCTTTTTATGGCGCTGGCTAAACGCAGGGATGATGTCCTAATCTATCTTGATTCCGGCAAGAAGATGCGCCAAGTCATCGACGGATATAACCTTCAGTTCCTAGATACTGCTATGGCAATTATGGCTTCGGTTGTCATCGTTGCCTATACCATCTACACGACATCGGCAGAGGTCGTCGAGAGAGTCAATAGTGAGTACCTATATTTGACAGCACTCTTTGTCATCCTTGGAGTTATGCGATATCTGCAGATCGCTTTCGTTCTTAAACAAGGTGGATCTCCTACTCAAGTCCTATTAAAAGATCGCTTCCTGCAGTCGACAATTGTCGGATGGGTATTTACTTTTGCTTGGATACTCTACTAATGATAGCAATCAAGTACGCTATCTTTGCAGTAATTTCGACACTCTTCAACCTGCTTTTTCAATATCTTAGCTTAGAAATATATTCAGGCATCGCTGCACTTTACATCGCTATGTTTTTCGGTACATTGGCTGGGTTGGCATCCAAATACATACTGGATAGGAAGTATATCTTCTATCATATACCAAAAGACAAAAAAGATGATGCTATAAAGTTCGCTCTTTATTCATTCATGGGAGTATTCACGACCATAATTTTCTGGGGGGTAGAAATAGCATTCTATGCACTCATTCAAGATCAAAACGCCAAATACATCGGAGCTATTATCGGTTTAAGCATCGGGTACGTTATTAAATACTTTTTGGATAAGAAGTATGTCTTCATTCACTAGGAGGAGGCAGTATTATGAGTCTTATGAGCTGGGGGATGTACCCCAAGATCAAAAACTCTGTCTTTAGTTACGATAACGAAAAGGTCCTCAAGCAGGTCATTGAAGGCCATTGTGAACTCATCTCTTACGGTAATGGCAGAAGCTACGGTGACAGTGCTCTGAGTGCTAACATTATCAATACCAAACCCCATGACCACTTCATCGACTTCAATGAGAAGAGTGGACTGCTTTATTTACAGGCAGGTATCCTGCTCTCAGAGATACTAGAATTAGTCGTTCCAAGAGGCTGGTTTCTCAAAGTCACACCAGGCACCAAACTCATTACGGTAGGCGGTGCTATAGCTTCGGATGTTCATGGCAAGAACCATCATGTCGAAGGCTGCTTCAGCGAATGTGTCAAAGAGTTTACCATTATGCTCGCAGGCGGTGAAATCGTCACCTGTTCCAAGGAATCTACACCTGAACTATTCAGAGCAACCTGTGGTGGTATGGGGTTGACTGGTGTGATTCTCGATGCCAAGATATATCTCAAAAAAATCAACTCTAAATACATCGATCAAACCACCATTAAGACGAAAAATCTCAAAGAAACCTTTGAAGCTTTCGAAGACTACAAGGCGATACCATATTCTGTTGCGTGGATAGACTGTCTGGCTAAAGGTGATTCGATTGGTAAGTGTCTGCTGATGGTCGGTGATTTCAAAGATGATGGTGAGCTCGATTATAAAAATAATGGCAAGCTATCAATCCCTTTCAACTTTCCGTCCTTTGCACTGAATAACTTGACTGTCCGAGCCTTCAACTTGCTCTACTACAGGAAAATCAAAGAGAGAGTGTCCAAGCGAAAAGTCGATATCGAGGCTTTTTTCTATCCCCTGGATGCCATTGGTCAATGGAACCGAATATATGGTAAAAATGGTTTCACACAGTATCAGTTTGTTTTACCTAAAGCGACAAGCTATCAGGGATTGAAAGAGGTGTTGAAAACAATTTCGAAATCAGGCAAAGGTTCTTTTCTTGCTGTGCTCAAACTCTACGGTAAGGCCAATGAGAACTATCTCTCATTTCCGCTAGAGGGTTATAGTCTTGCACTCGACTTTAAAATAGAGAAGGGGCTGTTTGAGCTATTGGAAAGACTAGACGAAATCGTTGTTAAGCATAAGGGTCGTATCTACCTCGCTAAAGATGTCAGGGTTAGTAAAGAAATTTTCGAGAAGGGATATCCTCAGATTGAAATATTCAGACAATACAGAAAAGAAAACAAAATGGACAAAAGGTTCCAGTCATTACAATCAAAACGTATAGGAATATAGTATGAGTTATGTGTTGATCATCGGTGCAACAAGTGACATCGCTAGGGCAACTGCCTTAGAGTATGCAAAACAAGGTTACGACCTCTATCTTGCCGCTAGAAATGTAGGTGCATTAGAAGATTTTGCTAATGATGTCGCAGAGAGAACACAAAGAACAGTAAAAACAGTGGAATTGGACATCTTGAATTATGAGAGCCATTACTCCTTCTATGGGCAACTGGAAAATAAGCCCCTCGGCGTAATCTCAGCTGTTGGATATCTTGGTGATCAAAATAAGGCCCAGTTAGTTTTCAGTGAAGCAAAAATGATCATTGATAGCAACTATACCGGTGTAGTAAGTCTTTTGAATATCATCGCTGATGACTTTGAGAAGAGAGGAAGTGGTTTCATCGTTGGCATTAGCTCTGCTGCAGGTGATCGTGGGCGTAAAAGCAACTATATCTACGGCTCAGCAAAGGCCGCACTCACTGCTTATCTCTCTGGCCTCAGAAATAGGCTCTATTGCACTACGGTGCATGTGATGACAGTTAAGCCTGGATTTGTGGCAACAAAGATGACAGAAGGGATGGCTCTTCCCAAGATGCTGATTGCTCAACCTGAAGAAGTGGCTAAGGATATCTATAAGGCACAGCAGAAAAAAAAGAATGTGCTTTATACGAAGTGGCTCTGGAGATGGGTGATGTTGATTATAAAAATGATACCAGAGTGGATGTTTAAGAGGATGAGTATATGAACATTAAGCATATTGAGGAAAATCATAAAAAAATTGTGGCAATATTGGCTGTATCTTCTGTGTTGTTTAGTTTCATTTTCTTACAGTTCACTGTTGACGATAGCTATATTACATTTAGATATGCTAAAAATTTAATCGAGCATGGTGTATGGAATTGGAATATTACAGGAGAGAAAGTCGAAGCATATACAAATTTCCTGTATGCAATACTAGCAATCATCCCAGAAGCAACAGGGATAAACACACCTCTGTTTTTTAAATTATTAGGCGCCTCAGCTATTCTGTATTTATCAATTAGATTGTATGGACTAATTGCAGAAAATAAAATTTCATATATTATGGCGTTAACTTTTTTACTATTTAATCCATTCGTCTATATACATGCATATTCTGGGTTAGAGACGCCGTTATTTATAGCATTAATTTTTGAATTAACAATACTGATTTCAGCTGAAAGCATCATAGACATAAAACATGAAAAACTGCTATTTATTGTCTTATTGATGTTGCCATTAACTCGCCCAGAAGGAGCCATTTTTTCATTATTAGGGTTTTCTCTTCTTGTTTGCAAAGAGAAAACAATTAAATCCAAATGTCTATTTGTTGGGATAGTATTAGTTTCAATCGGCTATTTTGTGTGGCGTTATCAGTATTTTGGATATTTATTTCCAAACACATTTTATGTTAAATCAGCTCATGGATTTTCTATTGATAAAATTATTATATATATTTTTAACAACGTTCATGTTCTTGGCTCAGCTCTCTTTTTGCTATTTCTGGTAAAGAATAAACATTTTAGGATTCTTCTTGGAGCCGCAATCTTTCTCAATATATTTCTGTATGGAAAATCAGATTTGCAAATGGATTACGCTGACAGGTTTCCTTTTCAAACGCTATTTCCATTTTTTTTGGCAGCATTTGTATTGGTTAATAATAGAAATACATCAATAATGGTATTTATTGTTGTGTCATTTATATTAGGTGGAATTTTCAGCAACAAGAGTGAATTTGTGCACTTGGCAACATATTACCCTAAAGCAATTCAATCTCATGCAAAACTTGGGGTTGCATTGTCTAAATTTAAGAACGAAAACCTGTCTTTGATGATAGGTGACGCAGGCATGGTACCTTACTTCTCTGAATGGCACACATACGACTCAATTGGTTTAGCAAATGTGAATGTGGCTCATGATGGTTTTTCTTTAGAGTATATGAAAAAAATACAACCAGATTTAATAATAATGTATAGCACAACACCAGATAAAGAAGGAATAAGGCTAGATGATTACAATCAACATTATATATATTCATACATTACAGAAAGTCAGCAGTATAGTTTTGTAGGTGCATCTAGATGGCAAGATAACTATTATATGCTTGCCTTTTTAAAAAATAGCGCCCATAGGTTCGAAGAAATCAAACAAACTATCCAGGACATTGATAGTGAAACTAGAGAATTTAAAGTATCAAAAAATGATTTTCTCTTACAAAAATATTTGATTTACCCAGGAACTGAATGAAAGTAATTGCTCTATTTGACTTCGACGGCACCATCACGACAAAAGACAGCCTGACCGACTTCATCCAGTTCGCTGCAGGAAAACTATCTTACTGCATTGGTTTACTCATGTTAAGCCCAATGCTGATAGCCTACACAATTAAAATTATCCCAAACCACATTGCCAAAGAAAAACTCATTTCACATTTTTTCAAAGAATGGGACGCTGATCGTTTCCACGAGCTTGCAGAACGATACTCTCGTGAAGAAATAGACAAGATCGCCAGACCAAAGGCCATAGAAAAAATCAGATGGCATCAAGAACAAGGTCACAAAGTCGTCATCGTCTCTGCATCGATTGAATCCTGGGTCAAAGCTTGGTGCGATAAGAACAACATCGAACTTATCTCTACACGCCTTGAGGTCAAAGACAACAAGCTAACTGGCGCATTTGCCACCAAGAACTGCTATGGTAGTGAAAAAGTAAATCGAGTCAGAGAGGTCTACGATCTAAGCAAGTATGATCGCATTTATGCTTATGGTGACAGCAGTGGTGACAAAGAACTGCTGGCATTGGCTGATGAGAGCTTTTACAGGCCTTTTCGAGGTTCTCCTGTGAAATTAAAGCTAGGAGTCTATTCGGCTTAACCGCAAAGGATGTTGAGCCAGCTTATTCCTGAGTCAAGCAAGGAGCTACGCGGGATATTCTCCAAATTTGTGCAATGTGCCGAACGACCTTAGTCTTACCCTGGCCAGCTTCTTCTGTCGTCTGGCCTTTGGGCTGAGAGCTAGCGATCTGGAGTTGGTGCTCCGTATCGACAAGCTTTCCCTGGAGTATCCCTGGAAGGGAGACGGACTCTATCAACAATAGTGACAACGCCAGAGCAGGCTGTCGGCCGTGACAGGGTTAGTCGTCTGATGCGGATCATGGGTATCGAATCTCTTGCGCTGAGGTTGTCTCTCTGGCCCCGGCATCAGTTCCTGGCATGGTCCTTTATTTTTGCTGATTAGCGCTAATCTTCCGCAGAACACTAAGAAATTAGAAATTATAAAAGTGCCGTTTACCTTTGTCGTCATGCCAGCATGCTTTTAGCTGGCATCCATTGGAGGATCTGGATTCCGGCTTAAAATCTGCCGGAATGACGGACTTTTCGAGACGTGGCAAACCGGTATATCAACAATTTTGGGGATGATAAGACAGGTGGCCCCGGTCATTAGGACAGGTAGGCGGCGGAAATAAGGTGGAAAGCCTTCACGTTTGTTAAGCCGCCAGCTTGGTGATCGGTCCGGCGTAGCCGGGCCGGGGTTTTTGCCAATATG
>Ga0334722_10001589_pt1 | contig 27927 bp, 24 predicted proteins | sample C3_bottom_MG_FD_207210 | JGI IMG/M metagenome (GOLD analysis project Ga0334722, IMG submission 207210) | Sediment microbial communities from Yellowstone Lake, YNP, Wyoming, USA - C3_bottom | ecosystem: Environmental > Aquatic > Freshwater > Lake > Sediment | place: USA: Wyoming | collected... | reverse complement strand
AGCACGTTGATGGTGAAGTAGTAGAGCTTTTCGCTCTCCATGTGGATCTCCCAGCCCCGTCCCGACTTGTTGGAGAGGATGGTCACCATGTTGCGCTTCAGCGAGAGGTTCTCGATGCCCATGATCTCCAGGTTCGGGATGATCCAGTCGACCGTCTTCCTCGGCAGCGAGATGTAGAGGCCCACCGTGTTCTCGATCATGAGCGCTATCGTCGACAGGCCCGTATAGGAGAGGAACTGCGGCCGCGGCCAGTCGGCGTGGCCGTCCCACTGGGCCTTGCCCTCGTTCTGGGGCTGGTAGGCCTCCCAGAACACCGGCTTCTGGTCGCGCTTGCGGCTCTCCTCCTCCTGGTGCATGGAGTCGAGGATGAAATAGAGATGACGGATAGCGCAGTCCCGCGCCAGCTCGTATTGGTTGTACTTCTCGAGGCCCTTGATGACCATGAAGGTGAAGGGGGGAAGGATCGAGCCGCGGAAGCCGCCGCCCTTCTTGTCGTAGTCGGGATGGTCGGCCGAAAGCGTCGGGAAGGGATGCTCCGTGCCGAAGACCGCGGGATCCTTGAGATGGGCGATGAGGCGCTCCGAGCGCTCCTCGTTGGGTATCTCGGCGAGGAGGGGCCAGTAGCCACCGATGGTCTTGGTGGGAAGGCGCCGTTCCGCGGCGTCGAGATCGAGGTAGAACCCGGCGTCGGCGTCCCACATCAGCGAGTTGATGCGCGTCTTCAGGGAGAAATACGCCCTCTTGAACTGGAAGGAGGCTTCCTTGTCGTTGAGGATGTCGCCCATCGCCGATAGGTAGAGGGCGTTCATCGCCATGGCCGAGTTCCAGTCGGAAAGGTACTTGGCCTTGCCGCGGGGCGAGTTCTCCATGCCTGTCGCGGCGACGGGCACTTCGTAGAGGCCGTTGTCCCGCTTGAAGGTCGCTTCGAGCCAGGCCCACTGCCGGGTGAGGGCGGGCATGACATCCTTCACTCGCTTCTTGTTCCCGGTCTTGTGGTAGAGGTTGTACTCCGCCCAGCCGAAAAGGGGCAGGCCCACGCCCTCGGGATTCGAGGGGGAGAGGAGGGGCTTGCCCGTCTCGAGATCGTAGCTGGCGCGGATGGCTCCCGAGGGCTCCTGCAGGGCGTAGAGGGCATCGAGGCCGTTGGAAGCCGGATAGATGCGGTTGGAGTAGACGAGGAAGAAGGACGAGAACACCTGCTCGAAGGCGTCGATATGGGTGGAGCCGGGATACTGGAAGAACTTGAATTTCTCGATGCCCGACTTGGGGCCGCCCGAGGTCCAGGAATCGGCGATCCAGGCCCAGCTTCGGTCGTAGATCTCGACGAAATCCTGATCGTAGAAATGCACTCGCGGAAAATCGCGCTTGTTCAAGAAGACTCCCTTGTATCCTGCGAGGCCCCCCCGGGGGGCGGGTCCTTCGTCACTGCTGTAATACCGGCGCAGGCCTGGGTACGGCGATCTGCCCACGGGCACCACGAGAGCGCACCGTTTTCCACGGTTTTCATGAATATAGCGAAATTGACAGAGAAAGTGACTATAGTGCCATGGACGCGGTTTGTCAAATCCAATGGCAGGCCCGAGTTAGCCCCCGGACGCCCTTCCGTGGCGCAAGTGCCGTGCCTAGCTGGCCGGTTCCCCTCGGCTCAAATGAAAATATGCCCCCTCGAAAGCGCTTGCTTTTTGCGGGTTCGGTACTAAATTCAAGCTTGTAAGGAGGACATCAGGCAGATCGGCAACCCACTCGTGGGACCGCTTTTTCCCGGATTTCCTTGTCGCAAGGAGTTCCTATGGACAATCCGCCTGACAACCTTGGCCAGCCTGCGGGCTGGCCGGCACACCGAGCGACGCGAACAGAGGTCGCTCCTACATGACGATACGGAGATCGCGATCGTACCGATATTCGTCATCAGGGATGGGTCGAGCCGCTTAGGCTCGAGAATGCTTTTCTTCAAAGCATTGCCCGCCGCGCCTGCAAAGGGACTATGTGTCCCGACGCGATCCGGGCATCGACAGGGGGCCGGGTTCCTCCTTTCCCACCAGCCGGCCCCCTTCTTTTTGTCCGAGCCCCCCCTTGAATACATCCCGCCTCAAGGTCATGCTCGGGCGCTCCGATAGGTCAGTGTCGTGATAGTAACGCTCATGAAGGTCGCCAAGGACGGCAAGTTCCTCTACTACACCGTCCATGACAGGCAACCCAGCCTGACCTCTCCCTATGCCCTCACGACAGCCTTCCGCTCCGGCAACGGGCGGGAGCGTCAGAAGCACCATGATTTCGACAGCCTCTCCGCCATGGACGCCCTGATCCGCCGCCTCCTCGCCCGGCGCATCCGGGACGGCTATCATCTCCTTTATGCCTGGAGCCGCGACGCGCGCTGGAGCGAGTCGAGCATCGCGCCCCGCTTCGGCCTTCCCGAGGCCGGCCTCCTCGCCCGCGCTTCCGCCCTCCTCGAACACGCGGGACGCCCCGGACCGGCGGAGTCCGAGCCCGACCGGCGCCTCCTCGGCTGATCTCCCTTCGCGCCCGATCTTCCCTTCCTCATCCCCTACTCGCGTAGAGTCGCCTAACCTTTCCGCCGAGACTCCCCTCGCCGGGAGTCCCCCGGGCCGATTGCCGTAAAGTCGCCCCGCCTCGCTCCGATACTGGAAACGGGCCGCCCCGGGACGGGCGGCCGGGAGTTCGGAGAACCGGCGCAGATTGCGACGGCAAGGAAGCCAGGGGATCGGACACCGGTGGGCGCGCGCGATGCGTCCGCCGGCAGCGAGGTCCCAGCAAGGAAAGGAGTATCTCATGGTAATCAACCACAATCTCAGCGCGATGTACGCCGACCGTTCCCTCAGGTCCACCAACCTCTCGGTGGAAAAGGGAATGGAAAAACTCTCTTCGGGCATGAGGATCAACCGCGCCGGCGACGACGCCTCCGGGCTCGCCGTCTCCGAGAAGATGCGCAGCCAGATCCGCGGCCTGCAGAGGGCATCTAAAAACGCGCAGGACGGCATTTCCTTCATCCAGACGACCGAGGGCTTCCTCCAGGAGTCGCAGGACATCATCCAGCGGCTCAGGGAACTCGCGGTCCAGGCTTCGAACGGTGTCTACACCGCCGAGGACAGGACCCAGATCCAGGTGGAAGTCAGCCAGCTCGTCGCGGAGATCGACAGGATCGCCAGCCACGCGCAGTTCAACGGTCTCAACCTCCTCACCGGCCGTTTCGGTCGTGAGTCGGGCGAGAACACGGTCACGGCCTCGATGTGGCTCCACATCGGCGCGAACATGGATCAGCGGTCGCGGATTTACGTGGGAACGATGACGTCCAAGGCCCTCGGCGTGCGCAACCCCGGGGACGACACGATCGTCAACTTCATGTCCCCCGACGATGCCAACCGCTCCATCGGCGTCCTCGACATGGCCCTGAAGCGCGTGTCGAAGCAGCGCGCGGACCTCGGCGCCTACCAGAACAGGCTCGAGCACGCGATCCGCGGCATCGATGTCGGGGCCGAGAACATCCAGGCAGCCGAGAGCCGCATCCGCGACGTCGACATGGCGGGCCAGATGGTCGAATACACCAAGGACCGAATACTCGCCCAGGCCGGAAACGCCATACTCGCCCAGGCGAACCAGAAGACCCAGCAGGTCCTCCAGCTCCTCCAGTAGTCCCCGTGGCGCGTCGTCTCCGAAGCGGAGGCGGACGTCGTCGCGAAGGGCCGGCCCGCTTGGGTCGGCCCTTTCTTAAATCGATCGTGGTCCTGGCGGACCGAGGATAATGGTGGGAACAAGAATGCCCCGGACCCTGGACGAGGGGACGCAGAGGGACATCATCGCGACAGTCTTTCCCGAGCTGCGGCATGGCGACGATCCGGACCTGGAACGTTACCTCGAGCTCCGGAAGGAGGGGAAGGTCGCCGCGGCCCTGGGTCTCTACAACGGCCCGCTCCGCGCGCGCTATCCCGTCGATTCGACTCGCGTGCTTCTCATCAGTCTCCGCCGGGCCCGCGACCCCCGCTGGCGCGACCTCCAGGCCCGCCTGCTTGCCGAACTCGCCGAGCATATCCGCCTGAGGACCCTCGGCAACATCGACACTCTCCTCTCCGGCTTTCCGGCCTCCGCGATGGGAGGTGCCTGGGGCGCCCTGGGCGCCGCCGACGGCTTGCTGCGCCGTCTCGGCTGCGTCGAGGATCCCGAACGCGCCCGGGATCTCCTGCAAAGGCACCTCGACCTCGCGAAACTGGTCGAGCCCGGGCCGCACCGGGCCGGAGGTCGTGTCCGCCTGCTCGAGAAGGCCACGGACCTGCTCCGGGAATACGCTGCGCTGTCGAGCATGGAGGACCCCGGCGAGCAGGATTTCGTCGCGAGAAGCAACGCGATCGAAGATCGCAGGAGGAGCCTCGGCGCCTCGGGCGGCGGCGCCTCCAGGTGGAGGGAGACGGGAGCCGACTTCGTGGCCCTGAGCCGGGCCAGGGCCGAGGCCGAAAGGGAGGGCCGGCGGTCCCGCTTCTTCGACCTCGAACACATCCGCATCGGTGCCAAGGACAGGGCCCTGATCGAGATGGCCGCGCCTCCGGAACGCCACGAGGACCTGGTGCTCGCCTGGTGCTTCAAATACTGGAGGCTGGCCCTCGACCCGGCCTTCGGACGCAGCGTCTTCCTCTACTCGGGGAAATACGGAACCCGTCATTTCGAGATCTACAGGAACATCCGGGACGGTCGGCTGCGTGGCCGCAGCGATGACGAGATCCTCACCTCGCTCTCGGGCCTTCTCGCGACCGGCTACTCCTACTCGGTGAGCGGCGATCTGTACATGCAGGCCCGCTGGCGGAGGCTCAAGGCGGGGCGCTACGAGGCAGAGGCCGCGAGTATCGCGCGCGCTCCGGCCGCCGACGGTTCCGGGGACAGGGAGTCTGCGGGCAGGGAAGCGATGACGGCCCCCGACCCGACCCACCTCCAGGAGATCCGGGAACAGGGTCCCTCGACCTCGGTCCGCGACGAGGGACTTCGAGGAAGGAGCGAGAAGACGGGCCCGCGGCCCGAACCCGCCCGGCCTCCGAAGGAACCCGAGCTCCACACGCGGGTGCCCGACCCCCTGCCCAGGACCAAGGCATTCCAGCCCCTCGGGGAGCCTTCGGGGCATCGACTCCAGGCGGGGCAGCGGCCCAAGGAAGCCCTCGCCTCTCTCCCCTCCAAGTCGAGCGGCGGCTCCATCTCCGACCGCATCAAGCGGCTCTCGGGTCGGCAGTACGATGTCCACCGCGACCTCTTCCTCGCGAAGGTGCGGGACGACATACGAAGACGCCTGCTCCGCTCGCGGACTCGACCCGCCGGCCTCTTCGACACGAGCGCCAACGAGGCCGAGGACGCGGTCTACGAGTTCATCTCGAGCCGCTACGAGGATCCCTTTCTCGACTGGGAGAGCTCGCGCGAACGGGCCCTTGTGGAGGGACTCGGATTCAACCTGGGCTCCCTCGACGGCATCATCGAGGACTGCTGGAAAAGGATAGCCTGAGGGAGAAGGAAGCGGTCCTCGGGGACCCGCTTCGGGGCCCTCCCTACATCTTCACGCGGCCGCGGAAGGAACGCGCGAGGGTATGGCGGTCCGCGTATTCGAGATCGCCGCCGACCGGCATACCCGTCGCGAGGCGCGAGACCTGGATCCCCGACGGCTCGAGGGCCCTTTTCACATAGAGGGCCGTGGTATCCCCCTCGACCGTGGGGTTGGTCGCGATGACCACCTCGGCGATCCCGCCCTCCCGAACCCTCGCGATCAGAGAGCTCAATCGGAGATCCTCGGGGCCGACGCCGTCGAGGGGGGATATGACGCCGCCGAGCACGTGATAGAGCCCGCGGAACTCGTGGGAAGCCTCGATGGTGAGGACGTCCTGGGGCTGCTCGACGACGCAGATGAGGGAGCGGTCCCTGAGATTCGAGCCGCAGATCCCGCAGTCCTCCTCGTCGGTGTAGGAGCCGCAGATCGGGCAGAGGCGGACGCGGTCGCGAAGCCCGGTGATGCCCTCCGCGAGGGCGTCCGCATAGGCGGAGTCGGCCTTGAGCAGGTGCCAGGCCACTCTGAGGGCGCTCTTCCGGCCGATGCCGGGAAGGCGGGTGAGGAGCCCGACGAGCTCCTCGAGGGCCTTCACTGGATTCCGCCGAAAAGGCCGGGAGGGAGCCCCATGCCTCCGAGACTTTCGGCCATCTCCCGTTGGAGCGATTCGCGCACCTTCGCCTGGGCGTCATTGAAGGCGGCGACCACGAGATCCTGGAGCATGCCGAGCTCTTTGGGGTCGACGATCTCGGGCGCGATGACCAGGGACAGCAGGGTCATGGCGCCGTTCAGCGTCACCCTCACCATGCCGCCCCCGGAGCTGCCCGTCACCTCGATGGCCTCGGTCTTCTTGCGGAGCTCCTCGGCCCTGGCCTGGATGGCCTGGGGATTCCGGAGCATCTCCATCATTTCCGCGAAATTCATCGCTGCGTCTCTCCTTGTGCGCGCGGCAGTCGCTGGCCGCGGAACATCCTCTCGACTATCGCGACGGCGTCGTCGACCGCGACCCGCTCCGGCACGGCCGTCTCCCTCGGAAGCGGGCGCGCCGCGTCCACGCGCAATTCGATCCTGAGGTTCCGGCCCGCGACGGCGGCGGCGATCTCGGCCAGGGGGCCCATCTCCGAGCGGACGAGACTCTCCTCCATGGGATTGCGGAACACGACGAGAAGCCGGTCTTCCTCGAGGGTCCAGGCGAGGGAATTGGCCAGGCCCGAGCCGAGGAGGGGATTGGAGCGCCTGAGCCTCGCCACGACATCCCGCCTGAAGGCGGACGAGGGCTCGTCGGCATCGGCCTGTCCCCGCGCCGCCACCTCCTCGTCGCTCGCGAAGACCGATTCTTCCTCCGAGGGGGGCGCTTCGGGAGGCCGCGGGGAAGGCTGGGCGCGGAGCTCGTCGCGGGGGAGCTCGGGCCCCCCCTCCTCCCCCGCCTCGGCGCCGAGCGAGGTCGCCTTTCCCGAGGACCCGCCGAGCACCGCTCCCGCGAGACTCGAAAGGGCTCCCGACAGGGAGGCGGGCATGGAGCTCGGGATGATCGGCGAGGTTAGCGTCCTTGGTTCAGGCTTTTTTTTTTCCTCGTCGAGCGAGGGCCCGCGGGCCGCGGCCTTGGCCGGGGTGGACCGGGGCAGGCTGGCGCCCACGCCTTGCCCGAGGCTTCCCCGCAGGGCGCCCACGGCCCTTGCCAGCTCGGCCGGAGACACGAAGTCCCGGAGCCGCGCGATGCGGGCGATGGCGAGTTCGAGCTCGAAGCGGGGGTTGGGGCTCATGCGCAGGTTGCGATGCAGCTCGAGAAGGAGGCCGAGTCCCCGTTCCAGCTTTTCGGAATCGAGGGCCTCGAGGACCTTGGCGCTGAAGGCGGCCGCGGGGGCGCCTATGAGATTCTCCCTTCCCATTCCATTGCGTAACAACAGGAGGGAGCGCAGGTAGTCGATCAGGTCGATGGTCAACTGTTCGGGCGAGAGGCCCCGGCCGAGAAGGCCGTCGAGGCCCTCGAGAGCCGCGGCCGTGCCGCCTTCCCCGGCGACGAGGCTTTCGAAGAGGCCGTTCATCGCATCGAGCCCGACGAGGCCGAGCTTGTCGCGGATCTTGGCCGTGGTCACCCTGTCCTCGGAAAAGGCCACCACCTGGTCGAAGAGCGTGTAGGCGTCGCGGAGGGAACCGCCGGATTCCTTCGCGATCCAGAGCAGGGCCTCGTCCTCGGCCTCCACCGACATCTCCCGGGCCGCCTCGGCGAGGAGCCCCTTGATCGTGTCGATGGGAATGAGCCTGAAGGCGAACTGCTGGCAGCGGCTCTTGATCGTGGCGGGAACCTTGTGGAGCTCCGTGGTGGCGAAGATGAATACCACGTAGGGCGGCGGCTCCTCGATGGTCTTGAGGAGGGCGTTGAAGGCGCTCATCGAGAGCATGTGCACCTCGTCGATGATGTAGACCTTGTAGCGCCCCGAATTGGGGGGGAAGAGGACCTCGTCCTTGATCTGCCGTACATTGTCCACCGAGGTGTTCGAGGCGCCGTCGATCTCGATCACGTCGAGGGAGGAGCCGGCGGCTATCGAGACGCAGTTGGAACAGGTGCCGCAGGGGCGGGCGCTCGGGCCCTTCTCGCAATCGAGGGCCTTGGCCAGGATCCGCGCGGTGCTGGTCTTGCCGCAGCCCCGCGGGCCGGAAAAAAGGTAGGCGTGGGCTATGCGGCCCGAGGCCAGCGAGGCCTCGAGGGTCGCGGACACGAACTCCTGTCCTGCCAGTTCCTCGAAGCCCTGGGGGCGCTTGCGCGTCGCGGTGATCTCGTAAGCCATGGGGCCAAAGTAGCATGAACGGGGGGGAGGGTAAAGATTCGAACGCTCGAAGCCGGGCGCTCTGCATCACCGCACCGACCGCTTACCGTTGCTTCCTTCCGGACCTGGCGGGATTGGGCGGCGGCCACGAGCGCAGTGCCCGGCTTCGAACGTTCGATGGGCAAAGCCCTAGCGGAGAGAGGGGGATTCGAACCCCCGGTGCCTTGTGGGCACGCACGCTTTCCAAGCGTGGACCTTAAACCACTCGGACATCTCTCCAGAAGGAAAATCGCCTTTTTTAATTTCGCTTCGCTAACGCTCGCGTGTCCGCCAGACTTCGCCAAGGGGTGGCTCCGTTTCGGATCCCCCTCTCTCCGAAGCCTGACAATGATCGGAGAGAGGGGGATTCGAACCCCCGGAACCCTCGCGGGTTCAACGGTTTTCGAGACCGCCCGATTCAACCGCTCTCGCATCTCTCCAAAGTGATTGAGGCTGAGAGGATTCGAACCTCCGACCACCAGATCCGCAATCTGGTACTCTATCCAGCTGAGCTACAACCTCATGTACGATTGGGAGGCATCGCTCCTCCCGATCCAGCCTCGATTTTTTCAATGACGGAGAGGGGGGGATTCGAACCCCCGGTGCCCTTGAGGGGCACAACTCCTTAGCAGGGAGCCCGATTCGGCCACTCTCGCACCTCTCCAGCTACCACATCGTCCGGAGCGAGTGGGATTCGAACCCACGGCGCCTTGCGGCGCAACGGTTTTCAAGACCGCCGCATTCGACCGCTCTGCCATCGCTCCACAGCATGTGGCGAGCCATCCTAAAAGGAAGCTATAACTTTGTCAAGGCAGGACTCCGGCGGAACGGGAAGGATCATTCGACCAGATAGCGGCCTATATCCTTGAGCTCGGGTATCCGCGTGTGGACGGGAGGTTTGGTCCCCGCGGACTCCCTGTCGATCTCCGCCACCTTCACGAAGAGCTCGTTGAGCTGGTCGGCGAGGATCTTGAGATTCGAACCGAAATTATTGACTGCCATGTCCTTGAAGATGCGGTCGGACTCCGAGACCCTGTCCGGAGAGCCCGTGCCGGCGAGGAAACGCAGGTTGGGGGCGATCTGCTTCCGGGCCTGGTAGGTGAAGCGAGCCAGGGCGAGGATCTGGGTGTATAACTCGTCGAGGTGGTAGCCTTGGTAGCGATAGTCCTCGAAACGCTCGGTCAGGGTCTCGATGAGGGTCCAGCTTCCCGGATCCAGCGTCATCGTCGAGAGGGCCCGGCGCGTGAAGCGGTTGGAGATGTTGGCGCGGTAGTGTTCGCCGATCCTCTCGATGATCGCGAAGATCTCTGGGTTCTTGAGCATCATGTCGTCGGGAGTATAGCGCAGGACCACCGACCCGGCTACCTTCCTCCCGCCACCTCCGTCGACGGGCGGGAGGCGCCACCTCGGGTGTCGAAAAGCGAGATCGAGCGCGGCTCCAGCCTGAGGCCGCCCTCCTCGAGGCTGGCGTGCAGGACGAGGGTCGAGGACTCCGCCAGGGCGGCGCATCGCCCGTCCCTCAGGGCGAAGGGCCGATCGCGGAGATTGATCCAACCGAGCATCGCTCCGTCGCGGGAGAAGACGGACCAGACATCCCTCGCGATCCGCTCCGCGCCGAATTCCGCCCCCGCCAGGCGCTCGTAGAGTCCAACGACGCGAGTGGTGAAGGCCACCTCCCCGGGGCTTCCGAAGTCGGGAGCGTCGTCCGAGAACATGATCTGGGAGGCGAAGAGGCGCGCCACAAGGGCGATCAATTCCTTCTCCTTCTCGCCGTAGCCCATGCCCTTCTCGCGGCAGAAGACGACATCGGGATCGTTGACGAAGAGGGCACCGTCGAGGAGGCTCCGCGCGATGGTGTGCGAGAGATTGACCTTCGCCGCGGGCCTTCCCTGGTGGCGGATGAATTTGGCCTGGGGATAGTCCCAGGTTTCCCTCGTGTCCGCTCCGATCCGCATGAGGGGAAAGGCCCGATAGGAGGGCTCGAGGGGGGCGCCGCAGCCGAGCCAGGCCACCTGACGGCCCTTGGCGTCCCTGAGCCGCTTCGTGATCCGGGTGACGGTCCGATCATAATGTTCCCAGGCCGCGCCCCGCTCGCGCCTCAGCCCATAGACGAAGCCGGCGTAGAGGAAATCCAGCTTGAGATAGCGATAGCCCCAATCGTCGATGATGGTGCCGAAAAGCTCGTCGAGCCAATCCCCCACCTCGGGGATGGAGAGATCCAGGGCATGGAAGTCCCCGTCCCAGACATTGTTCCAGCCCACCGTGACCGGCCGGCCCTTCTCGTCGCGAAGGAGCCAGGTTGAGCGCTCGGCGAAGGCCCTGCTTCCCTTGGTAACTATAAAGGGAGCCACCCAGAGCCCCGGGATGAGACCCGCCTTCTCGATGTCCGCGGCGAGGGGTGCCATCCCCTCCGGGAATTTGACCGGGTCGGGTTCCCAATCGCCCACCGCCTTCTCCCAGCCGTCGTCGATCTGGAAGACCGTCGGTTTCCCCTTTTTCAGATAATGGGAGTTGATGAGATTGTCGTTGGAGACCAGGGCCTCGAGGCCGGCGCGAAGGTTCTTCCCGTCGATGTCGGTGTAGTGGTTGTACCAGGACTCGTAGCCCCCGGGGACCAGGCCCTCTCCGCTTCCCAGGAAGTCGAGCCTCGAGAAGTCGCGATGCTCGGCGAAGACCGACTTGAGAAAATCGCGCTCGGCGAAAAAGCCCTCGCGCCAGGCGATCCGGATCTCGGCGATCACGCCCCCCGCCTCGTAGGTGGTCCCGCCGGCCAGAAGTTCGAACTCCACCTCCAGCGAGCCGCGGTCGATCCGGAAGGCCAGCGGAGCCCCCGCCGTGACGGGAGAGGGACCATGGGAAACGAGGATCAAACGGCCGGCGCCGGCGCGGAGGTGGGTGAAGAGATGGGAGAGGACGCTCCCTCGGCGTTCGCGCTCGCCGGGGCGATAGACGAAGTGATTTACGTTCGTGTAGAGCCAGGCCGGCCGTACGGCCTCTCGGCCGAAGAGCTCCCCCGCATAGGACCAGGATTGCCAGCCGTTCGCGAAGATGCCCCGCTCCCTCCGGCGCGAGAGGGCTTCGATTCCGGAAGCGGGAACCCGCGCGAGCTCGGCGAGCTCGGGAAAGCCGATTTTCGCGAATGAGGTGACGGCCTCGCGCACGAGGAGGGCCCCCCGGGATCTGGCCACCAAGGCGAGGGCCTCCCCGGTCCACCTCGTCTCGACCGTGAAGCGCGGATCAACGTGCATGCGGCCCCCCCTCGCGCCCGAAGGACAGGGCACGAAGCGCCAGTGTAGTATGGGCGGCGACACTGGTCAAATCTCGCCTTCGGCGCCATCTCGGGAGCTTCGATGATCCGCCTATACGCCTTCCTCGGAAACCAGGGCCACGAGCACAGGGGAAATCGCCACAACGTAGCCTGGCACTTTCTGGAGAGCCTCTCCCTGTTCGGCGAATTGCGCTGGGAGCGGAAGTTCAAGGGTCGCTACGCGCAATACGAGGGGCCCGCGGGCCGACTCTGGTTCCTCACGCCGGAGACCTACATGAATCTTTCCGGTGATTCCCTAGCCGAACTCATGCGGTTTTTCCAGATCGGGACCTCGGAGGTTCTCGCCGTCCATGACGAGCTCGAGATGCCCTTCGGCGCCTTCGGCTTCAAGATGGGAGGGGGGTTGGGCGGCCACAACGGGCTACGCTCCCTCGAGGCCCGACTCGGCACCCGCGATTTCGCCCGCCTCCGCTTCGGGATCGGGCGCCCCGACCACGACGACATCGCCGGCTATGTCCTTTCCGACTTCAGAGGCGACGAGCGTGAGCTTCTCGACTGCACGGTGTTTCCGAAGGCGGCCGCCGCCCTCGAGGTCTGCATGAAAGAGGGCTTCGAGGAGGCGCTCAAGCGCTTCCCCAAGATCAAGGCCCTGGAGGACTGATCCGGGCGGGGCTCAGCCGAGTGAACGGATCTCGGCCCACAGCTCCTCGCGCAGGGGTATGCCCTTCGCGAGGTTTTCCTCCCGGACGACGAGGCGCGACTCCCCGGGGAAGCGGACCCTCTGCCCCGGACTCACGGGCCGGCTCCCGTGCACCCGGCTCGCCATCTCCTCGACCGCCTCGGCCACGCGGCCCTCGTCGGGCAGGAGGGCGGGATCGAAGGCGACGAAGACCTGACCGAGGCCGTGCTCGCTTCCACGCTGTCCCACGCCTCCAACCGAGGCTCCGCCGGTCAGGATGGCGCCGACGAGGTCGAGGAGTAGGGAGAGGCCCGAACCCTTCCAGAAGCCTACCGGCACGGCCCTGCGTGTGCCGGCCACGGCCCGGGCATCGCGGCTCAGCGAACCCGCTTCGTCCCAGCCCCCGGCGACGGGAAGCTCCTCGCCCCGGGCGGCGTAGGCTTCCATCTTGCCCCAGGAGAACTGCGACAGAGCCATGTCGAGAAGGACGGGACCGTCGGCGCGGGGCACGGCCATGACGAGGGGGTTGTTGCCGAGCACATTGTCGAGGCCGCCCCAGGCGGGAAGATTGGGCGTGGTGTTCGTCCAGCAGAGCCCGATACAGCCGTTCTCGGCCGCCCTGAGCCCATATTGGCCGCCCCGCATCCAGTGGTTCGTGTTGCCGAGGGCGACGCAGCCGATGCCCGAGTCCCGCGCCAGGGCGCAGGCCCGGTCCATGGCGGTGAGCGCGTTCAGATTGCCGGGCCCGAGCCGGCCGTCCCAGCGTTCGAGGGCTCCGACCGCCGAGACGAGGACCGGCTCCGCGACCGGATCCACCCAGCCCTTCGCGATGAACTCCACGAAGCGCGGGAAGCGCTCGAGACCGTGGGTGTAGACTCCCTCGAGGCTGGCGACGGCGAAGAGGCTCGCCGAAAGCGCCGCCCTCTCGCGGACGAAGCCGCTCCGAAGGAGGGCCGCCTCCATGGTCCGTTTCGCCTCGGCGAAATCCACTCGGATCATATCGCCTCCTCGCCGGACCGGCCGGCCGCGTCGGTCTAGTAGATCAGATCCTTCAGCCGTTTTTCGTCGCTGCGCCAGTCGGGATCGACGCGCACCCGGAGCCGCAGCACGATGCGGTAGTCGAAGATCCCCGCGAGGTCGGCCTCGGCCTCCTCGCGAATGCGTTTGATCATCGAGCCGGCCTTGCCGATCAGGATGCCTTTCTGGGAATCGCGCTCGACCACGAGGTCGTAGTGGGCCTCGAGATCGCCCGAACTGTCGCGGCTCGAATCCTCGTAGGCCACATAGACCGCGTGCGGGAGCTCCTCCCTCGTGTGGAGCATCACCTTCTCGCGGATGATCTCGGCGATTCTGAAAACCGGCTCCTGGTCGGTGTAGTACTCCTCGGGATACCAGGCCGGACCCTCGGTGGCCCGATCGAAGAGAAGCGCGAGAAGTGCGTCGAGCCCGCTCTTCTTTAGGGCGGAGATGCCGATCACCGGAGCCTTGGGAAAGCGCTCCGTCACGAAGGCCCGGGCACCTGCCTCGTCCGCGTCGCGGGCGTCGAGCTTGTTGACCACGGCGACGAGGTTGGTGGAGAAGTGTACGAGGGCCCGCGCGAGTTCCTCCTCCTCGGCTCCCGGCCTGCGCGTGGAATCGAGGAGGTAGAGGACGATGTCGGCGTCGGACAGGGCCTCCTTCACGACGTCTCCCAGTTTCCGGTTGAGCTTTCGCTCGGAGATATGGAAACCGGGAGTGTCCAGGAGAACGAGTTGCCCCTCGGGGCGGTTCACGATGCCCCGGACTGCGTTGCGGGTCGTCTGCGGCACCGGAGACACTATCGAGACCTTCTCCCCGATCAGGGAGTTGACCAGGGTGGATTTGCCCGCGGAGGGGCGCCCGACGATCGCGACAAAGGCCGATTTTCCCATGCTTCCCCTCACTCAAGATAGGACGAGGGCGGTTCCCGCCCGGTCCAGATGCGAAATTGGGCCGCGGACTGGTGCCTGAGCATGCCCCAGCCGTTCCTGGTCCTGCAGCCTGCCGCCATGGCGCGCCTGCGAAAGGCGGTCTCCGCGGGTCGATACACGATATCGTAGACGGCCTCGTGGCCCTGGTACTCGTACCAGTCGAAGGGCTCAGCGGGACTGCCGTCCTCCATGCCCAGGCTCGTCGCGTTGACGATGAGGTCGGAGTATTTTTCCGCCACCAGCTGCTGGGCCCGCTCGTCATTCGCCGCCCAGGTGAAGTCGAAGGTCTTGGCCAGGGCGCGGGCCTTGGCGAGGGTGCGGTTCAGGATGAGGGCGCCGGCGCCGAGCCTCGAGAGCACGCTGAGCACGGCGCGCGCGGCCCCTCCCGCCCCGATCACCGTAGCCCTGAGCCCGAACAGATCCTTCCTCCCCAGGAAATCGAGGATGTCGAGCTCGAAGCCCGTGACATCGGTGTTGAAGCCCCTCCAGCCCCCCTCCTCGCGGAGGATGGTGTTGCAGGCGCCCACCGAGGCGACCTCGTCCGAAACGCTCGAAAGGTAGGGCAGGATCCCCTCCTTGTGCGGAACCGTGACCGCGGCGCCCTTGGCGCCGGCGGCCTCGGCCGACGCGAGAAAGGAGGCCGCGTCCTCGGCGGGGAAGGGTACGAATACGGCGTCGAGGCCCGCTCGCGAAAAGGCGGCGTTGTGAAGCTGGGGGGAAAGCGAGGCTGTGACGGCCGTTCCTCCCCCGAGGGCATAGACCTCCGATGCGGGTCCGATCTCGCGGAAGCGGTAGGTGTCGAGGAGGGTCGAGGGATCGGTATGGCCTGGGGCAGCGCTCGGCAGCCCCGCGGCGAGGGCGCTCGTGTAGACGAGGAGGGAGCCGGTCTTGTTCGCGAGGACCCTCGAGGGAAAGCCGTAGGGCCCCATGCCCACGAGGATGCGGTCGCGATCGGGAAGACGGCGCGACCACTCGAGGAGGGTCGCGAAATCCCGCGCCCCCCGGCAGGCGAGGGCGAGCTTGGGTATCTCGTCGGCTTCCTCGGCGACCTCGGACCAGAGCTCGTCGAGCCGGTCGATGCCCGAGCCTTCGAAATCGTGGTAGGACCTGATGATCCTCGTGCCGAAGATGCGGCAGGCTTCCTCGATGGCCGGCACGTGGAAATCCGATTCCAGCTCCACATAGGCGAAATTGGCCTCGGACTCCATCCTCGCGTGGGTGAGACCCTTCGCCATCATCACGAGACGCACTCCCTCCCCGGCCTCGAAGGAGCCGCCGTCCTTCCGCCGCCTCACAGCGAGGATGCAGGGCAGGCCCGCGCGCTCGGGAAAGGAGCGGAGGTGGAGCATCTCGCTCGCCTCGAGGTGGTCGGCCCGGAGTTCGACGAGATCGACCTTGCCCCGGTAGAGCTCGAGGACCGAGAGGTTCTCGGCGATGCTGCGCCCGGTCAGGGAAAGACAGATCTGGGCCACGGCTCCTCCTCAGAAATCCGTGCGGAGCACGGCCATCCCCGCGGCCCGGGTGCCTTCGACGAGGACTCGCAGTTCCACGGGATAGCCCTTCCAGGGCAGTCGCCAGACGAGGGCGCCGGAAAGGGTTTTCCAGGGCTGCCCGAGGAGACTGAGCATCTTGTCGGTCTCGTCGCCGATGAAAACACCGAAGACCGAAGCCTTGTAGGCGGGGCCGAAGCGGACCTGCCACACCCGGTCGCCGCTCCAGTAGAAAGAGAACCCATCGCTGTACTCGAAGACGACATCGTCCTGCCAGGGTTCCGGGCCGCGGGCGACCGCGAGCCTCGCGGGCAGGCCCCGCGATCCCACGACCTCGGAAAGTCCAAGACCGAGGAGGGAGGAGGGATCATCGGGCAGCTGGGCAGCCTCCTGGGCCGCGAGCCCGACGAGGAGGATCAGGAGCATCCAAGGGACAGTGACAAGGCGTTTCATCGAGGTCACTGTATCGACCGCACCCGCCCTTTACAAGCAAGCCCGCTCAGAACACGCGCCAGAGCAGGAAGGCGAGGATGAAATTGATGGTCACGCTCAGGGCGAGGCAGAGGGCCGAAAGGAGGGTCGAGACCATCGCGGCGCGATCATGACGCGTCGCTTCTGCTTCCCTGCCGGAATGATCCGAGGCGCCGCCGCGCCCCTCCCCCATCCCCGTGGAGGGGAGCCGGAGGAGGTCGCGCCTCGTACGCGCGGCAAGGCCGCGCTTCCAGAAGTGGAGGTAGAGGAAAAAGAAGGGAAGCCCCGGGGGCATGAGGGCGAGAACGGGAAAGAGCGTCACGAGGACCGAGAGGAAGATGACCGTGGGAAAGTAGTCCGCCTTCCAGACCAGGGAAAGGAAGATCGTCAGGATCCCGATGCCAAGGGCGAGGGAGACGCGGGAGAGAGCGTTCCAGTATTCATTGTCGCGCCTACCGCCGGAGACGAGCCTTTCGAGGAGGTTCTCCTCGGAGCCCGCGTAGGACACGACTATGAGGCTCTGACCGGGTTTCTCGCGGAAGACCGCCTTGCCCCCCTCGATCCGCACCGCTCCGCCGACGAAGAGCTTGGCGCCTTCGGGGAAGACACGGACCTTCGACCAGGACAATCTCCTTACGAGCTCCGGACGCTCGGGCTCGTACTCGTTCCGCGTCTCTGAGGCCAGGAGATACAAGGGTGCGCGGCCGAGATCGATGGTCGCCGTCAGGGCGGCGCCCCGCATCCAGATCCTTTCGTCGCCCTCGATGGCCTCGAGGGAACCGAAGAATCGCCGGTCGCCCTCGAGCCAGGCCTCCTCGGTCACGGGCCGCGTCGCCCAGGCCCCGAGCTCGAGAAGTGGAGCCGGATGGAGTTCGACGAGGCGTTGCCGGAAACGGCGCCATTGGTTGCGCGCGAGATAGCCGCCGATTATGGGCAGGATCGCGTAGAAGACGAGGGCGACCAGGAGGGCCACATACACGGGCAGGAGCACGGCTTGTCCTCGCGAGGCGCTGGGGATAGTGTCGAGGCTACCATGGTGGAAAGACTCAGGGTAGGCCCGATCGGAACCAACTGCTACATCCTTCCGGTCGGAGGGGGAGGGGCCGGCTCGGAGTGCCTCGTCGTGGATCCGGGTGACGAGGCCGACAGGATCGCCGACCTCGTGCTCTCGCGCGAATGGAAGCCCCTGGCCCTCGTCCTCACCCACGGCCATCTCGACCATGTCGCGGCCCTCGGAGCCCTGCGCGCCCGTTTCTCCGCGCGGGGCCTTGAAGCGCCGATCCTCGTGCACCGCCTCGACGCGGCCTATCTCGGGGCCGCGGCCGAGGGGACGCATCGAAGGCTCTTCACAGATATCCGCGCCCTTTCCTTTTTCGAAAGCCTCTGGACCGCCCTTCCCGAACCCGACCTCCTCCTCGAGGAGGGCGATGTCCTGCCTGGCTCGAACTGGCAGGTGATCCACTGCCCGGGGCACTCGGCGGGATCGGTCTGTTTCTTCGACTCCGAAAAGGGGATCCTCATCTCGGGCGATACCCTCTTCCGCGACGGGGTAGGCCGCACCGACGGCTTCGATTCAGACCCGGCCGCCCTCCGCGAGAGCATCGTCCTGAAACTCTTCGCCCTGCCTCCCGATACCAAGGTCTATCCCGGTCACGGCGAGCCGACCACCATCGGAAGGGAGGGCGGCGGCCGAGGGTGACCCCTCAGCCCTATCCATCGATCGCCTTCCCTTCTTCCTCGGGGCGCTCCGCGAGACGCAGGCGGAGGAAGACCCAGGGCGCGCCGTAGGAGACCCAGAGCCCCACAAAGCCCATGGTCATAAAGCGCACGAGGTCGTAAAAGACCTCTCCTGCCTTCGGCGCGACGAGTTTCGGGAGACCATACACGAGGACTGTGACCGCCAACCCGAGGAAGATCCGCAGCGCCTTCATGCCCGCCCCACCCCCCTCCGAGAAGCGCGCGCTCTCGGAGGCCCAGACGAAGCCGAAGCCCGCGCCGAGAAAGGCCCCGGCCAGGGACACATCCCCGCGGTAGAGGGCATTCATGAAGAAGGCGAGCACGGCGATTATGATGAGACGCCAGCGCGTGCTCAGGATCGAGAGGACCTTTTCCAGGCGGTCGCCGAGGAGGGCGTCGCCGGTCACGAAGAGGAGACCGAGGCCCCAGCCCACGAAGACGTCGGTCGGGAAATGCACGCCCAGATAGACGCGGGAGAAGCCCACGATGAGGGGAAGGATGACGGCCGCCGCGATTCCCCAGGGTCTTTTGAACAGAGTGGCGACGAGGCCCCAGAACACCAGGGTGCCCTGGGCATGGGCCGAGGGCAGGCCGTAGGTGGGTTCCGCCATCATCCCGAGGGCGGCATCGAAGGCGAAGGGCCTGGGCTGGGCCCAGAGGTCCTTGAGCCAGGCGTTCACGAAGGCCGAGACCAGGAAGACCAAGGCCAGTCGGGCGCCCTTCCTGCGGTCCACGGTCCAGAAGATGATCGGCAACATGATGATGTAGAAATATTCGGAGCCCAGATAGGTGACGGCCTTCATCGCAAGGGTCAGAGTCGGGTTCGCTATGGTCTGCACCGCCCTGACTACCTCGAGGCCCCAGGCCAGTATGTCGTTCATGTGCCCTCCGGCGAGTCCATCGACTCGAGAGCGGTAAATCTATCCTCGTCGACCGCAGCGCGGCAATACAGGCCGCGGCTTGACTCGCGGGAGGGGCCATAGTAGAACGCTGTCACGCCGGCGTGGCGGAATGGCAGACGCGGCGGACTCAAAATCCGCTGTCTTCACGGGCATGAGGGTTCAAGTCCCTCCGCCGGCAAACAATAATAGTGCATGGAGCGGAAAGGGCCTCTGATATGAGGAGGCGCGCGGGGGGACTTGAACCGAGCCGCCCGCGCCGCGGCAGCGGCGAAAAGCGCGCATCCCTGCGCGCCAATCTCGGGCCTATCTCGTTGTCGCTTCCTCGTCCCCGCGCCCGCGTGCAAGTAGCACGCTCAGCGCGCGCACTTCGAGGCTTCTCGGGCTTGAGAGCGAGTCGTCTCTCCTTCCGCCAATCCGGGATTCCTTGTCGCTTTTCCGGTGGCCGGGCGGAGCGGATCGGCATATCCTCGTTTTCATGCACAGCACTCCTTTGCTCCCTGGTATTGAGGCCACACCGTCCCGCGAGGAGATGGAGGCGGCCTTCATGGCCAGAGACTCGAGTTTCGACGGGCTCTTTTACGCCGCGGTGACGACGACGGGGATTTTCTGCCGCCCTTCCTGTCCGGCGCGCAAGCCCCGGTCGGAGAATCTTGTTTTCTACAAGACGGCCGCCGAGGCTCTCTTCGGCGGCTATCGTCCCTGCAAGCGCTGTCTGCCCCTGCAGGCCGGGGGAGCGCCGGAGTGGGTCGGCGATCTCATCTCGGAGATCGAGGCGGACCCCTCGAGGAAGATTCGCGAGGGGGAGTTGCGCGAACGCGGTCTCGAACCGGCCACGGTTCGGCGTCACTTCCTCAAGGCCTATGGGCTCAGTTTCAACGCCTTCCAGCGAGCGCGGCGACTGGCGGCGGCCTTCGAGGACATCAAGGCCGGCTCGTCGATCGACGAGGCGGTCTTCGACCACGGCTACGAATCTCACGCCGGTTTCCGCGAGGCCTTCACGCGGCTTTTCGGCGTCACGCCCGGGACGGTCGGTGCGGGGGCCGACTTTGTCCGTATCGCCTGGCTCGACTCGAGCCTCGGTCCCCTCGTGGCCGGGGCCAGCGACAAGGGTCTCGTCCTCCTCGAATTCAGCGATCGCCGGATGATGGAAGCCCAGGCCACGACACTTCGCAGGCGGCTGGGGCTCCCGATCGTCCCCGGAAGGAACGCCATCATCGACCGACTCGAAGCCGAACTCGAGGAATACTTCCACGGCGGACGCCGGGACTTCGACATTCCCCTGCACGAGCCGGGAACGCCCTTTCAGGAAGCGGTCTGGGCCGAGCTCAGGAAAATTCCCTTTGGGCAGACCCGGAGCTACGCGGAGCTGGCCTCGGCGGTCGGGGATCCCAAGGCGACGCGGGCGGCGGCTCGGGCCAATGGGATGAACCGCATCGCGATTCTCGTGCCCTGCCACCGCGTCATCGGCGCCGACGGCGGCCTCGGCGGCTATGGTGGCGGGCTATGGAGGAAGCGGCGACTCCTCGAGATCGAAGGGGCCCTTTCCCCGTCCTAGCCGGCCGCGCTATGGTTGGCCATGCTTTCCCTTCACCGCCAGGGTCGAAGAGGCCGGGCCTTGGCCTTCCTGGGTCTCGTCCTCGCCTCGGCCCTCGGTCTCGCGCTCGTGACTGTTTCCTGCGGGATGACCGATAGCCGCCTCGCGACCATCTGGACGGATGTGCCCGAGATCGCGCTCTATGCGGAGCTCTTCAATCGTGGTCAGGATCGCTACCGGGTCGAGGTGATCTGGAAGGCGGGCCTGGCCCGCGAGCTCAAGGACACGAAGGCGCCTCCCGACCTGGTGATCGGCAACTACCTGCGCTCTGCCCTGGTGCGAGACCGCTTCCGCTCCCTGGAATACCTCTTCGGGGAGTTGACGGTGGACCAGACGGCGTTTTATCCCGGCCTTCTCGCCCTCGGTGTGGAAAGTGGCCAGCAGCTCACCCTGCCCCTCTCCTTCAACCTGCCCACTATCTTCTTCCTGAAAGAAGGGGAGGCCAGGCCCGCGGATGCCCGGACCATCGGACTCGACGAGCTCTCCCGCCTCGCCCTGGCCTACGACCGCGGCCAGGGTTCGAGCTACACGAGGATAGGTTTTTCCCCGCGCTGGGACCCCAATTTCCTCGTCCTCGCGGTCAATGTCGCGGGAGCTTCGTTCAGGGAGGGCAAGCCCCTTGACTGGTCGGAGCCGGGCCTCAGGCTGGCCCTCGACAGGCTCCGAAGCTGGGGCGGTCCGACGGCGGCCCTGCCGACCGTGGCCGACGACTTCCAGTTCAAGTATCTCTTCACCCCGCCTTACACCTACGTCGCCGAGGGCCGGGCCCTCTTCGCCTACCAGAGTTCCTCCGACTTCTTCCTCATCCCCGAGGGAAAGAGCGCGGCCCTCGACTTCCGCTGGTTCTCGGAGAGCCGCGATATCCATCTCCTCGAGGACATCGTCTTCGCGGGGCTTCCGCGTTCCAGCAGGGACCAGCAGGCCGCCGAGGCCTTCCTGGGCTGGCTCTTCAAGCCCTCCAACCAACAGGCCATGCTCGAGTCCTCGCGGAGGACCAGGGCTCTCGAAAGTTCCTTCGGGATCGCCGGCGGCTTCTCTTCTCTACGCGAGGTCACCGAGAATGTCTTTCCCCTCTACTACGCCGCGCTCAAGGATCGGGTGCCTCCCGCCGAGGAAATCGGCAGCCCGGATCCCCTGCCCCGCGAATGGCCGACCCTCAAGGCCGATGTCATCGGTCCCTGGCTCCGCGATGTCCTCGCCCGCGAGGCGGGAACGGCCTCGGCCCCGCCCGCCAAGCCGCCCCTCAAGGCGGCGGAACTCGGCGCGGAGCTGGCCGGCAAGATCACCGACTATCTCAGGAGCGGCCAGGGATCGCGCTGAGCGGGATCATCCCGGGGCGTCGAGCTGGGCCCAACGCCCGAAGAGGAGATCGAACTCGGCGAGGCTCGTCGCCCGGACCGCCTCGGCCCGGAGCGAGGCTCCCTGGCGCTCCCCCTTCGTGTAAGCGCAGAAATGCTTGCGGAATTCGAGGCAGGCCTGGCGCTCGCCGAGAAAGCCGGCTGAGAGTTCGAGGTGACGGCGCGCGGCCTCGAGGCGATGCTGGCGCCCGAGCCGTGGCGGCGAACCGCCTTCGAGGGCGGCCCGGGCCTCCGCGAATATGAAGGGGTTGCCCATCGCGCCCCGGGCGATCATCACCCCTGCCGCCCCGGTCTCCTCGAGCATCCGACGGGCCTCGGGGCCCGTCGTCACGTCCCCCGACCCGAAGACAGGCACCTCGAGGTGGGCGACGAGGGCCGCCAGGGCCGACCAGTCCGCCTTGCCAGCGTAGCCCTGGGCCCTCGTGCGCGCGTGGAGGGTCACGGCGGCCGCGCCTCCGGCGACGGCGGCTGCCGAGGTGACCTGCCAGTTGACGCTCGCCTCGTCCCAGCCGAGTCTGATCTTCGCGGTGAGCGGCACTCCCGAGCCCTCCAGGGCCCGCGACATGGCCCGGCAGATCGCCTCGAGGCGGGAGGGATCGCGGAGGAGGGCCGAACCCGCGCCGGTCTTGACGACCTTCGGGACGGGACAGCCGCAGTTCAGGTCGATGACGAAGGGTTTCCATTCGAGGGCGAGGAGGGCCGCCTTCGCGAGAACTTCGGGATCCGAGCCGAAGAGCTGGATGGCGAAGATCCTCTCGTTGGGCGCCCTCTCCATCAGAGTGGCGGTCTTGCGATGCTCGCGGATCAGGGCTTCGGAGCTGACCATCTCGGTGTAGCAGAAGTCGGCGCTCTCGGCGAGGCAGACCGACCTGTAGGCGGCGTCCGAATAGCCGGCCACCGGGGCCAGGAAGAGATTGCCGGGCAGAAGGACCGACCCGACCCGCACCGGTCGGTGCAGGTCGGGGAGGGTCGGGGAATTGGTATCGCTCATGGGGGGCTCCGAGGCCCCGTTCGCTTCGCGGGGCCTCCAGGTAGTCTTCTCTAGGGGGCCAGGCGGAAGAAGCGGCAGGCGTTCTGATAGAGCTGCTCGGACACTTCCTCGGGATCCATCTCCAGCATCTCCGAGAGGAAGACGGCGGTGGAGGGGAGGTACTCGGGCTTGTTGCGCTTACCGCGGAAATCGGCGGGCACCATGAAGGGGGCCTCGCTCTCGATGAGGATGCGGTCCAGGGGTACGACGCGCACGGTGTCGTGGAGGTTCCGCGCGTTGCGGTAGGTGAGGTTCCCCGCGAAGGAAAAGTAGAGGTTGAGCTCGATGGCCCGCTCGGCGTACTGGCCGTCCTCGGAATAGCAGTGGAGGACGCCCCCCGCCGGAGGCAGGCGATCGCGGAGGATGTCGAGGACATCCTTGCCCGCCTCGCGGTTGTGGATGATGACCGGGAGGTTGAGATGGGTGGCGAGGTCGAGCTGATCGATGAAAAGCTCGATCTGGCTCTTTCGGTCCCCGTACTTGTGGAAATAGTCGAGACCTATCTCGCCCAAGGCGATGACCCTGGGAAGCTTGACCGCGTCCTCGATGGTCTTTTTCCATTCCTTGCCGGGGGCCTGGACCTCGGAGGGGCTGACGCCCACCGCGTGGTAGACGTGCTCGGCCATCTTCAGGTTCTCGTAGACCTGACGGAAGTCGATGAGGCTGTTGCAGATGCTCACGATGCGTGCCACGCCGGCCGCTTTGGCCTCCTGGCAAACCATGAGCTGGTCGATCGGGTCATCGAAGATGAGCCCGATATGGGCATGAGTGTCGAAATGGCGCATCGGTATTCCGTTGGTGGTGGCTTTGACGTGGCTTCCCGTACGGGTTTCACGAAATGTAACATGGCCCCCCCCCGCCGTCAACTCGACCGACAGGGTCGCGGGGCTTTCTCCGAGGATGCGGAAGGGAGGACTTCTTTACATTCTAAGATCCTTATCCTAGCGAAAGGGGTCGCCAGCGTCAATCAAGGGGCACGAAGGCCCCTCCGAGGACTACATGCGGAATTCTTCGCCGAGATAGATCTTGCGTGCCAAATCGCTGGCCAGGACATCCTCCCGGTCGCCTGAGACGAGAATCCTGCCCAGGTTGATGATATGCGCCTCGTGGGTGATCTCGAGGGTGTCCCGCACATTGTGGTCGGTGATGAGGACGCCGATACCGGCGGCCGAGAGACGCCGGACTATGCCCTTGATTTCATGGACGGCGATGGGGTCGATGCCGGCGAAGGGCTCGTCGAGGAGGAGATACTTGGGCTCGATGGCCAGGGCCCGCGCGATCTCGGTCCTCCGCCTCTCACCGCCGGAAAGGGTGAAGGCTGGCTGGCGCGCTATCCCCTCGATGCCGAACTCGGCGAGGAGCTCCTCGAGCCGGCGCTTCCTTCCCTTCTTGTCGAGATCGCGGCGGGTCTCGAGCACCGCGAGGATGTTCTTCTCCACGCTGAGTTTGCGGAAGACCGAGGGCTCCTGGGGTAGGTAGGCGATGCCGCGCCGGGCTCTTTTGTACATCGGCAGCCGTGAGATCTCGTGGCCGTCGATGAAGACATGACCGGCGCTCGGACGTATGAAGCCGACGATCATGTAGAACACCGTTGTCTTGCCCGCCCCGTTGGGTCCGAGGAGCCCCGTGACCTGGCCCGTCCGCATCGAGAAGGAGACATCCGCCACGGCCACCTTGCGCCCGTAGACCCGACGAAGGCCCTTCACCTCGAGGTGGTGCCTCAGGTTGGGATCCGCGGCTCCTCCCTCCGTCGCGAGGTCGATCGTCCCGTCCCTGTCGCTCATGGCTGGGTCCCGCCGCTCGGAGCCGGAGCCGGAGCGGGGGTCGTGGCCTCGACGCCCGGTGCCGCCGGGGCCTCGGTTCCGGATTTCGCGGCGGGGGCGCCGGCCGTCGTGCCGCTCTCGTCCGTATGGACGACGCCGCTCACCGCGCCTTCGAGACTGATCTCTTCGGTGTCAGTGTTGACCACCATGCGCGCGGCCTTGTACTCATCGCCGTCCTTGACCACCCGGGGCGCCCCCGAGAGCTCGAGGACGTGGTCGCCCCGTCGGTAGATGGCATACTCGGAGCGACAGGCCAGGCCCTTCTTGAGAATTCGCACATTGACCTGGGCCAGGGTGATGCCCGCGTCGCCGTCGTCCTGGATCCAGTCGGCCTTGAGCACGACACGGTTCTTCCTGTCCTCGAGGATCGAGGGTCCCTGCAGGAGGGCGAAGGATTTCTTGCGATCGTAGGTGAGGTAGGGAGCCTCGAGGTGGATGCCCTTCTCCTCGTCGTCGGCGACCACCGAGCCGCGGCAGACGAGGAGGTTCGAGTCCTTGCCTACGATCTCGATGGAATCGGCGGTGATGGCGATCCTGTCGCTCTTGACCCGGGCCTTGCCCGACAGGATGGTCCTCTCCTTTCCCGTCGCGAGGATGCTCTGAACCTTGTCGGCCGAAAAGGTGAAGCTGTCGGCCGCCAGGGAGGAGAATCCGGAGGCGAGAATCCCGAGGGCGAGGAGGAGGCCGCGCAGGTGAAGCCCGGAGCGCCCTGTCATGGGACCTCGGGAGGAGAGCCGGGGACCGAGGGGCCGGCCTCGCGAGGGGCGGTCGGAGCCGCTGGCTCCGGTGCTGTCGCTTCCTTCGTGACCACCCTTCCCTCCGACGCTTCCTGGAAGGAGAAGGTGCGGCGCTTGAGGTCGGCTTCGAAGCCGGCTCCCCGCACCCAGGCCCCGTCCCCGCGCTTGACCGCGACGATGCGCTCGAGCCCCCCGGAGAGGGTCTTCGCGTCCGACACCCAGGTGAGTTCCTCGGCCTCGAGAACCGAGTCCTCGCTCTTCGACTCGAGGCGCACATCGCCCCTGAACTCGGCGTTTTCGCTGTCGGTGTAGACGGTCGCGGCATTGGCCCTGCCCGTGGCGGAGACGGAGCCGTCCTTGGCGAACTGGGTGAAGCGCACGCTCTCGAGCTCGGTGCGCTTTCCCTTCGTGTAGGCCTCGGCCTTCACCGCGCTCACTTCGAGGAGGAGGCTGCCCTGATCGACGACGCGATGGACGAAGCCGGTGAAGATGGCAGAGGGTTCCTCGGCCCCCTCGGGCCTGGAAAGGTCGCCATAGTCGAAGCTGCAGGAAAGGGCCAGGGCGCCGGCCACGACCGCGATGAGGACGGGGAGCGGCGAGGCGCGATCAGGCCTGGACATGCCCCTCCCCGGGGGCACCGGCCTTCGTCGGGGCAGCGGCGCGCTGGGCGCCGGCAGCCTTCACGCAGGCTCCGATGAATCCCTTGAACAGGGGCGCGGGCGAGATCGGCCGCGACTTGAATTCGGGGTGGAACTGGACGCCGATGGCCCAGGGATGACCGGGCCATTCGCAGGCTTCGACGAGGCCCCCGTCCGGGGTCAGTCCCGAGACGCGGAGGCCGGACTTCTCGATCTCGCCGCGATAGGCGTTGGAGAACTCGTAGCGGTGGCGGTGGCGTTCCCAGATCTTCTCCGAGCCGTAGACCTCGCGTATCAGGGAACCTTCCTTCAGCACCGACTCGCTCTTGCCGAGGCGCATGGTGCCGCCATAATTCTTGACGTCCACCTGGTCCTCGAGGAGGCCGATCACCGGACAGGCCGTGTCCGGATCGAACTCGGTGGAATGGGCCTTGGCCCAGCCGAGAACGTTGCGCGCGTGTTCGATCACCATGATCTGCATGCCGAGGCAGATGCCGAAATAGGGCTTCTTGCTCTCCCTGGCCCAGCGGGCGGCGCGCACCATGCCGTTGATCCCGCGCTCTCCGAAACCGCCGGGCACCAGGATGCCGTCGACGCCCTCGAGAAGAGCCTCGACCTCCGCATCGTCGCCCTCGAGCCGTCCAGAGTCGATCTTCACGATCTCGACGGCCGCCTCGTTGGCGATGGCCCCGTGGTAGAGAGCCTCCCATACCGACTTGTAGGAGTCGGTGAGGTCCATGTACTTGCCGACGACGCCGACGCGCACACGCCTCTTCGGCTCCATGAATTTGCGGACGACTTCCTTCCAGGCCCGGAGGTCAGCGTGACGGCTCTCGATGTTCATCTTCTTGAGCAGGAAGGTGTCGAGACCCTGGTCGTGGAAGAGGAGGGGAATCTCGTAGATCGTGGTCTTGACGTCGTGGGCGGTGACCACGCCCTCGAATTCGACATTGGTGAAGCCCGCGATCTTGCGCCTCATCCCCTCCTCGAGGGGTTCCGAGGCCCTGAGCACGAGGGCATCGGGCTGGATTCCGACCTCCTGAAGCTCCTTGACGGCATGCTGGGTGGGCTTGGTCTTGAGCTCGCCGCCGGACACAGCCGGCACGAGGGTGACATGGACGGAGACCGCGTTGGCGCGGCCGTATTCGTGGATCAGCTGGCGCGCGGCCTCGAGGAAGGGGATGGATTCCATGTCGCCGACCGTGCCGCCGATCTCGATGATCGTGATGTCGACCTCGGGATCCTTGCCGACGGCGAGGACGCGGCTCTTGATCTCGTCGGTGATGTGGGGGATCACTTGGACGGTGCGACCCAGGAAACGCCCCTCGCGCTCCTTGTTGATCACCGCCTGGTAGACCTGGCCCGTGGTGATCGAATTGGCGCGGGAGAGGGGGGAATTCGTATAGCGCCCGTAATTACCGAGGTCCAGGTCGGTTTCGGCCCCGTCGTCGGTGACGTAGACCTCGCCGTGCTGGTAGGGGCTCATCGTGCCCGCGTCGACATTCAGGTAGGGATCGATCTTGAGCATGCGCACGGACAGTCCGCGCGACTCCATGAGAGCGCCGATCGAGGAGGCGGTGATGCCCTTGCCGAGGCTGGAGCAGACGCCACCCGTGACGAAGATAAGCTTCTTCATGGGGTTTCAGTAAAGCCGAGAGGGACGGGCAGTGTCAATCGGCGCAGGGAGCTCTCCGCCTCCTTCCTCGGCCCCTTCCTCAGCGGACCTTCCCCGGCTATCCTGCCGCCCATGGGCATTCTCGGCTGGTTCAGGGCTAGGCGCAGGTCGCGACTCCTCGCTGCTCATCCCATCGACGACGAGCTCTGGGACTGGGCGCTCAAGGAGCACCGGATCCTCCACGGGCTCGAGGCGGGCGAGAGTTCCCGTCTCCGGGAGCTGACCGCAGTCTTCCT
>Ga0334722_10001588_pt1 | contig 27930 bp, 23 predicted proteins | sample C3_bottom_MG_FD_207210 | JGI IMG/M metagenome (GOLD analysis project Ga0334722, IMG submission 207210) | Sediment microbial communities from Yellowstone Lake, YNP, Wyoming, USA - C3_bottom | ecosystem: Environmental > Aquatic > Freshwater > Lake > Sediment | place: USA: Wyoming | collected... | reverse complement strand
TATCACCGGGCTGAACGGCCAGGACCTCAAGGGTCGTGCGCTTAACGTCAACGAGGCGCGTCCGAAGGCCGAAGGCGGCCGCACTGGCGGCGGCGGTGGCGGCGGCAGGCGCCCCGGCGGCGGCGGCGGTGGCGGCGGCAGGCGTTCCTGGTAACAGGCTTACGCCTCAAATCAACACCAATAGTACATACGGTCAGGGCATCGCAAGATGCCCTGATTTTTTTTGTGCAAACGTGGCCGACGGCTAAAAATATCTTGATTTTATAATACCTTAATGCTATATATCTAAGGGTAAAAGTGGTTCGGTGTGGAGCCGTCAGGACACCAGCCCATCGTAAAATGATGAGCAATACTACACAAGGCACCCAGGGAATTCACGGCATGGTAAAGATATACGATACAACGCTGAGGGACGGCGCCCAGTCCGAAGACGTCTCGTTCTCGGTCGAGGACATGGTGCGTGTCGCACTCAAGCTGGACGAACTGGGGGTACACTACGTCGAGGGCGGCTGGCCGGGCTCTAACCCCAGAGACGTGGAGTTCTTTAGGCAGATAAAGTCGGCGAAGCTCTCAAGCGCCAGGGTCTCGGCCTTCGGCAGCACGAGGCGTGCGAAGCACAAGGCGGAAGACGACCCCAACCTGCGCGCCCTCCTCGACGCGGGCACCCCTGTTGTCACCATATTCGGAAAGACCTGGGACCTCCATGTAAAGGACGCGCTGAAGGTCACGCTCGAAGAGAACCTCGACATGATAAGCGACTCCGTCGCCTTCCTCAAAAAGAACGTGGATGAGGTCTTCTACGACGCGGAGCACTTCTTCGACGGGTACAAGGCCAACCCTAAGTACGCGGTAAAGACGCTTGAGCGCGCAAGGGACGCCGGAGCCGACTGCCTGGTCCTGTGCGACACCAACGGCGGCACGCTCACCTGGGACCTCACGGCTATAATAGAGGACGTGAAGGGCAAGGTCAACGCCCCGTTCGGCATACACACACACAACGACTCCGAGATGGCTGTGGCGAACAGCCTGGCCGCGGTCAGGCTCGGAGCCGAGCAGGTGCAGGGCACTATAAACGGATACGGCGAGCGGTGCGGGAACGCGAACCTCTGCTCCATAATACCGGCCCTCAGGCTTAAGATGGGGCTCGACTGCATCCCGGAGGGGAACATCAGGAAGCTCAGAGAGGTGTCTCGCTTCGTCACCGAGATAGCGAACCTCCGGCATTTCAAGCACCAGCCGTTCGTGGGCGACTCCGCGTTCGCGCATAAGGGCGGCATACACGTCAGCGCCGTCATGAAGAACCCGGACACCTACGAGCACATGAAGCCGGAGCTTGTGGGCAACTCCCAGAGGATACTGGTATCCGACCTCTCCGGGCGTGGCAACGTGATACAGAAGGCTGCTGAGTACGGCATTGACTTGAACCAGTCCTCGCCCCAGGTGAACCACATCCTGCGCACGCTGAAGGACATGGAGAGCCAGGGATATCTGTACGAGGGCGCGGACGCGTCCTTCGAGCTGCTCATCAAAAAGGCGACCGGCAAATACAAGAGCTTCTTCGAGCTCGAGGGCTATAGGGTTATAGTGGAGTGGTACGAGAACAGGCGCGAGACGCTTTCCGAGGCCACCATCAGGGTCTGGGTCGGCGCCGACAGGTTCGAGTACACGGCCGCGATGGGCAACGGCCCGGTGAACGCGCTCGACAACGCGCTCCGTAAGGCGGTCGAGAAGCACTACCCGGAGCTTGTCGGAGTCAAGCTGCTTGACTACAAGGTACGGGTGCTGACCGCGGGCGAGGGTACCGCCGCCAAGGTGCGCGTGCTCATCGAGTCCGGCGACGATTCCGGCAAATGGGGCACCGTCGGTGTATCCGAGAACATCATCGAGGCCTCATGGGAGGCGCTCGTGGACAGCATAGAGTTCAAGCTGCTGAAAGAAGAGAAATAGATGGAAGAGGAAGGTATTGTCCTCTCGGTAGAGGGCAGCATCGCCAGCGTCCGGATGGTAGAGGGCGGCGGCTGTGAGGGCTGCTCCTCATCCGGTTCCTGCAAGGTAGCCTCCGGCGGCAGGGTGCTCGAGGCGGACAACAAGGCAGGCGCAAAGCCCGGAGACAGCGTCACCGTCCGGATAGAGGCAAGCAGCTTCCTGAAGGCCTCGTTCATCGTGTACATGGTGCCGGTGATATTCCTGTTCATCGGCGCGGCGGCAGGCGGCAGGTTCGGCCCCGGTATATACGGCGGCATCTCGGTGGACAACTGGCAGGCAATAGGCGGGGTGCTGTTTTTGGCCTTGTCGCTTTTCGGTATAAGGCTCTACAATAGGAGAGTAAAACTGGTTAAGGGAATGATGCCAGTGATAATAAAGATTAATGAAGACGCCGGCTTGTGCCGAACGGGGTGTTAAGAAATTGAATAAAAGGTTTTTAGCTGTACTGCTTGTAGTTGTGCCGGTCCTTATGTTGTCGGCCTGCGAAAAGAAGGCCCCGCCTGAGCTGACGCAGAAGGCATCAAACATCCCGGCCTCTACGGCAAAGGGCGTGCTTGAGACCGAGAACGTGTTCATAGCGGTCGCAAAGCAGGTGACCCCGGCCGTGGTGAACATCAGGAGCTACCAGAGCGTCGAGGAGGGCGAGAGCTCTTCATACGACCTCGGCGGCCAGATGCCCGAAGACCAGTTCCACGGCGGCGGGAAGGGGAAACCACACAAGGAACAGAGCGTGGGCTCCGGGGTCATCATATCCGCCGACGGCTACATCATAACCAACGCGCACGTCGTGGAGGGCTCGGACGACACCACCGTGAAACTGCTGGACAAGCGCGAGTTTACGGCAAAGCTGGTGGGCGAGGACCCGAAGACCGACATAGCGGTGCTCAAGATAGAGGGTAAGGGCGACCTCCCGGTAGCCAACCTGGGCGACTCTACCAACCTCGAGATAGGCCAGTGGGCCATCGCCATAGGCAACCCCTTCGGGCTCGAGAGGACGGTCACGGTCGGTGTAATTTCCGGCGTGGGCAGAGACGACGTCGGGGTCACGCAGTACGAGAACTTCATCCAGACCGACGCCTCCATTAACCCCGGCAACTCAGGCGGGCCGCTTTTGAACAGCAGGGGCGAGGTGATAGGCATAAACACGGCAATAATGTCCGCGGGCCAGGGCATTAGCTTTGCGATACCTGTCAACATGGCCAAGGACATCGCCAAGACCCTTATAGAAAAGGGCAAGGTGGTGCGCGGCTGGCTGGGAGTGGGCATCCAGACGCTCACGCCGGAGGTCGCGGAGGGGCTTGGGATACGCACAAAGACCGGGGTTTTGGTAAATAAGGTATACAGCGGCAGCCCGGCTGCCTCGGCTGGCCTCCAGGTGGGCGACGTAATAGTCAGCTACGGCGGGAAGCCGGTAAGCGAGTCGCGCCAGCTCCAGGGGATAGTGGCGGGCACCAAGGTCGGCAGCTCCATGGACGTGAGGGCGGTCCGGGACGGCAGGGAAAAGGCATTCCGCGTCCGCATAACCGAGATGGACGCCTTCGAGGGCAGGGACAACAAGCTGAAAAAGACGGAGCCCGATTCCACAGAGTTGCTCGGGCTCACGGTGCACGCGGTAGGCTCAGAGGCCGTCGAGGCGCTCGGGCACAAGGGCGTGGTAGTCGTGGACGTAGACGGCGGGAGCGCCGCCGAGAAGGCGGGCATGATGCCGGGCGACCTTGTCATCGGTATCGGCAGGGACAAGGTGGACGGAGTAAACGACTTCAAGAGGGCGGCCGGCCGACTGAAGAACGGGGACATGGCGACGTTCCTCGTGGTCAGGGCCAGGAACCCCCTTTACGTGGCTTTCAGGGTAAAACCATGATGTACATTTCATAACACCGGGAGGTTCACATGAAAGAGTACGCAGTGGAGAACTTGAGAAATGTCGGGGTCATAGGACACGGCGGCGCAGGCAAGACCTCGCTCACGGAGGCCATGCTCTACGTCGCCAAGGCCACGGACCGCATGGGGAAGGTCGAGGAAGGCAATACCGTCTCCGACTTCGAGCCCGAAGAGATAACCAGAAAGTCGAGCATAAGCTCCGCCGCATCATTCCTTGAATGGGACAACAAAAAGACCACCCTGATAGATACCCCCGGTTTCATAAATTTCCTCGAAGACGCAAAAGGCTGCCTGAAGGCGGTGGACTCCGCCGTGCTGATTGTCAGCCCGCTCTCGGGCATCAAGGCCGAGACAGAGAAGGTATGGGAGTACGCCAACGAGTTCGGGCTCGCGCGTGTGATATTCGTGGGCAAGATGGACAAGGAGAGGGCCGACTTCAATATGGTTGTCGGCCAGATGGAGAAGGGCTTCTGCAAGGAGGCGGTGCCGATCCAGATGCCGATAGGCGCGGAAGAGTCATTCAGGGGCGTGATAGACCTCCTCAAAATGAAGGCGTACATATATGAGCCGGACGGGAGCGGGAAGTTCAAGGAGACGGATATACCCGCCGAACTCAAGGACGAGGCGGACGAGTTCAGGAACAGGATGACCGAGAAGGTGGCCGAATGCGACGACTGCCTCCTCGAAAAATACCTGGAGTCCGGCGAACTCTCCACGGAGGAGGTCACGAGGGGACTCAGGGTAGGCACGCTCTCAGGGAGCATAGTCCCTATGGTGTGCGGGGCCACCACGAAGGGGATAGGCGTACCCCACCTGCTGGACGTCATAGCCAACATACTACCGAACCCGGTAGAGCGGACGGAGAAGGCCCCATACAAGGGAAAAAATCCAAAGGGCGAGGAGATTGAAAGGAAGACCGATGCCGGCGCTCCTTTCTCCGCGCTCGTATTCAAGACCATTGCCGACCCGTTCGCCGGGAAGCTCTCGCTTTTCAGGGTCGTGTCCGGTTCGGTGAAGTCGGACTCCAACGTGCATAACGCCAACAAGGACAAGGACGAGCGGCTCGGCCAGATATTCTACCTGATGGGCAAGAAGCAGGTGCCGGCCCAGGTACTGAAGGCGGGCGAGATAGGCGCTGTGGCCAAGCTCAAGGACACCGTGACCGGCCATACCCTGTGCGACAAGGCCAACCAGATAATATTCGAGCCGATACATTACCAGGAGCCGGTGATGTCCTTCGCCATAGAGTCCAAGAACAAGGGCGACGAGGACAAGGTGGCCCAGGGACTGTCCCGCCTGCTCGAAGAGGACCCGACACTCAGGTTCACCAGGGATGAGCAGACCAAGGAGATGATACTCTCCGGCATGGGCCAGCTCCACCTCGAGATAACCCTCGAGCGTCTCAAGCGCAAGTTCGGCACCGAGATAGTGATGAAGATGCCCAAGATCCCCTACAAGGAGACCATCAAGGCCACCACCAAGATACAGGGCAAATACAAGAAGCAGTCCGGCGGCCGCGGCCAGTACGGGGATACATGGATAGAGATCGGCCCGCTCGGCAGGGGAGGCGGGTTCGAGTTCGTGGACAAGATAGTAGGCGGCGCGATACCCCGCCAGTACATACCGGCCGTAGAGAAGGGCATAGTGGAGGCCATGCACGAGGGCGTGATAGCGGGCTACCCTGTAGTGGACGTGAAGGTAACGCTCTACGACGGCTCCTACCACGACGTGGACTCCTCCGAGATGGCATTTAAGATAGCGGGCTCGATGGGCTTCAAAAAGGGCGTGCTGGAGTGCAGGCCCGCCCTGCTCGAGCCTATAATGGACGTGACGGTGGTCGTGCCCGAGGACACCATGGGCAACGTAATAGGCGACCTGAACTCCAGGCGCGGCAAGGTACAGGGCATGAACTCGCAGGGGACCAACCAGCGGGTGAACGCGCAGGTGCCGATGGCCGAGATGCTGAACTATGCCCCGACGCTCAACTCGCTCACCTCAGGACGAGGCATGTATTCCATGACGTTCTCGCACTACGAGGAGGTCCCGGCCCACCTCGCCCAGAAGATAATAGATGAGAGCAAGGCTGGTAAGGCAGAGAAGGCGGAATAGCGGATTTCCGATAAATTTCCTTGACTTTCGCGTTTTGTTTTAGTAGTATGACTCGCTGTTGTCGGGTAGAATTCCAAGGAGGAGGATCGAGATGACCAAGGCGGACATTGTTTCCGAGGTCTACGAGAAGGTCGGTCTGTCAAAGAAGGAAGCCACAGATATAGTGGAGACCGTCCTCGACACGATTAAGGAAACCCTGAAGGCCGGAGAGACGGTTAAAATTGCCGGGTTCGGCAACTTCGTCATCCGTAACAAGGGCTCGAGGAAGGGCAGGAACCCCAAGACCGGAGAGAACATAGAGATCACTCCGAGGCGGGTCGTCACCTTCAAGCCGAGCATGATCTTCAAGGACTTCGTGGACAAAGGCAAGTAATCGGTTCACTTCATCAGGGTGCCGGTCTGCCAATGGCAAAGCTTTTCTACAAAATTGGCGAGGTCAGCCGGCTTGCGGGCGTGGAGCCGTACATCCTGAGGTACTGGGAGTCGGAGTTCCCAGGGCTTGCCCCAAAGAAGAACCGCGGCGGCCAGAGGGTCTACCTGCAGAAGGACCTGGAGACCGTCCTGCTTATAAAGAGGATGCTCCACGAGGAAGGCTTCACCATAGCCGGGGCCAGGAAGAAGCTCGCCGAGCTGCGCACCACCGGGAATACGGCAAAGGCGGCCGGTGTGGAAAACCACAAGCCGGAACCGCCCGCAAAACCCGAGCCTACGGTTGTACAGACGTCGTTCCCGTTCGCATATGCGGACGCGCTCGGAAGGTTCAAAAAAGAGATTAAAGAAATTCTTGATATAATAAAATAAAAGCTTCGGTTTATGGCTTGTGTCGGGGCGTGGCGCAGTCTGGTAGCGCACTTGTCTGGGGGGCAAGGGGTCGTCCGTTCAAATCGGATCGCCCCGACCATTAACCTAACACCCCAAAATAGCTGCCCTTGTGGGCAGCTATTTTTATTTGGTATAATATGCTGATTCTTGCCACTAACGACGACGGCGTATACTCGCCGGGGTTGACCATACTCGCAAAGGCCCTCAAGGGCTTGGGCGAGGTCTACGTGGTCGCGCCCGACCGGGAGCAGAGCGCCGTGGCTCATTCCCTCACGCTTCACAGGCCGCTCCTCGTCGAGGAGATTATGGAAAATACCTTCGCGGTCAACGGCACGCCTACCGACTGCGTGAATGTGGGCGTCTACGGCCTGCTGCCGAAGCGGCCCGACATAGTCGTATCGGGTATCAATAAGGGCGGGAACCTGGGCGACGACGTGACTTATTCAGGCACGGTCTCGGCGGCGCTCGAGGCGACCATAATGGGTATCCCGGGGATAGCGGTCTCTATGGTGGCGCGCGAGGATTTCAAGTTTACCGCGGCGGCCGAGTTCGCGGCGAAGCTCGCAAGGCTGGTGCTCGACAAGGGCATAAGAAGGGGCACGCTCCTGAACGTAAACGTCCCCAACCTGCCGGCTGTTGAGATAAAAGGGGTAAAAGTCACCTGCCAGGGCAGGCGGATATACGGCGGCTCCGTTCTGGAACGCCTCGACCCGCGCGGCAAGAAGTACTTCTGGATAGGCGGCGAGGTCGAGAACTGGGAACCAAACCCGGACGCGGACCACGATGCGGTAAGCCGGGGCTACATATCGGTCACTCCGCTCAAGCTCGACCTGACCGACGAAGGTGCGATGGACGAACTCAAGGGCTGGGGCGAACTATAAGCCATTATGCAAAACTATGACGCGCTGAGAAAGAGGATGGTCGAGGCCCAGCTCATTGCCAGGGGCATATCGGACGAGCGCGTGCTCGCCGCGATGCTGAAGGTGCCACGCCACCTCTTCGTGGAGGAGGCGCTCAGGGACAGGGCATACGGCGACTACGCACTGCCGATAGGCGAGGGCCAGACCATATCGCAGCCGTACATGGTGGCCATAATGTCCGAGCTGCTGGAGCTGAAGGGCGAGGAGAAGGTGCTCGAAATTGGCACCGGCTCCGGCTACCAGGGAGCGGTCCTTGCGGAGCTCTGCCGCAAGGTATGCACCATCGAGCGGATTGGCGCGCTCGCCATGCGCGCGAGGAAGGTGCTCGACCTACTGGGTTACTCGAACGTGGCCGTCAGGAACTTCGACGGCACATACGGATGGCGTGACGAGGCCCCGTTCGACGGCATTATAGTAACGGCCGCCTCGCCGGATATACCCCAGCCGCTATTCGAGCAGCTAAAGGAGGGCGGCAGGATGCTCATACCCGTGGGCGACAGGATGATGCAGACGCTGACCGTGGTGACGAAAAAGCCCGGCGGCAAGATGGAGTTGAAGGGCTCGGTCCAGTGCATGTTCGTGCCGCTTCTGGGCGCGTACGGCTTCAAGGTTAACGGGAGAGACGATGTTTGAATCGATAATTAAACCGCTCGGATTGTTTGTAATAGGGGTAATCTCCGCTACCGGCTATTTCGGCATCATCCTTTGCATGGCTATAGAGTCCGCGTGTATCCCGCTCCCGTCCGAGATTATAATGCCGTTCTCCGGCTACCTCGTGTTCACGGGACGGTTCGGGCTGGTCGCGGTCGGGTTGGCCGGGGCCTTCGGCTGCGTGGTGGGCTCGGTGCTCGCGTACTATGTCGGCATATACGGCGGCAGGCCGTTCATGGAGAAGTATGGCAGGTACGTCTTCATAACGTCCAAGGAGCTTGACACAGCCGACCGGTTCTTCGACAGGTATGGCGAGGCCGCTATATTTATCTCGCGGTTGATGCCGGTCGTGCGCACGTTCATATCGCTGCCCGCGGGCATTGCCCGGATGAATTTTACGAAATTTGTGTTATACACGTTTATCGGTTCTTTCCCGTGGTGTCTCGGGCTTGCCTGGATAGGCCTGAAGCTCGGCCAGAACTGGAACACCCTTGGCGGCTACTTCCACAAGTTCGACGCGCTGATAGGTGTTTTTCTCGTTGCGGGCGTCGCATGGTTTCTCTGGCGGCACTGGCCCAGAAAGGCAAGCAAAACGGCTTCTTAGGCCAAAATTACTCTTGCAAAATAATGCCCCGTGTGATATTTATTAGGCATCTGTAGTACGCTTTGCGGGCGTAGCTCAGTTGGTAGAGTACAAGCTTCCCAAGCTTGGTGTCGCGGGTTCGAGCCCCGTCGCCCGCTCCATTATTTAAATACAGGGAAGACGGTGTAAATCCGTCACTGCCCCGCAACTGTAAACGGGTTGCTGCCCCCATAAAGCCACTGTTCCGCTAATTACGGGATGGGAAGGCGGGGGCAAAAGGGCCGGAGAAGCTTCCGGCCAGGCCCGTGAGTCAGGATACCTGGAGACCGCGCTGACATCTTCCGAGGGGGAAGAGTGGCCAAACACATTGCCACCCTGCCCCTCGGGCGGGGTTTTTTATTTATGAAAAAAGGTCTGGTACACGTATACACCGGGTTCGGTAAAGGCAAGACGACAGCCGCATTCGGCCTTGCGGTAAGGGCGCTCGGCCAGGGTATGCGTGTCCTTGTGGTCCAGTTCCTCAAAGGGGGCGGGGAGCTGTCTGGGGAGGCGTTTTACCTTTCAAAACAGCCCGGAGCCGAAGTCGTATGTTTTACCGACCAGAGGCACCCAATATTTTGCAAGGGCGGCTGCGACCTGGATAAGCTCAAGGCGTCCATACAGGAAGGTTTTGCGCTTGCGAGCGAAAAGGCCGCGTCCGGGACTTACGAACTCGTTATTCTGGATGAAATAAACAACTGCATGAAGGAAGGCTGGCTGGACACGGCGGAGGTCGGGCGGTTCATAAAGGAGAAGCCGGAAAATTTGGAGCTTGTACTGACCGGCAGGGGATGCCCCGACGAAATAATGGAGGTTGCCGATTACGTGACCGAGATGAGGCTCGTAAAGCATCCGGCGGAAAACGGCGTCATGGCCCGCAAGGGGGTGGAGTATTAAATGAGGGTGGTGCTGATTACAGGAGGCGCGCGCTCCGGCAAGAGCGACTATGCGATGTCCCTGGCCGAGAATAGCGCCGGGAAGATGGTCTATATAGCTACCGCCACATCCGGCGACCCGGAGATGGCCGAGCGCATAAGGAAGCACAAAGAGGCAAGAGGCCCAGCGTGGCGTACCGTGGAGGAGCCGCTGGACATATTGGAGTCCGTACAAAGGAATTCGGCGATAGATACGGCGGTGGTGCTCGACTGCCTGACACTTTGGCTGACCAACATCATGATGCGCGACGGCGAAGGGTTCGAACCTCAGGCAGGACAGAAGTCGGGCGAGTTCGTCGAGGCCTTGCAGGGCCTTCCCGGCACGCTTATAGTGGTGACGAACGAGACGGGCATGGGTATCGTGCCGGACAATGCTGTCGCAAGACGGTTCAGGGACGCGGCTGGCATGGTCAACAGCACATTCGCGCAAGCGGCTGACGATGTTTATTTCATGGTCTCCGGCATACCTGTAAAGGTCAAATAATAAGGACGGCATTTTAAGGAGAGTTGGATGGGACTGATGGATTTGACGTTGGACGCAATCACCCCGGTGGACGGTAGCCGTGCGGCGGCCATCCAGAGGAGGCTCGACAACAAGACCAAACCGCCGGGCAGCCTCGGCAGGCTGGAGGAGCTGGCAAAGCGCGTCTGCCTCATCACCGGCAAGGACGACCCGGATGTGAGCAAAAAGGCCGTGTTCGTATTCGCGGGCGACCACGGAGTAGCGGACGAGGGAGTGAGTGCGTACCCGAAGGCCGTGACGGCGCAGATGGTATATAACTTTCTCCGGGGCGGCGCTGGGGTTAATGTCCTTGCACGTCACGTAGGCGCTGACGTAATAGTGGCGGACATCGGCGTGGACCACGACTTCGAGCCGATGGAAGGGCTCCGCATCGTCAAGGTCGCCAAGGGGACCAGCAACATGGCAGTAAAGCCTGCGATGACCCGCGAGGAGACCGTAAGGGCCATCGAGGTCGGCATAGGGCTCGTCAACGAGTTCGTCGCCAACGGATACGGCATGGTCGCTACGGGCGACATGGGCATAGCGAACACCACGCCCTCGACGGCGTTAGCGGCTGTATTCACCGGCCTGCCGGTAGAGACCGTCACCGGCTACGGCACCGGCATTACCGACGATACGTTCAAGAACAAGGTGTCCGTCATAGAGCGTGCCATATCCGTGAACAGGCCGGACAAGGCCGACGCGCTCGACGTCTTGTCCAAGGTGGGCGGTCTTGAGATTGCCGGGATTGCGGGCGTGGTGCTCGGCGCGGCGGCAAACAAGATACCTGTCGTGGTGGACGGGTTCATATCGTCCGCCGGGGCGCTCGCGGCATGTGAGCTCAAGCCCGAGTGCAGGGGTTACATCATAGCGGCTCACCGCTCGGTCGAGGCAGGGCACATCGCGGTACTTAACATGATAGGCCAGAGGCCGCTGTTGGACTTGGATATGCGGCTCGGCGAGGGCACGGGTGCAGCGCTTGCCATGGGGCTGGTCGAGGCCGGTATCAAGATACTTGGTGAGATGGCCACGTTCGAGCAGGCTGGGGTAGATGGGGGAAAGATTAATTAGGTTTGGGTGAGGGTAATTTGTCTGGTCTTCTCACAGCCTTCAGGTTCCTCACCATCCTGCCGCTCGGCAGGGGCAAGGTGGTAGATGCGCCGCATATGGCGCGTTCGATGGCCTTCTTCCCGCTGGTCGGGGCGTGGCTTGGGCTGCTGCTGCTGCTGATGGACCGCGTGCTTGTCAGGGTATTCCCGCACCTGGTCGTAGCCGCACTTCTGGTCGGTATACTCGCGCTCATCACCGGCGGGTTGCACCTGGACGGTTTTGCAGACACGCTCGACGGGCTTTTCGGGGGGCGTGGTGACAGGGCGCGCACTCTCGATATAATGAAGGACAGTCGCATCGGGGCCATGGGGGTAGTAGGGCTGGTGGTGCTGCTGGGCATCAAGTTTACTTCGATAGACTCGATGGGTGCCGCATACAAAGGCGGGGCGCTTGTGCTCATGCCTACGGTCGCACGCTGGTCGCAGGTGCAACTCGCCTTCAAGGCAACGTATGCGCGCAAGGAAGGCAGCCTCGCACAGCCGTTTGTGGAGAACCTGGAGATTTCGCACTTCCTTGCGGCAAGCGCGGGCGCGGCCCTGGTATCGTATATCGCGGCGGGCGTTAGCGGGCTGATAGTGCTTGCAGGGGCCGGCATAGTCACCATGCTTGCCAAGCTGTACTTCACGCGCCGGATAGGCGGCATCACAGGCGACACCATCGGTGCGGTAAGCGAGATGAACGAGGTGCTGGTGCTCTTGGCTTTTCTGGTTATCGGCGGGGTGTGACAAATGTACACGCGTCTATATTTATGCAGGCACGGCGAGGTGAACGGCGACGGTAAACGCCGCTACAACGGCCACATGGACGTGGACATCACCGAGACCGGCGTCAGGCAGATGGAGCTATTGAAGGAGCGGCTTAAGGAGAAGCCGATTTCAGCCCTGTACTCCTCCGACCTCATCCGTTCGGTCAAGGGCGTAGATATAATAGGCGAACACCACGAAGCGCCGAAGATTAAGAGGCACGAGTTCCGCGAAAGGGGCGTCGGTGTCTGGGAGGGCATGAGCTTCGACGACATAGAGCGAACATACCCGGACGACTGGAACGCCTGGCTCAACGACATAGTGCATTTTACGCCGCCAGGCGGCGAGTCGATACTCCAGGTTACCGCCCGCGTGATGCCCGCGTTGAAGGATGTCGTGGAGCGTAACATGGGCAGCGAGATATTGCTCGTGGCGCACGGCGGCGTCAACAGGATAATACTGTCGCATGCTATGGGGCTCGACCTCAAAAACGTGTTCCGCATAGAGCAGAGCTACGGCGCACTCAATATTATTGACTTCTACGACGACGGTATGTCTGTGGTCAAGCTTTTAAATGGTTAAGGGTTCGATAATAATAGCGGGTACCCAGAGCGGTGTTGGCAAGACGACGATAAGCATCGGCGTCATGGCCGCGCTGAAGGCGAGGGGTCTCGTTGTCCAGCCGTACAAGGTAGGCCCGGACTTCATCGACCCCGCGTACCACAACCACGTCACCGGAAGGTTTTCCAGGAACCTCGACGGCTGGATGATGGGCAAGGCGGCAGTCATGCGGACATACCGGAAACCCGCCGAGGGTGCCGACATCCGCGTCATTGAAGGGGTGATGGGGCTGTATGACGGGATAGGCAGGGACGGTCTTGCGGGCAGCACTGCCGAGGTTGCGAGGCTCACAGGTGTGCCCGTGTTGCTCGTAGTGGACGCGCGCAGCATGGCCGGGAGCGCCGCCGCCGTAGTAAAAGGCTTTGAGACGCTCGACCCCGATGTTAAGGTAGCGGGCGTGATACTGAACAGGGTTGGCTCCGCACGGCATGAAAAACTTTTAAGGGACGCGATAAAGAGGCACTGTAGTGCAAAGGTAATCGGGGCGATACCAAGAGACGAGGGACTCGATATTCCTTCCAGGCACCTGGGCCTCACTACCGACGTGGCCGGGATACTGACGCCTAAATACCTCAAAAACCTAAAGGCGCTCATAGAGAAAAGTCTGGACATAAACGCCCTGCTTGCCATTGCCAAAAGGGCGAAGCGTGTGGAGGGCAGTCCAATAACCAACTCCTCCATCAATAAGCCGCCTTCCGCCCGGCTCGCGGTCGCTATGGACGAGGCGTTCTGCTTCTACTACCAGGACAACCTGGACCTACTTCGCTCCTATGGTGTGGAGATAGTTCCATTCAGCCCGCTCAAGGACGGCGGGCTGCCCGAGGGCGTTTCCGGTATATACATCGGAGGCGGTTACCCGGAGATGTACGCGCGCGGGCTTGGTTTCAACGACTTTGTAAAACACGATATACGCGCCGCCGCTGATGCGGGGTTACCCATATACGCGGAATGCGGCGGGCTGATGTACCTGACTGAGGGCATCACGGACCTCGAAGGTGTATTCCACCCGATGGTGGGGATACTGCCGACAAAGGCGGTTATGCTGAAATCGAGGAAGGCGCTCGGCTACCGCGAGGTGCTGGTTGACGGGGCGGGTACTATATTCCCGAGGGACAAAAAGGCACGCGGTCACGAGTTCCATTACTCGGAGATTGGCCCGATGCCGAAGGGCGTCAAGCGTGCTTACACCGTGACGAAGGGAGGAAACGGAGAAAAGGTAAAAGAAGGATACGCCGTGTCGAATGTCCTGGCAAGCTACGTGCACCTGCACTTTATGTCCAACCCGGGCTTTGCGCGCGCGTTTTCAGATAAAGTAAAAGAGGTCCAGGTGGGTTTCAAAAGGAGGAACGGTTAATGTCTTCACAGGTTGAACTCGCAGTCAAGGGCATTGTAACAAGGGAGATGGAGGCCGTATCGGCCGCCGAGAACGTCAGCACTGAGTATGTGCGGGATATGGTCGCGCAGGGAAAGATTGTCATCCCCAACAACACCAACCGCCCTTCCCGCGTGGTAGGCATAGGCAAGGGCTTGAGGACCAAGATAAACGCGAGCATCGGCACGTCTACCGACATTGCTGACCTGTCAATGGAGGTAGAGAAGGCGCATGTGGCGGAGTCCGCAGGCGCGGACTCGCTGATGGAGCTGTCCGTAGGAGGCGACATACAGGCGATAAGGCGCGCGGTGCTGGGCGCGGTGGAGCTTCCGGTCGGCACGGTGCCGCTCTACGAGGCGTTCGCCCGCTCGATCTCTAAATACGGCAGCCCCGTGGACATGCCAGTGGAGATGCTCTTCGATGTTATAGAGGAGCAGTGCGCGGACGGCGTATCGTTCATGGCGATACACTGCGGCATAAACAAGGTGACTATAGAGAGGCTCAAGAAGCAGGGCTACAGATACGGCGGGCTTGTCTCTAAAGGCGGGGCATACATGGTCGCCTGGATGATGCACAACAACAAGGAGAACCCGCTTTTCGAGCACTTCGACCGGGTGGCTGAGATACTCAAGAAATACGACTGCGTCCTTTCGCTCGGCAACGGTTTCCGGGCAGGTGCGATACACGACTCCTCGGACCGCTGCCAGATGCAGGAGCTTATTATAAACTGCGAGCTTGCCGAGGAGGGGAGGCATATGGGCTGCCAGATGATGGTGGAAGGCCCGGGCCATATACCCATAGATGAGATAGAGGCAAATATAATAATCCAGAAGAGGATGTCGAACGAGGCGCCGTTCTACGTTCTCGGCCCGATAACCACGGACGTCGCGCCCGGGTACGACCATATCACCGCGGCGATAGGCGCGTCTCTTTCGTCCGCGTACGGGGCGGACTTCATCTGCTACGTGACACCTTCCGAGCACCTGGCCCTGCCGAACGCGTCCGACGTGAAGGAAGGCGTCATGGCCGCCAAGATAGCCGCGTACATCGGAGACATGATAAAGTACAAGAACAGGGACCGCGACCGCGAGATGAGCCTGGCGAGGCGGGGGCTGGACTGGAAGCGCCAGTTCGAGCTTGCCATAACCGGCGACAGGCCGCGCGAGATAAGGGACTCCAGGAGGCCGGGCGACGAGAACTCCTGCACGATGTGCGGCGAGTTCTGCGCGACCAAGATAGTGACCAAGTATTTTGAAAGCGATATAGAGCGGGGCGATAAGAAAAGCTCGGCCGATATAGCCAGGTAATCAGAGCCTGCCCAGGAGCCTCAGCATGCCGTCGAGCGCAGTGACGGGGTGCGGCGGGCAGCCCGGTATGTAGAGGTCCACGGGCAGGAACTTACCTGCCCCGTCGTGCACCTCCAGGTGCCCTGCGTATGGCCCGCCGGATATGGCGCAAGCGCCTGACGCTATGACTATCTTGGGTGATGGCACGGCGTCGTAGGTCTTCAAAAGCGCCGTGCGCATGTTCTCCGGTACCGGCCCGGTTATAAGGAGGCCGTCCGCGTGGCGCGGCGAGGCCACGAAGTCTATGCCGAAACGTGCGAGGTCGAACACTACCGTGCCGAGCACGTTGATGTCGGCCTCGCAGCCGTTGCACCCGCCCGCGCTCACCTGCCGGAGCTTGAGCGACCTGCCGAACAACCGCTTCATCTCGCCATTTAGCGCGGATGCGAGTGCGTACTCGTCCCCACGTACTACAAGCCCCTCGCGGGTACTGGATGCGAGGCGGTACTCCCTGGTGAAGCTTACGCCTTTATTGTCGCAGGCCGAGGAGCACTCGGTACAAAAAAGACACCTGCCCAGGTCGAGCGCAGGCCCGCCCGCCTCGATGCGTAGCGCCCCAGTTGGGCATGCCTCCACGCAGGCCGTGCAGCCCTTGACGCATCTGGAGCCGTCTATGACCGGCCTTCCCCTGAACCTCTCAGGGAGTACGGGCTCGGCCTCCGGGAACTTTATGGTCCGGTGTTTCTGGCGTATGCGTTCCAGTATTGCTTTTATCACTTCTACTGGCCTTTCACAGGTCGTGCCCGCAGTACGACAGGTTGAAGCTCTTGTTGCACAGCGGGAAGTCTGATATCTCCTGGCCGCGGAGCGCCATGGCGAGGCCTGCCCAGTTGTGGAAAGACGGGTCCACCACCTTGTAATGCGCGAACCGCCCGCCCTTGTCTGTTATAGCCACGTGGCATACCTCTCCGCGCCAGGCCTCCACAAGCGATACGGCGATGCTGTCCGGCGCGAGCGGGCCCGTTTCGGCGTTTATGGGTCCGCCCGGCAACGCGGCTATGTGCTTTCGCACATATGCGGCCGAGTTCTGTATCTCGAGCCTGCGTACAAGGGCGCGCGCGTATACGTCACCGCTGTCGCAGGTCGCCACAGGCAGGGCCGCCGTCTTGTAGAACCCTGCCGGGAAGTTGTTGCGGTCGTCGCAGCCTACCCCGCATGCGCGTGCGGCCGGGCCTACGAGGCCGAGCGACAGGCATACCGTCGCAGATATGACGCCTGTGTTTTCGAACCGGGCCATTACGGTAGGCGTGTCGAAGAGGAGCGCGGATGCGCCTTCCACGTCCCTGAACGCGGCGTCCATGCGGCCCGCCATGTCACCCGGGACTGTTCCATCCGCATCGAAACCAACCCCGCCCGGCCTCACAAGACCACGTCCGAACCGGTTCCCGCACAGCATCGCGGTCATGTTGAGGAAGTCGCCCCTTATCCTGCCGCAGAACGACATGGTGGGCTGATAGCCGATATCGCCTGCGAGCGCGCCCAGGTCGCCGGTGTGGTTGGCCAGGCGCTCGAGCTCGAGTGCGACGGCCCTGACTGCGTTGGCGCGTGGCGGGACCTTGCAGCCCGAGAGCGACTCGACAGCCTGGCAGTACGCCGTGGCATGGCCGACAGTAGTATCTCCCGAGAGCGTCTCCATCAGGTGGATGGTGCGTTTGTTCGGCCCACCCATGAGCGCGCGTTCGACACCCCGGTGCTGGTACCCGAGCGATATCTCGAGGTTGAATACGTGCTCTCCGTGGCACTGGAACCGGAAATGTCCAGGCTCTATGATGCCTGCATGCACCGGACCAACCGCGACCTCGTGCACCTCCTCGCCTTCGACCCTGAAAAAGTCCGTCACGGAGGGAAGTATCCCTGAACCGTCTTTCCTTCCGAAGGCGTCATGGCCGGGGCGGTAGGAGCGGTGGAAGCGGATGGGTTTAAGCCAGGGATGGCCCTCTGGCACCACACCCCACTGCTCTGCTATCTCGCGTTCGAACCAGTGAGCCTGCGGGCAGTCGGGCGTTATAGAGCGGTACTTCTCGTCCACTTCCGTGGCGGTGAGGGCAATAGTGCCTTCCGAGGGGTGGACGATTACCGCGTAGAGCCGCACCTTTCCCGACTGGGCGGGTGTTCCGAACAGGGCAGAGATGCGTCCGCCGGCGTTCACGTTGTCTATGACGCACTGGCGGAACGGCTCCGGCTCCAGGACGGGCAGGTCGGTAAGCCTTGCGGCGACCCCGTGCTTTATCAGGTATGCGGTACACCGCGCCATTGTCAGCTGCCTCCCAGAAGACTTGCCGCGTTATGCAGGAGGGCCTGCAGCGGCAAGGGCACGTATACGCCGAGGACGGTCACGGCTACTGCGAGGAGCGCGGGCGGTATGACCGTCGCATATATCTCGCGGGAGGCCATGGACTGGTGGGCTTCGGAAGGCGCGCCCTGCGACATCTTGAGCACCACGCTCGTCATGCCTATAAAGATGATGGCAAGCAGCAGCAGGTACATCACTGCGGCTGTCGTGTGTCCGGTATCGAGCATGCCTTTAAGCACCGTGAACTCGCTTAAGAAAGGCCCGAACGGCGGAGAGCCGGTAATGGCGAGGAACCCCAGCACCCATAGCACGCCAGTTACCGGGATTAGCCTCAGCATCCCCTGGACCTTGCGGGTGTTCTTGGTCTTGTACGCGGCAAGTATGTTGCCGGTCACCATGAAGAGCATGCCCTTGACGAACGAGTGGTTGACCGCGTGGAGCATGGCGCCGAATGCCGCCCCGCCCCCTATGCCGACGCCGAGCGATATGATGCCCATGTGCTCTACGCTCGAGTACGCGAGCATGCGCTTGTAGTCCTCCTGGCCGAGGATGAATATAGCGGCGACGGCCATAGACAGAAGCCCGAAGAAGACCAGGAGCTCGCGTCCGAACGGCCCTTCGCCCGCCGCTGAAAGCACCTGGAGCGGCCGCAGTATTGCGAGGAATGCGCAGTTGAGCAGCGCGCCTGACAGCAGCGCGGATACCACAGAAGGTGACTCGCTGTGCGCGTCGGGCAGCCATGTATGAAGAGGCGCAAGCCCCATCTTGGTTCCGTAGCCCACGAGGAAGAATATGAATGCCGCCTTGAGCCAGACGGTATGGAGGCTGGTCCCGAGCCTCATGAGCTCCGAAACCACCATGGGCACGCCCGTGCCGGGGGTCTCCGGGACGGCTATTGCCAGAAGAAGGTATCCCATCAGGGCAAGCGCGATGCCCACCGAGCATATCATGAGGTACTTCCAGGTCGCCTCGAGCGAGCGGCGGTGGCGGTGGAAGTAGATAAGCGGCGCGCTTGCGAGCGTGGTCGCCTCGACGCCCACCCACAGGAGGCCGAAGTGCTGGCAAAGCGTCACGAGCGTCATAGAGGCGAGGAAGAAGAGCAGGCATGCGACAAAAGCGGCCTCGGGGGCGTTAGAGAATATGACGCCCTCCTGAAAGTCCTGCCTCTGGCCCCTGTCCTCTTTCCCCAGGTAGCCTACGGCGTAAAACGATGCTACAAGGAACAGCGCGCTCGTTATGCTGAGGAAGAGCAGTCCGAGCCCGTCGAGCAACAGCCAGCCGCCCCAGACCGGCCCGGGCGCATCAAACCATGCGGATGCCGTCAGCGCGGAATGTATGACGGCGGTAACGGGCAGGAGCAGCCTCCTTGAGGCGTCGTGCCTAAGCACGAGTGCAAGGAGCCCCATTACGACAGGTATGAATATAAGGCCTAACAGCACCATGCCTTTAGTCCTTGAGCGAGGAGAAACGGTCCACGTCGGTGGACTCGAACTCCTTGTTTATGTGGTGTATGGCGATTCCCATGACGAACACGGCGACCAGTACGTCGAGCAGTATGCCGAGCTCAACCCATATCGAGCTCGAATGCACCGCGGTCACCCCGAACACGAATATGCCGTTCTCTGCGGCCAGATAACCTATCACCTGCGTGAGGGCGTTCTTCCGGCTGATGATGAGGAAGAAGCCGGTGAGCATAGTCGAGAACGCCACCGGTATGGCGAGCGTGGATACTATCGGCCCGGGCAACGGAAGGCGCGAGCCAATCCAGAGCGAGAGCAGCAGCCCTGCTATGCCTATCAGTATGGAAAGCGAGTACCCGATGTAAGGCTCCACCTCACGGTGCACGTTTATGTTGTTGAGCGTGCGCTTGAGGAACATCGGAAACGCTATGCCTTTAATACCGACCGCCGCGACCACGAGGAGCCACACACGGTATGTCAGGTTATCCGAATGCGTAAGAAGCAGCAGCGCCCCGAGCGTGAAGCCCTGAAGCGCTACGCCCCGTACAAGTGCGGCAAGCCGGCTGGACGCCAGCAGCATGAAGTTTGTCAGGACGATGAATATTATAGTGGAATCAACCCATATGCCCATCAGATAACCCTCACAATGCAATCACGAGCGCGAAGACCGCAAACGCCGCGGCCCCGGCCATGTACTGCGGGACCCTGAGCAGCCTCAGGCGCGCCATAGTAGACTCGACGGCCCCTACCATAACCGCAAGGATAAAAGTGCCTGCAGTGGAGAGCACGACCCCGGTCGGCAGGTCGATGCCGCCTATAGGCAAAAGCGTCCCCACGACGAGCGCGCTGAAAGCCCACAGCTTGAGTGCGGAGCCGTACTGGATGAACGCGAAGTCCGGCCCGCCGTGGTCCAGAACCATCACCTCGTGTATCATGGTCAGCTCGAGGTGGGTGTTGGGGTCGTCTATCGGTATCCTCGAGTTCTCCGCAAGCGTCACCAGGAAAAGCGCGGAGGCCACGAGCACAAGCGCCGGCCCGGCGTGCGTCCATGTGCTGTAAGATATTGCAGGGAGCATCTCGGAGAACGAGAACACCCCTGTGTGGCGCGCAAGTGCGAGGAAGCACAGGAACAGGACGGGCTCGGCAAGTGCGGAGAACGTGACCTCGCGGCTTGCGCCCATACCCTCGAAGCTCGAACCCACATCCATCGCCGCCATCACCGTGGAGAACCTCGCGAGCCCCAGCAGGTAAGCAAACAGTACGAAGTCGCCCTTGAAGGAAATAAGCGCGCCCTGGCCGCCGAAGGGGAGGAGGGTCAATGACATTAGCACGGCTGATAGCCCTATGACAGGCCCGGCCCGGAAGACCCAAGTCGTGGTCCTGCTGTAGACCGCGCCCTTACGGAGCAGCTTGGCGAGGTCGAAGTACGCCTGGAGGAGCGGTCGGCCCTGCCTGCCTGCGAACACCGCCTTGGTGCGGTTGACCACCCCCAGAAACAGGGGGGCGAGCAGGAGTGCGATGCCTATATGTATGAGTGCCTCGGCGTCCATGTTATAGTTTCCAGACCAATAGCGCGATGAGCGTGATTGCTATATACATGACGTAGAGGTGGATCCTGCCGTGCTGGAGCCACTTGAACCTCGATAACGCCGAGGCTACGCCGTTGAATACGGGTTTGTAGATGTATTCACGTGTGCCGCCCGGTGTCGCGGTCTCGAACGACGCACCGGCGGGGAACAGACCCGAAGGGGCGGTAGTGCGCGTCTTTATGCGCAACACCTGGGACATCAATGCGGTGATCGGCTGGGTGAACGACGACGCAGTGTACTGCATGCGCGTGGTGGGCGCTGCATACCCGCAGTCCCACGTCCCTGCTTCTCCGACCGTGCGGCCTTCGAGGAGCCTGCGCCTCAGGAGTGCCAGAAGGCTGGCGACCGTGATGAGAGCGGCGGAAACGAGGACTATAAACGTCAGAGAGTCGAACGCAGTGGCGAGCCCGGAGGCTACGGTCTCTTTTGCAATCCCGGATGCGGCGGAAAGCGCTGACGGCATCTTGAAAAGTATCATGGGCGCCAGCAGGCCGGACAGCGCGCAGCCGCCCGCAAGCAGGGCCATCGGGACCAGCATCATGGGGCCGGGCTCGTGTGCCTTGTCTGCAAGGGAGCCCCTGGGCTCTCCCAGAAACACCGCGCCGAAGGCCTGGGCGAAGCACAGGGCGGCAAGCCCGCCTACTGCCGCGAGGCCGACCACGACGCACCATGCCGTCACGGCCCCGCCGGCCGGGAGCGTCGTGCCGCCGGTGATGCCGGCAAGGTATATAAGGAACTCGCTCGCGAACCCGTTGAAAGGAGGCAGGCCGCACACGGCTGCGGCCCCTATAAGGAAGTAGGCGGAGGTTTTGGGCATCTTTTTGTGGAGCCCGCCGAGCCTGTTTATGTTCACCGTACCAGTCGAGTGCAGTACCGAGCCCGCTCCCATGAAGAGCAGCCCCTTGAACATGGCGTGGTTCAATACATGGAATATGGCGCCCCCGAAGCCGAGCGCGGCCAGCACCGGCTGGTCCAGGCTCCGGCCAAGGAGCCCTATGCCGAGCCCGGTGGTTATTATGCCGATGTTCTCGACACTGCTGTAGGCGAGCATGCGCTTAAGGTCGTGCTGTGCAATGGCGAATAGTATGCCGACGGCGCCGGAGGCGAGCCCGATGCCTATGAGGGTTATGCCCCACCACTGGGGAGGCGGGCCTATGAACGTGAGAGTCCTGAGTATCCCGTAGATGCCCATCTTGATTACGACGCCGGACATCACGGCCGAGACGTGGCTCGGGGCGGCGGGGTGCGCCTCGGGGAGCCATACGTGCAGGGGGAGGAAGCCTGCCTTGGTGCCGAAACCGACGACGGCGAGCATGAAGAGGATGCCTGCAGCCCCGGGCGCGGCCTGTGCCGCGGCTCCGAAGCTCGAGAAATCAAGCGAGCCGGACGTCTGGCCGAGCATGATGAAAAGAACCAGCAGAGGGAGTGAGCCCAGGTGCGCCGCCACAAGGTAGGTCCAGCCTGCTGAGCGTACGCTCTCCTTGTCGTCGTCGAACGTGACGAGGAAGAACGGGGCAAGCGACATCACTTCCCATGCGATGAGGAACAGGACGCCGTTTCTCGCGGTGACTACAAGGGCCATACCTGCTATTAAGAGGTTGAAGAAGAACCAGTGCGGGCCGAGGGACTTCCTGCCGTGGTAGGCCCGCATGTACTCGTTTCCGTACACAGCGGCCAGCGCGGATAGGCCGAATACCGGGAGGAGGAAGAATGCAGATAGCGCGTCCATGCCGAGCGAGAAAGAACCAAAGGGTACTTCCCATGACAACTCCAGCGGGGCAGTCCCGCCCGAGTACAGGCAGGTCACGGCAGAAACCAGGCCGAGGGCCGAGCCCAATACTGCGCCGGAAGTACCTATAGCGGAAGACAGGCGCGGCGACCGGTTTGCAAGCAGGGCCGCCATGCCCCCGATGCCGAGGGTTACAATGGCTGTTACAAGCAGATACATCTTTCTCTTATTCTATTGTCAATATTCAAATACAGGCAGCGAATTGAAAAATTATACCTTTCAGGCCTTTTTGTCAAGAGTTAACTTTATTGGGGGGTCACTCTACGGTTATCCTCGCGCTGGCGGCGTTGTGCCAGGGGTCGAGCACGGTAATGCGGTGCCTTCCGCGCGTCATCCCCCAGTATGTCTGGTAGGGCGGTCTGGTCTTGGATAAAGGCTTTCCGTCCATGAACCACTCGATATAGGCCACCGGTTTCTCGGTGACCGCCTGGAGCCTCAGCGTCTTTCGCCCGGCGTAGCTGTCGATGACATACCGGTCCCCGTCCATCGGGTATGCAATTGTTATGTGGTTCCTGCCTGCTGACGCCGCAAGCCCGGCGTCCTGCCTCGCGCTCGTAATGCTGTACCGTCCGGCGCCGGCAGGCTTCAGCTGGGTCCCGGCCTCGGACGGTTTCCTTCTCACTGCGGAGCCCGTCACCCTTACCGGCGCGTCTTCTTCGACCTCCATGTCCGTGTCTTCCGGGTCCTCGAATGCCTCGGAGAGGTCTTCCGGCATCTGCGCTATCCTGAACTTGCCTTCGGAGCCCTGCCTGTATTTATCGTACAGCCATGCGGAGTAAGGGGCATCGAGCTCGTGGATGTCAGGCCCTCCGGTGTGGAATGTGCAGTCCTTGCGCGGCTCGGTCCCGGCTATGAAAAGCTCCTCCGTCACGGAGAAGCAGTGCTCGGTGGGCCTCATGCCGGAGTACCCGCAAACCTTTGCCATGACCACCCCCGTTGGCGCAGAAAAAGGCGCAGGCACGGCCCCGCTTCCGTATAGGATGCCCATTATGTCGGCGAACACAGGGACGGCGGCGGTAGAGCCGCTCAGCCCCCTTGTAGGGCTGCCCCCGAAGTTGCCCACCCATACGCCTATAGTATATTCGGACGTGTAGCCCACCGCCCAGCAGTCGCGGTACTTGGTGCTGGTGCCGGTCTTGACGGCAACCCTGAACGGGAAGTCGAGCGCCATCGGTGCGCCGAACGTGATCAGCCTTGCCGAAGGGTCGGACAGGATATCCGAGATGATGTACGCGGTTTCGGGCTCGAATACCCGGGTCCCCTTTGCATCGGGTGTTTGTATTGAGTATCGTATCGGCCTGTACGTGCCACTGTTGGCAAGCATGGCGTACGCCGCGGTCAGCTCCTCGAGGCTCACCTCCGGGTTGCCGACGGCCATCCCGAGCCCGTAGCCATCAGGGCCGCCCGCAGTGCGGTTAATGAGCCGTATGTTTATTAGCAGCTTGTAAAACGGGTCGTAGCCGACGCTCTCCAGCATCTTGACCGCGGAGAGGTTGAGCGAGTTGCCGAGCGCTGTACGCACGGTAACCGGGCCGTACTGTTTGCGGTCGAAGTTGTAGGGGGTGTAAAGGCCGTTAGGTGAGCGGTACTTCTTCTGCGTATCCTCTATAAGTTCCGAGGCGGTATGCCCCTTCTCCAGGGCGAGGGCGTAGAGGAAGGGCTTTAGCGTGGAGCCCGCGGAGCGAAGCGTGGTGGCGCCGTTATTGAACCCCTTGCCGTCTTCGGAATATTCCAGCGAGCCCGCGAGGGCCAGGGTCTCCATAGTGTCGTTTTGCACTACTATGGCCGCTGCCTGCACCGCGCCCCTTTTTTCGAGCCGGGCCTTGTGCGACGCCAGTATCTTCTCGACCTCCGTCTGCAGGCCGAGCTCCAGCGTCGTCTTTAAGCCTCCCGGCCTTGCCAGGCCGCGCCTTATCAGCAGGTCTACGAAATGCGGCGCATAAAACGGGAACGGTTTGAAACTTATATTAAGAGGCTCACGCATCGCTTCGGCGTACTGCGCCTCTGTCAGGCTGCCGAGCTCCTTCATCCGCTTCAGTACCCAGGCCTTGCGATTCATCAGCCTGCCGGTGTTCGGGCCGAGCGGGTTTAAGCTGCCCGGCGCCTTGGGGATAGATGCCAAAAGCGCGCACTGGGCCGGAGAGAGGCCCCTGCAGGATTTGCCGAAGTACGCCCTGGACGCAAGCTCGACGCCCACTATGTTGTTGCCCATAGGGACGCGGTTTAAGTAATGGGTGAGTATCTCACCTTTGGTGAGCGTGCCTTCCATACGGACGCTTCTGAAAGTCTCTACGAGCTTGTCGTGCAGCGTGCGCTTGCGTGGATAGGCGAGCCTTATCAGCTGCTGTGATATGGTGGACGCGCCGGATACGATGCGTCCCGCTTTCAGGTCGTCCCTGGCAGCCCTCAGTATGGCGAGCGAGTCGAAGCCGCCGTGCTCGTAGAACCGCGCGTCCTCGGAGGCGAGGAACGCGTCCTTTAGCGTCTTTGGTATTGCGCCGCCGTCCACCCGTATGTGGCGCTCACCACCTGAGTCGGGGACGAACCTGAGCTCCCGGCCGTTTCTGTCCTCGAATACAGTGTTGTCCGGCAGCGCAAGGGCCCCCTTGTCGAAGGACGCCTCGTGGTACGTACTCAGCACCACCGGCCCGCCGAAGAACACGAGCGCGACGATAGTGCCGAGGGCGGTATATTTTATTACCGATAGTGCTGTTTTAAGCATAACTTCAAAATGCCGCTTCTACCGGTTCCCTTCTATTACCACCTTGCCCAGCGGCGTGTAAGCCGCGATGTCAGGCTCGTACATAAGCTGCACCTTAGTCTGCGGCATCACGAACTCGCCCTCGCATACCGCGCGGGCATAGTAGCTGTACTGGTACGGCCCCTTCCAGAGGTAGTTCTTGAACGCGAGCACGCGGTCGTCCCTCATCTCGACGAAGTTCGGCTGAAAGCGGTAGAACCCGCCCGCGTCCCAGTAGGACCACCAGTAGGCCTCCTCGTCGTCCGGCCTCCCTCCCAACCGCTCCTCCGTCTTGAGTGCGCTGTTGATGGCCACTAGCCCCGCGGGCAGCGGGTCGTCCAGCACAACGTAGCTGTAGTTGGCCCTGTCCGCCTGTATCCTGACCTTGACCTCCACCACGTCGCCAACCTTTATGTGCTTCGTGCCGTCTATGTTAGTAATCTCCTTGTAGACCTCGAAGCCGTTCGAGTAGCCCTTGGCGGCATAGTCGGCCCTCGGGTATGTGAGCGCCAGACGATAGATCAGCGCACCTCCGGAGTCCGTGTTCACCGAAACCTTCGGGTTGGCCAGGAAGGACTTTATGTCGAGCCCGACGGAGTATGAATCGGACGGCCCTATGGAGAACGTGCCGGCCTCTTTGCCACCTTGCCTGACCGTACCCTTGACCTCACCCTTCTCGAAGGTCGCTCCCTTGAAGTACCTGCCGAGCGCTATGAGCGCCCAGCCGGTATCGCTGGTCGAAGTCCAGATGCCGCGCCTGTCCATGCCTGCGAGGAGTTTCCTGGCGGCATCGTCCGCCTCCTTGCTGCCCGGCAGTATCTCGGTCGCCGCTAAAAGCTCCACGGCATACTCCCTGTACGGCGCGTAGAACCCGTACCACCGGAAGTCCTTAGTATCGGCCGGTTTTGGACGCGGCTTCGACAGGAGCATCTCTGCCAGCGCCTTGACCTCCTTGTCCTTCACGTGGCCTGATGCCTTCGCCGCAAGGAGGGCAAGCACAGACGCGTCCCTGTTCTGCTGTTTTTCCAGGCCGGAGCTGAGCTCCTTGAGGGCCGCCTGGTCCAGTCTGCCGTTCAGTGCGAGTATGTATGCCGCATAACCCTTGAAGAGCGGGTCGGATTTGCCTGCATCGTTTAACTGTCCGCTCAGGTAGCCCAAAGCCTTGTCCAGCCGGTCCTGCGGGACGCTGAAGCCCGCCTGCCTGCCGAGCGTAAGGGCGTATGCGGCATATATGGAGCCCCATGTATGCGGCTGCCTGTCTCCAGGCCAGTAGCCGAACCCGCCGGATTCGGTCTGCATCGAGATCAGCCGTTCCAGCCCAGGCCTGAGGTACTTGTCGGTATCATCGGTCGTGATATCCGGTATAAGCCCCTGCTTGACGACGCTGCGCAGCCCGGCGAGCCCGATCACGCCGGAGCTCGTCTGCTCGATGCAGCCGTAGGGGTAGTGGAGCAGGTACTTGAGCGCGCAGCTCATCCTGAGGAACGGCGAGCCGGATACGGTAAGGGTCGCCTGGAGCTCGTCCGGGTTCAGGTTCTCCCACGGTATGTCCTTTGTCCCCTTCGGGAAGGCGTATTTTATGTCTGCCGTCTGCCTGAACGTGCCGAAGACGAAGTCGTTGTCCAGTATATATCCGGAGTTTACCGGGATTTTCAGCTCTACCGAATCCTGTCTGCCGCCCATGGTCCCCATGAAGGTGACGGTCGAGGAGCCGGGCTTTTCGGCCTTACCCGCGACCGGCATCAGTACGCTGTCCGTTGCCTTTATCGGGTATGGCTCGCCGCTTGTTGTCAGCGTGAGCCTCTCGTCCGGCTTGACCGAGAACGAAACCTTGCCGCCTAATTCGGTCTTGTTGAACGCCGATACGTTGAATATGAAGGCGTCGCCCCTTGTGAAGAACCTGGGGAGGCCCGGCTCAATGTAGAAGTCCTTTACGACGACCGCGCTTTTTTGCGCGGAACCGAAACGGCTGCCCCTGTCGCATGCGACCGCGTAGATGCGGTATTCTGTCATGGTGTCCGGGAACTTAAACGAAACTGTGGCATTCCCGTCCTTGTTGGTGAGTACGGACGGGTTGAAGTACGCAACCGGGTTGAAGTCCTTGCGTAGCTTTGCGCCGAGCTTCTGCATCGCCTCGCCACCGTCGCCGCCTGTGAGCGGTGCGATGTTCATGAATGCGTACGGCGTTTGCCTCATTATCATGGAGCGAAGATCTCCGGTGAAGACCGAAAGCGGCGCGTCGAAGCTCGCCACGGAGCTCAGGTCAGGTGTCTTGAAGCCGGTCAGCGCCAGGACGCTCTCGTCCACCACGCATACCGCAAGCTCTCCCTCTACGCCCCTGCCGTCCTGGTCCTTGCAGGTAAGCTTAACCGTCGCGTCCGCGCCGGGGAGGGACTTGAGCCGCTTTTCTCCCGGTGCCACCTCGACCGTGAGCCCGCC
>Ga0334722_10001587_pt1 | contig 27951 bp, 25 predicted proteins | sample C3_bottom_MG_FD_207210 | JGI IMG/M metagenome (GOLD analysis project Ga0334722, IMG submission 207210) | Sediment microbial communities from Yellowstone Lake, YNP, Wyoming, USA - C3_bottom | ecosystem: Environmental > Aquatic > Freshwater > Lake > Sediment | place: USA: Wyoming | collected... | reverse complement strand
TTGCCACCAACAGTCCCAGCTTTTTCTTTGCTTTTATCAAAACTAAATAAAATCTTTGCTCTTAATAAAACATCGCTTCTAAGCTTCGCAGCTTAAAAGCGATGTTTGTCTTCAAGCTGAAATGAAGGAGTTTACTCCTTCATTTCCTTTCTTGACCTTAAAACTATCTCACTCGAATTTTTTACGTGTTCTATCAAAAGCTGCTCTGCCTTATCAGGGTTTCTCTCCTCTAAAGCTTGTAATATGGCCCTGTGTTCCTCCAAAGCTCTTTTAGACCTTCCGGGAAGCTTTAAAGATTCCCTTCGCATTCTGGTTACATATTCCTGAAACTGATTTAAAACATTTTTCAGATATTTGCTTCCAGATGCCTCAAAGATTATCTCGTGAAATCTGGTGTTGTATTTTGCAACCTTTTCCAGATCGCCCTTATCGGTATAGAACTCCATCAAATCACAGGTCTCCCTGAGAAGTTCCAGCTGCTCTTCGGTTATATTCTGAACCGCCCACCTCGCGGCAAGGCCTTCGAGCATCCTTCTTATGACATAAATATCCTCTATATCCTTGTCGGATATTCCCTGCACGAAAACTCCCTTATTAGGAATGCTAACAACCAAGCCCTCGAGCTCGAGCTGCCTTAGAACCTCCCTGATGGGTGTCCTGCTAACTCCAAATTCCTTTGCCAATTCGGACTCCACAAGTATTTCGCCTTTTTTATATTTTCCTTCAAGTATATCCTGCCTTAACCTTTCGAATATGAAATCCCTAAGCAGCTGCTTTTCCTCCATCAGCGAAACACCTCCTTTATCCAAGGGATGAAAGCTTTTTTACCAAAGCCTCCGCTATCTCCTCCGTGGTAGCATTCCCACCAAGGTCCCTTGTCAAAATGTCATCCTCTTCAAGTACCAAGTGTATAGCCTTTTCTATTTTACGAGCAGCTTCAACTTCTCCTATATATTCCAGCATTAGAACTGCAGAAAGTATAATAGCAAGGGGATTTGCTAAGTTCTTTCCGGCAATGTCAGGCGCGCTGCCGTGAACCGCTTCGAATAAGGCTATTTCTCCCAGGTTAGCCGATGGTACAACTCCGAGTCCCCCTACGAGGCCTGCTGCAAGGTCCGAAATTATGTCTCCGTACAAATTCGGACATAAAAGGACGTCGTATTTTTCGGGATTGAGAACCAGCTGCATGCACATATTATCGACAATGACCTCTTCATAGATGATATCGGAATAATATTGCGATACCTTCCGCGCTTCTTCCAGAAATAATCCGTCACTAAGCTTCATTATATTTGCCTTATGAACCGCCGTTACCTTCTTCCTACCGTTATTCGCCGCATATTCAAAAGCAAATTCCGCAATCCTTCTTGATGCAGGTCTCGTTATGAGCTTTACGCTCTCGGCGGCATAATCGCCTATCCTGTGTTCTATACCGGCATACAGGTCCTCGGTATTTTCCCTTATAATCACGAGGTCTATATCCTGATACCTGGATCTGATTCCAGGCAAACTCCTTACGGGCCTGACGTTGGCAAAAAGGTTAAACCTCTGTCTCAAGAACACATTTATGCTCCTCATTCCTTCACCAATCGGCGTTGTAAGGGGACCCTTTAGAACCACCCGGTTTTTTTCTATCGACCTGATAAGCTCATCCGGCACCGCCGTTCCAAACTTTTCTATAGCTTTAATACCCGCCTCAAACTCTTCCCACTCTATATCAACTCCAGCAGCAGCAATCACCTTTTTTACAGCACTCACTATCTCGGGCCCTATGCCATCACCGGGAATAAGGGTTATCCTTCTCATAGTACCAGCCTTTCCTCTTCATTATTATTCTTCGCAAAATTCAAAAGTCCTCCAGAAAGAATAATTTTTCTTTCCCTCGGCGAAAGATCCAATATAGCTCTAAAGGTAATGTTCTTGGTTTTGTTCTTTATGACTATATAACTATCCTTTTCGATGGAATGGGTTAAGTCACAAACCTCTATATCATCCATAAAGTCTATTTTTTCATAATCCTCCGGGTTTTCGAAGACCGCCGGTATAATACCCGAATTTATCAAATTGGACCTGTGAATTCTCGCAAAGGATTTAGCCAGAACCATTTTTATCCCGAGGTATAGCGGTATCAACGCGGCATGTTCCCTGCTGGAGCCCTGTCCATAATTATTCCCTGCAACTATAATCCCACCGCCGTATTCTCTACATCTTGCCGGAAATTCCCTGTCAATACCGTAAAAGCAGAACTCCGAAAGGGAAGGAATATTCGATCTCAACGGAAGAAGTTTGGCCGTTGACGGTACTATATGGTCGGTGGTTATATTATCTCCAACCTTTAGCAAAACCTTTTCACAGAAAAGGTCCTTTGGAGGATTCCCGACGGGAAAAGGCTTTATATTCGGCCCCTTCACAAGGTTTCCCTTATTTTCGTCATCGGACGGGTATATAAACATGTTGTCATCTATAATAAAGCTTTCGGGCATCCTTACCTCTGGATATTTAACATTAGAAAGCCTTGGATCGGTTATCATTCCAAAAATAGCTGAAACCGCCGCAACTTCAGGGCTCACAAGATAGACATCCGCATCTTGAGTCCCGCATCTTCCCTTAAAGTTCCTGTTAAAGGTCCTAAGTGAAATACCCTTTGAAGGTGGCGCCTGTCCCATACCAATGCAGGGTCCGCAGGCACATTCTAAAATCCTTGCTCCCGCAGCTAGAAGGTCCTTTAAAGCCCCGCTTTCCGCAAGCATCATCAAAACCTGCCTCGAACCGGGAGAAATGACAAGGCTCACATCCTCATGCACCCTTCTCCCCTTCAAAATCCGGGCGACCTTCAACAGGTCTATATAGGAAGAATTGGTACAACTGCCTATAACCACCTGGTCTACCTTCAACCCAGCAATGGATGATACCGGCACCACATGGTCTGGACTGTGAGGCATTGCAACAAGCGGTTCGAGCTCCGAAAGATTTATCTCTATGATTTCGTCGTATACGGCGTCATCGTCGGGATAAAGGGGAGTAAAATCTCCTTCCCTTCCCTGAGCCTTTAAGAATTCCAGTGTCCTCTCATCGCTTGGGAAAATGGAAGTGGTAGCGCCCATCTCCGCTCCCATATTGGCAATGGTGGCTCTTTCCGGAACCGACAGATTCTTTACGCCTTCACCGGTATATTCAAAAATCTTACCTACGCCGCCTTTAACCGAAAGCCTTCCAAGAAGTTCTAAAATTATGTCCTTTGCGGAGACCCATTTATTCAATCTTCCGCTGAGTACCACCTTCACTATTTTGGGCATTGTAAAATAGTACAGACCTCCTGCCATAACCGATGCTACATCAACACCACCCGCACCTATTGCAAGCATACCAATTCCGCCTGCCGTACAGGTATGGCTATCCGATCCGAGAAGGGTCTCTCCGGGTTTTGCAAACCTTTCGAGATGTACCTGATGACAAATCCCGTTTCCGGGCTTTGAAAATATGACACCAAACCTTTCTGCTGCCGATTGTATAAACTTATGGTCATCGGCATTTTCGAAACCCTCCTGCAGCATATTATGGTCAACATAAGCCACAGAAAGCTTTGTTTTTACCCTGTCAATATCCATGGATTCGAGCTGCAGGTATACCATGGTTCCAGTAGAATCCTGAGTAAGCGTCTGATCGATTTCTATACCAATTTCGCTTCCTCTAACCAATTCTCCGTATTTAATATGATTTTTTAAGATCTTTTCGGTCATAGTAAGACCACCCATTGCCGTACCCCCTTACACAGCATTTTTATTCCTTTTTTCCCTTAAATAATCCTCGTATATATAGATTAACTCTTTATCAAAGAGTGCCCTCTTAAGCTCTACCGCAGTTTTTCTAACCCTTTTTAGAAGCTCCTCTGCAGTCTCTTCATCTATCTCTATACCGTATTCCCTAAATTTTGACTTAATAGCCGCCGTTCCGGAATGCTTACCTATTACAATCTGCCTTACAAGACCTACCTCTTCTGGTTGAAAAGCTTCGTAGGTAGTCGGATTTTTCAAAGCTCCATCCGCATGTATTCCGGACTCATGCGCAAACATATTTTCGCCGACAATCGCCTTCCATACCGGAAGGTTTCTTCCTGAAGCTTTCGCAACATATTCCGAAATCTCTCTGAACTTCCTGGTATCCTGAGTAACGTTCAATTTATAAATGTGCTTTAATGCCATAACCACCTCTTCCAAGGCGGCATTCCCGGCCCTTTCACCAAGGCCGTTTACTGTAACGCTCACATGGTTCGCACCGGCTCTTATTCCGGCAAGGCTGTTGGCAGTCGCCATTCCAAAATCATTATGCGTGTGCATCTCTATGTCCATCTGAATCCTTTTCAGCAATCCGTTTATCTTGTTATAGGTGGAAAAGGGGTCCAAAACTCCTACGGTATCACAGAATCTAAGCCTATCGGCTCCGGCCTCTTTGGCGGTCTTAGCAAAAAGATACAGAAAATCCTCGTCCGTCCTCGATGCATCCTCGGCATTGACCGATACATATAATCCTTCTTTTTTAGCAAATTCTACCGCCTTGACCATCCTTTCAAGTACCTCTTCTCTCGTTGATTGAAGCTTATGCTTTATGTGTATATCCGAAGTCGAAATGGAGATGGCAACGGCATCAACACCGCACCTTATGGACTCCTGTATATCCCTTATCACCGCCCTGTTCCATCCCATAATACTTGCCTTAAGGCCTAATTTAACTATCGCCTTAATTGCTTCCGCCTCGTCACCGCCCATAACGGGGATACCCACTTCGATCTGGTCCACCCCCAGTTCATCCAGCATCTGCGCTATCCTTATTTTCTCCTTATTCGCAAAGACCACTCCTGCGGTTTGTTCTCCATCCCTCAATGTCGTATCCACTATATAGATTTTCCTGTCGTTTTGTCCCCGATAAAGAATATCCATGCCGTATCCCCCTTCGTATAATTGTATTCTTGTATACAATTATAGGATAAAAAAAATAAGCAGTCAATAAATTTTTTGCAAAAACTTTTTAAGAGTATATACTAAAAAAATTTAAGAAATTACTGCTTCTTTTTTACATCTATTTTTAAAACTACTTTTTCCGGTGGGTTGATGGTCTCCACTCCGGGCGGAATTATCGGTTTCACAATTTTCTCCGTATAACCCTTGATTTCCGAAATATCTATAGGTTCGGTCAAAACCGAATCAATACCGCTTAGAAGGTTACTATCTCCCTTTAATATTATAAAATCCGGTTCTACAGAAATCTTGTCAAGTACATAGCCTTCACTCACACTGCCGATTATATTTGGTTTTATACTAACCTTCTTACCCTCTTCCACCGGTATAAACACATCCACAACATCCGGAGAAACGGTCACACCCTTTAACTCCTGTCCGCTATTATCCAGAATAGAAACAGGCTGTTTTAGGGTTATGGGACTTGATAATCCGTCAACATTAAGATTCAAAGGTACTTCCTTCATATCCTTTATAATGGATTCCGGTCCCGTAACGGTTACCTTGTCCGGATTCAACTTAGGAGAAAGCACCACAAAACCATCCTTCGGTTTCCCGTTGTATACGGGTTTTAACGGCAGTTCCGCCTTCACCGTAATATCTAAAATAAGGGTGACCTCTTTCGGACTTATCTCCAGAACGCGGATATTATTCGGTATACCATTTATGCTCACCGGCAATACATTCTCGCCCTTCCCCTTTATTTTCCCGAGGTCCACCGTCGCATATATGCCCTGGGTATTCAGCTTCAGAATATCATTTCTTCTACCCTTAATCCTTACCGTAACCTTGATATCCTCCTGATTTAGTAGCTGATATCCCGAATTGGAGAGCTTCTCCATTCTAAGATACTTCACCGGAACACTGCTCAGGTCATAGGTTATTTCAGGATTTTCCTCGCTCACAACGTAAAACCACAGGACCACCGCTACAACGAAAGCCAAAATCTTCAAAAGAAAATCATGATCTTTTTTCATTCTTATTCCCCCATTTAAACCAGTTAGAGGATTTATTGCCCTGAGGAATAACCAGGTTTACGAGTATTTCCTTCAGGGTATTGGAATCGAGGTATCTCGTAAGTTTCCCGTCTTTGGCTATAGAAATGGTTCCTGTCTCCTCCGAAACTATTACGGCAACCGCATCCGAAACCTCCGAAATACCGATACCGGCCCTGTGCCTTGTTCCCAAATTTTTATTTATATTTATATTCTCGGTAAGCGGAAGCAGGGACGCCGCAGACATTATCTTGTTTCCCCTTATCACAACAGCGCCGTCGTGAAGAGGCGTATTCGGAATAAAAATATTGATAAGAAGCTCGCTGGAAACATGACCCTCTATTTTTATACCGGTTTCTATTATTTCGTTAAGCCCCGTCTCCCTTTCTATGACGATAAGAGCACCTATCTTCAGGTTGGATAAAAAGCCCACCGCATCCACAACCTCTTCTATCATCCTTAGATTTTCCTCTTCGGATACAAGATGCATGGGATTTTTAAAAAACCTGCTGGTAGTTCCAAGTCTCTCTAAAGCCTTCCTTAGCTCCGGCTGGAATACTATCAGAATTGCAATAACGCCCACCGTCATGGTATTTCGCAGAATCCAGTTAACCGTCCTGAGTCCTATCCATTCACTGAGCTTTGTCGCAATTAAAAGCACCAATATCCCCTTGACCAGTTGTTCCGCCCTCGTTTCCTTTATCAGAACTATAAACTTATAAAAAATAAAAGCAATAATAAGAATATCTATGATATCGGTTATTTTAATGGAAGTTACCGTATTAACAAGAAAGTCAAGCATTAGACCACCTCATATAATAAACCTACTTGATTACATTATATTATATAAAAAAAACTAAAACAATATTTTCGAAAACGCAAAAAGGGACGGTTCTTTTTTGCGCAATTGAGAACCGTCCCCGATTGCGTTATTTTCCGAAGGCTTGGGCTCTTAATATTTCAGCCTTGTCGGTCTTTTCCCACGGCAGGTCGAGGTCGGGTCTTCCGAAATGACCGTAAGCCGCAACCTGTCTGTATATAGGCCTTCTTAAGTTCAAATCCCTTATTATAGCGGCAGGCCTGAGATCGAAATTCGCCTTTATCAGCTCCACGATTTTTTCATCGTCTATCTTGCCGGTGCCGAAGGTATCCACCATTATGGATACCGGCTTTGCAACACCTATAGCATAAGCTACCTGAACTTCACACCTATCAGCGATTCCAGCAGCTACTATATTTTTAGCAACATACCTTGCCGCATAGGATGCCGACCTGTCAACCTTTGTCGGGTCCTTGCCAGAAAACGCTCCACCGCCGTGTCTTGCATATCCGCCGTAGGTATCAACTATTATCTTTCTGCCGGTAAGTCCCGAATCACCCTGCGGCCCTCCTATAACGAACCTTCCGGTGGGATTTATCAGAAATCTGGTGTTTACCAAAAGCTCCTCCGGTACCACCGCTTTTATGACGTTTTCTATGATGTCCTTCTCTATTATATCATGTTCCACATCGGGATGGTGCTGGCATGATACCACTATAGTGTCCACCCTTACCGGTTTCGAACCGTCGTATTCCACAGTAACCTGCGTCTTTCCGTCCGGCCTCAGGTAAGGAACAATTCCGGTCTTCCGGACTTCTGCCAGTCTTCTTGCAAGCTTGTGCGCAAGGGATATGGGCAGTGGCATAAGCTCGGGTGTCTCGTTACATGCAAAGCCGAACATCATACCTTGGTCGCCGGCACCTATTGCTTCAATTTCATCCATCTCCCCTATTTTCGCCTCAAGCGCTTTATTTACACCCATGGCTATATCCGGAGACTGCTCGTCTATGGATGTTATAACTGCACAGGTATCGCAGTCAAAACCGTATTTTGCCCTGGTATATCCGATCTCCTCAATGGTCTTCCTAACTATTTTGGGTATATCTACATAACAACTTGTAGTAATCTCCCCCATTACTAACACAAGGCCGGTAGTCACAGCCGTTTCACAGGCGACCCTTGCCACCGGGTCCTGTTCAAGTATTGCATCCAAAATAGCGTCCGAAATCTGGTCGCAGATCTTATCCGGATGTCCTTCGGTAACCGATTCCGAAGTAAATAGTTTTTTTGCCATAAGCTCATACCTCCCTTTAATTAAAATAAAAACCCCTTCCGAAGGAAGAGGCGACTTTCCGACCTCATCTTTCAGAATTTGCATTCTGCGGGAATTAGCACCGATGCGCCTTAGCGCCGGTTGCCGGGTTTCATAGGGCCCTTCCCTCCACCACTCTTGATGAGGTATTAAATTTTCGATGTAAATAATATCACATATATTTTTCAATGTCAATAATTGATATATAAAAAATTAAAACTGCCTTTTTAGGCAGTTATCTCTCAGATGGTGGAGGGAGGTGGATTCGAACCACCGAAGGCTGCGCCAACAGATTTACAGTCTGCCCCCTTTGGCCACTTGGGTATCCCTCCAATTATGGAGCTGGCGATGGGACTCGAACCCGCAACCTGCTGATTACAAGTCAGCTGCTCTACCTGTTGAGCTACGCCAGCATATATGGTGGGCACAATAGGGCTCGAACCTATGACCCCCTGCTTGTAAGGCAGGTGCTCTCCCAGCTGAGCTATGCGCCCGATTTGCAATCCGGAAAACAGAAGCCTTCCGGAGAATTTATCCTTTTATTGGTGACCCCTAGGGGATTCGAACCCCTGTTACCAGCGTGAAAGGCTGGTGTCTTAACCACTTGACCAAGGGGCCATAAAGAACTTGCATATCTTATTTTACTAAAAATATTCCTAAATAACAACCGCAATATTTATCTGTTTTAAACCGAAAATAAAAAATAGCTCTCAAATACTTTTCAAATCTTATTTATAATCCCACATTCTAATCTATATATAAAACATTTGGGAATAACAGTAGCAGTTAAAACACAATAAAAGAGCCCCCGAAAACGGGGGCTCCGGAACTGCTATATTATTCAGCTTTTTCAGATGCAAGCCTGCTGTGGCTTCTTCCATATCCGAAGTATACTACAAAGCCTATCAAGAGCCATACTACGAATCTTACCCATGTCATAAGCGGCAGAGAAATCATGAGGTATATTGTGAAGAGTAATGCCAATATCGGTGTAACAGGGAACCATGGAGCTTTGAATTTTCTCGGAAGATCCGGTTGTTTGTATCTCAAAACGAGAACCGCGATGGATACGAGAACGAATGCAAACATCGTACCTATATTAACAAGCTCTGCCAGTAAGCCTATCGGCAAGAATCCAGCAACTACTGCACCGAAAAGACCAACTATAACTGTGCTTATATGAGGTGTCTTATACTTCGGATGAACCTTGGAGAATACAGGCGGTAACAAACCGTCACGGGACATAGCAAAGAATATTCTTGTTTGTCCGTACATCATAACGAGAAGCACGGTTGTTATACCTGCGATAGCACCGAAGGATATAAGACCGGATGCCCACTCTAAGCCTATCTTGGAAAGTGCAAGAGCAACCGGAGCAGGAGTATTAAGTTCTGTATAGTATACAACGCCTGTGAGGATTGCTGCAACAACTATATAGAGTAAAGTACATATTGCAAGAGAACCTATAATACCTATTGGTAGGTCTCTTGAAGGATTCTTGGACTCTTCTGCTGCTGTCGAAACAGCGTCAAATCCGATGTACGCAAAGAATACTATTGCTGCACCTGTCATAACGCCGTTCCAACCGAAGGGGAAGTAAGGTACCCAGTTGGAGGGTTTAACGTACCAAACAGCTGTAAATATGAAGAAGAGAACAACGAATACCTTAAAGATAACCGCTATATTGTTAACGGTAGCACTTTCTCTAACACCCAAGTACAACAGCCATGTTATGATTAGAATTATTACTATTGCAGGAATGTTTATGAATCCACCTGGTGCAGCCGCTGCAGAGTTAGCTGCCCATGCGGGAATTTCAATACCGAAAGCATGCATTAATTTTACGAAATATCCTGACCAACCGAGAGCAACCGCCGGAACTGCGAAAGCATACTCAAGTATTAAGTCCCAACCTATAATCCATGCGATTAGCTCTCCCAATGCAACGTAGCTGTAGCTGTATGTCGAACCAGCTATCGGAACAAGAGCTGCGAATTCTGCGTAGCAGAGAGCTGCAAAAGCGCAAGCAATACCGGAAACTACGAAGGACAACGTCAACGCTGGACCTGCATATTTTGCTGCAGCAACACCTGTTAATACGAAAATACCAGTACCTATAATTGCACCTATACCGAGAAGCATGAGGTCAAACCAAGACAATGCTTTTTTCAGAGAGTGTTCTGAATCCTGAGTGTCTGCCAGAGCCATTTCGATTGGCTTTTTGCGGAGTAAACTCATCAAACTGCACCTCCTAAAATTTTTAAATTAAAAAATTGCAAAAAACTCCTTTACTCTTTTTTAGGCATCACCCTCCTTGCTTATAATTATATAGAAATTTTAATAAAATTACATTCAAAAAAATTTTTAAACCTTCTTACCAAATTTTAATCTAAGATTATTTATTCGCCACTTTATTAAAAAATCCTTCTTTATGAAATATTATTTTTTAAAACTTACAATTTATTTTAATTATATCCCTGCTTGCCCATTCTGTCAATATAATTGGAATGTTATAAATATTAGAATTTAAATTAATTTAATAAATTTTTTTAAAATTTTTTAATATTAATCCTAAAATTTTTTAATGAATCTATTTTCTTTTTTCATTCAAATCAGACTTTTCTTCTTCCCTTATAAAAGGCAGAAAGGCAAAAATGGTGTATAATCCCGCTATCCCAGCTATCAAAAGTATAACCAGAAGATTAAAACCAATATCTTTCATCAGGATTCACCACCCCATATTTGTTGTAAATTATAAATATGAGGTGGTAAATCCTTTTATGCCTGTTTATTCCTCCGCTATTATCTCTATTTTCTCCACGCCTTCCATCTCAGAAAGTTCATTTATTAAATCGTTAATGCTGGTATTTAATCCGGTGGTTTCTATGGATATGGTGACATTAGCCTGATTGTGAATGGGTATGTTCTGATTTATGGTCAGGATATTACCGTTCGCCTGAGCTATGGTAGTCAGAACCTTAGAAAGTATCCCCGGGGTATGCTGCAATAGAAGTGCAATGGTTATTATCTTAATCATTTTGGTATCGAAAAGAGGTTGTATGTGGTCCTTGTATTTATAAAAGGCGCTCCTGCTCAATCCCGCTTTATTTACCGCTTCCTTTACGGTTTTAACCCTTCCCCTTTTTAGCAGTATCTTGGCCTCAACCACCTTCTTAAAAATATCCGGTAAAATTTCTTCATCCACTATATAATAACCAGTTTTTTTCATCATTATACCTCCCGAATGTCCGCAATTTAAACACAGTTGTTTTTAAATGAGATATTCCTATGATACCACAGTAAAGGAAATTTATCAATAGAGTATATTTTAGGAAAAAGGCGGTTATCCTAAATTCGAGGTGATTACATGAATATACTTGAAGAAATAAAAAAACTTATGGAAAGACTTAACCAAACCGAAGATGAAAAAAACAATATTCACAGGGAGATGAAAAGCATAGTAAACCAATCAGTAAATCAGCTCCTTGAGGTTATGCTTCTCCTATCGAAATATCTCAAAAAAGATAATGTGGTCTTAAGAAGCTACATGGGAAATACCTTCAATGTGGGTGAAGGCATCCCCCTCTTTGAAAGGAGTATAGAGGAGAAAATCCTGCTAAAACCGGATAGAAAAATAATGCTTTATAAAATTGAAAATGAGGAACTGCGGGAACAGGAACTGAACATAGAAGAACTCCAAAAATACGTAAGCCTCGATGCCCTTTATAATACCGTCAAGGAAAGCATAATAAGGTGCATACACAAAAACGAACAGGAAATCATGAGCTATAAAAGCTTCATATCAAAAATAAAAATGTACAACCAGGACATCGAAAATATCATCCACAATTCCTATAAAAATTACTGACTTTCATGACCTCCGCACCCTCATTTTCCACCGTCACCCTTTTTACATCCCAGCCTGTAAATTCGCTTCTATTTAGAATCTCTCGTTTCATAATGTCATCAAATTCCTTATCATGTTTTTCAACTATCGCGGCTACCGCAGGCCCCGAACCGCTCAGAAAAACACCCTTTGCTCCATTACGGTAAGAAAGTTCAAAAATAAGATCTATATTTTTCACAAGTCCCTTTCGGTAGGGAAAGTGGAGTCTATCCTCAAGTGCTGCCCTTATATCCGAAATATCCTTTTTCAAAAAACAGCTTACCAGAAGGGAAACCCTCCCTATATTAAAAACAGCATCACGATAGGAGAGGCTCTGCGGGAGTATTTTTCTCGCTTCAGAGGTACTTATGGTAAAATCCGGTATGAATAAAACCAGGTCTATAAAATCTATTTCACACAACTTAATATATCTGATTTTCTCTTCATCAACAAAGGAAACCGTGAGTCCCCCTACCAGAGCAGGAACTATATTGTCCGGATGACCCTCTATTTTATAAGCAAGCTCCAGAATATCCTCCCGAGAAAGCCTGCCTCCGGTAATTTCATTAGCGGCCAGAATTCCGCCTATTATACAGGTCGCGCTGCTCCCCAGACCCCTCGCAATCGGGACCTCTCCCTCTATCTCTATCCTGATATCTTTTTCTTTCATCCCCATTTCCCTTAATGCCATATCAAAAGCCTTCTGCGAAAGATTTTCTGCCGGAGGACCTTCCTTTACGATTATATAATTATAAAGGCTTAATGCCAGCCCCAGTGAATCAAAACCGGGACCTATATTTGCAGTGGTTGCAGGAACCTTGATCATCACAGCTCACATACCCCCTTTGATTAAAACTCTTTTTAACTCCTCTATATCATTAACCTCGATTTTCTCGGTAACCTTTAACATCGCAGTATCCGGGTCCTTGAGACCGTTACCAGTAAGCACGCATACTACAACACCTTCTTTTATTTTTTCCTTCTTAACCAGTTTTACAAGGCCTGCAACCGAAGCAGCTGAAGCAGGTTCCGCAAAAATCCCTTCCTTCTCCGCTATAAGTCGATAGGCCTTCAATATCTCCTCATCCGACACAGAATAGAAACCGCCCCCCGATTCGGTTACGGCCACCTTCGCCTTTTCTCCACTCACAGGATTTCCTATTCTTATAGCCGTGGCTACCGTTTCTGGATTTTCAAACTTTCTCCCGTAAACCAGCGGTGCCGCACCCTCAGCCTGTATACCCATCATCTGCGGCAGTTTATTTATGATTCCCAGGGAAAAATACTCCTTAAACCCTTTCCAGTATGCGGTTATATTCCCCGCATTCCCTACCGGTATAAAAAGATAATCCGGAGAATTTCCAAGCTGGTCCGAAATCTCAAAGGCAGCCGTTTTTTGACCCTCAATCCTGTGTGGATTTATGGAATTCACCAATTTTATATTAAACCGCTCGGATACAAGCCTAACCATGTTCAAGGCCTGATCAAAGTTTCCACCGATTTCTATTATCTTCGCACCATAGATCACGGCCTGCGAAAGCTTGCCTAAAGCCACCTTCCCTTTTGGAACCACAACTATGCAATTTAACCCCGCTCTTGCTGAATAGGCAGCAGCCGAAGCCGATGTATTTCCTGTAGATGCACATATAACCGTACCGCATCCTTCCTCCACGGCCTTCGAAATAGCAACGGTCATTCCCCTATCTTTGAAGGAACCAGTAGGGTTTAAACCTTCAACTTTCAAATAAACTTCAATATCCCCTCCAAGAAAATTTTCTATATTTTTTGCTCTAACAAGCGGTGTATTCCCTTCGCAAAGGGATATTACAGGGGTGCTCTCGGTAACCGGAAGAAATTTCCTATACTCTTCTATCAATCCCTTCCACATTTTCAAACCTCCCATCCGAAAACATTTTCATCATATGTATCTAATATAAATACAAATGTATTTATAATTTAGACAAATTATATTATACTTTTCCCCCCAATACAACAGCTCTCATAATACGAAAAATAAAAGCAGCTGCAAAAACAAGCTGCTTTTCTAAAGCATGCTTTTTCATATTTAATATACTAAAAACCTAAAAACACAAAAGACCTTCAAAGTTTATCAGTAAAAAACATCTTTGTCCGTTTGTAATATTCTTAAGATTATGTAGACCATGGTATAATTTTATTGAGATATGTAGAAATGGGGGGTTAATTTTCATGAAAAAAATAAAAGTAGATCTAAATGAATTTTTGTCTGCTTTTTCATTAGCATTAGACCTGGCCGAATCCCTTGCTCTTGGTTCGGATGATTTAAAAATAATGGAACATGCAAGAAGAGTCTCGTATATAGCTACAAGCATAGCAAAAAAACTAAACATCGATACCAAAATACAAAAAAGGATTTATATTGCTGCTCTACTCCACGACATCAGCATCGCCGATGCTTTAAAAGAATGCCATGAAAAAGAAGAACTGATAAGTTACCACTGCGAAAAAGGTGCCGAAATAGTAAATAAAATGCCTTTAGATAGCTCCTTAAAAGACGTAATAAAATATCATCATGAAAAATGGGATGGAACAGGCCCTTTTAATCTATCAAAACACGACATTCCTTTGGAAAGCAGAATAATACATTTAGCAGACCTTTTCGACCTTAATTTTTATAGCAGAAAGAAAGAAATTATAATAACATCCAAAGCCGTTGAATGGATAAACCAAAATACCAACAGCTTCTTTGACCCGGAAATAGGAGATGTACTTTTAGAACTAATACTTAAGGACTCACTTTTACTTGACCTCAGCATGCCAAATATAAAAGAAAACCTTAAAAAAATAACACCTCCCATTGAAATAGTAATTGATATTGATGGACTAAAAAACATGTCACATGTTCTGTCTACACTTATAGATAATAAAAGCCATTTTACATACAATCACTCTCAAAATGTTGCTCAAATTTCTCTCAGAATTGCTAAAGAATTAAACTTTGATGAGAATAAGCTTAAAATGATTGAAATCGCCGGTCTCCTCCACGATCTTGGAAAGCTTGCTATTCCTACAGAAATACTGGATAAACCCGGAAAACTTACAGCTAAAGAATTTGAAATAATAAAAACCCATCCATATTACACCAGGCGCATCTTATCAGAAATAAAAGGATTCGATGAAATAACAAATTGGGCAGCCAACCACCATGAAAAATTGGATGGCAGCGGCTACCCTTATTCGTTAAAATCAGAACAACTCGGTTTAGAAGACAGAATAATTGCCATATCAGATATATACAGCGCCTTAACCCAAGAAAGACCCTATAGAAAAGTTCTCGAGCCTTTGGAAGCACTAAAAATTATAGAAGAAGAAATAAAGAAAGATAAACTGGATAGCATGGTTTTTAACACTTTGAAGAGGATTATTTAGCCTCTTCTTTTTTATCTCCCACATTTTTTACGGTAGCTGCAAGAGAGGATAAACCCGTTATGCCTCCAAGACCCATGGTATCCACCGCAGAGCTCGGGACAACTATGAGAGCACCCTTTTCTTTGAGGCCCTCATAGAGCATATTCATCGCCCTCAGGTGAAGCGCCGTTGGATTTTCGCTATAAGCCTTTGCAGCTTCCACAAATTTGTTTGCTATCTGAACCTCGGCCTCACCCAATATGATCCTTGCCTGTCTTTCTCTTTCCGCCTGAGCCTGCCTTGACATGGCATCCTGCAGCGCTTGAGGAATGACTATATCCCTGATTTCCACCGACTGAACCGAGATACCCCAAGGTTCGGTCTTTTCGTCTATTATCTTCTTAAGTTCCAAATCCAGCTTCTCTCTTTCGGATAGGAGCTCGGCAAGATGGGTCCTGCCTATGACATCCCTTAATGCCGTCTGAGCAGCCCATGCAACCGCATCGTTATACCTCTCCACAGAGAGGGCCGCCTTCTTGGCATCCACTACCAGCCAGAAGAGGACCGCATCCACATCGACGGGGACAGTGTCCTTGGTCAGAGTCTGTTCTGCCCTGAAAACCGTGAGTTTCACGCGCATGTCTATCCATACGGGAACGGTATCGATTATCGGTATAATAAAGAACGGGCCCGGACCTGCCAACCTTAAAAATTTACCCAATCTCAGGACAACCGCCTTTTCCCATTGATCTGCAACTCTTATTGCCCACATGAGAAGAAGTCCCAGAATAACACCCGCGATGAGAACGGTAAAACTTCCCGTAACCATGAAGAACAGCACAAATAGAGCAATTACAATTAATCCTACCGCAAAACCTAAAGCATTGAACTTTATATCCGGTGCCGAATAGAATTCCACTCCATTAGGATTTCTAACAACCGGCATAAAAACACCCCTTTCTAAAATTTATTCAAAACAATCTCGAGCCTGGATTTAAAAACCCGCAGGACATATTCGGCTTCCTCAAGCTTCAACATTATGACAGATATAATATATGAAATTCCGCCCAAAAATATCACAAAAACGGTTTTTACTGAAAGGCTTAGGTCCAACAGGTTGTAAGCGGAATAACATACCGCTCCCATTATTAAAGAAGAAACCAATACTTTGAGGAAGCATACCATTATTTTACCCTTATTTATTCCGTCCAGCTTCTTGTCGATTTTTAAAAGAAGTATGGCAAAAAGGGTTATGGAAGCGGTGGAAGTACCGAGGGCAAGCCCTCCCAGCTTTAAATACCTTATCAGAATCAAATTTGCAGAAATGTTTATCAAAACAGCAATCATTCCGCCTATCATTGGAGTCCTCGTATCCTGCAGGGAAAAAAAGGCCTTATTAAGAACATCGTTTATCCCTACGGCCACAAGCCCTATCGAAAAAAACATAAGAGCATAGGCCGTCATCATTGTATCCCTGCTGTCGAAAGCACCTCTTTCGAAGAGAAATTTAATAATGGGAACCCTCAAAATTATAAGACCCGTAGCCGAAGGTATTAGGATTGTCAACATATAATTTATCGCCTTAACGAGGGAATCTTTAAAATTCGCCCAATCCCTTTCCACTGCATATTTCGAAAGCCTCGGATACATCACGGTGGAAATAGCCGCAGTAAAAATCCCTATGGTAAGTCCGTTAAGCCTGTTTGCAAAATTTAATGCCGAGATGCTTCCCTCTTCAAGGGTGGAAGCGAGAATTCTGTCAACTATGGTGTTTATCTGGTAAGCCGCAGAACCCATTATCACAGGTAGAATGAGAATAAAAATTCTGCGTATTGCAGGATGATTTATATCAAGTGTGAAACTGTAAGAATAACCCATTTTCTTTAAATATGGAAGGTGTATTATAAGCTGCGAGGCAGATGCAATAAGTGTTGCAATGGTTAGCCCTTTAATGCCGAAGATTCCGCTCAAAAATACCAGAAAGGTTATTATTATAAAGTTGTAAGGAATACCTATCAAAGCGGGTATTGTAAAATTGCCAAAGACCTGGAGAATGCTGGATGCAATGTATGTCAGCGCAATGAAGAATACTATAGGGAAACTCATCCTGATAAGTGTTGCCGTGAGGTAATAGGCGTAATCCTTAAAGCCCGGCGCCAAAAATTTAACAAGTAATGGAGACAGAGCCATACCGAATAGTGAAAATAAAAGACAAAATACAATAAGTAAATTTACAAGGTTATTTACGAAATTAAAAGCTTCATCCCTGTCCTTCTTCTCGAGCCACTCGGTAAAAACAGGGATAAAGGATGTCCCGAGGGATGCAGCAACGCTTGCAAATAAGACCGTCGGAATGGTTATTGCAACAAGATAGGCATCGGTCTCAACGCTCGCTCCAAATCTATCCGCGATAAAAGTTTCCCGCAAAAAACCAAGAAGCTTACTCGCAAGGGATAAAACCATTATGATTACCGCAGCTTTTGCCGTTTTAAACTTAGACATTCAGCTTCTCCTTCCATTAGTCTTTTTTAAATTATCAGGTAATTAATTCTACATACATATAAAAACATCCTTCAAAAATTTTTTATTTTAAAAAAAGGATGCCCACAAAACTATGTTATAATTTTAGTAGCGAGGTCGGTTAAAAGCCGACCTTTATCTATTTTTCGTCGTCCAATCAAAACCTATCTCCGGGTCATCCCATGGAATCCTGTATTCATCAGGTTTTTCCCTGTTATAGGAATGAGAAGTAAAGTATATTATTACTGCCGGTTCATTTCCCAAAACCCTGTAGCCATGGGCAACACCCTTCGGTATGAGTAGAATTATTGGATTATGTTCTCCCATATAGAATACATTCGTCTTTTTATAAGTCGGCGAATTCTCCCTCCTATCGTAAAGGACCACCTGGGCATTACCCTTTGGGAAAAACCAGACATCATCCTGCAGTTTATGATAATGAAAGGCCTTTATAACCCCCGGATAGGTAAAGGACATGGAAGCCTGCCCGAACCTGTCGAGAATCCCATCATCATCCCTCAAAATCTCCATGAAAAATCCCCTGTCATCAACATGTTTTTCAAGTCTTTTTATTTTTACACCATATATTAAGTCGCTCATTTTAATAAATCCCCCTACCAATCAAAATCTTTAAGGTCGGCTTTTATAACCGACCTTTTAAAATATAAAATATCTAATTATAATATATGCCATTGATACAACTATTGACATTATCATAAGAGGAAAGGCCACCTTCATAAATCCCGCAAAGGTCATCTTTATCCCTTTTCTCTCAGCCATTCCTGCAACTACGACGTTAGCAGAGGCTCCGATTATGGTGCCGTTCCCTCCGAGACATGCTCCGAGGGACAATGACCACCACAATGGATCGAGGTTGGTGATACCTCCCAAATGTCCCATCTTCTGAATAAGCGGAATCATTGTAGCAACAAAGGGTATGTTATCAACGAAGGCGGATGCAATTGCAGAAAGCCACAGAACTATCATGGAAGTTGGGAAAAGCTTTCCGCCGGTAATCTTCAGGGATTCCCTCGCTATAATCTCCAATACTCCTGCCTTATCAAGAGCCCCCACAACTATGAAAAGACCTACAAAGAAGAAGAGCACGGGCCATTCCACTTCGTGAAAAGCCCCTTCCAATTCAACTCTGGAAATAAGAAGAAGCAATGTCGCTCCGGCCAAAGCTATAGTAGCGGACTCCAGATGCAGGAACTGATGGAGAACGAACCCAAAAATAACCACCAAAATTACAAAAATGCTTTTCTTCAGAAGAACCGGATCGGTTATGTATTCATTCTCGTTAAAAGTAAGTATACTCTTTTTTCTTTCTTCTTCTACAACCAGCTGCTTCCTGTATATAAGCTTTAGTCCGTACAGTGTTAAAATCTCTATTACAATAATAATCGGTGTAAGATTTATAACGAAATCCATGAAGCCGAGGCCGGTCGCACTTCCTATCATTATGTTAGGCGGGTCCCCTATTAAGGTTGCGGTACCGCCTATATTGGAAGAAAGAACCTCTGCTATCAAAAAGGGCACCGGATTTACATCAAGCTGCTCAGCTATGGTGAAAGTTACGGGAACAATTAATAATACTGTAGTAACGTTGTCCAAAAAGGCAGAAATTGTAGCGGTAATTATTGATAAATAAAACATAATCCTTACTGGATCGCCTTTTGACATTTTGGCCGCTTTCACCGCCAGATACTCGAACATACCGGTTCTTTTTGCAATGCCTACTATAATCATCATCCCCGTAAGAAGGCCTATTGTATTAAAATCGATGTAATGTATTGCTTCTTCCTGGTTCAATATGCCTAATAAAACAACTATCGCTGCACCCAATAATGATGCAACAGCCCTGTGTATTTTTTCCGATATAATAACCGCATATGTAAGTATAAAAACCAGCGACGCAATCAATATCTGAGTATTGCTTTCCATAACATTTACACCTTCTTTCAATATCTTATTAATCACTAATTATTATAGCAAATATTCTCTATCCATATCATTATTTTACATGGTATTTACCTAAAATAACTAAAAATAACGAATTAAAACATACAGCATCGAAACGACTATTGACATTATCATGAGGGGAAAGGCAACCTTCATAAACCCTATAAAGGTCATTTTTACTCCCTTTCTCTCGGCCATTCCTGCAACGATTACGTTGGCAGAAGCTCCAATTATTGTTCCGTTACCGCCGAGGCAAGCACCGAGGGACAACGACCACCATAGTGGGTCGAGATTTGTTATTCCCCCCAATTCGCCCATCTTCTGAATAAGGGGAATCATTGTCGCGACAAAGGGTATATTGTCAACGAAAGCAGAAGCGATTGCAGAAAGCCACAGAACTATCATCGCGGTAGGCAGAAGCGCTCCACCTGTGAGATTTAAGGATTCTTTTGCTATCATTTCAAGAACGCCCGTTTTTTCTAAGGACCCTACGATTATAAAAAGGCCGACAAAGAAGAAGAGAACAGGCCATTCCACTTCGTGAAAAGCCCCTTCCAATTCAACTCTGGAAATCAAAAGCATTAAAGTCGCACCCGCGAGTGCTATTGTGGCAGATTTTAAATGAAGGAACTGGTGAAGAACAAATCCCAAAATTACCACCGAAAGCACGAAAAGACTCTTTTTTAAAAGCTTTTTATCCCTTATAAACTCATCTTCATTGAAAGACAGTATATTATTTTTCCACTCATCTTCAACTACAAGCTGTTTTCTGTATACAAATTTCAATGCAATTAAGGTTAAAATTTCTATTATGATAACGGGAAGGGTTAGGTTTAATACGAAATCCATAAATCCGAGACCGGTTGCACTACCTATCATTATGTTCGGCGGATCCCCAATTAAGGTTGCGGTACCGCCTATATTGGAAGAAAGAACCTCTGCTATCAAAAAGGGCACCGGATTCACGTCAAGCTGTTCAGCTATGGTAAAGGTTATTGGAACGATTAACAATACCGTTGTAACGTTGTCCAAAAAGGCTGAAAGCACAGCCGTTATTATTGATAAGTAAAACATGATCCTTATGGGGTCACCCTTTGACATCTTGGCAGCTTTAACCGCTAAATACTCAAACATCCCTGTCCTCTTTGCAATGCCTACTATTACCATCATCCCCGTAAGAAGGCCTATTGTATTAAAATCTATATAGTGTATTGCTTCTTCCTGGTTCAATATGCCCAATAGAACAACTATCGCTGCACCCGATAATGCCGCAACAGCCCTGTGCATTTTTTCCGATATAATAACCGCATATGTAAGTATAAAAACCAGCGACGCAATCAAAACTTGAACATTACCTTCCATTAAAATAAATACCCCTTTCCTTATAAACTTAAAATAATTATAACAAAAAAACGGCAATCCTTCTACTCGAAGGCGTTGCCGGATAATCTCAATCATTTAACGTTAAATTATATACTCTGCAATTTCTCAAGACTTTTTCTATAAATTTCCCACTGTCCTATATCCAAAAACTCAGTATGGACAGGATAGACCAAAACCTTACCCTCATTTTGCTTAACACGATTTAGTAGTTCAGGCATATCAAGAACTTCTCCGGACTTTATATATTTTAAAGCTTTCTTACTTATTATATAAATTCCGGTATTTATTATAAAGTCATAGCTGGGTTTTTCGTGAAATTCTACCATTTCTCCTTCCTGATTTAATCTCATAATACCGTACGGCACTTCCATATTTGTCAAAGCACCTACTACGGTTATATCCGATTTTTTCTTGGTATGAAAATCCAGAACATCACTTAAATCTACTTTTATAAAAACGTCACAATTTGTCAATATGAAAGGGTCTGTAAGCTTTTCATCCCCCATCAATAAGCCCAATGCACCTGCAGTACCTAAAAAAGAATTTCCCTCATCGAATATATGAATTTCATAGGGAACATTTAAACCCTTTAAATAGAGAGACATCATTTCTTTTTTATAATTAACCGTCACGATAAACCTGCTAAAACCCTCTTCATAAAATCTTTCCATTATTCTTTCTATCATAGTTTTGTCACCAATAGGAACAAGAGGTTTAGGAATAATACGTGTTAAAGGGTCCAGCCTTGTCCCTCTTCCACCTGCCATTATAACAATTGTATTAGAATATTTGGGTTTTAAAATTTCCTTTCCATCAATAAAGTCCTCTATAAAATATATCCCCTCGGGAATTCTTTTCTCATTGACAATAGGTATTCTTTTTATACCGAAATCCAAAAACATTTTTTTTATTTCGCTAACTCCGGTCTCTTTAAAAACAAACTTGGGTTTTAAATTGGCTATATCTACAGCTTTCTGCTCCAACGAAATACCCCTCAAAAGAGAACGCCTTATATCTCCATCCGTAACAGTTCCAATGAGTTCTCCTCTAAGATTAACTACAAGAACAATCTGATATCCTGTTTGATTCAAAACAGAAATAACATCTCGAATTGTAGATTGTTCCTTTACAACAATATTTTCAATAGAGTGGATATTTATCTGTAACATCTATCATCATCCCCTCGCAATGAAAAACTTATAAGAGATTCCGCCACTTTAAAATCAAATTCCGTATCTATATCAATAGACCTTTCTTTGGGCATTATATAGGCATAGGAATTAGAATAAAACCAGTCTCGATATTTCATAAGGTATTCCCACTTTGCTAAATAAATAGCGCCGTTTAATATATAAAACTTACCTCTATCTTGCCTATTTTCATTTCTAAAAGACCTATTGACAAAGTTATCCATTTTTCCATCAGATGGAAGATTGTTAATCCAAAAAGGAGAGTGTTCAAATTCTGTAACAGAAATAACAGCATTGGCCTTCTTATTTATAAAAATATCCACCGCTTTTACTATATCATCGGAATTTCTTAACGGTGAAGTTGGTTGTAAAAGCATAACAAGATCAAACCTATTGTTTCTATTATTTAAATACCAATTCATACAATGAATAATAACATCCATGCTTTTTGCCTCATCAGTAGCCAGTTCAGAAGGTCTCATAAAAGGGACATTGGCGCCGAATTTTTTGGAAATCTCGGCTATTTCCATTGAATCCGTTGATACCACTATCTCATCTATAATTCCTGAATTTTTAGCAGCTTCTATAGTGTAATAGATAAGTGGTTTACCATTAATATTTCTAATGTTTTTCCCAGGAACACCTTTAGAACCACCCCGAGCCGGTATGATACCCAATATGGTTAATCCATGATACATCCTAAAATCATCCCCTATTCATAAAATGAGCCCACGTTAACGGTTCATCTTCCCTAACAGACTTCACCAGCCTACATCCTATAATAACATCCAAAAATTCACATGATATAGCATTCTGAGAAGTCCTCTTTAAAATAATATCTTCCCCTCTTATAACAGAACCTGCTTCTAAATCCTTAGCCGCGACAATCCGCTTTCTCACCACATTCATTATAGCCTTTTCGGATTCAGTAGGTTTTTTTACGCCATCTCCCAATGCCTTTTCCACATTCCTTATACACCTTACCATTTCTCTAAATTCGCAAGGCTCCAAAGAAGCCTTATGATCAGGTCCAGGTAAATTTTTATCAACGGTAAAATGCTTTTCTATTATCCTTGCTCCCAAAGCAACAGCTGCAAGAGGTATTTCTATTCCCTCAGTATGGTCCGAATAACCTACAGGAAGTTTAAAAGCTTCTTTTAAGGTAACCATAGCTTTTAAGTTAACTTCTGTAAAAGGAGTGGGATAATTAGTAGTACAGTGAAGAAGTACCATCTCTATATCAGGATTTATTTCTCTTATTGTCATTGTTGCTTTTTCTATATCTCCCAGATAGCACATGCCGGTAGATATTATAACAGGTTTTCCTTTCTCTGCTATCTTCTTTAGATAAATAGAATTTGTAATTTCACCTGAAGGTATTTTATAATAAGGTACAAGCTCATATAAAAAATCAATACTTTCCAAATCAAAAGGAGAGGAAAGAAACAAAATTCCCTTTCCATCACAATATTGTTTTAGTTCCATAAAATCCTCAAAACCTAACTCAAGACTTTTTAGCATTTCATACTGAGAAAATCCTTTTTTCAAGTTCTCTCTCTGATATTTAGCCATTTCCGTATTTTTTGAAACCAGTCTATCCGCAATAAAAGTTTGAAACTTCACCGCATCGGCACCAGACTCATACGCTGCATCGATTATTTCCCTACCAAGGTTTATATCACCGTTGTGATTTACTCCAGCCTCTGCAATTATAAATACTCTTTCATTTATTCTTGAGTAAAGTGTTCCACTCATGCTTTTTCACCTCAAATATCAGCCTTTTCCTCATTAAATTTTCATCTATCTCGACGTTCTCTAAAATTTTAATAACTCTTCTACTTACCATTCCATCTCCATAAGGATCGTAGGGATTGCGACATTTCTTTGCTAACTTCTGAAAGTCATTCGACAAAGCCTTATGGATAGCTTTCACAATATCTTCCCTGTAATAGCTGCAATTTATAACACTTTGAGCCAAAACTCTACCTTTTTGCCTATCTCCTATATTTACGGTAGGCACACCTAAAGAAGGCGCTTCTATTATTCCGCTGGAACTATTCCCTATGACAAAGAGCGAATATTTCATAAGACTCAGATAAAGCCTACTTCCTAAATTTTTGAAGTAATGAGCATTTTTTTTGTTTTCTATATATTCCATAATTTCAGCTTCTATCTCGGCCGAACCGACTTCAACTCCGGGTGCCGTAAAAACAACCTGCAAATCCGGATAACAATTTAAGGCCTGTAAAAGCTCTTCAATTTGAGATAAAACAGAATATTTCATTTCCAAAGTTGTCGGATGATAGGTACACAAAACCGTAGGATGTTTTACATCGATACCTATCTTTTCTCTTATCTCCATTTCATCCATTAAAGGAATCCTTTTTATATTTTCTATGCCGGGCGCACCTATTACGGCTATTCTGTAATCCTCTTCGCCCATTTTACTGATATTTTCGGCATAGACTTCAGTCTGTACCAAATGTATATGCGAAAATTTCGTAGTAGCATGTCTTACCAGCTCATCTATTACCCCCTCGGTAATCTCCCCACCTGCTATGTGGACTATAGGAATATTGTTCATAAGGCAAACCGAAACGGGAATTAAAAGCTCATGTCTATCGCCCAGTATAATCATAATGTCGGGCTTTTTATCCTCAAAAACCTGAGAAAGGGATATTATTCCTAAGCCTAAAGTTTTGGACAGGCCTGTGGGAGTTTTGCTGTCAAGCATACATTCTATTTTTATAAAATTCTTTATTCCATCTTCAATAATATCCACTACAGTATAACCCTTATCTGATGAAAAATGAGCTCCGCTTACATAGAGAAGAAGCTCAAAATCTTTATGTTCATGAATCTCCTTAATTATCCATCTTAATAAGCTGTACTCAGAACGTGCCGCTGTAAAAACCCCAATTCTCCTTGGTTTCATATAATATTTCCTCCATTTTTAACAAGTTCTCTGGCAGGTACACCAACATATACCGAATCTTCAGGCACATCTTTTACCACAACCGATCCTGCACCTATAACAGATCTTTTACCTATCTTCACACCCTGCTTTATAACAGCACCCGCTCCTATATGAGCAGCATAGCCGACCTCAACACCACCACTCAAAACAGCTCCTGAAGCTACATGAACATGATCACCAATTTTACAATCGTGTTCCACTATGCATCCCGTATTCAGTATACAATTTCTACCTATAACAGAACCTACATTAACAACAACTCTGTGCATAACAGCAGTTCCTTCGCCTATTTTAACATCTCCAGCTATCACCGCATAGGGAGATATTATTATTGGAAAATTAAACCCAATATCTTTGACTTTTTCAAAAAGTTTTATCCTTAAAGAAGCATCGCCTATACTCCCAACTGCAATCAAAGCATTACGAACCCCATTATAAAACAAAGCCGGTAAATCCTCATCAGTATATAAAACGGGAATACCTAATATAACCTTCCCTCGCTCCTCTTTTAAATCGGATATACCGACTACCTCATATGTATTCATATTCCTAATAATTTCCACGACAGACTTGCAGTGTCCTCCTCCGCCTATCAGTACCAGTTTATTATTTTTCATTTCTTAGCACCTCTAAAATTATTCTCGCTGCATCTTCTACTTGTTCAATTTCGTTTAGAGTAGAAGACGGAAGATTAAGCCCGGTTTCATATATATCGTAAGCATTTTTATAATCGCCTTTTTTAAACTTCTTATAAGGAGGAAACTCGACAATGGGCATAAATATCCTTCTTGTAGGTATGCCGTTCAACCTCAACTTATCCTGTACCAGAGCAACCTTACCGCGTATATATTCTGCCTTCATAGAATTCATCCACCAGGAACTGAAGGCTCCTTCATACTGTTCCTGGAATTCTATATCCGGATCCTCTGAAAGAATTTCTCTATATATTTTATTAAACCCTTTCTTCTTGACCAAAAAGTCCGAAAGTCTTTCCAATTGGGCAAGACCAAGGCTTGCCTCCAAATTGGTCATCCTATAATTAAACCCTACCTCTGAGTGGTAAAATTCCCTGTCCGAATCCCTTGCCTGATTTATTAAATATTTTATATGGGATGCTTTTCTCTCGTCTTCGGTTACAATCATTCCTCCACCACCGGTTGTAATTACTTTATTGCCGTTAAAACTGAAGCACCCAAACTCACCGAAAGTCCCAGTCATCTTATCTTTATAATAAGCACCCAGACTTTCGGTGGCATCTTCTACAATGGGAATCCCATACCTGCGGGATATATCCAAAAGGTCGTCCATATTACAGGGATTTCCGTAAAGATGTACCGGTAAGATAGCTTTCGTTTTCGAAGTTATAGCCTTCTCCACTTCCTCGGGGTCCATATTCCAGGTTACGGGATCAACATCAACAAAAACCGGTGTCGCTCCTAAATGCATAACAGGATTTACAGTTGCAATAAAAGTTAAAACCGGAACTATAACTTCATCCCCCGGTCCTATACCTAATTCATATAGTGCCATGTAAATAGCCGCAGTACCGCTTTGAACCGATACGGCTTTTCTTACACCGAGATAAGAAGCAAACTTTTCCTCAAACTCGGAAACAAAAGGACCCACTGTAGATACATAATTGGAATCTATACACCTATTTAAATAGTTTTTTTCTATTACGCCTAAATTGGGACTATCCAAATAAATTTCTCTCAAAGTAATCACCTCACAGATTATAAATATCCCCTTTATATAATGCGATATTATTTTTTATCCATTCGATTGTAAGTCTGAGTCCTTCCTCTAAAGAAAATCTGGGCTCCCAACCTGTTAGTTCTCTTGCTTTTCCAAAATCACACAAAAGCCTTTCCACTTCACTTCTTTCAGGTCTTACACGTTCCATATCCTTCACTGTATCTACCGACACCCCTATAATTTGTGCTATCTTATTTACAAGTTCTCCTATAGATATTTCCCTTCCGCTACCTATATTCACAATCTCCCCAACGGTATTATCACTTAAACCGACCTTGTAAAAGCCCTCTACCGTATCCAAAACAAAGTTAAAATCCCTCGTAGGAGTTATATTTCCAAGTGAAATTTTTGTTTTTCCGCTTAAAATTTGAGTAATTATGGTGGGTATAATAGCCCTTGCCGACTGTCTTGGTCCATAGGTATTAAAGGGTCTCACTATGGTTACGGGTAATCCAAAAGATTTATGGAAACTCAATGCCAGATGATCCGCAGAAGCCTTGGTTGCGGCATAAGGGGATTGAGGATTATACGGATGTTTTTCGTCTATAGGAACGTACTGCGCCGTTCCGTAAATTTCACTGGTAGAAGTGTGGATTATCCTTGAAATACCACGAGTTTTTGCTGCCTGTAAAACATTATAAGTCCCTTCAATATTTGTTTTTATATATGCCATTGGTGACATATAGGAATAGGGTATTCCTATTAGTGCAGCTAAATGAAATACAACATCAACACCCTTCACGGCTTCA
>Ga0334722_10001586_pt1 | contig 27955 bp, 29 predicted proteins | sample C3_bottom_MG_FD_207210 | JGI IMG/M metagenome (GOLD analysis project Ga0334722, IMG submission 207210) | Sediment microbial communities from Yellowstone Lake, YNP, Wyoming, USA - C3_bottom | ecosystem: Environmental > Aquatic > Freshwater > Lake > Sediment | place: USA: Wyoming | collected... | reverse complement strand
ATCGCGAAACTCCCTTTTCGTGTGCTTTGGCGGCTCACGGTTGGAAGTTTCTGCGGTGGACTCCCTTAAATGTCAAACTTCTACTGCCTCCCCGGCAGAGCCGGGGGATCTCCTATGTTGGTTTAGGGGAGTATGAGGGGAGACGCCCCATAGGAAGTCCCCTTGGGGGATATCCCCTCATTTTGAAACAGGACCTTAGCCGCCTTGAGCGCTGCACCCCTGGAAAGCCTGGAGATCGAGACTACGCCTCGACCGCAGGCCAGCATCATCTGGCTGCACGGCCTGGGCGCCGACGGCAACGACTTCGCGCCGCTGGCTGGCGAAATCGAACTGCCCTGCGCCGTGCGCTACATTTTCCCGCACGCCCCGATGATGCCGGTGAGCATCAACGGCGGCTATGTGATGCGCGCCTGGTATGACATCAGCGATGCCGCCATCCGGCGCGAGGACGAAGACGGCGTGCGTGCCTCGCAGCGCAGCGTGGAGGCGCTGCTGGCGCGCGAGAAATCCCGCGGCGTCGCCGCACACCGCATCGTGCTCGCCGGGTTCTCCCAGGGCGGCGCGATTGCGCTGCATACGGGTCTGCGCCACGCCGAACGACTTGCCGGCGTCATGGCGCTCTCGACCTATGTGCCGCTGGCAGACAGGCTGGCGGCCGAAGCGAACCCTGCCAACCGCGCGACACCGATTTTCATGGCGCACGGAACACAGGACCCGATGATTTCCGTCGCCCGCGCCCAGGAGTCGCGCGATCTGCTGCTGCAGCAGGGTTATGCGCTCGAATGGCACGAATACCGTATGCAACACGCGGTGTGCCCGCAGGAGATCGCCGACATCGCCAAGTGGCTGGCGCAGGTGCTCGCCTGAGACCGGCAACGCCCGGACACGGCTCCGCGGCTTCGCCTCAGCGACGCCGGCGCGCATCCTCATAGAGCGGCATCACGCTGGGCAGCAAGGCCTGGATCTGCTGCACCCGGTTGGTTTCGGCCGGGTGGCTGCTGAGAAACTCCGGCGCGCGCCCGCCGCCATTGGCTTGCATCATTTTCTGCCACAGCGAGACGCCGGCGCGCGGATCGTAACCCGCGCGCGCCGTGAGCTCCAGGCCGATGCGGTCGGCTTCGCTCTCGTCGGCGCGGCTGAAGCGGGTCGCGATCAAAGCCTGGTAAGCAACCCCGGCAATATCGGCCGAGGTCTGGCCCAGGCCGAGCAACACCGCACCGATATCGATCGCGGTGCGCGCCGCGATCGCCTGCGACACCTGCTCGCGCGAATGTTCGCGCAGCGCGTGCGCCACCTCGTGCCCCATCACCACCGCGATTTCGTCATCGCTCAGCGCCAGCTGCTGGATCAGGCCCGAATAGAACATGATCTTGCCGCCCGGCATGCAGAACGCGTTGAGCTCCTTGCTGTCGATCACGTTCACTTCCCACTTCCAGGCCGGTGCGTCGCGGCGGAATACCGCGGTTTGCGGCTCGATGCGCGCGGCGACGGCGCGCACGCGCTCGAGCAAGGCGTGGTCCCGGTTCAGCGTGCCCTTTTGCGCGGACTCGGACTGCAGCTTCAGGTAGCTTTGCGCCGCCATCCGGTCCAGCTCCTGCGACGAGACCAGCAGCAGTTGTTTGCGCTCGGCGCCGACCACGCCGCCCGAGGTGGTCGTCTGGCAGCCCCCCAGGGCGATGACGCCGGCCAGTATCAGCGCAAATCTGGATTTGTCTAGGATCATTCCGGATACTCCTTCGGTCGCTTTTTCAAGGCACCGCGCGCCGCCTTGGCGACTGCCCGGCCCGGTGCGCCCGTCAACCAGCGGCCGCCCGCCACCTGGCGTTTCAATGCACCAGCTGATTGATCTCGATGATGGGCAGCAGGATCGCGAGCACGATCATCAGCACCACGCCGCCCATCACCAGGATCATCACCGGCTCGAGCAGGGTCAGGAACACGGCCAGGCGCCGCTCCAGCGCCTGGGTTTCCAGTTGCGCGGCGCGCTGCAGCATCTGCTCCAGCTTGCCGCTCAGCTCTCCGCTCGCGACCAGATGGATCATCAGCGGCGGAAACACGCGCGTTGCGCCCAGCGAACGCGCCAGGCTCTCGCCTTCGCGCACGCGCTCGATGGCGCCTTCGATCGCCTCGCGCATCACCATGTTGGTCATCACGCGCGCGCCCGAATTGAGCGCGGACAACAGCGGCACCCCGCCGCCGACCAGGATCGCCAGGGTGCTGGCGAAACGCGAAGTATTGACGCCGCGTATCAGCGCCCCGAGCCAGGGTGTGCGCAGCAACAAGGCATGCCAGCTGCGCCTCGGTCCGTCGCGGCGCAGTGCCTGTTGCAGCGCGACCGCGGTGCCAATAGCGCCGACCGCGATATAGGGCCAGGCCGCGCGCAGGAAGTCGGACAATCCGATGAGCCCGCGCGTAAGCAGGGGCAGGCTTTGCCGCGACTGCTGGAACACCTGCACGATCTGCGGCACGACGAACACCAGCAGGCCGGTGACGATGCTGACCGCAACCAGGGTAACCAGTACCGGGTAGAGCAGCGCGAGGCTGGTTTTCTGCTTCATTGCCTGGCGCGCGTCGAGATAATCGGCGAGGTGTTGCAGTACCGTGGGCAGCGCTCCCGATTCCTCGCCGCCATGCACCAGCGCCCGGTAGAAATCGGGGAAGCTCCTGTCATAGCTGCCCAGGGCGCCGGCGAGCGAGAGGCCGGCGGTGATTTCGGACTTGACGCCGCCCAGCACTTCGCGCGTCATCGGCGAGGACGCCTCCTCGATCAGCGCGCTAAGGCACTGCTCCATGGTCAACCCGGATGCGAGCAAAGTCGCCATCTGCCGGGTCACCAGGCTCAGTTCGTCCGACGAGATGCCGCGCGCCCACGGCTGCCGTGCCCGCTCGCGCGCGCGCACCAGATCTATCGCCGAGGGCAGCAGCCCCTGGGCGCGCAGTTGCGCGCGCGCCTGGCGCGGGGTATCGGCCTGCACCACCCCCGATACCGCGCGCCCGGCCGCGTCCAGCGCCTCGTAGCGGAAGGACTCCACGGCTATTCGCGCGTCACGCGCACCACCTCTTCAAGGCTGATCGCGCCCTGGGCGGCCCAGCGCATGCCGTCGTCGCGCAACGAACGCATGCCGTTTGCAACCGCGTGGTCGCGCAACACTTGCTCCGAGGCGCGGTCGTGGATCAGCCGGCGCAGCGCATCGTCGACGGTGAGCAATTCGTAGATGCCGGTACGGCCGCGGTAACCGGAATGGTTGCAGGCGGGGCAGCCCTGCGCCGTATAGAAGCTTCCTGCCATCGGCGCGAACCCGAGCGCCTTAAGCTGCTCCCCGTCCGTGGAATACGGCTTGCGGCATTCCAGGCAAAGCCGGCGCACCAGCCGCTGCGCCACCACGCCGATCAGGCTGGTGGCGAGCAGAAACGGCTCCACGCCCATATCGACCAGCCGCGTGACCGCGCTCACCGAATCGTTGGTGTGCAAGGTGGCGAACACCAGATGGCCGGTCAGGCTCGCCTGCACCGCGATCTGCGCCGTCTCCAGATCACGGATTTCGCCGATCATGACGACGTCGGGGTCCTGGCGCAAAATGGTGCGCAGGGCGCGCGCAAAACTCATTTCGATGCGGGTATTGATCTGGGTCTGGCTGATGCCGTCGAGGTCGTACTCGATCGGATCCTCCACCGTCATGATGTTGAGCGCCTTCGGATCCAACCGGGAAAGCGAGGCGTAGAGCGTCGTGGTCTTGCCCGAGCCGGTCGGCCCGGTTACGAGGATGATGCCGTGCGGCTCGCGGATCAGCTTGTCCATGAAGGCGAGCGTCGCATCGTCCATCCCCAGCTTCGCGAGGTCGAGCCTTCCGGCCTGCTTGTCCAGCAGGCGCAGCACCACGCGCTCGCCGTGCCCGGTCGGAATGGTCGACACCCGAACGTCGATCGGCTTGCCCGCCACGCGCAGCGTGATGCGCCCGTCCTGCGGCAGGCGCTTTTCCGCAATGTCGAGCTGGGCCATGATCTTGATGCGCGACACGATCGCGCCGTGCAGCGCGCGCGCCGGCTCGATCAGGTCGCGCAGCGTGCCGTCGATCCGCAGGCGCACCACCGAGCGCGCCTCGAATGGTTCGATGTGGATGTCGGAGGCGCCGTCGCGCAAGGCTTGCGTGAACAAGGCATTGATCAAGCGGATCAGCGGCGCGTCGTTCTGGCTTTCGAGCAGATCCTCCACCCTCGGGATGTCCTGCAGCAGCCGCGACAAATCGAAGTCCTGCGCCAGGTCGTCCGCAAGGGCCGCGGCACCGGCATCGGCCGCGTTATAGAGGGCCGAAACGATTTCGTCGAACTCGTCGGCGCCTACGCGCCGCGCCTGCAGCGGCACGCCGAGCGAGCGACGTAATTCGGCCAGCGCGCCCGCCTGGGTGCCGTTGCGCACCACCACCTGCGCCACATCATCGCCCATGCCGGTGACGACGACGCCTTTGGCCTTGGCAAAGGCGTAGGGGACGACCGGTTTGATCATTGGGCCGCGGCGGGCTTGTCCGCGGCTGCCGGGGTCGGGCTCTGGTGCGGCGGCAGACTGGGCGAGCCGAAATCCGGAAGGGCGCTGGGCATGGGCTTTGCCTTGACCTGCTCGCCCAGGATGTAGTCGTAACGGTCGCTGGTCAGCGAGTCGGCGCGCTCGGCGCTCCGCAGCAGCGTCGGCCGCAGGAACACCATCAGGTTGGTCTTGCTGCGCGAGCGCGTGTTGTACCTGAACAGACCGCCGAATAGTGGAAGGTCGCCGAGCCCGGGAATTTTTTCCACGCCGTCCTTGAATGTGTCCTGCATCAGACCGCCGATGACGACAATCTGGCCGTCATCGACCAGCACCGTCGATTCGACCGAGCGTTTGTTGGTAATGATGCCCGAGGCGTTGGTGCTGTCCTGCACGTTGGACACCTCCTGAAAAATCTGCAGGCGCACCGCGCCGCCTTCGGAGATCTGCGGCTTGATCCGCAGCGTCAGGCCGACGTCTTTGCGCTCCACGGTCTGGAACGGCGTCGGCGTGACGACGCCAGCCGCACCGGTACCAGCGTAAGAGCCGGTGACGAACGGGACATTCTGGCCGATCACGATTTTCGCTTCCTCGTTGTCCAGGGTCAGCAGCGTCGGCGTGGACAGGATGTTCGCATTGGAGTCGGCCTGAAGGGCGCGCACCAGTAGGCCGAGATTCAGAACCTCGACGCCCGTGCCCGGAATTTTGATCGTGCCCTGCACCACGCCGACATTCAAGCCGTGTCCGGCTGCGCTCGGGTTCTGTGAAATTCCGGTTATGTTCTGCGAGGCATTGCCAAAATTGGTGCCGCCGAACCCCTGCGTGTTGGTCTTGCCGAGCCCGCTCAGGTTCTGCCACTGAATGCCGAACTCTGCAGCCTTGTCGGCAGTGACCTCGGCAATCAGCGCCTCAACATACACCTGCGCCCGGCGCACGTCGAGCTTCTCCACCGCCGCGCGCAGATTGTTGTAGATCGCATCGGGCGCGGTGATGATGATAGAGTTGGTGGCCGCATCCGCCTGAATGATGCCGGGCCTGGAGGCGCTGGTCGCCGCCGGCGCCTGCCCCAGAGGCGGCGCCCCCGCAGCCGTCGGCAACTGGCCCGCCGTGCCCACGGTTTCGCCGCTGTAGATCGCGCGCAAGACTTCCGCCAGTTTCACCGCCTGCGCGTTTTTCAGGTAGATCACATGAATATTGCCGCCCGCGCTGGTGGGCGAATCCAGCATGGCCGCCAATTCGCGCACGCGCCGCAGCCGCGCCGGATCGCCGGCGCGCGCGAGCAAGCTGTTCGAGCGCGCATCCGCGGCGATGGTAAAGCGGCTGGTCGGATCCGCCGCCTGTACCGGATCGGCAACCAGGCGGCTGATGGTCTGCGCCACGTCGACCGCGGAAGCGTATCGAAGCGGGATCATGATCGAATCGGAATCGGTCGGCTGGTCCACCGACTCGATGATTTTCTCGATGCGCTGCAGATTGCTCGCGTAGTCCGTGACCACCAGCGAGTTGTTGCCCGGATACGCGGTGATGCTGTTGTTCGGGCTGATCAGCGGGCGCAACACCATCACCAGTTGCGCCGCGGACTCATGTTTCAGCTTGAACACCTGCGTCTGGATGGTGTCCCCGCCGGCACGCGAGCGCTGCTCCTGCGGTCCCTGCGTGGGGCTGCGATGCAGTTTGGCGTCGATCTCGGGAACGATCATGACCATGCCGCGTTCCTCGACTGCGGCGAACCCCTGCAGGCGCAACGCGGACAGGAACACCTGGTAGACCAGCGACCTGGACATCGGCTTGGCCGAGACGATATTGACCGTGCCCTTGACGCGCGGATCGAGAACGAAATTCTTCCCGGTAATCTCGCTCACCGCCTTGACCACACCCTCGATGTCGGCGTTGACGAAGTTGAGCGTGACGACGTCGGGGCCGCTCGCGCGCGCAGCCGGGGTGTCGCCCGGGCTCGGCGGTGTAGACGCATCGGCGGGCCATACCTGACCACCGGAGACGGCCAGGGCGAGCCCGAGGAAACCCGTTCGTAACCAACGATAGTGCTTCATAGACGATCCTCGGGCATGCCCAGAACAGGCGAAGGCGTTGTAGTAAAAGGCTTTTTCAGAATTACCGAAATGGCCCCTGATTTAGGGGAGCATGAGGGGATATATCTCCTCATTTTGAAATGAACCCTAAGAAACATCATGGCTTTCACTCATTATCTTGTTGTCGACGAGAGGAACCTCTAGCGCGCGAAACAACTGCCGGCGCGGCTTGCGGGGCAGCGGCAGCGGGTTCCGCGGGCGCTGCGGCAGGAGGCGCAGCAGGAGGTGCAGCAGGAGGTGTAGCGGCTTGTACCGCGGCTTGCGCGGCTTGTGCAGCTTGTGCAGCTTGCGCGGCTTTCGGCGCCGCCGGGGCGGAAACTTTCCGTTCCGGCCAGGCGAGCGTCTCGCGCACGCCGTTGCGCTCCAGGATGACGTGATCGGGGAGCACCCGGGCGAGGCCGATGCCGGGCGCGACGTCCCCGCCCTCATGCACCGCCAGTACCTGCTTTCCCTCGAGTTGCAGCACCGCATAACCGCGCCGGCCGGCCGAGGCCGCCACTACGCCAAGCAGTTTGATCGCGATTCCGGTCGGTGCGACGGCAGCCTGGTTGCGCGGCACGCTGCCGAAAACGGCACCGGCCGAGGCGACACTGCCGGTTTGCGCCGCAGTCGCCTCCGTGCGCAACTGCGGGCGCGGCGCAAACCACACCCAGGTCCAGTAGGCGAGCACCGCCCCGAGCACGGCGACTGCCGTCAGCGTCAGCAAAGATACGAGGGCTGATTGCGCGAGACCTGATCGACCCAACGGGAGCGCCTGCATTCTTCCTCAATTGCCATTCGCGCGCTGGAAATAGTGTCGGCCGGGCGCAGTAATCGGCCAGATGCATCAACTGAACCATTATATAATGGAAGCCGTTCGATTCGAGGCGGCCAGGTGCATCAGCGCACGCATTATATAATGAAAGCTGACGCGTCCGAGACGCGGAACTTCAATTGCTGACGGAGATGAATTGGCGATGCTAATCAGGGTTCGCGGGCTGCGTGGTTTCACCTTGCTCGAAATAATGGTGGTCATCGTCATCCTCGGCATACTCGCCGCCCTGGTCGTGCCCAAGATCATCAGCCGCCCCGACGAGGCGCGGGTGATCGCCGCGAAACAGGACATCGCGAGCCTGATGCAGGCGCTCAAGCTCTACCGGCTGGACAATCAGCGCTACCCGACGACCGAGCAGGGACTGCAGGCGCTGGTGGCCAAACCGACGACCGCACCGATTCCGCTCAACTGGAAACAGGGCGGCTACGTCGAAAGGCTGCCCAAGGATCCCTGGGGCAGCATCTACCAGTACCTGAATCCCGGGGTGCGCGGCGAGATCGACGTTTTCAGCTACGGCGCGGACGGCGCACCCGGCGGCGAGGGCAACGACGCTGACATCGGCTCCTGGAATCTTTAGGGTCTGTTGGCATTCATCGCATGAGACGCGTTGCCTCCAAATGCGGATGCCTGCAAGGCGCGCGACGCCCCGAAGGAAGTCCTCCTGGGGGACGAAGCCAAGGGTGGGCTCCCTTGGCGAGGAGCGCAACGCCGCAGGCGCAGCATTTGGAGGCAACCCGAAGGGACGGGGGTAATTTGGGCGCATCGCTGTGTTGCTCGTCGCTTGTTTGGAATGACCAAACGGCACTCCTCGCGCCTTGCGCTGCATCCCAAATTACCCCCGTCGCGCTCATGTGCTGAATGTCAACAGACCCTAGAGTACCCATAGTGAAAAGCGTGGCAATCTCGGGGCCAAACCGGGGCTTCACGCTGATCGAAATGCTCGTGGTGCTGATGATCATGGGCCTGTTCGTCGGGCTGGTCAGCACCATCACGCAACCGGATGAGCGTGCCGTTCTTCAACTGGAGGCGGAGCGCCTGTCACAACTCCTGGATTTCGCCGCCACCGAAGCGCGGCTCACCGGAAAATCGATCGCCTGGACCGCCGACGAATCCGGCTACCGCTTCTGGCGCTCGGGCGACGACGGCGCGTGGTCCGAGATCCGCGACAGCGAACTGCTGCGCGAGCGAGCCCTGCCGCAAGGCATGGCGGTTGCGGATTTCCATGTCGAAAACATGCGGCCGCAGGGCGCCATGCGCCTGGAGTTTGCCCCCCAGGGCTCGTCGCTCGCTTTCACCATCAGCATGTCGCTCGGGGCGGCGCGCTATGCGGTGACCGGATCCCCGGTCGGGGAAATGCGCGTGGTGCCGGGCGAGGGAAAAACCGATGGTCAAGTCGCGCTGCGCTAGGCGCAACGGATTCACGCTGGTCGAAGTGCTGGTCGCGCTGGCCATCGTTTCGATCGCGCTGCTGTCGGCCCTGCGCGCCGCGGGACAGGGCACGAACAACGTCGGCGAATTGCGCTCGCGCCTGCTCGCCGGCTGGGTGGCGGAGAACCTGCTGGCGGAACATCGCGCGCGCGCGGACTGGCTGCCGCCGGGAATACAGCGCGGCACCGCGCGCCAGGGCGGCCTCGATTTCGCCTGGCGCGAGGAAGTCATCAACACCCCGAATGCCTCTTTCCGCCGCGTCGACGTACGCGTTTTCGCGACTGCCGAGGAATCCCATTCCCTGGCCCACCTCGCCGGGTTCATCGTCAATGCGCCGGGGTCGGTCAGATGAGGTCGGCGCGCGGCTTCACCCTGATCGAGGTCATGACCGCGCTGATGGTGCTGTCGCTGCTCGCCCTAATGTCCTACCGCGGGCTGGGCGCCGTGCTCGACGCGCGCGAGCACGTCAAGCTTGAAACCGAGAAATGGCAGCGCGTGGCGGCTTTTTTCTCGCGTTTCGAGCGCGACGTGGAACTCGCGGCACCGCGCGCCGTGCGCACCGCAACAGGCCTCGCGCCGGCATGGCGCGGCGCACCCGTTGCGACCGCGGAGGCGCGCCTGGAGTTCAGCCGCTTCGCTTCGACCGAGGGCGTCGACACGGCGCGCCGGATCGGCTACCGGCTGAACGAAAACCAGGAAATCGAATTGTGGCTGTGGCCGGGACTGGACGCGGCGCCCGACACGCTGCCCGCGCGCTACCCGGTGCTGGCCGGAGTGAAAGCGTTCGACCTGCAGTATCTCGATCGAGCGCTGGTCTGGGTCGACGCCTGGCCCATTTCGAGTGCCGACCTGCCGATTCCGCGCGCAGTGCGCCTGCGCATCGTGCTCGCGTCGGACGAGGAAATCGTGCGCGTTTTCATGCTGCAGTCATGAGAATCCGGCAACAAGGCGTCGCCATCGTGCTCGCCATGGGCGTGGTCGCGCTCGCCGCCATGGCCGCCGCCGCGATCTTGGTGTCGCAAAGCACCTGGGCGCGCCAGGTCGAACTCACGACCGACCACATCCAGGCGCGGGCCGTGCTCCTGGCCGGCGCCGATTGGGCGCGTGCGGTACTCGCCGACGACCGCCGGGTGAGCAATGTCGATCATCTGGGCGAGCCCTGGGCCTTGAAGCTGCCCCCGTTGCCGGTCGAGAACGGCGAGCTTATCGGCCAGATCGAGGATCAGCAGGGTGCGTTCAATCTCAACAACCTGGTAACCGAGGGAAAAATCAATGTGACGCAGCTCGCCCATTTCCGCAGCCTGCTGGCGACGCTGGGTTTGCCCCCGGAGCTCGCCGACGCGCTCGCGGACTGGATCGACACGGACAGCGAACCGCAGCCACGCGACGGGGCGGAAGACGCCTATTATCTGACGCTGAATCCGCCCTACCTGGCCGCCAACCAGCCCTTGATCGACGTGGCCGAACTGGCGCTGGTGCGCGGCTTCGACGACAATGTGCGTGCGCGCCTGCGCAAATACGTGACCGCCCTTCCCGGCTCCACCGCGATCAACGTGAACACCGCGCCGGCGGAAGTGATCGCGGCGGTGGTTAACGGTATGGACCTGGGCAGCGCGCAAACGCTGGTCGCGCAGCGCGACCGCGCGTATTTTCTCAGCAGCGAGGACTTCATCAGACAGCTTCCGCGGGGTGCAGAAGTGGCCGCGGGGGAAATTGGCGTGAGCAGCAACTACTTCATCGCGACGCTGCGCGTGACCATCGGCGGCGCGCAGGCGCGCGGCAAGGCACTGCTCGAGCGCGGCAGCAGCGGCTGGCCCGCGGTCTTATGGCGCAAGTATCTGTGAATGGTCTGAAAGAAAGTGGTGCCTTGGAAGGAAACGCCGTTTCAGTGATTACCTTAATCGGGACTACGTCATGAGCTTGCTTAGGATCTACTGTTCTTTGCACGACACGCCGCAACGCTGCCAGTGGGCGCTGGTCGGCGACGGCCGCGAACCTGTGGTCGGTGAAGGCCCGCTGGCGCAGTTGCCGCAGCGCGCCGAGCGCGTGCAGCTGGTGCTTCCCGCCGCGGAAGTCCTGATCACACGGGCGCGGCTGCCGCAATCGGCCAGGCGCCGCGCCGGTTCGGTGCTCGCCTATGCGGTGGAAGACGAAATCGTGGGCGATCCCGAATCCAACCAGGTGAGCTGGCTCGGCTCGGCGGCCGATGCCGATGTGCTCGCCGTCGCCGACCGGCAGGGCCTCAAAGCCTGGCACGATGCGCTCGAAGCCGCGGGCATCCGCGGCTACGAAGTGCACTGCGAAACGCTGATGCTGCCATGGCTGGCGGGCGAATGGAGCCTCGCCTGGAACGGCCGCGAGGGATACGTGCGCGTCTCCGAACTCGAAGGCACGACGACCGATTGCGGCGATCCGGGCTCCCCGCCGCTGTCGCTGCGCCTGATGCTCGACGAGGCGAAAACGCGTGGTGAAGCACCGGCGTCAATCGCGGTCTACGCGACCGCGCCGGACGCGCCGCTTGAAATCGAGGCATGGCAGCGCGCGCTCGGCGTAGCGCTGCGCCTCGCAGAACCCTGGGACTGGCGCACCGCGCCGCCCGAAGCCGGCGTCAGCCTGGTGCAGCAGCGCGCGCGCTGGCGCCTGCCCTCCGGCACCCTGGCACGCCTGCGGCCGGCGGCCTGGATCGTCGGCACAGCCCTCGCCGTGCATGCGCTGGCGCTGGTCGTCGACTGGACCCGGCTTGCCGGCGAGCAGCGCAGTTTGCGCACGCGGATGGAGTCGCGCTTTCGCGCCGCCTTTCCGGAAGCGCTCGCCGTGGCGGATCCGGCGCTGCAGATGCGGCGCAAACTGGCCGAAGCGCGCCATGCCGTCGGCCAGCCCGATAGCGGCGACTTCCTGCCGATGATAACCAACGTGGCCGCAGCGCTGAAACAGGTGCCGCCGGGCGGACTGCGCATTGCCTCCTACGAGAGCGGACGCATGACCCTCGAACTCGCGGGAGTCGATGACGCCGGGATACGCCGCATCGTGGCGCATCTGCTTCAGTCCGGCCTGCAGGTCGACAAAGGGGCGGCGGCGGCGCGTCCCGGCGCCGCCGCGGCCGTCATCACGGTGCGTGCATCATGAAGGCGCGTCTGCGCAAGCTGTGGGAATCGCGTTCGCCACGGGATCGGATGATCATCGCGGCGCTGGCCGCGGTCGTGGGCCTCCTGCTGTATCTGTCGCTGGTGCAGTCGGCCTACCGTGCGCGCACCCAATTGGGCGCGTCGGTGTCGGTCCTGCGCGCGCAGGCGCTGCGTCTGGATGCAGACGCAAACGAACTCGCGCGCGTGCGCGCGGCGCCGGCGGTTCCCGCGCCGCAAACCGACCTGCGCACGCAGGTACAGGCCCAGGCCGGCGCGGCGGGACTCACTCGCGCCTTGCTGCGCCTCGACGCCAAGGACGCGGATCAGGTGCAGGTCGTGTTCGGCTCGGTCGCGTTCGCCGATTGGCTCGCCTGGGTCGCGACCCTGCAGGCGCAGCGCATTCGCCTTGACACCAGCCGCATCGAAGCGCTGAGCACGCCGGGACTGGTGAGCGTGACTGCCACCTTCGCCCGGGCCAAAGCACAGTGACTCGTTGGCGGCTGATTGCGCTGGGACTCGCCGCCTACGCGCTCGCGCTGATCGCCACGGCGCCGGCGACCTTGATCGACGCCCGGCTGGAGCAGGCAAGCGCAGGCGGGCTGCGGCTTGCCGAAGCCAGCGGCACGATGTGGTCGGGATCAGGGCAGATCGAAATCCTCGACGCCAACCGCCGCAGCGGAATCGCAAAGAGCATCGCCTGGCGCATCCGGCCCGCCTATTTATTGCGCGGAAAACTCCTCTACGAAATCGTGCTGGACCAGGCAACCCGATCTTTTCCGGTGACGATTTCCCTGTCGCGCATAGAAGTGGCCGATGCCGACATCAACCTGCCGGCGGCGACGCTGGGCCTGGGCGTGCCCAAAATGGCTGCGCTCGGCCTCACCGGCGACATGCTGCTGCACGTAACGCGGCTTGCGCTCGGCCGCGGCTCCATCGAAGGCAATGCCACGCTGCAATGGCACGGCGCCGGATCGGCGTTCACGCGCATCTCGCCCCTGGGTGATTATGAACTGCGCTTGGAAGGCAGCGGCGCGGGGGCGAAGGCCGCGCTGCGCACGCTGCAGGGCCCGCTTCAACTCGACGGCCAGGGGTCCTGGACGAGCGGGAGCAAGCCCGTGTTCCAGGGCAGCGCCCGCGTTCCGCCGCAGCAGATGCAGCAGCTCGCGCCGCTGCTGCGCATGTTCGCCCAGGACCGCGGCGAAGGCCGTTTCGATTTTCAGCTCAAATAGCGCAGAGCATTCCACGATCGCGCGCCCGGTTTCGCCGGGCGCGACCTTCATCGCTTGGTAACAGACACCGGGTATTTTGTCGGACTACGGGTGGGAACGTGGGTGCCTATGAGACATATCTATGATTTTAATCAAGCCGACGACGCCCTGAATCGTTCAAATTGGAACCGTGGCCGCTGGTTGCGGAGATCCCCGCCGGTTCGGGCCCTACTCCCAGGCTGTCCGCGGGGTCGAAATTGATTGAAACTTATCGAGAGGCAAACATGAACAAAATAGCAAAACAATTCGCGTTGATACTATCTTCCGCCGCGCTAGCGCTCGGCATGGGTGCGACCAGCGCCCTCGCGCAGGATAACGGCTATGTCATGGCCCCTGTTTCCGACAATGTCGTCGTCAAGAATCCGTTCGGCCTGTGCTGGCGCACGGGCTACTGGACGCCGGCCATGGCGACCATGGAATGCGATCCGGACCTGGTGCCGAAGAAAGCCGCGCCTGCTCCCGCTCCTGTGGCCGCGCCTCCGGCTCCTGCACCCGCTCCGGCGCCCGCGCCCAAGCCCGCGCCCGCACCGGTGAAAGAAAAAGTGACTATGGCCGCGGATGCGCATTTCGACTTCGACAAGGCTGTGCTCAAACCCGAAGGCAAAGCCAAGCTCGACGAACTGGTGGGCAAACTGAAAGTCGTGGATGTGGAAGTGGTCATCGCCATCGGCCATACCGACAGCATCGGCAGCAAGGCGTACAACCAGAAGTTGTCGGTACGCCGCGCCAGCGCGGTCAAGGCCTACCTGGTGAGCAAAGGCATCGAAGCCAACCGCATCCACACCGAAGGCAAAGGTGAGATGCAGCCGGTCGCAGACAACAAGACCAAGGAAGGCCGCGCCAAGAACCGCCGCGTCGAAATCGAAGTGGTGGGAACCCGGCAAAGGTAAGCTTCAGCAGACCTTTGGAAAGCCCTGCGTGAGCGGGGCTTTTTTTTGGGCTGTCTATTCGTCCTTGTTCCTGTCCAAGATCGTCGATTGTGCACGGACACGCTTTTTGTCCGTGCATAATCGGCGATCCGCGCGGACGGGCCTCCGTCCGCGCAAGTCCGAGCACCACAGCTCGATCTATCCTACGACGTTCGCCGATATCAGTATGCGGCCATTGCGCGCTCCGCGCGCCAACCCTGTTTTCCGAACGGATGGAAAATCCATCCGTTCGGAAAACAGGGTTATGGACAAAGGCAAGGCTCGGCTTGGATCCGGACGCGCTCGATTCAAAGTGCGTAGTCCGCACTGCGAAGCGCCCCAGGAAATCAACCTCGAGCCGCGCCTAATGCACGCCGCGGCGGAACGTATAGCCCTTGTAGCTGAGTATCATGCCATCGGGGGTGATCTGCTCCAGCTTGAGGCCAGGCGCCACCTCATCGCCTTCATGCAGCAGCCGGCTATTGATGCCGACCAGCCGCTCACCGGCCTTGGCCGAATAGGCATGAACCGAAACCGACATGGGAGGAAGGTCCTGCTGGATCGCCACCGGCAACTCGGCCAGGGTCATCACCGCCGCCGGCGGCATGGCGCCTTTGTCCCCACTGCGCGCCGGTTCGCGCACCGGCGGCTCCACCTTCTTCGAAATTTCGGCGCTCGCCTTGGGCGGCGCGCCCGGGGGTTCAATCGGCCTGGCGCTGCGTGCTTGCTCGGGCGCGGCTGCGGCTGCAATTGCGGGCGCGGGTGCGGGCACCGAGGCGACCTGGGTGGCCGGCGCAGTCACGGCCGGCATGGCCGGTGCCGGATTGGACGCCGGCGCCTGCATCGCTGGCGCCGCGCTATTGCCCGCCACGGGCGAGGCCGCGGAGCTTGCCGCCGGCACCGGCAGCGCCGGCCCCTGCTGCCATGGGCGCAACCAGCCGATGGCGATACCGGCTCCCAGCAGGACCAGCGCCAACACGCCATACCAGAGCAGCGCCGGCCGCTTGGGCGCCACCGCCTCCGCCTGCCCCAGCATCAGCGTAGGCGCCCCGCTGCGCCGGCGTAGCTGGTCGGATTTGCGCAAAGCGTCGAGGATGTATGACATGCTTATTTTTCCCCCGGCCGGCGCGACAGTTTCGGCGCCGTCTTGTCCGCGACGCCGGCCAGGCGCATCAGCGTCCGCGTTCCGACCACGCCGTCCGGTATCAATCCCTCGGCCAGCTGAAACTGTTTTACCTGGCGCAACAGCGCTTCGTCGAGCAGCGGCGCCTCGCCCGGTTCCACCGTGCGTCCCTGCGCCTGCGCAAGCTGCCGGGCGAGCCAGGCCACCGCCGGCCCGCGCTCGCCGCTGCGGATATTGACGCGCGCATCCGCCGGCATGCGCCAGAGCAGGCTGTACTGCCCCGACCATTGCGCGGCCAGCGCGCCTATCGCCACCGTTCTGATGTGCGCACCCAGGCTGAAGCCGGCGGTTTTGTCGTCCAGCGCGCTCAGCGTCGCGTGGAATTCACGCCCCAGCTCGTCGCGCAGCAGCAGCACCGCGGGCCGGTTCAATTCGCGCAGTTCGTCCAGCCCGCCGCGGGCGCTGCGGCAGCGCAGTCCCAAGCCTTCGGCCTGCTTGCAGGCATCGCCTCCCTGATACTCCGCGCCCCAGGCGCGAAACAGCGCCGCGTAGGCCAGCGCGCGGCTGTTGACCAGCGCCTGATCCGCCGGCCATTGCAGCAGCTCGGGCAGCGCCGCCGCCGGCCCGGCTGCCTTCGCCTGAGCCGCCGGTCCCGCGCCCGGCGCCTGCGCGGCGGGCTTTTCCGCAATCGCAGACACCGCCACGGTTCCGGGTTCGCCCAGCTCCAGCTGATACCAGCGCAGCGCCAACAGGGCGAACAGCACCAGGACCAGCAGCCCCAGCAGGGGCCGCACCAGGCTGCGGCGCCGTCCCTGATGGAACACCTCGCGCGCCGCCTGCGCCAGCGTGGCGCGATCGACCCGCTCCTTGCCCTGCACATAGGTGCCAAGCAAGGCGCGGTCGCACAACACGTTGATCACCCGCGGGACGCCGCCGCTCAAGCGGTACATGCGCCCCATCAAAGAGGCCGGAAACAAGGGCCGCTGGGCGCCCGATATTTCGAGCCTGTGCTTCACATAGGCTGCGACTTCCTGCCTGGTGAGCGGCCCCAGGTGATAGCGCGCGACGATGCGCTGGCTCAATTGGCGCAGCTCCGGCCGCTCCAGCATCAGCGCCAGTTCGGGCTGGCCGAGCAGGATGATCTGCAGCAGCTTGCGCTCGTTCGTTTCCAGATTGGTGAGCAGGCGCATCTGCTCCAGCACCTCGGCCGAAAGGTTCTGCGCCTCGTCGATGACCAGCACCGTGTGGCGGCCCCGCGCGTGCGCGTCGAGCAGATAGGCATTGATGCAGTCGACGAACACTTTGACGCTGGCGTTGCCGGGCGGATAGGCGATGCCGAATTCGACGCAGATGGTCGAGAGCAGTTCCTCCACCGTCAGCTTGGGATTGAATATGTAGGCCACATCGCAGGACGCGGGGATCTGCTGCAGCAGACAGCGGCACACCGTGGTCTTGCCCGCCCCCACCTCTCCCGTGAGCAGCACGAAACCGCCGTCACCGTTCACGCCATAGAGCAGATGCGCCAGCGCCTCCTGATGGCGCTGGCTCAGGTAAAGATAGCGCGGATCCGGCGCAATCGAAAACGGCGCTTCGGCCAGGCCAAAATAATGTTGGTACATGAAGACCGTCGAGCAGGGCGAAGATGGCCATTATAGCGGCCGGCACCGCACGCAGCGCATTTTGCCGCAACTTCAGCCACCGCCGGCTCGGCCGCATCGATTGCGGCGCACCGGCCACAAGCGGCCCGTGTGCGGACCGAGGTTTTCCCAAGCCGGCGCCGGGAATTGCTAAAATGGATATATCAGCCGCCGAAACCGACGCGCCCGGCGGCCCCTCCTCCCGGATTCAACTCCGATAGACGACCGACCACAAAGGAAAAAGCCATGCTGCCCAGCGCCAAGAGTCTTGAAGGCAAACACGTACCCAGCGTCACGTTCAAGACGCGCACCAACAATCAATGGAAGGACGTGACCACGGATGCGCTATTCAAGGGAAGGACCGTAGTCGTGTTCTGCCTGCCCGGCGCCTACACGCCGACCTGCTCGAGCACCCACCTGCCGCGCTACAACGAACTCGCCCGGGTGTTCAAGGCAAACGGCGTGGACGAAATCGTCTGCCTGTCGGTCAACGACGCGTTTGTCATGAACGAGTGGAAACAGGATCAGGAGGCCGAGAACATCACCCTGATTCCCGACGGCAACGGCGATTTTGCCGCCGGCATGGGCCTGCTGGTCGACAAGTCCGCCATCGGCTTCGGCAAGCGCTCGTGGCGCTATTCGATGCTGGTCAAGAACGGCGTGATCGAGAAAATGTTCATCGAACCGGAAAAGGACGGCGACCCGTTCGAAGTGTCCGATGCCGACACCATGCTCAAGTACATCAACCCGAAAGCGGTCGCGCCCGAGCCCGTGCTGATCTTCGCCAAGCCCGGCTGCCCGCACTGCGCGCGCGCCAAGGCGCTGCTCGAATCCAAGGGCTATCGCTACGACGAAATCAGCCTCGGCAAGCACATCACGTCGAGCACCCTGCGGGCAGTCTCCGGCCGCGGCACCTGGCCGCAGGTGTTCATCGGCGGCAAACTGATCGGCAGCGCGGACGAGCTGGAAGCGTATTTCGCCGCGAACAAGGCCGGCTGAGCGGACAGCCTGCCAAGGGATTCTGCGTGGCAGATTGAATCACGCCGCTGTTGCCGCGAAACTGCGATGTTGCGCGGCGGAAAAGCACATCCTCACGTAGCGCGCAATGGCCGATCGGCGACATCGGCGGACACATCGAGCTACGGCGCTCGAGCTTGCGCGGACGGCGCCCCGTCCGCGCGGATCGTCGATTACGCGCGGATGAAAAACGTATCCGCGCATAATCGACGATCTTGGCTAAGACCCCTGCGTCATCTTCGTTGTTATCAATAACCGTGTTTTTTGTACGGATGCGCTTCTTATCCGTACAAAAAACACGGTTGGCGCGCGCAGCGCGCAAGTCCGCTGTTGAATCCAAGACGCCGTAGATAACGGCGTCATTCCTCGCTCGCAGCCTCGCGCACCATTTCGCGAAACCGCGCCACCTCGTATTCTTCGCCGCTCTCGACCACACCCTGAGGCATGAGCAGGCAGGTCGCGTCGCCCTTCGCGTATTCCATGTTCTGACCCGGGGCGAACGCGCCTGCGCGCAGCAGCACGCGCGCCTCGCCGGGCGCATCGCTGCCATCGCTGATGAGGATACCGGTTTCGCCGCCGCCGGCGCCGCTCACGCTCAATTGCACCAGCTCGGCCGATCTGGCGATGGTCTGTATCCCGACCAGACCCTTCAGCGGGATTTCGCGCTGCAGGCGGCGTATCACGCCGAGCACCCAGGTATCGCCGCCCTCGGGCTGCAGACCAAGCAGACAGCCGATCTTCAGCCACTCGCCCCTGATTTCCGGAATGCCCGCGCCGAAGCCGCCGGCGCTGACGTCCTCCACGATCCAGGTTTCGGTATCGGCACTATCGCTCGGCCCGGTGCCGAACAGGCCGAGCACGCCGTCGTAGCCGTGCACGACATTGAGGCGCGATTTCACCCGATGGCGCTGGTGCCTGCGCTCCGGCGGCTTGGGCGACCAGTACAGGGCCAGATGGTCGAGCACGTCGAGCACGGTTTCGGCCGGATAGCTGCCCCCCAGATTCACCTGCGAGGGAACATTGCCCGTGGCCTTGATGGTGACGATCAGGGACTCCAGATCCTGCAGCGCCTTGCCGGCGGCAAAGAAACGCAGGGACGGCGCATGCTGCGGTGGACGCGCCAGGCGCAGCGGCGCCTGGCTGGTGGCCAGATCGATCCAGTAGGCGATATCGGGCTGCTGCTCCAGGCGCAAGGTGAACGAGGCGCAAAAATGCGCGACCAGGCGCTCGCACAATTCGATCTCCAGCGGCAGCAGACTGTCGGGCGAGGACGCGGACAGCATCACCACTTTCAGAAATTCCTGTTCCGGCGTGGTTTCACCCGAGACGCCGGGATACAGCGTCACCGCGGATTGCGCCAATTTGCGGGTTTCGGCCAGCGCGTAGACCTTGGCGATGACGCCCCACACCGACTGGTCCATCGGACCGTAGCGCACGTACATCCACTTCACCTGGGCGGCGAGCGCGCGCAGCGCGCGCGCGAGCAGCAGCGGCATGCTGGCTTTGAGCGCATCGGCGCCCTTGGCGCCTGCGGCGTACAGATCGATGCAGCCGACGTAGGCCTGCGCCGCCCGGCGCGAGTAATCGTGAATCGCAGTCCACAGCCGCATTTCCTGGAATTTCGCCAGGCGCGGCGACGCCAGGTAGTCGCGCACCAGTTTGCGCAGGTGGGTCTGCGCGGTCTCGTCCAGCAACTGGATCAACTGGGCGCGATAGTCCGGCTTGAACCCCGCCTCCGCCATGACCGACTCCAGCCAATGGCTCAGTTCATCCGCGCACTTGAGGGCGTCGCCGCCCGGCAACTCGTCGAGCAGCTTTCTCGCCTCCTTGATATCGGCCATGGGGTGATCTGGCTTCTTGTTGCCGAACAGGCTGATCATGCGCGTCTCACGGGAATGTCGGGCCACCCGATAATGCGGCAAGAAGCACAGAAAAATCCACTTCCGGAGGCCTGTTTTGACATTGTTTAACAACCCGGCTTAGGGCAGCCGCCGCGGCATTTGCGCCTTCAGGCTGCGAACCTGCGCCTCGAGTTCACGGATGCGGCCGATCAGCGTCAGGGTCAGCGCCAGGGATTGCGGATCGAGCTCCAGATCGTCACGCAGACGCCGGGCGGTCCGTATCGTAACGACCAGATCCCCGCCGAAGCTCGGCTCGGCGCACTGCGGATCGGTCGGCGCAAGCACGCCGTAGTCGATGAGTTCACACACCTCGGCATCCGACAGGCCGGCGCACCGGCCCAGTTCCGCCAGGGAAAGCTCGATACGATCATCCAGCCATAGGGCCTCAGTCTCCTGGAGTTCCATGTTTCATCTCCTGTTCGAAATGGCCACGCGGATTGAAGCTCGATCCCTCCGCCAATTCCTTGAACAACGCCCGCTCGCGCTCGCTCAGTACGGTGGGCACGACGATCTGGGCGATGGCGTACAAGTCGCCTTCGCCTTCGCGTGGCTTAGGCAGTCCGCGCCGGGCAAGCCGCAGTTTCTGTCCAGCATGCGTTCCGGGCGGCACTTTGAGATGCACCGAGCCGCTCGGCGTCGGCACTTCGACCACCGCGCCGAGCGCGGCTTCCCAGGGCGTCAGGGGCAGATCCAGATACAGATCATGCCCGCTGACGCGGTAGAGGGCATGCGGATGCAGCGCGATGTTGAGATACAGGTCGCCGTCGGGCGCGCCGCCCATGCCCTTGCCGCCCTTGCCGCGCAGCCGCAGCCTTTGCCCGTCCGTCGCTCCCTTGGGAATGCGCGCCCTGAACGATCGCGGCACGCGATGCAGCCGGCCCTGCGCGTCGTATTCCGGTACCGTGAGATTGAGTTCCACCATGGTGCCGCGGCAGGCTTCATCCAGACTGATGTGCGCCGTCACCTCGTAGTCCTGCCCCGGCATCCTGAACGCGCCGCCCGTGCGCCCTGCACGCCGCTGGCCGCCCGCAAGACCGGCGAACAAGTCCGACAAATCGGCCTCGTCGAACGAGAACTGCCCGTCCCCGAACTGTTTGCCCCAGTCCGGCGGCGGCTGAAAATTTTCCCCGGGCTGATGGCGCCCCAACTGGTCGTAGGCGGCGCGTTTCTCCGTGTCCTTGAGGGTCTGGTAGGCATCGGCGATCTCCTTGAATTTCTCCTCGCCGGCCGGATCCTTGGAGACGTCGGGGTGATACTTGTGCGCCAGTTTGCGGTAGGCCTTCTTGATTGCGTCGATATCCGCATCGCGCGCCACACCGAGGATCTCGTAGTAGTCCTTGTATTTCATCGATGACTCCTCGAGCGCGTATCCGGAATCAGGGCGATTTCCCCGGTTCCTCGTGCGCCTCCTGCGGTTCGACGTGGATGGTGACCGACGCCTTGGCCAGATGGCTGGCGATGGATTCTTCGAGCCGGTCGCACAAGGCGTGGGATTCGCGCACGTTCATCTCCCCCGGCACGGTCAGATGAAACTCGACGAAACGCGTGGCACCGGCCTTGCGCGTGCGCAGCGCGTGAAAACTCGCCCCTGCCGGCAGCCCCGCCCGGATGAGTTCCTCGGCTTTGCCGATTTCCGCCGGCGACAGGGCCACATCCATCAGGCCGTCGATGGATCGGCGCAGCAGATCGACGCCGGTGACGACGATGTGCATTCCGACGGCGATCGCGAGCAGCGGATCGAGTATCTTCCACGCCGGCATGAACACGATCACCAGCAGGCCGCCCAGCACGCCGGCCGAGGTCCACACGTCGGTCAATAAATGCTTGGCGTCCGCCTCGATGGTGACGCTGTCATGCTCGGTCGCGACCTTGAGCATCAGGCGGGCGGTGGCGAAGTTCATCGCCGCCGCGAGCAGCCCTACGGCAATGCCCCAGCCCAGATTCCCCGGCAGCACCGGATGCATCAGGCGGTTGAACCCGGCGTAGATGATGGAGCCGGCGGCGAACAGTATGAGCGTGCCCTCGACTCCGCTGGAAAAATACTCCGCCTTGTCGTGGCCGTAGGTATGGCGATCGTCGGCCGGCTGCTCGGCGACGGTGAGCGCGGTCAGCGCGACCAGGCCCGCGGCGAGGTTGACGAAAGCCTCCAGCGCATCGGACAAGAGGCTCACCGAATCGGTCAGGAAATAGGCGCCGAACTTCAGGGCGAGCGTGCCGATCGACGTGGCGATCGAAAGCAGCGCCATTTTCTTTGTAGCCTTCATCGCCATTCGGGTCACCTGGATGCCAATCGACCATTGCGCGCGGACCGCATCAGAATGATGCGAGTACACCCCATTATGCCACTTGGGTACGCCGCAAACCGCGGGCTACCCGGCTCGCGGGCGCCTGAGTTTGACGCGCGCGCTGTTCCGCGAACCGCAACAGCAGCGCCAGAGCGGCTATTTCTTTTTCGAAGGCAGCTTGACCGTCTCGCCGGCCAGCATGAAGGCGCCCCTCCCGCGATGATGCAGCGTCCGCGGATCTTTCCGCGAGCGGTCGATCCACGCCTGCACCACTTCGAGAACGAAAAAACAGTATTTGTCCACCAGCTTCGCGTCGACGAGCCTGCATTCGAGCGACGCATAGCACTCGGCTATCAGCGGCGCCTTGACGCAAGAGGCGGCCGCCGGCGTGAGACCGAAGCGCTTGAACTTGTCCACCTTACGCCCGGAGGTGTTGCCGCAGCCCACCACCTGCGCCGCCAGCTCGACCGTCGGTAGGTTGATCACGCACTCCTTGGTCGCTTTCAGCGCGCCGAAGCTGTGGTTGCGGTTGCTGACCACGCAACCGATGAGCGGCGGCTCGAATTCCAGCATCGTGTGCCAGGACATGGCCATGATGTTCGGCCGGCCCTTTTCGGCCGTCGTAAGCAGTACCACCGGCCCCGGTTCCAGCAGGCCGTAGACCTTGGACAAAGGAAGGGATTTTTTTGCCATTTGGATACCCTCGTTCCGGCGGTCTTCAACAAATTCCCGGTCTCCGGCATTGCCTCCGCCGGCAGATTGCGCAATGCCGTGGAAATCAGTCTGAGGCCCGGGCGCAAACCCCATTTGACAAAGCTCAAATGCAACGCTTGAACATTTCAACTATCCTTGTATAATTGACAGATGGAAAAAACGAGCGCCACCGCGGTTTTCGAGTCGCTGGCTTCCGGCATCCGGTTGGACGTGTACCGCCTCTTGGTGCGCAAAGGCCCCGAGGGGCTGGTCGCGGGCGAGATCGCCAGCGCGCTGGACCTGCCGTCGACCAATCTCTCGTTTCACCTCAAGGCGCTCACCCAGGCGCGCCTGGTGACGGTGGAACAGGAAGGACGATTCCAGCGTTACCGGGCCAATATGCCACTGATGCTGGATCTGATCGGCTATCTCACCGCGGAATGCTGCGCCGGGGATCCCGGACAGTGCGCGGATGTAAACGCCATCTTGTCGCGCGCAAAATGCATCGCCCAACCCGAATCGCTCAATACCCCTAAAAAAGCCAAAGCATGAAGCTGCTGTTTCTGTGTACCGGAAATTCCTGTCGCTCGATCCTGGGCGAAGCCATCTTCAATCATCTCGCACCTGCCGGCTGGCGCGCCATGAGCGCCGGCAGCCACCCGACCGGCCAGGTGCATCCGCGCTCGCTCGCCCTGCTCGCGCGCGAAGGCATCGCCACTGCCGGGCTTTACAGCAAGTCCTGGGACAACTTGCCCGCAACGCCGGACATCGTCGTCACCGTCTGCGCCAGCGCCGCGGGCGAGACCTGTCCCGCCTATCTGGGGCCGGTGTTGCGCACCCACTGGGGCGTGGACGACCCGGCGCACGCCAGCGGCACCGATGCGGAAATCGACGCAGCGTTTGACCAAACATATCGCATCCTGCGCACGCGCATCGAAGCGTTTCTCGCGCTGCCGCCAGCCGAACTCAAACGCGACCGCGCGCGGGTGAAGGCCGAACTGGATCGCGTCGGGATGCTATTGCCATAACGGCAATCAACTATTTTGTCTTGGAGATCAAGCATGTCAACCATCCAGATTTTCGACCCTGCCATGTGCTGCAGCACCGGCGTCTGCGGCGTGGACGTGGACCAGCAGTTGGTCAGCTTTGCCGCAGACGTCGACTGGGCAAAGCAAAACGGAGCGCAAATCGAGCGCTTCAACCTTGCGCAGCAACCCCTCGCTTTTGCCAGAAATCCTATCGTCAGCGCATTCCTGGAGGGCTCCGGTCAGGAGGCGCTGCCCCTGATATTGGTGGACGGCAAATTCGCGCTTGCGGGCGGCTATCCGTCGCGGGAGAAACTGGCCGCATGGGCCGGCATCGCGTCGGTGCCTTCGCTCTTCACCGAACAGGTGGCGGAGCTGGTGGCTATCGGCGCCGCCATTGCGTCGAACTGCGAGCCTTGCTTCAAATTTCACTTCGACCAGGCGCGCAAGCTTGGGGTAGCGGATGCGGACATGCGCCGTGCCGTGGATTTGGCGCAGAAAGTGAAGGAGACCCCCGCGCGCGCCGTGCTCGATCTCGCCTCGCGTTACCTCGACAAGAAAGCGTCGTTGGCAGCCATCAGCGTGGTGGCTGCGACCAGCGCGCAAGCGCAGGGCAGTTGCTGTGGACCCAGCGCGGGGCAAGCCGCTTCGCCAACGTCCAAATGCTGCTGAGCCGGCGTGATGCGCGACCCGATGCATGAGGCACAGCGATGAAATTCATTGATCATCCGCCCCTTTTTCTGTTCTTCACCGGCAAGGGCGGCGTCGGCAAGACCTCGCTCGCCTGTGCCACGGCGGTTCGCCTTGCCGATAATGGCAAGCGCGTACTGCTGGTCAGTACTGATCCCGCCTCCAATGTAGGACAGGTGTTCGGCGTCGCCATCGGCAATGTGTTAACCCCGATAGCGGCGGTGCCGGGATTGGCCGCGCTAGAGATCGACCCGGAAGCTGCCGCACAGCAGTACAGGGAGCGGATCGTAGGTCCGGTGCGCGGCCTGCTGCCGGACGCAGTGGTGAAGAGCATCGAAGAGCAGCTTTCCGGCGCCTGCACCACGGAAATCGCCGCGTTCGACGAATTTACATCACTGCTCACCGATCCGGCACTCATCAGAAAATACGACCATATCGTATTCGACACCGCGCCGACCGGGCACACTATCCGCCTGTTGCAACTACCGGGGGCATGGAGCGACTTTCTGGTCGATGGCAAAGGCGATGCTTCCTGCCTCGGTCCGCTCGCGGGACTGGAAAAGCAACGCGACCAATACGGCGCCGCGGTCGAGGCGCTGTCCGATCCGGCCCGAACGCGACTGGTTTTGGTGGCGCGCGCCCAGCAAGCCACGCTGCGCGAAGCGGCGCGCACCCGCGAAGAACTCGCGGCCATCGGGCTCAAGCAGCAATATCTGGTCATCAACGGCACCCTGCCAGAGGGCGAAGCCGTCCATGATGCATTGGCCGCGGCCGTAGTTAAGCGCGAGCAGGTAGCCTTGGCCGAACTTCCGCAGGCTCTCCAATCGCTTCCCGTCGACAATGTTTCGCTCAAACCATTCAACGTCGTCGGTCTAGAGGCTTTGCGCGCGCTGCTTGCGCCGGAGGTCGCAATGCCTGCGACAGCCGTTCCTGCCTTGCCAGTGACCGACGCGCCCAAGCTGCGTGATCTGCTGGAAGATATCGCGGAGCAGGGACACGGCCTCATCATGCTGATGGGCAAGGGCGGCGTCGGCAAGACCACGCTTGCGGCGGCGATTGCGGTTGCACTCGCCGAGCGCGGCTTGCCCGTGCATCTCACCACCTCCGACCCGGCCGCGCATCTTGCCGATACACTGGATGGCTCGATCGAACATCTCGCAGTCAGCCGCATCGACCCTCGCGCCGAGACCGAGCACTATCGAGCGCAAGTACTCGCCACCAAGGGCAAGAGCCTCGACGCGCAGGGTCGCGCGCTGCTGGAAGAAGACCTGCGCTCGCCCTGCACCGAGGAAATCGCGGTGTTCCAGGCCTTCTCTCGCATCATCCGCGAAGCGGGAAAGAAATTTGTGGTGATGGACACCGCTCCGACCGGGCATACTTTGCTGCTGCTCGATGCGACCGGCGCCTATCATCGCGACGTGGTGCGCCAGATGGCAGGCGAAGGCTTGCACTTCACCACGCCGATGATGCAATTGCAGGACCCGGCAAAGACCAAGGTGCTGATCGTCACGCTCGCCGAGACCACCCCGGTTCTCGAGGCAGCCGGACTGCAAGCCGATCTGCGCCGCGCCGGCATCGAGCCCTGGGCCTGGATCGTCAACAACAGCCTGGCGGCGGCAATCACCCGCTCGCCCCTGCTGCGTCAGCGCGCGCTCAACGAAGTGGCGCAAATCGACGCCGTCGCCACACGGCACGCCCGCCGCTATGCCGTCGTGCCGCTGCTAGCCGAGGAGCCGGTCGGCGTCGAGCGCTTGCTCGAACTGGTCGCCGGCGAGACCGTTGAGACGGAAAGGACATGACATGACCGGCAAAACCTACAACACCCTGTTCATCTGCACCGGCAACTCCGCGCGCAGCATCATGGCCGAGGTCATTTTGAAACATTTGGGCAAAGACCGATTTCGCGCCTACAGCGCGGGTAGTCATCCGCGCGGCGAGGTCCATCCGCTCACGCTGCAAGTGTTGAGTGAGAAGGGCTATGACATTAGTGGCCTGCGCAGCAAGAGCTGGGAGGAATTCGCCCGGCCCGGCGACCCGCAGATGGATTTCATCTTTACCGTTTGCGACCGTGCGGCCGGCGAGGTTTGTCCGACCTGGCCGGGGCAGCCGATCACGGCACATTGGGGCTTTGCCGACCCGGCTGCGGCAGAGGGCGATCCGGCGAAGAAGTTGAAGGCATTTACCAACACCCAATTCCTGATCGCCAACCGTATCCGCACCTTCCTCAGCTTGCCACTTACAAGCATTGATCGGCTCTCGCTGCAAACCCAATTGCGGCAAATGAACCAGGAGCGAGCGGAATGAACAACACCCACTGCGTATCTTTCTTGGAGTAAACCATGTCCGCACAGTCTGAAGTCATCGCCAAGCACGCTGCCGTCGCGCCGCTGAATTTTTTCGAGCGCTATCTGACCCTGTGGGTGGCGCTGTGCATCGTGGTCGGCATCGTGCTCGGTCAGGTGTTCCCGGGCCCGGTGCAGGCGATCGGCGGCATGGAGATCGCCAAAGTTAACCTGCCGGTGGGCGTGCTGATCTGGGTGATGATCATCCCGATGCTGCTGAAAATCGACTTCGGCGCGCTGCACCAGGTCAAGGGGCATATGAAGGGGATCGGCGTGACGCTCGCCATCAACTGGCTGGTGAAGCCGTTCTCGATGGCTTTCCTCGCCTGGTTTTTTATCCGCGGCGTGTTCGCGCCGATGCTGCCGGCGGCGCAGATCGACAGCTACATCGCCGGGCTGATCCTGCTCGCCGCTGCGCCCTGCACCGCCATGGTGTTCGTGTGGAGCCGCCTGACCAACGGCGACCCGTACTTCACGCTGTCGCAGGTCGCTCTGAACGACAGCATCATGATTTTCGCTTTCGCGCCCATCGTGGGGCTGCTGCTCGGGATTTCGTCGATCACGGTGCCGTGGGATACGCTGTTCACCTCGGTCGTGCTCTATATCGTCATCCCGGTGATCCTGGCGCAGATCATGCGCAAGCAATTGCTCGCCCGCGGTCAGGCAGCCTTCGACGCGGCCATGAACAAGATTCAACCGTGGTCGGTCGCCGCCTTGCTGCTGACGCTGGTGTTGCTGTTTGCCTTCCAGGGTGACGCCATTATCAAGCAACCATTGGTGATCGCGCTCTTGGCGGTGCCTATCCTGATCCAGGTTTTCTTCAACTCGTCGCTGGCTTACCTTGCAAACCGGGCACTGGGAGAAAAGCACAGCGTGGCCTGCCCTTCCGCGCTGATCGGCGCGTCGAACTTTTTCGAACTTGCCGTGGCCGCGGCCATCAGCCTGTTCGGCTTCGAGTCCGGCGCGGCGCTCGCCACCGTGGTCGGCGTACTGATCGAGGTGCCGGTGATGCTGCTCGTGGTCAAGGTGGTGAATGCGAGCAAGGGCTGGTACGAGGCGGGAATCAAGGCATGAACTGCCTGATGACAGC
>Ga0334722_10001585_pt1 | contig 27959 bp, 24 predicted proteins | sample C3_bottom_MG_FD_207210 | JGI IMG/M metagenome (GOLD analysis project Ga0334722, IMG submission 207210) | Sediment microbial communities from Yellowstone Lake, YNP, Wyoming, USA - C3_bottom | ecosystem: Environmental > Aquatic > Freshwater > Lake > Sediment | place: USA: Wyoming | collected... | reverse complement strand
CCACCTTTTCCATGACACCACCAGCCTTTATAAGGTTTCATTAACATTATTTACAAAATAACCAAAAATTATTCATAAAAATAGAAAGAGATGGTTATTTTACCATCTCCTCATATTTTTGTCTTATCTTTTTAAAATCCTCCCAGGCCTCCACCTTTTTTGCGGGATCCCTTAATAGAGCTGCCGGATGATAGGTAGGCATAATCCAAAAACCTTTTTTCTCCACCCAATTTCCTCTTATCTCGGTAATCTTTGCACTCCTGTCAACTATATATTTTACTGCAGTTGCACCCAAACAAACAATTATTTTGGGCCTAATTATGGCCACCTGATTCCTCAAATAGGGAAGACATGTCTCAGCCTCATCATCCCTCGGAACCCTGTTGCCCGGTGGTCTGCATTTCACAATATTGGCAATGTATACGTTTTCTCTCTTTAAACCTATGGCTTCTATCATCTTATCCAACAACTGTCCTGCCCTTCCCACAAAGGGCCTACCGGTATTATCTTCCACCTCGCCCGGACCTTCTCCCACAAACATTATTACGGCCTTTAAATTACCTTCTCCAAATACCACATTTTTTCTTTTGGTGCTTAAAGCACATTTGTAACAATTCATAACTTCGTTATATAAATCTTTATAGCTTAAAAAGGTCATAATACCGCCTCTTCATATTAATTCTTTATATCAGGTAAGGCCTTTGATATAACATTCCATAAAATAAGAGTTAGGGGTAAGGTATATAATAATTCCACCAGAACAAAGCTGTTATAAACCATGGAATAGACAAGCGGATTCATACCCTGCGGCGCATAGCTTGCAAAAAATACCACTCCGGATAGCACATGGGACAAATACCTTCCGAGAAGGGCTATTACGGTTCCAAAAGCTGCAATTCTAAGATTTTTGTTAAAAAAACCAGTAATTCCCAGAAGTCCAAAAGCTATAGGATAATCAAGTAAATACTGAATAGGATGTACGATAAAGGGCTCTATAATCCCCTGTAAAATACCATAAACCACCGCCGCAAATAAACCACCTTTTCCGCCCCATCTAAGAGCAAATATCAATATAGGGACCATACTGGCAGCAGTAACCGAACCACCCTGAGGAAGGCTCCATAGTTTTACCATGCTTAAAACCGTTGAAAGCGCAATCATAACCGCACCCTCAACCAAAAAAAGCAGTCTTCTATTCCTCACTTTTCATCCTCCTTTCTCCCGATAACTATTTTAACATAAAATACCCCTATGTAAATACCATTTACCGAAATAAAAATGCTGCTAACCTTTAGTTAGCAGCTATATCTTGCCTTCGACCAGTTTTACAACCGCCTCTTTACATGCCTCCGCCTTTTTCAATATATCATCGCATTCCATCTTCATTTCATTAACAAACATCTCATCTTTAATCGAATTTAGATTTATCCTAACATTGTATAAAGCACCTACTATACCGGAATAAAGAAGGTTACATCCCACCGCTATATCGGTAATAGCATTGGGATTTCCGTATCTTGCTCCAAATTCAAACATTTTTAGAGCATCCAGGGAAATCTTTGCCGTTTTATAGGGCACATCTATAGCAATTTTATAGGCTTTTTGAATCTCTTCTTCCCTTATCCGCTTTTCTTCTTCCGTGTTTTTGGGAAGTTTAAAAGCTGCCATAACCCTATTATAGGCATTGGTATCTTCATCAATCAGGGCTTCCAATTCTCTCTTAAAAAATTCCATTTTCTCCATGCTATCATCTATTCCCTTTTTTACTTCCTCGCTATATTCGCTATAGAATTTTTTGCCCTTGGTAAGATTCATCACCATAATATAGAGAGCAACGCCAAGCGACGCAGAGAGGGCCGAAGCACTACCACCGCCAGGTGCCGGCTTATCGCTGGAAAGTTCGTCAATAAAATCCTTAAGCTTCATATCTATTAGCATAAAATCACCCCCAATTATTTCTATTTACAACCACTTTTCCGTTTTTTATAACCTTATCTACATGGTTTATACCGAAATGATACATTATATAATAAAGGTTCGGAGCATCAAAAATAACTATATCTGCCTTCTTTCCTCTTTCAATAGTGCCTATCAAATCACCCCTATTCAATGCGCAGGCACCGTTTAGGGTTACCGCCGTCAGAACCTCTTCAGGAGTCATCCTCAGATTTATGCATCCCAACGACATCATAAGCTGCATGGATTCGGTAGGACAGCTTCCGGGATTATAATCGGTGGCAAGGGCTACTGCCAATCCCATATTTATCATATCTCTTGCCCTTGCATGTTTTCCGGTGGCAAGGTTAAAAGAAGTGCCAGGCAATAATACCGCAATCACTTCCTTTTCGACCATTTTTTTTAGACCTTCATCGGATGCTGCAAGAAGGTGCTCTGCAGATATCGCCGAAAGCTCTGCAGCGAGCTCGGCTCCACCAATGGAATATATTTCATCGGCATGGATCTTTACATCGAAACCGTATTCCTTAGCCCTACTTAATATTTCCCTGCTCTCTTCTTCCGAAAACACCCCTTCTTCGCAGAAGACATCGCAAAACTCAGCCAGATTCTTTTCCCTAACGATAGGAAGCATTTTATTTATTATTAAATCAATATATCCCCTTTTATCCTTTTTGTATTCCTCCGGTACGGCATGTGCTCCCATAAAGGTTGGCACTACATCCACCGGCTGAATTTCATTTAAAACCTTCATAACCTCAAGCTGTTTTATTTCGTTTTCCACGTCAAGTCCGTAACCGCTTTTTGATTCAACGGTAGTTGTCCCGTGCTGAAGCATTATTTCAAGACTTTTTAAGCTCTGATTTTTCAATTCCTCAAAGCTTGCCGTTCTGGTCTTCCTTACGGTGTTCAAAATTCCGCCGCCCATTTTAAGTATCTCGAGGTATGGAACCCCCTTCAATTTCAGAGCGAGTTCATTTTCCCTCGAACCGTAATGTACAAGGTGTGTATGGCTATCCACAAAACCCGGTGTAACAAGTTTTCCTCCTGCATCCAAAACTTCGGTATCTTCATCAACATAGGAGGAAGGGAATTCCCCTTCCCCCACTTCCTTTATTGTATCATCTTCAACCAATATCCATGCATTTTTCAGATATTTAATTTCAGACATTTCAGTGCCTTTTTTGGGTTTATTCCCGAGAGGAGTAGCTAATTCGCCTATATTTTTAATCAAAAGCTTTTTAGACATAATATACCACCTTATTTCATCATCGGAATTTTCACGTTATTTCTCTTGGCAAATTCTATAGCCTCTTCATATCCTGCATCCACGTGCCTTATGATTCCCATGCCGGGATCGGAAGTGAGAACCCTCTCAAGCCTCAAATCCATTTCCTCGCTTCCATCGGCCACAATAACCATGCCAGCGTGTATAGAATATCCCATTCCTACCCCTCCGCCGTGATGTACCGATACCCAGCTTGCACCGTTCACAGCATTGATAAGGGCATTTAGGATAGGCCAATCTGCAATTGCATCGCTTCCGTCCTTCATGGCTTCGGTTTCTCTATTGGGTGAGGCTACCGAACCGCAGTCCAGATGGTCACGTCCTATTACAATTGGCCCTTTTAATTCTCCCTTTCTAACCATTTCATTTATAGCCTTCCCGAATTTTGCCCTCTCACCATATCCGAGCCAGCAAATTCTTGCCGGAAGTCCCTGGAAGGTAACCTTCTCACCGGCCATTCTTATCCATCTTTTTAAGGACTCGTTTTCCGGGAAGAGCTCGAGAACCTTTTCATCGGTCTTTCTTATATCCTCCGGATCTCCGGATAAAGCAACCCATCTAAAGGGGCCTTTGCCCTCGCAGAAAAGCGGTCTTATATAAGCTGGAACAAATCCCGGGAAATTGAAAGCATCTTTTACACCTTCATTATAGGCCTGCTGCCTTATATTGTTTCCATAGTCAAAAGCAACTGCGCCCATCCTCTGCATATCCAGTATAGCCCTTACGTGAACCGCCATGCTTTCTTTTGCTCTTCTTACATATTCCTGCGGATTGGTCTTCCTTAATTCTATTGCCTCTTCCAGACTCAATCCCGCCGGTACATATCCGTTTAACGGGTCATGGGCTGAAGTCTGGTCGGTAACAACATCCGGAATAATCCTTCTCCTCACAAGCTCAGGAAGAACTTCCGCCGCATTTCCTACAAGACCGATTGATAAGGGTCTCCCTTCTTCCTTTGCTTTAAGCGCCATCTCTATGGCCTTATCAAGGTCATCAAGCATTATATCGCAGTATTTCGTCTTTATCCTTTTTTCTATCCTCTCTCTATCAACCTCTACGGCGATTATTACCCCCTCGTTCATTGTTACGGCCAAAGGTTGTGCTCCGCCCATTCCGCCGAGCCCTGCAGTTACTACGAGTTTCCCTTTCAATGAACCTCCGAAATGTTTTCTGGCAAGTGCTGCAAAGGTTTCATAGGTTCCCTGAAGTATTCCCTGAGTTCCTATATATATCCAGCTTCCTGCGGTCATCTGGCCGTACATTATAAGTCCTTTTTTCTCCAGATCCCAGAAGGTCTCCCAGTTAGCCCAAGCAGGCACCAGCATGGAGTTGGATATGAGAACCCTCGGAGCCCATTTGTGGCTCTTAAAAATGCCCACGGGTTTACCCGATTGAACAAGAAGGGTCTCATCGTCTTCAAGGTTTTTAAGTGATTCCACAATTGCATCAAAGCATTCCCAATTTCTTGCTGCCTTACCCCTACCACCGTAAACCACAAGGTCTTCAGGTTTTTCTGCAACCTCCGGGTCAAGATTATTCATTAGCATTCTCATGGCAGCTTCCTGCTGCCATCCTTTACAGGTAAGCTTATTACCTCTCGGTGCCCTTATAATTCTTTCCATAAAAATACCCTCCTCATAATTAAATTTCTAAATTACCTATGGAATCCTCAACAGTTCTTAAAAGTTTACCCGATGAAATAAGCTCGTAGCATTTGTTAAATTCGGTATACATTATCCTATCCTCTTCAATCGGTTCTATCAAGCTTCTTACCAATTCATATGCCCTTTCGGTTCCTCTTCCCAATCTCGCCTTTCCCCTGTAATGTATTGCCTGAGATGCTGCAAAAAGCTCTATAGCAAGGACATTTGTCGCATTAAAGAGGATTTCTTTTGCCTTTCTCGCCGCAATAGTCCCCATGCTTACATGGTCTTCCTGGTTCGCAGATGAAGGTATGGAATCGACGCTTGCCGGATGTGCTAAAACCTTATTCTCGGAAACCAAAGAAGCAGCAGTGTACTGGGCTATCATAAACCCCGAATTGAGGCCGCCCTTTTTGGTCAGAAAAGGAGGCAGGTCATTAAGTTGATAATTTACAAGCCTTTCAATCCTCCTTTCTGAAATATTTGCAATCTCCGATAAAGCTATTCCCAAAAAATCCATGGCTAAAGCCACCGGCTGCCCGTGAAAGTTACCTCCAGATAATACTTCCTTCGTATCGCTGAAGAGAAGCGGGTTATCCGTCACCGAATTGAGCTCGATGGAAAGGACCTTTCTCACATAACCCAGAGCATCCTTCGAAGCACCGTGAACCTGCGGTATACACCTTAAAGTGTAGGCATCCTGTACCCTTATATCCCCCTGCCTTGTAGTAAGTTCGCTTCCTTCTATGAGCCTCAGGATGTTCCTTGCGGTTTTCATCTGCCCTTCATGTGGCCTTACCCTATGAATCCTCTCGTCAAAGGCATCCCTTATACCCCTTAGGGCTTCGAGGGTCATCGCTGCAATTATATCTGATGACTTGAGCAATATCTCGGCATCAAAACTTGTTAAAGCGCCTATGGATGTCATGCATTGGGTACCATTTATCAATGCAAGGCCCTCTTTGGCATGTAGGGTTATGGTTGGGATACCTGCCCTTTCCATGGCTATTCGACCGGGTAGCCTTTCCCCTTTATAGAAGGCCTCGCCTTCTCCAATCATGACCAGAACCATATGAGAAAGGGGAGCAAGGTCACCGCTGGCACCTAAGGAACCCTTCTCCGGAATTACGGGATGTACTCCTTTATTTAGCATCTCCACGAGGGTTTTCACAGTTTCAAGTCTTACCCCCGAGCAGCCTATGGCAAGAGCATTAATTCTCAAAAGCATCATGGCCCTTACCACATCCTCCGGCAGCGGCTCCCCTACACCGCAGGAATGGCTTAATATGAGATTTCTTTGTAGTCTTTCTATATCTTCATGAGATATTACTACATCGCTGAACTTCCCGAAGCCGGTTGTAATACCATACATCACCTTCTCCTCTTTTATAAATTCCTCAACCACTTCCCTGGATTTTATGATGTTATTTTCAGCTTCCCCTGATAATATAACCTCACAATTTCCTCGTGCAACTCTGACAACATCTTCTACGGTAAGATGGTTTCCGGTTATTAAAATTTTTTCCATAAACTTCGCTCCTTTTTAAAAAATTTTATCATGCTAAATTAAAAAAGAGAGGAATTCATAATGTCCTCTCTTTCAATCCGAATAGATTATTACAAATTTTCCCAGTTCGATTCTTAAAATAGAAGGTAGACATATCAAACCTTCCTTTTCATTTACAATCTATTTATTCAATATTCAATAAAATTTTAAAAATTCCTTCAAAATTAAAAATATTAAATTCTTGCAAGTCCTTTCTCTATTGCAACTTTTTTTACAGCCTCTGCAACGGCAATAACAACTCTTTTGTCAAGAGCGCTCGGGATTATATAATCCGGACATAATTCCTCATCCGAGACCAAACCCGCCAGGGCATACGCAGCGGCAATTTTCATATCGTCATCGATATCCCTCGCCCTTGCATCAAGAGCACCCCTAAAAATCCCGGGAAACCCTAAGACATTATTTATCTGGTTAGGATAATCCGACCTTCCGGTTCCAACTATAAAGGCACCGGCTTCTTTCGCATCTTCAGGCATAATTTCCGGAACAGGATTTGCCATGGCAAATACTATAGGTTTTTCCGCCATACTTCTTACCATTTCCTTTGTAACAACCTTTGCAGCCGAAACACCTATGAATACGTCGGCACCTTTTATTACATCTGCCAGCATTCCCTTTTTAAAGCCCCTATTTGTAATTTTGGCTATTTCTTCCTGAGCCCAGTTCATTCCTTCCTTGCCCTCATATATAGCTCCATTAAGATCGCATAAAACTAAATTTTGAGCTCCAGCCTTCAAAAGAAGCTTGCTAATAGCGATCCCAGCCGATCCCGCACCATTTATTACGATATTTACTTCTTCCAGCTTTTTACCTGCGAGCTTTAAAGCATTTATTAGAGCAGCTAATACTATAACCGCAGTCCCATGCTGGTCGTCGTGAAAAACGGGAATATCCAGCTCTTCCTTGAGCCTTCTCTCTATTTCAAAACATTTCGGTGCCTTTATGTCTTCTAAGTTTATCCCCCCGAAAACCGGTGCTATGAGCTTCACCGTTCTTACTATATCCTCTACGTCCTTAGAATCTATACAGATGGGAAAGGCATCTATACCCGCAAATTCTTTAAACAATAAAGCCTTCCCCTCCATAACGGGTATAGCAGCTTTAGCACCTATATCTCCCAAACCTAAAACAGCAGTACCATCGCTTACAACCGCCACCATGTTTCCCTTAGAAGTGTATTCATAAACAAGGTTTTCATCCCTGTGTATCTCTTTGCACGGCTCGGCTACACCCGGCGTATAGGCAAGCGACAAATCCCTTCTGTCGTTAAGCTTTACCTTGGATTTCACCTCAATCTTACCCTTATTTTTCCTATGTAACCTCAAAGCCTCTTCCCTAATATCCATAAAAAGCACTCCTTAAAATTTATTTAGATTTTTTTATAATTATACCAGAGATAATTGTTTTTGGTAAGACATAAGTAAATAAAAATGGTGCGCCTAGGAGGACTCGAACCCCCGCTAACCCGGCTCCGGAGGCCGGTGCTCTATCCCCTGAGCTATAGGCGCACTTTATATATTCCGTCTATTTTTTATTCGACATTCTATATTATATAACAAATCAATTCAAAAAGCACAGTAATTTAATGGAATCTATATTCTAATACCTCCTTTAACAGGCCTCACTTCGTAAATTTTCTCAAAGAAAAACCTATAAGGACTTTTTAAAATTGCCTTTTTCACCCTTTCCAAATCTTCGTTTTCGTCCATAATCACCGCCGTAATGGTGCCGCTATGCGCAATGTTTATACCCAATCCACCTTTTTTCAAAACCAATTCCAGAATACCTTCAAGATAGGGTTTATAGAGTATCTTCTGATGAAGAAGGGCACTTTTTGTGGCTCCTTCTGCAATGAGCTTTATGTCCCCCTCCTCGAAACCTTTTTCCACTAATTTATAGGCTTTAAAAAATTCTTCCTCATTTTCTTTTAATTGACCGCTGAAATCTCTGCTCCTAAAGTCTTGGGTATTCACAATACCCTTCCCTTCCAGTAGCAGAATCCTACTTCTGGGCATGAACCCCAACGGCTTCTTTATTTTTCCCTCAAGATGATCAAAAAGCACGACCTCCTCATACATAATTCCATTGGTGGGTTCTATGGATAAGGCTATCTCGGCTATTTCATCCGGAGAAGGTTTTTGACCGACCATCTTATAAACCGCACCTACAACTGCACAAATGTCTGCGGTGCTGCTGGACATTCCCTTTCCTATCGGTATATCTGTATCAATAGCAATCTCCAAATGGTTGTAAAGGTCGGATAAGCCCAATTTTTTCAAGGAAAGATATAGGGCTTTTTGAGCCTTGTAAAAAGACGGTTTGGCATTTTTTACTTCCCTTAATCTGACCTTACTCCAAACATCAACGGTATATGATACCAGCATCTCTCTTCCGTATATAACTCCCTGCACTATTTCTCCGCAGGATGCAGGACAAATACATTCCCAGATCATCCGACTCCCTCCAGACACTCCTTAAGAGCTTTTATACATAATGTATTACTTATCCTATCTTTTATAGCAAGCCTTATAAAAGTGTTATCAAGTCCCTTAAAATTGGAAGCATCTCTAATTAAAATACCTTTATCAATCATTTTTTCTTTTAATTCGCCGGCTGTTAGCCCGTTCAATCCTACCAATACAAAATTAACTTCGGTTTTATAAACACGTAATTCCTTCAAGCTCCTTAACTCCTCTGTAAAAAAGCTTCTTTCTTCCTCAAGCCATTTCTTGGTTCTTTCTATATACATACTATCAGAATAGACCTTCCTTGCCACTATATCAGCAAGACTGTTCACAGACCAGGGCTCTTTCAAATTCCATAAGCCCTTCACAACCTTTTCATTTTTACAGATAACAAAACCAAATCGTAGGCCGGGAAGCGCAAAAAATTTCGTTATGGACTTTATAACGGCTATATCGGGATATATGTCCATAAAGTCTAAAAAGGACCTTTTATTCGTAAAATCCAAAAAGGATTCGTCCACCACCAAAAACCAGTTTTTTCTTCTGCAAAGCTCTACGAGTTTATGCATATCATCGACACATAACCCGGTAGGATTATTGGGATGACCGACGATTAAAACTCCATTTCGCTTAAGTATTTCCAAGCTGCTTAAATCCAATACAATCTGCTCTCCTAAATCCTTAAAATAAACAAACTGGATGTCCATTCCGAACAGCTGTGCAGCTCTCTGATATTCGAGGAAGGAAGGAACAGGTATTATGGCCCGTCTATTTTTAAAAAATCTCATCAGAAGAAATATAAGTTCAACAGCGCCGTTTCCGGGAACTATAAAGAAGGGATCTACATTAAAATATAAAGCCAGCTTCTCTCTCAAATCTTTATAGCTGAGATCAGGATAAAAACTTAAAAGATTAAGGTTTTCTGTTATGATATCCTTTACTGTTTCCGGAATACCCAAGGGATTTATGTTACTGCTAAAATCGAGAAGAATCCTGTTATAAGAGTATATATCCCCACCGTGAATCATTTAAACAATACTCCTTTCAGCAATCCCATAAGGAAGAATATCATAAAACCAAAAAAAGAAGCCAAATACATAATTTTTATACTCCTCTCTATATCCCTTTCCTCTATCTCTTTCTCCAAATCCCCAATCTTCGGTTTATAAACCTTATTTCCGAAATAGCTGTTGATCCCGCCGAGCTGAATTCCCAAAGCACCAGCTACGGCAGCTTCGGGATATCCGCTATTGGGGCTGTTATGTTTAAGTCCATCCCTTAAGGCTATATTAAAGCTTTTTTTAAAATTATACCCTAAAAATAGGGAGGCAAGAGGAATAAGAATTAAGCCAGTCAATCTTGCCGGAATCAGGTTGAATAGGTCATCGGTTTTAGCCGCAAAATACCCAAAGTAAATATATTTCTCATTTTTATATCCCAACATGGAATCCATGGTATTTACCGCTTTATAAAGCATCATGAGCGGCACGCCGCCTATAAAATAATAAAACATTGGAGCTATTATTCCGTCGCTTATATTTTCCGCTACCGTCTCGACAGCAGCGCGAGCAATTTCCTTTTGATCCAAATGCATTGTATCTCTACCAACAATATAGGAAAGATATTTTCTTGCTCCTTCTAAATCCATATTTTTCAAAGCATTGTATACCTTTCTGGCCTCAACAGCAAGGCTTTTCATAGCCAAAGCAGTATATACCAAAAGAATATTCATAAGATGATAAAAGAAAGACCCCAAATAACATGATAGTTCGAGAATTTCATGGGTTATAAAATAGGTCAATGTAATAACCGTAAAAACCAGCAACAAACCCTTCGCTTTTTGAATTACCGGTTTTTCATAAGCCTTTCTGAGCCACCCTTCCAAAAAAACTATAAAACTCCCCATAATCCTAACCGGATGAGGAAACCAATAAGGATCTCCCAAAATCAGGTCTAAAATGAAAGAAAAAGCAAGGTCATACATCCCCTAAACCTCCCAATCGATAAAAACCTTTCAAAGACAGCGAATAAAAATAGGGGTGCATACTGCACCCCGGAAAATACTCTAAAACTTTATTTTTCCCTTACCTCCCCTCCGGAGGCAGTCGAAAGCATTTATGGGCAGGTCTCCTGGCTCGCACTTCCTCCTATTCCCTCGCCTTCCCGGGTTACCCCAGTGGCTTTTTGAGGTTTCGTCGGTGCTCACAGTAGCGGGGGCTGCAGCGGATTCTCACCGCTTTCCCTTTTAAGCTAAAAGCACCCATAAACAGTATTCAATTGAAAGTATATATGTATTTTAGCACAAACCAATTTCTTTCTCAATAGATCCCAATCTAAAGCATAATTTTATCAACCGATGGGATACTAAAAATAGTCAATAAGAAAGGAGGAACAAAATGACCGACAAAGATATAAAAAATTCTTTTGAAGAAAGTGCAAAAAGAATGAGCGGTGACCCGGTTAACATTTCCCAATACTTAAAGGATGATGATTATAATGATCCAAACCTACACCACGACATCCATCAAAAAATAAAAATTGACTATGATAGCATTGAGAAATCTCCATCAAAGGAAGAGGTCTTCCAATGGCAGAGGGTACAAATACAAAAAGGTTTTCAGTCAAAGGACGAATACCCATTAAACATAATACTTGACCCCGCCATGAGGGAAATGTACCAAGCGGTTCACAAGGCAGGAATGACCAACGTATTCGACAGGTTCACCCAACAACAACCCATTCAGTGCAAATTCTGTATAGAAGGACTATCCTGTCAGTTATGCGCTAACGGTCCCTGCCGCATAAGTCCTAAGGTTCCAAGGGGTGTATGTGGCGTAGATGCTCATACAATGGTAGCAAGAAACTTTGTATACAGACACGTCACCATCGGAACATCTGCCAATATATTCCACGCCCTTCAAGCTGCCAGAACTTTAAAAGCTGCAGGAGAACATCCGGAAAGCGGCCTTAAAATACGCGACCCTGAAAAACTAAAAAAATATGCCGAATTTGCCGGACTCGATATAAATAAGCCAATAGAAAAATTGGCTGTTGATTTTGCTGATTGGATTATAAAAGATATTCACTCACCCTATTATGTAGAATCAAAACTGGTAGAAGCTTTTGCCCCCTCAAAACGTAAAGAATTGTGGAGAAATTTGGGGCTTTTCCCCGGAGGCGGATACAGTGAAGTCGCCTATGCACAGACCATGTGCATGACAAACTTTACATCAGACCCCGTAGAGTTTCTTTTAAGAAGCATAAGATTAGGAATAGCCAACGAATATCAGGGTCTATTCATACTGGATATACTTCAGGAAATTCTCATGGGCACCCAGGAAATTACAACCAAAAAGCAAAATATGGGGCTACTTAAAGAAAATATGGTAAACATAGTAATGAACGGTCATATGCCTCTTCTATCGCATGTTTTGATAGAACTGGCCTCCACCGAAAAATGGCAGCAAAAAGCAAGGGAATCTGGTGCGAACGGAATCCAGGTACTGGGACATGTATGCGAAGGTCAGCAGCTCATGAACTATTCCGGAACACAAAAATTATCCGCCTACGTGGGACAGGAAGGTGAATGGCTCTCGGAAGAATATCTGCTGGCTACCGGCGTTGTGGATCTGTTCATGTTTGACTATAACTGTACCGTACCGACCCTACCTCTATATGCAAAACGGTTCGGCACAAAACTGGTTAGTACTCATCCGGTCATCAAACTTCAGGGAACAGAAACCTTAGATTTTATTCCAGAAAAGATGTCAGAACAGGCCGCAAAACTCCTTGACATGGCTATAAAATCTTTTGAAAAACGAAAATCCGAAAAGAAAAAGGTGTATATACCTCAGTACACCACCGAATGCATGGTAGGTTTCAGCACCGAATCCGTAAAAAAAGCCCTGGGAGGAAGCTTTACACCTTTAATAGAACAAATAACAAAAGGAAATATAAGAGGAATCGCTACCATCGTAGGATGTACCACTGCCAGATATGGACAGGGTGGAAGCAATATTTTTAAAATTGCAAAAGGCTTAATTAAAAATAACATACTGTTATTATCCGGAGGATGCGTATCCAGCGTAATGGAATACACCGGCCTCACCAGACCAGAAGCTGCAGAAGAAGCCGGAGACGGTCTGAAATCTGTATGCAAAGCCCTCGGAATACCTCCTGTTCTAAATTTCGGTGCCTGTGTCGACATCGGTAAGATGACCCTTACCGCAAAGGAAATAGCCGACCAGCTACAAGTGGATACTTCAAAGCTTCCCCTTGTCATAGGTGCTCCCGAATATTTGGAACAAAAGGCGGTTGCAGATGCATGTACGGCAGTAGCATTGGGATGGCTTGTTCACGTAGCGCCCGTTCCTTCAATAACCGGCAGCAGTGTAGTGGTTAAAACCCTTACCGAAACAACCGAAACCCTCGGCCTCGGAAAGGTGGTTGTCGAAATGGACGCGGAAAAAGCCGTAAAAATATATTTGGACCATATCGAGAAAAAAAGAAAAGAATTGGGTTTAAATTAGCAGACAAAAATAACTTTGGGAAATCCCAAAGTTATTTTCTTTAAAACTTTTTCATAACACGTAAAAATTCCTCTATATGGTCCTCTGTATGTTTAACCGAAATGAACATAGCTTCAAATTGGGAAGGTGGAATGTATATTCCGTTTTTTATCATGTGTTCTGCAAATCTTCTAAAAAGGCCCACATTACACTTCAATGCATCAGCGTAATTTTTAACCCGAATTTCTTCCGTAAAAAAAGCAGTGATCATTGAACCCACCCTATTCACAACAATTTCCATGCCCTTCTCTTTGGCTATCTCCTTAATACCAACTTCCATCCTCTCTCCAAGGGCATCTAAATAATCATAGAAATTATCCCTATTTTCATAAAGCTTTCTCAGAGTTGCATAACCCGCTGCCATAACTACTGGATTTCCGGACATGGTACCCGCCTGATATACAGGGCCTATCGGTGCAAGCTTTTCCATTATATCACGCCTGCCTCCATAAGCACCACATGGTAGACCTCCACCTATAATTTTCGCATAGGTAATCAAATCCGGCTGTATGCCGTAAATTTCTTTTGCTCCTCCATAAGATACCCTAAAGCCTGTCATAACCTCATCAAAAATCAGAAGGCTTCCGTATTCATCACAAAGTCTTCTTAGTTCCAGAAGAAACTCCCTCTCCGAAGGAATAACTCCCATGTTACCCGCAATAGGTTCTATAATAACCCCTGCAATATCCTCACCAAACTTTCTGAAAATCTCCTTAATTCCTTCGGTATCATTAAATTCCGCCACTATAGTATTTCTTATCAAATCCAAAGGAACACCCTCACTTCCCGGAATACCATGTGTCATAACACCGGAACCCGCTGCAACCAAAAATCCATCGTAATGCCCGTGATAACATCCCGAAAATTTCACTATCATACTCCTTCTGGTATACCCTCTGGCAAGCCTTATTGCGCTCATTGTTGCCTCTGTACCAGAGTTTACGAATCTTATCATATCAATACCGACCGTCTCGCATATAAACCGGGCAATAGTAAGCTCAAGCTTTGTAGGTGCACCAAAAGAAATCGCATCATCTAATACTCCTTTGATAGAATTGACGACATCTTCATCACAATGCCCCAGAATCATCGGACCCCAGGCACAAACGAAATCTATGTATTTTTTATCCTCCTCATCGAAGACGTAAGGACCTTCCCCTCTTTTCACAATCGGCGGAGTTATGGAAAGCCCCTTAAATGCTCTTACAGGACTATTCACACCACCCGGAATATACCTTTTTGACAGCTCAAATATTTCAATATTATTCATAAAAACCCTCCTTCAACCATTTCGCTACATCGAGGGCAAAATAGGTTATTATAATGTCTGCACCGGCCCTTTTTATAGAAGTCAACATTTCCATAACAACCCTTCTTTCATCAAGAAATCCAAAAGCAGAAGCCGATTTAACCATCGAATATTCCCCGCTCACGTTATAAGCGGCGATTGGAACATCAAACCTATCTTTAGCCCACCTGATAACATCAAGATAGAACAAGGCCGGCTTTACCATAACGATATCCGCACCTTCTTCTATATCATTTTGGATTTCTCTCATGGCTTCTCTAATATTCGAACAATCCATTTGATAGGAAGTCCTATCACCGAAGGAAGGAGAAGAATAAGCAGCATCCCTGAAAGGACCGTATAAAGATGAAGCATATTTAGCACTGTAAGACATTATAGGTATATTGATGTACCCGTTCTTATCAAGAGCTTGCCTTATTCTGAAAATCCTCCCATCCATCATATCAGATGGAGCCACCATATCCGCACCGGCCCTAACATGCGAAAGGACAATTTGCGCTATATACTCCAAGGTTTCATCATTATCTACAACCCCATCTTTCACGATACCACAATGACCGTGACTCGTATACTGGCACATGCATACATCAGTAATGACATACAATCCCGTTTCTTTTTTGATTTTTCTTACAGCCCTTTGGACTATGCCGTCATCATCCCAAGCAGCACTGGCAGTCTCATCTTTATAGGAAGGTATTCCAAAAACAAGTATTCCCTTTATTCCTGCATCTTCTATTTTTTCCAATGCTTCATATATTCTGTCCAGCGAATATCTAAAAACTCCGGGCATAGAAGGAATTTCTTCTTTTTTATTGACCCCATCAACAATAAATAAAGGATATACTAATTGATTTCTGTTTAAAAAAGTCTCCCTTACCAATCCCCTTATGGCCTCACTGGTTCTTAAACGCCTCGTTCTTCTAAACATCATATCCCTCCAAAGATAGTATTTTTTGTATTATACCGTCGATAGTATATTCGAAAGCTACCTCTGGCTTCAATCCGTATTTCTCAAGTTTATTGGCCGTAACCGGACCTATTGCAACAATCTTCTTGCCTTTTAATACTTCAATTCCGTATAGATTAATGAATGATACTACCGAAGATGGACTTGTAAATGTAAAATAATCAGCATCCCGCATCTCAATTTCGGCGGAACTTTCGGTCAATACTTCATATAGGGATACTTCATCTACATGACATCCTTCTTTAACCAGCATATCCTTCAAAAACCTTCTTGCTCCCCTCGCCCTCGGAAGAAGGACTTTGAGTCCTCTCTTCAAAATAGGTTTTATCCCATCATAAAGTGATTCGGACACAAATTCCTCGGCCACATACTCTGCAACTATACACCTTCTTTTTAACGCTTCAAAGGTTTTATCTCCTATACATGCAAATTTTGCTTTTATCTTCCTGATGTCGTATCCTTTTTGCACCAAGTATTCAAAAAATATTTCCACACCGTTTACACTTGTAAATATTATGAGGTCGTATGACTCCAGATAAGCTAAATAAATTTCCAGATTTTCCTCGGTGCTCTTTATTTTAATGGAATTTGCTTCCAATACCTCCGCTCCCAAATCCATAAGTTTTTCTTTAAATTCAAGAGATTGTTTTTTGGGGCGGGTTATACATATCTTCCGTCCAAACAAAGGCTTGGTTTCGTACCAATTAAGAAAAGGCCTCAGGGATACCACCTCCCCCACAATAAAAACTGCGGGAGATTCCACTTTACTTCTCATTAAAAGGTCCGGAATATCCTTCAGGGCACAGCTAACAGTCCTCTGCCTCGCCGATGTACCTTGACTAATAATTGCACAAGGTTTATTACCATCCATACCATTTTGTAAAAGCTTCTGGGCTATATCATTTAAATTCTCAGCACCCATGAGGAAAATAAGGGTACCGGTAAGCTTTGAAACAATACTCCAGTCATAAAGTAGCTTACCGGCAGACCGCCCTGTAAATACATGAAAACTCTGAGAAATCATTCTGTGGGTTACCGGTATCCCCGCATAACACGGCACGGCTATTGCAGAACTTATTCCGGGTATTATTTCAAAATCTATTCCTTTCTCGTAAAGATATAAAGCTTCCTCAGAACCCCTTCCAAACACAAAGGGGTCCCCTCCCTTTATTCTGCCAACTGTATACCCATCCATAGCAAATCGAACAAGCATATCGTTTATTTTCTGCTGAGTTCTGAAATGATTCCCGCTTTCCTTTCCGCAATAATAAACTTTACAGTCTTCTTTGAGATATTTTAATATGCTTTTATTTATTAACCTATCATAAAGGACCACATCGCATTTTTTCAGAACCCTTATGGCCTTTAAAGTTATAAGTTCTTCGTCGTAAGGACCAACACCAACAATATATACTTTACCCATAACAATATCCCTCACAACAGCATCTCTGCAAGTCTTTCGGCAAGTATCAGATAATCTTCCTTTTTGCCCTCTACTGCTTTCTTTATAATCCTCCCTCCCTTTACATTTAATCCTACCAATCTCATGTAATCACCCGAAATCAATGCATGAGCGCAAATAGGGCTATTACATCCTCCATCCAAAAGGTTCAAAACCCTTCTTTCGGCATCTACACTGAGCCTTGCATCAATATCATCTATTCTTTTAAGAATTCGATAATATTCGGAATCCTTCAGAGTTTCAACCGCTATGGCACCCTGACCACAGGCCGGAATAATCTCTTCAACATCAAAATAGTTCGTAATCTTATCAGAAATACCCAATCTTCTCAGACCTGCTGCAGCAAGTATTATACCGTCCATTCCTTCTTGCTCCATCTTCTCAATTCTGGTCTCTACATTGCCTCTTATGGGCACTACATCCACATCCGGCCTTAACGTCTTAACCTGTAGTGCCCTTCTTATACTGCTTGTTCCAACTTTTGCACCTTTTTTTAACTCGTAAAAGTCCACTCCTTTTGCGGATACAAAAACATCTCTTGGATCTTCCCTAAAGGGCACAGCAGCTATAGCAAAATCCTCTTCCATCAACGTAGGTAAATCCTTCATACTGTGAACAGCACAATCCGCTTTGGCTTCAATAAGAGCTTTTTCCAGCTCTTTTATAAAAATACCTTTTTCACCGATTTTATCAGGTGTTACATCGAGAATTATGTCACCTTTCGTTTGTATTAGAATTTTTTCAGCCCGAATTTTTAACTCATCCCTTATCTTCATAATTACGAGGTCGGCCTGTGTCTGAGCCAAAGGGCTTTTCCGGGTTGCAACCCTTATCATAAATTAACCTCCCGAAAAATAATTTCAAAACAAGGTCACCCTTCCCCCTTTTGAAAAAGTAGTAAAAATCTTCGCTATTAACGAAATTCATGATTACATCTTTCTCCGGATAATCCCTAAACTTTTTCCTAAGATAAGAAGTATACGAAACAAAATCATCGTATACTTCAATGAGACGATGAATCTTTCCTTTTAAAAAAACTGCTGCCCTTGGATTACCCTCCTTGGTGTTAACCGAAAAATGAATACATGATGTGGAATCCTGAGAAGGAATAACCGCATTACCATTTTTAAAATCACTACAAACCACATATATCTTATTCATTTCTTCGCAATCCAAAATTATCCGTTCTTTTACCGAATGGTCAACTGCTATCACGATAATATGTTTATCTATAATAAACTCCCTGTTATACTTACCGTGATTAAGGAATAACCTGTCGCTTGTTATACCATAAAATTCCTTCCTGAAATCCGCAGCCAGAACTTCCACATAACAACCCATTTTCAGAAAACTGCCCGTCTTTATAAGGGCAACCCGTCCTCCACCTACTATGCCAATCCTTATTTTTTCCGAAAGAAGGCTAATGCTCATAAAACTTCTGTCGAGAACATCTTTTTCAAGATTCTCAGACATTCATCTCCCCTACCATTCAAATATTCTTCCTTTAAAACCTCTATAGCCCTGTTAGTAAAAGCATAAGCGGTGCTTCTAAAAAGGGTCTCCGCAAAATCATCCGTAATCCCGTACTTATTTTTAAAGACCGAATACCTCTTTCTGTATATATCGTCAGTAAAATCTCTAATGGCATCTATAAACGGAACCACCTCCCGCAACCTGTACCACACCATAAAATTATTTACATGCCTATGTATTATATGTCTGTTATTTTCCATAACTTCCATTCTTCTCGCTATATTTTCTTCATTCATTTTGGATACCGAATCTATATCATATACTTCTACCATGGGCATCTCATAAACCGATTCTTCCACATCCCTCGGAACCGCGAGATCGAATATCAAAAGCCTGGTATCCGGAATATCGTCCTTTCTGATTACTGGATGAGGGGAAGATGTGCACGAGATTATACAGTCGACCTTCCCCATATATTTTCTCTTATCCTTAAAACTCAGAAATTCTACGGTCTCATCACCAGCATCAATACTCTCCAGACCCCTTACAGCAACATAAATTCTCCTTATACCTTTTGATATCAGGTACTTCGCACAAAGCCTCCCAACCTCTCCATATCCCAATATCAACACGCTTTTTATTCCCCTTTTCTCTATTTCCGAAGCCACGATGGAGGCCGATGATACGGGTATTTTATAAAGCTCCGAAGCCTTTCTGAATTCCTTGCCGCAGGCAATAGCTGCTTCAAAAAGCCTGTTTAACAGGCTACCGGTAGCGGAAAAAGACCTCGCAAGTTTGTAAAACTCCCTCACCTGACCGAGTATTTGTTCCTCCCCCACTATTAACGAATCAAATCCGCAGACCAATTCGAAAAGGTGGATAACTGCCTCCTCGTCCTTTAGAAAAAATAGATGCTCTGAATAATCCTCCCACGAAAGCAGGTGAATTATATCTTCAATCATGTCGTTATCCTTTACGAAAAAAACCTCGGTCCTGTTGCAGGTACTTATTACAACGGCCTCCTTGCATAAGGTAAGAAGGGGCTTCAGCTTACCTTCAACATGCTTGTTTATAATAGCAACCTTTTCCCTTATATCAAGATTCACCTTCGGACCGAAACCGAGAACACCAATCATATCCGACCACCCCTAAGCATGACTCATAAGCTCTGCGACTATCTTATCGAGATTATATTCGCCGGACTCCAGGGGTCTTTTTATGAAACACCCTCTTTCATTTTGAAAGCTGCCGCGAGCTAAAAAAATAACCCAATTATTTCATTCTTTTCAACCTTTCATTTTTTGTAACGCCAGGAAGTCTTCCCCGCTTCGCAACAGGCTTCCCATTAACCTCTTTTATATCCATTGTCATATCAATTGGTGATGCAGAAGAGATATAGCTTCCAACACCAAAAGCATCGGCACCAGCTTCAGCCAAAATCTTAATTCTCTCGGGTGTTAAACCCCCTGATACAAATATTTTTACATGTGAAAAACCTTCCAAATCAAGTCTTTTCCTTACCTCATAGACAAGTTCAGGGGTTACACCCCCTCTTTCGCTTGGCGTATCAAGCCGAATACCATATAACCTATCTTTTAATATCCTTGCAACATCAAGAGCTTCTTGCGCCTCATCCTTAAATGTATCAACAAGCACAATGCATGGTGAGTCATGAGGCATTACCTCATTGTAAGCTACAGCAACATCTTCGGTACTTCCTGCAATAAGTATTGCAGCATGTGGCATTGTTCCGGATGGGATAATACCAAGAATTTTTGCTGCCAATATACAACTTACTCCATCAGCACCACCAACCCTTGCCGCTCGCTCCATCACAGGTGCAACTGAAGGATGTACATGTCTTGCCCCAAAGCATAAAACAAGTTTATCACCTGCTGCCAACTTGCACTCATTTGCAGCGGTTGCCCAAGCTGATGAACTTGCAAGTATGCCAAGAAGTGGTGTCTCAAATACACCAAACTCTGAATACTTCCCTTCAATCCTTAATACAACCTCTTTTTGTAAAAACCTTTCTCCTTCCTCAAGTGAATATATCTTACAATCAGTATCATTGAGTAGATTTAAAACCTCAGGCAATCCACAAAAAATACCATCTTTTCTTGCAAATACTTCAGATTTTACATATACATCCTCTTTTCTTAAATGTTTTAATACTTCCATTGTCCTTATAAAATATATGTCAGTTGTTGCACCCATTTTTATTTCATCATGTTGTGCTGAAAAAAATAGTCTATTATTCGCCTCTAACTTTTCGACATCCTGAAGAGTTTTTAGTGGCATAATATTCTCCTGGTAACCCAAACTGTGCATTTTAGCATAAGTTTGAGTGCTGGGCTATTTGTAGTCCGCCCTTTCAGACTGTAGCTATTTCCCAGCAGGCGGTATTTAGCTACAGCCATAACCCAATTACCAAAATAAGGAATTTCCAACACACCAAGTTTTGAACTTTCTGATGTGAATCCTTAGAAATCATTTTACCTGTTAGGGTATTCGATGTCAAAACTAATATCAATTTTCTTCTTAGCCTGCCTTAGAAAAAGTTCTCCTTCCCTGCTAAGCTCATAATATGTGTGATTCCGATGCTTAACACTTTTTCGTCGCCGATGGTAATATTTAACTATTCTTCTTTTCACTCGCTTGATTAGTCCTCTCTCCTCTAAACTTTGAAGCCGCTTTCTGCTTTCTTCCAAGGATAAACCCAGGCGTATCGCCAGAAGTTTTGCGTATTCCGGTCCAAGCTTTTTGAGGTATGTGAGGATTGTTAAATCAAGAAGTTCCTCTTGGTCATTGCTAACTGGCATACTCTCTTCTCCTTTATTATGGATTTACCACTAAGTAGTGTGGTTTTTAAATACTATGACTTAGTAATAGATCATATTACTGGGCGTCTAAATACCAAAAACTTCCTCAGCATTGTATCTTGCAATTCGAGCAATGACTTCCGCGGAAGCCCCGTTCAGTTCTAGGTACCGCACGGTCTTGGGCACGCTCAACGGATCATTGGGTTTTAGATTGCTGTAATCGCTATTTAGTACACCTCGTTGGAAGCGTTCCAGATGATTCAGCAACAGTTGAGAAGTAAGTCCATCCTGGCGAATGGTAAGCCCGGGCACGGCACCAAAGTCTTCAATTAAGTCAATAATATCTAAATTAGCATGGTCTATAATCATTTTTTCGGGTTCCATTCCCACAGCAGCAGCAATTTCAATTGTTTTTTCGGTAATTTCAACCCTGTTTTGTGGCGGAGTATGAATGATTACTGGAACCCCGTATTCCTTTGCAATCTTCAATTGCTCGTGGAGTACCTCCTGCTCCCGCTTGTTCCCCTCATGTAGCCCGATCTCACCAAGACCAATGACACCAGTCATTTTAAGGTAGGATGGAAGAGCGTCGATCACCCTGAACCAGTCGTCCGGTGTCCCCATGGGATGAATGCCAACGGTAATGTAAAGCTTAATACCATTTTTAGCAGCATTACTCATAGAAAGAGTTAACATCTGATGGAAATGATCAAAGAGTGTTTCCGCATGTTTTGCACCGAAAAATATAGAGCAGCCAATAATCTTCCTTACTCCGGCCAGTGCCATACTTTCCCACCCTTCGAATGGAAGTAATGAAACATGTACATGAGAATCTACAATTTCTTTCATCAATCTTATTCGCCTCCTTTATTCTAGATCTCCGTTAATACTACATCAACTTACAAAAACTTCTTTATAAGACATATAATCAAGGCTTGATGTAGGCATACCCTTCTGCCTGCTTTCTGACAATTTCTGTTATGCCAACTGGTACAACTGTCACAAAATCAGGAAGGCTGTCTTCGTCGATAAACTGGCCTTTGAGGGCATTCCGACACACTACAAAGTTTACTCCTACCTCTGATAATTTCTTCATCTGCTCCAAAAGCAATCCATTAGTCGATCCATAGCATAAACCGTCATCCCTGGCCAGCAGACATCTATTCTTAAAAATAGAAACTGCCTCACCATTAATCATTACTTCAATGTTAGCATTGTCTTGACCCACATCATTCAAAAAATTAGTGATATTCACGAGTACTATCTGCCACTTGCTAGAATCGTTGATATGGAAGAGGACCTTTAATCCATTCATCCAAACATCTCCTTTCTATTAAGTCTCAGCTACCTACACCAAATGTGAAAAATGTCCTTCCAAACTTCTCCTCTTCCACTTTACCTTAAAATACCATTTATTCTAAGATACTCAGGTAACTGGTCCCTATCAATAATGTCCATACCGTCATTTTTATATACCCATAGTTTGTTTTTCAAAATAACAACATTATAATCTACTTCATTATTCATAGCGCATGCATTACCACAGCCACTGATAGTTATATTCCCTCGTAAATTGCCTGAGGATAATATACGCTCGGCCATAGCATGGACATCACCAACACCATTTTTGCAATAACGTGCACCTATGCACGTCTTGATTCCTTCACTATTCCATGCTAATGCTATTCTGAGAAACGGTAAAAGACCCATGCGGTTAATCACTTCAGCCAATCGTTCGTTTTGTGCAACTCGAACATAGCCATTAACAATCCGTTTAACAGTGTCGACCAGATATTCTTCCTTGATAACCACATCCAACCGAGTACCTAATTGGGGTTGACGACCTCCTTTGCCTCCAAGGTAAAGCCAATAGCCGTCTTGGACAGCAATGATACCCAAATCATTTAATTGTGCCTCAACACATGAATTGGGACAACCATTTACAGCAATCTTAAATTTTTTCGGCGTTGCAAGCCCTGCAAGGCACTGATTGATTTGCGCCGCCAGAGGTGTAACATCGCGAATAACACGTTTGCAATACTGACTAGAACATACTTTAACATTTCGCACTACTGGACCAATATTAGCCAAAGGCAGGCGAACTTTCTCTAACTCTTCAACAATCTGGTCAAAGGCCTCAGGTTTTATGCCGTAAATCATTATAGCCTGACTAACTGTAAGCTTCGCACTTCCATATTGTTTAGTCAGCCCACAAATAGTCTCTAACTGTTCGGAGTCAAGATATCCGTTGACAGGATGAATTACAACAGCGTAACTACCATCTAACTGTTGTATAAATCCTCTATTGACGTACTTTTTAACCATAATTACTCTCCTCCTTAAAAAATTTTGTTTCTCCACCTGAGATTACTTATAATCCCTTTGTCAAATAATTAACTTTAACATAAGTATAACACCCGTAAAAATCCCAGTCCAATAATAAATGGTTATAACATCAATAATAACTTCTTATATACTTATAATTACTAGTCTTTACATATTCCCTATCTACACTCTAATAAGTGGAAATCTATAAATAAACAAGAATCATATATTAAAGAAGTATTTGAAAAGCATCTAAAGTATTGCCGCCATTCATATACATAGCTATAAGAAAAAAGATGGTACTTCATTTTTTTTACAACATAAAATGCAACTTTAAAAAACATAAAAATACAAGACAGTACTCACTTTTGTGAAAAGATATAAAAATGTTCATTTTATTTTTGTTATTAGCAAAATAATATGATACTATTATAGTTGATAAGTTTATGGTTATACGAGGTGATCACTATGACCCTCAGAGATATAGAGATTTTCGTTACCGTTTGCGAGCTAAAAAGCATGTCTGCTGCCGCAAAAAAACTCTATATGTCACAGCCTGCCGTAAGCCAAGCCATATCGCAAATAGAGGGAGAATTCCAGGTCAAACTCTTCGACAGAATAAGCAAGAAGCTTAGCCTCACATACCCAGGTGAAATCCTTTATAATTACGGAAGACGAATACTCAATCTTGTCAGCGAAGCGGAAAACATCATTTATGATGTGAGAAACATGAGGATGGGAAGACTAAATGTGGGAGCTAGTACAACGGTGGGAATTTATCTGCTCCCGAAGATAATCGGTGAGTTCAGAAAAAAATTCAGTGTGGACATCTACTTTACAATTGATAACACAGCAGGAATAGAAAAGCTAATACTTGACAATGCTATAGATCTTGGTATTGTAGAAGGACCAGTTCATTCAAGGGACATTATCGTAATACCCTATATAGACGATGAATTGTATCTTGTATCATCAAAAAACCACAGATGGGCAAAAAAAAGAATTATCTGCCCCGAAGAAATTGAAAATGAAGATATAATTATACGAGAGAAGGGAAGCGGAACTAGGGAAGTCTTTGAAGAGACAATGGCGAGAAATAATGTGAGGTACAGAATAAAATACGTTCTTAACAATACGGAAGCCATAAAAAAGGCTATCGAAGCTAATATAGGCGTTTCAGTCATCTCCAGGCTGGCCGTGGAAAAGGAAGTAAAAGATGGCAGACTCGTGAAAGTTGATATTGAAAACATAAAATTTGAAAGAAAGTTCAGTATTATTTATCATAAAGACAAGTTTAAATCAAATTTGTTGGAAGAGTTTATAAGACACCTTTATAATTACATCATAAAGTAGCAGTTGCGAGGTATAACCTGTAGTCCTAATGTGTCTGTTTTGCTAATTTAACGTACTATCAAATAATGAAAATTTTTCAACCTCCCAAAAAATCTACAAAATACTTTCTACGTATAAATAAAATAAGGGTGCATACTGCACCCCGGAAAATACTCTAACCCTTTATTTTCCCTTACCTCCCCTCCGGAGGCAGTCGAAAGCATTTATGGGCAGGTCTCCTGGCTCGCACTTCCTCCTATTCCCTCGCCTTCCTGGGTTACCCCAGTGGCTTTTTGAGGTTTCGTCGGTGCTCACAGTAGCGGGGGCTGCAGCGGATTCCCACCGCTTTCCCTTTTAAGCTATAAACACCCATAAATACGGTATTCAATTTTTAAATGTATTTTAAATTAATTACAAAACCCAATTCATATCAATCACTTTATTATGGTCTGATCCCTTTTGGGACCTACCGACATGATGGATATTTTTGTCTCGCATAACTCCTCTATTCTCTCAAGATATACCCTGCAATTGTAAGGTAATTCGCTGTAATTTCTGATACCTGATATATCCTCATCCCATCCATCAAATTCCTCATAAACGGGCTCGCACTCAGCAAGCATTTCAAGACATGCCGGAAAATCATATATCAGGTCACCTTTATATCTATAAGCCGTGCAAATTTTTATTTTGTCAATGCCGCCCAAGGTATCCAATTTAGTTATTGCCAGGTCGGTTATACCGCTCACCCTTATGGCATACCTGATTATTACCAAGTCAAGCCAACCGCATCTTCTCGGTCTTCCCGTAGTTGTTCCGTATTCATACCCCTTTTCTCTAATATAATTTCCTATTTCGTCTTTTAGCTCGGTCGGAAAAGGACCTTTTCCAACCCTTGTTGTATATGCCTTAACAACACCGATAACCCTATCTATCATTGTTGGGCCAATCCCTGCACCTATGCATACACCGCCGGCTATTGGATGTGAAGAGGTAACATAGGGATAGGTGCCGAGATCTATATCAAGAAGGGTCCCTTGAGCTCCTTCGAATAAAACTTTCTTCCCTTCCTTTATAGCATTATATACCACTACCGAGGTATCGGTAATGTATTTCCTCAATATCTCGGCGTATTCAAGGTATCTATCCAGCATCTCTTTAAAGTCGTAGGGTTTTTCGCCGTAAATCCTTTCCAGTATCTTATTTTTCTTCTCAAGATTTGCACGAAGTTTCTCCTCAAATACATTCTTATTTATTAAATCGCACATTCTAATGCCAATTCTTTCATGCTTATCTGCATAAGCCGGCCCTATTCCTTTTCTCGTAGTCCCTATATCCTTATGCCCTTTCAGATTTTCTTCCAAATCATCAAACTTTTTATGATACGGGAAAATTATATGTGCCCTATCGCTTATCCTCAAGCCGCTTACGTCAATTCCATCCCTTATTAAGCCATTTATTTCCTCAATCAAGGCCTCTGGATCGATTACCGTACCGTTGCCGATTATACATAACTTTCCTTTGTAAAGTATTCCCGAAGGTATTAGATGAAGCTTGTATCGTTTATCCTTTAATTCCACAGTATGACCGGCATTGTTGCCTCCCTGATACCTTACCACCACGTCGGCCTTCTCCGCAAGGTAATCGGTAATCTTCCCCTTGCCCTCATCTCCCCATTGAGTTCCAATTATTACTGCCGAAGACATAAAATCAACCCCTCTATTTCTTATTAATTATAGCTCTCGCAACCACAACGCCGGTAACCGACGCCTGCGCGAGTCCCCTTGTAATACCGGCTCCATCTCCGATGGCAAAAAGATTCTCGATGGGTGTCTCGAATTGATTATTTACCTCAACCCTTGAGGAATAAAATTTTACCTCAACTCCATAAAGCAAGGTATGTTTGGAGTTTACACCAGGTGCTATCCTATCCATGGCCTCCAACATTTCTATTATATCCTTTAAATGTCTATAAGGTAAAACAAGGCTCAGGTCACCCGGTGTCGCATCCCTCAAGGTAGGAACAACCAAACCCTTATTTATTCTATCCTGCGTAGACCTTCTTCCATCCAATAGGTCCCCCAACCTTTGAACTATAACACCTTCACCGAGCATATTGGCAAGAGACGCTATATATTTACCGTAAGTAATGGGCTCTCTAAATGGATGAGTAAATTCCTTGCTTACAAGAAGGGCAAAATTGGTATTCTCGGATTTTATATTCTTAAAGCTGTGACCGTTGACGGTCTTAACTCCTTCATAATTTTCAACCACAACAAAACCGTTGGGATTCATGCAAAAGGTCCTTACCTTGTCATCAAAGGATTTGGAATAATATATGAGTTTGGACTCGTACACCGTATTCGTAATATCCTCCAAAACCTCTGCGGGAACTTCAACCCTAACTCCAATATCAACCGCATTATTTATGGTCCTTATCTTTAACTTCTCGCACTGACCCTTGAACCATTCGGCACCTTCCCTGCCTGGTGCCGCCACTATAAATTTGCCGTAAAAGATTTCTCCCCTCTCGGTTTCAATACCGAAGACCTTATTGCCCTCTACAAGTATGTTCTTAACAGCACAGTCGGTCATCACATCTATTTTTGATTTTAAGAAATCCTGCATGTTTTTGAGAATTCTATGACAGTTTTCCGTACCAAGGTGTTTTATGATAGCCGGAATCAGCTTCAGCTCCGCAGCTTTGGCCTTCTTCTGAAGCTCCTTAACCTTTTCCTTGTCGGTGCCGTGTACCTCGGTTGTAGCACCAAACTTCACATAA